>Ga0207932_1000180_pt1 | contig 20855 bp, 26 predicted proteins | sample NGESurdeep092012_FD_184480 | JGI IMG/M metagenome (GOLD analysis project Ga0207932, IMG submission 184480) | Arctic peat soil microbial communities from Barrow, Alaska - NGEE Surface sample 415-2 deep-092012 (SPAdes) | ecosystem: Environmental > Terrestrial > Soil > Wetlands > Peat ...
TGCCGTCCACGCCGCGCAAAACCAGTTGCCGCGTCGTGTTGTAAATCACCTGGCCGGGCACGGTGTAGAGCTGGAACTTCGTCTTGAACCCCTTGATCGTCATCGCCTCGATCGGCAGAAAATCGAAAAACAGCGTGCGGTCCGAACTCGTCGCCAGCGAGACGAGCTTGCCCTTGTTGCCCGCCGTCGTCTGCACATGGTCGTGGACCTGCACGAGGTTCGTCGTCTTGCCGCCCATCGCCGGGCCGTAGTAAACGATTTTTACCTGCAACTCTTTCGTCGCTTGATTGATGATGGCCATAAATTTTATTTTTGTTTTTTGCGGTCAATTTCCGCCGCCAGTGCGGCCAGTTGCGCCAAGGGCAATCCCTCGCCCGCCCGTCCGAACGCCGCGAAATAAACCGAGTTCACGCGAAAAATATTCCACGGCACATTGCCCACGGTGAAACTCACATTGTTCAGCGCGCCCATCCGCAGTTCGCGGGTGCTCTGGTTCACGCGCTCAAAAATCTGCGGCAAAAACGCCGCCAACATGTCCGCGTTCAAATCCGCCGGCACTTGGCTGGCCACGCGCAGACCGTCCGGCAAGGCGACGAGGGCGCCCGCCACCCCCGGCAATTGCGCCGCGCGGAACACCACTTCCTTCGGGTGCGCCTGCCAGTTCAAGAAATCTGTCTGTGGATTTTCGCCGCGCCGCAAGGCCGCTTCGTTCGCTTGCGGAGTTTCACCTTTTTCGCCCCTGACATAATAATTTGTGTCCGCATTTTTCTGCTCCGGCGGTCTGGGCAACGCCGGCACCACCGGCACGGGCGGCGCGGACGGCTGCGGGAAACCAAAAAACAAATCGGGAATTTCCGGTGAGACCGAGACTTTCGGCTGTGCCCGCAACGAATTTTTTTTTGCCGCGAGGAAAAGCGGCGCGATGACTTTCAACGGCAGTTCCAGCTCCAGATTGTCATTCGCCGAAGCGGCAGAACTCGGCTGCGCCAGTGTGCGCAGTTGCTTCCACGTCATCGCCACGCGGCCGCGCTTGAGTCCCGGTTCGATGATGTTGCCGGTCAGCAGCACGTTCGCGTCGGCCAGCGGTGAACGTGAAATTTCATTCCGCAATTCCTCCGGCCAGTTTTCCGAAAGGTCGGAGAGTGAGGCAAAAATCGTCGGCGGCTCCGGTTCCGAAAACTGCCGGCTCGGCGGGAGCGCCGGACCATTGGCGTGGCTGGTAGGCGTCACCGAACGCGGCGCACTGGTTGGGAATGGCGTGGTGGCGCGCGGCGGCATCGGTGGTGGTGGCGCGGCTGGCGACGGCGCAACCTGACGTGGTGCCGGCGGTGTGAAGGCAATTGATGGCAGCGGTGCCGTGGCTGGCACCGGAGGCGGTATGGCGATGGGAGCCTTGAGCGGCTGCGTGGTAAAGGTGACACCGGTTCCGCGGCCGGCAAACGGTCCGGCAAGCTCCTCGGCGACTTCAACTTTTTTAATCTGGCGGCGGGCGAGCAGCGCCGGATTCAGCCGCGCAAGAATTTCGCCGAGCGGCAAACTGACCGGCTGCTGGTCGAGTTCGCCGCCGGTGTTGGCAAAAATTTCGGGCGCGAACTGGCGAAGTTCGCCGAAGGAAATTTTCACCGCGCCAAACGCAAGCTGGCTCATCACCAACTCCACCGGCAGCCGGATGGTTGCTTCCGGTGCCGGCACAGACATTAGTTTCGCCCGCAAATCCATCGGCAAGGCCGTGACAATCGGTCTCAGGGGCAATTCAATTTCATTTGCGGATGCCATGTTTTTTGGCGAGGAAGAGTTGGCAGCCTGGGCACCGGACACCACCGTCTCAGGGGCTGCCGCAGCCGCCGCCGGTCGCGGGATCTCATCACCTTCGAACTGTCGCAGCAGACTTCGAAGCAGGCCTATCAATTTTGATTTCACCGATGTTGCCATGACTTGGTTGTGATTTTTTGTGCTGCCATCATGGCCGCACAAGCAAGTTTTAGCAACATCTGAGCCATCATCTCATTTTGTTGTATCCTGATTAAAATGGCCGCCCGTTTTGTCCAGTCATGGGACTGGCGATTCAATAATCTGTCCCATTTGCGGCACTAAACCGCGTTTCTGGCGGGAACGCCGGTTGCTGATAAAATGCCGTCGGCGCTTTCACGCTTGAGTTTGGGCGCAAACAGAGTTAGCGATTAGCAGCAATCGGAATGGACAAACGTCATAAAATTTTGGTTCTCGATGATGATTCGGACTGGCTCGCGCTGTGCCGCGACCTGCTCACCGCTGTGCCGAGCCGTCCGGAAATCCTCACCGCCAACACCGCCAAACGCGCGCTGGCATTGCTCGAAACCGAATCCGTGCGGCTCCTGATCTGCGATCTGAAAATGCCGCGCATTGACGGTCTGCAAATGCTTGCCATCGTCCGGCGGCAGTTTCCCGATGTCCGCACCATCGTCTTGAGCGGGCTGGAAGACGAGAGTTATCGCTCCCGTGCCTACGCGCTCGGCGTGGATTTGTTCTGGCTCAAGACCGAGATGCAGCGCAACTCAAAACTGTTCACTGAATGTCTCGAATCCTTGCTCGGCCGCGATCAGGATGTCGGCTTCCGGGGCATCCAGAGCAAAAGTTTGATGGACATCATCCAGATGGAATGCCTCTCGCGCAGCTCGACCGTCTTGCGCATCACGCGCGGGCCGCTCGTGGCGAAATTGTGGATTCAGGACGGCGAATTGATTGACGCCGAAACCGAAGGCGCGCGCGGCGAAGCCGCCTTTCAACGGGCGCTGGCGTGGAAAACCGGCACGTTTGAAAATCTTCCGGCTGAACCCGAACGCGAGCGCACGATTCAAAAACCCATCAACGCCCTGCTCCTTGAATCCGCGCAAAACATGGACGAGGCCATCAATCCCAGCGAAGAACCCGATTTGGTTGAAAGCGCCAGCCATCGCAAGACGATGTGGAAATTATCCCAGCTCACCCGCGAAGGCGCGGACTTTGTCGTCGCCGTGCCGCCCGAAGGCCAAGGCGAGCCTGAAGCGCTCGGCACGCAAAGTGTCGCGGCATTTAGCCAGTGGACGCGCCACACCGCCGAGATCGCCCGCCGCCTCGGCGACCGTCTCGAAGCCGGCCCGCTCCTGCATGTCGCCGGTCACAATCAGGAACGTCAGGTGCTGATGTTAGCACACGGCGACCGCGCGTTTTTGGTCGGCTGGCCGACGGAGGTCACCGAAAATTTGCCTGAAAAAAGTCGTAAACTCGTTGCGTCATGGGATTCTTAAAAAAAATATTTGCCGGCCGTCATGCCGCCGTCCAGCAATTGCCCGCCGGCACCATCACGGTGAACCGCGACGGTCAGGTCGTCACCTCGACCGTGTCCTCCGCGTATCCTAAAAAATTATTGCAGGACATCGGGCGCGACGTGCTGGCGCTGTTCAGTGAAGCGCGGGTCGCCCAGATGCCGCTCGCCGAAGTCAGCCTGCATTTCGGCAGCCTGCGCATCACCGCCCGCGAACTGCGCGGCGGCGCGATCATTTTCCTGTTCCCGCAAACCGCTTTGTCACCCACGCCAACCATCTCACGCCTATGACGCCCAAGGAAATCAACCAGCTCGTCACCCAGATCGAGACGCACATCGAATGCTGGAAACAGTTCAACCATTTCATCACCATCGCCCACGCCAAAAAATTCGGCCCGGCGGATGAAAATAACTTTCTCGAAATCAAAAGCATCATCGTGCAGGAACTGGAATTGATTTTCGCCGCCGTCGAAGTCGCCGCGCCCACGCGCGAGGAAATCCACGCGCTCATCGGCAACGCCCCGTCGCTGCACTATCTCGCCGAGATGAACGAAGGCGCGCTGCGCAGCCTCGAATCGCAGTGGCACAAGATTTACATCGGCTGGCACGCCATCCTCGGCCAGCTCAAGGTCAAGCAACGCGCCGGGGAATCCAAAACCTTCTGGGGCGGCAAAAAATAATTTATGCACGACTGGCTCATCGCAATCATCCTCGGCCTCGTCGAGGGCATCACCGAGTTCATTCCCGTCTCGTCCACCGGGCATCTGCTCATCACCGAAAAAATTCTCGGCACGCACCAGACCGACCTCTTCAACATCGTCATCCAATGCGGCGCCGTCATCGCCGTGCTGCCGCTATTCCCGCAGCGGCTCTACAAATTCGTCTTTGAACTCGGCGACAAGGAGACTCAAAGCTACCTGCTGAAAATTTTCACCGCCTTCGCCATCACCGGCGTCGGCGGGCTGATCATCGAAAAAAAGGGATTCAAACTGCCGGAGGAACTCATTCCGATTGCGTGGGCCTTGCTGCTCGGCGGCGTGGCGTTTGTCGTCCTGGAATTTTTTCTGCGCGGAAGAAAATTGAGCGACAACGTGACGTGGACCATTGTTCTCGCCGTCGGCCTCGGCCAGCTTGTCGCGGCGATTTTCCCCGGCACCTCGCGTTCCGGTTCTACGATTATTCTCTCGCTGCTCCTCGGCTTAAGCCGTCCGGCGGCAATCGAATTTTCCTTTCTCGTCGGCATCCCAACCATGCTCGCCGCCGGCGGACTGAAAATTTTCAAAGCGTTGCATCATCCATTGCCCAACGCGCCGCATGAAAATTGGGGCTTGGTTTTGCTCGCGACCATCATCGCCGCCGTCGTCTCCTTCATCGCGGTGAAATGGCTGCTGCGCTATGTCCAGACGCACACGTTCAGCGCCTTCGGCTGGTATCGCATCGCGCTGGCGATTGCGATTTTCATCTTCTTGTTGAAGTAGCAGCCCGCGTGAGCCGGCTCGAACCAGTTTCCAAAAATGAGCGGACTCACGTCCGCTGCTACGAAAATTATTTCGCCGCCGGATCGGGAATGAAAATTTTCTTTCCGGGGATCAAGACGTTGGGATTCATTTTCGGATTCGCCGCGATGATCTGCGCCTTCGTCACCTTCACGCCTTGGGCGTGATACGCTTTGGCAATCGCCCCCAAAGTGTCACCCGCCGCAATCGTATAATCATAACCCTTCTGCGGCGTGGCCGGCGCGGTCGCGGTGTCGTCCGTCGGCTTGGGCGTTGAAACATTCGGCGACGGTTTGTGCGCCGGGGCGGCGGCGACTTTGCCGAGCTTCTCGATCTCCTTCAAAATCAGCTCGCGGTCATCCTGCCGTTTCTTGTCAATCTCCTGCACCTGCGTCGCGAGCGCTTTCAAATCCTCGCGGCTCGCGCTGTCGTTGACCTGCGGCGTGTTGACCTTGTCGCGCAGCTCGCTGATTTCCCGTTCCAGTGTGTCAATGCGCTTGCGCTGAACTTCGACTGTATCCGTCAAATCTTTGATTTGCCCGCTCAACTTGTCCATCTGCTGCTGCGCGGCGGCGTCCTGCCCGCGCGAGGCGCACATGGCAAAAGTGAAGATTAAAAACCAAAGTGAAATCTTTTTCATGTGCCGAAAATAAACCTCTGCCCGTTGGCGTCAAGTTGAAGTGGTTGCTCGAAATTTGGGAAAACAGCCTTCGTAGCCGGCTAATTTCCGCGTCGCTTCGCGACATTTTGTCCGCAGATTACGCCGATGCCGCAGATTTTAATTTCATTTCATCTGCGAAAATCCGCGCAATCTGCGGATGCTTTTGTTCACGCCAGCCTGCCGTATTTCCGGAGTTCCGGCCAGATCCACGCCACGGCCAGCACCACGAGAACCGTCCCGAACCCGCCGCCGACGGTGGATAAAATCGTCCCGGTGGCAATGGAGTTCGCCATCATCGGCCCGAACAACTGCGCGGTGAAGCCGGACTCAAAGCCGCCCAGCTCGTTGGACGTGCCGATGAACAGGCTGTTCGCCGCCGAGACGCGCCCGCGTTTTTCGTCCGGCGTCAAAATCTGCACCAGCGTCGCGCGCACGACCACGCTCACGTTGTCCACCGCGCCGCCCAAAGCCATCAGCCCGAACGCGAGCCAGAACCACAGCGCGTCCGGCGCGGCGAGAAACCGGCCGAGGCACTGCGCGTTGACCAGGCCGAACAGAATGGTTGCCACGCCGAAAATTGCCACGCACCAGAGCATGGCGCGGCCGGCCTTTTGCAGCGGCGGCCGGTGCGCGATGATGAACACGCAGATGATCGCGCCAACCGGCGTGGCGGCGCGCAGCAGGCCGAAATCCAGGCCGTCGGCGGTGGTGTGCAGCCCGCCGAGTCCGCTGTGCAGAATTTCCTTCGCGAAAATGGGCAGCAGCGAAACCGAGCCGCCCAGCAGCACGGCAAACATGTCCAGCGTGAGCGTGCCGAGAATGATTTTGTTCGCAAACACGAACCCGAACCCGGTGATGAGGTTCTTGATGGTCATCGGTTCGCGCGCGGCAATCTTGTGCTCGTGCCGGACGCCGGCGACGAGAAAAAAGCAGATTACCGCCGCCACCGCGTTGAGGGCATAAATCACCCACGCGCCGTGGGTGAGCCAGATGAGGACGCCGCCCACGCCCGGCCCGAGGACGGAGGAAAGCTGGAACGCGCCGCTGTTGAAGGTGATGGCGCGGGCGAGTTGTCCACGCGGCACGAGGCTGGTCACAAACGCCGCGCTGGCCGGCCACAAAAACGTCCGCGCCACGCCGATGACGACGAGCAGGGCATAGACGTATGCCTTGAACAGCGGATTCTGCGACACCGTCAGGGTGGAGACCAGCATGAGGCCGAAGCTGGCCAGGCCGAGCACGAGCGTGCTGACAAGAATGATTTTTTTACGGCTGAACCGGTCGGCGACGTGGCCGGCCGGCAGCGTGCAAAGAATCATCGGCACCATCAGCGCCAGGCCGACGTAGCCGAGCGCGAGCGCCGAGCCGGTGCGCTTGTAAAGCTCCCAGTCCACGGCCGCGACGAGCATCTGCATGCCGAATGACGCGATGAAGCGCGCGACGAGGTAGCGCGCGTAGTCCGCGTTGCGGAACACCGCGTAGGGATGGTCATCCGGCGTGCGGTCCGGCGGCGGCGGCGACAAATCTTCCTGGGATTCGGTTTCGTGCATGAAACGTGCGGGGAATCTAACGGAAAAAATCGCGTGGTCGAGTTTTGTTGGTCAAGTCGTAATCTTAATCTTAATCCTAATCTTAATCGTCAACGCGGTTGGAACAGATTAAGATTACGAGTAAGATTAGGATTAAGGTTCAAATGAACAAACCCGCCGAAAATCTTCCGAAACCAAATTACAAGTGGCCGTGGCTTGCGCTGGCGGCGGTGCTGCTGGCTATCGTGCTGGCGATTGTCTGGATGACTTTCGCCGTCAGAAAAATCAAGCGGGAACGCGATTTCAGCGCGCCGTTGCCGAGCAGCGCGCCGTTGCGCTAAGAGCCTTCAGGCTTTCACTGGTTCGTAATCGGGAATGTGATTGAGAAAGATCGGTTGCAGGCTGTGTAATTTGATCGGTGGTTCAGCGTTAAAACTGCTGATGGCCGTTTGATTTTCGCCGGCTATTTCTTTAGCGTCTCGTAACCCCAGCGCAGCATCCGCTCCGTGGTTTCCCAGCCGATGCACGAATCGGTGATGGAAACGCCGTAACGCAGTTCCGCCGGATTTTTCGGAATCGGCTGGTTGCCCTCGCTCAAATGGCTTTCGACCATCATGCCGATGAGCGATTTCGTGCCGCTCACGCGCTGTTCGATGACGCTGTGCCACACGTCCTCCTGCTTCGCAAACTGCTTGGACGAATTCGCGTGGCTGCAATCCACCATCAAAATCGGCGGCAATTTTTCGGAAACCAATTTCTCCTCCGCCGTCTTGATGCTCGCCGCATCGTAATTGGTCATCGCCCGGCCGCCGCGCAACACGACGTGCGCGTGCGGATTGCCGGAAGTGCGCACGATGGCCGTCGCGCCCTCTTCGTTCACGCCCAGAAAACTATGCGGATTCCGCGTCGCGCCCATCGCGTCAATCGCCACCTGCAGGCTGCCGTCCGTGCTGTTCTTCAAGCCGACGGGCATGGAAAGTCCGCTCGCCATTTCGCGATGCGTCTGCGATTCCGTCGTGCGCGCGCCGATGGCGGCCCAAGTGATGAGGTCGGCGATGTATTGCGGCACCACCGGGTCGAGAAATTCCGTCGCCGCCGGCAGACCCATGCCGGTAATTTCGAGCAGCAGTTTCCGCGCGATCCGCAATCCTGTTTCGATGTCCTGCGAACCGTCGAGGTGCGGGTCGTTGATCAACCCTTTCCAGCCGATGGTCGTGCGTGGTTTCTCAAAATAGACGCGCATGACAATTTCCATGCGGTCGGAAAATTCCTGGTGCAGCGCATTCAGCCGCGTCGCATATTCCAACGCGCTTTTTTCATCGTGAATCGAGCAAGGCCCGATGACCACGAGCAAGCGCGGGTCTTCCTGGTTCAAAATGCGGATCACCCGTTCACGCGCCTGCGCGACCGTGGCGTTCACCGCCTCGGTGGTTGGCGTCAACGCCTTGAGTTCGCGCGGCGAGAGCAGCCGGATGATTTCTTTAACGTGTAAATCCTGCGTCCGATACATGAGGAGCAGTGTAGCGAAAATGGGTTTTGCGAAAAGCCGAAATCGCATCTTGTTGGACAAGGTGCGGCTTTTGGATATTTTCCGCCGCAGGAAAAACGGTGAACAACCCCAGCACCGGCAAACCGAACACCGGCAAGTTCAGCGTCTGCTGATTCTGTTCCGCACATGGTTCAAATGGTATTCATCCGTTTCATTTGAACGGCAGAGCCTTTTCATTTCAATTCGTCCAACCACATACGCCATTTGCCGCTCGTCCAAAACCATTTCCCTTCGCTGTTCAATGAATCCCAGCAATTGGTCCAATAAAATCACGTTTGGTCCCAAGTTTGTTTTCAATTCTCCGCTTCCTGTGAATACCACCACGCCGATGAATTGTCTTTCCGGCAGTTTGAACAAGGCTTGGACGGCTTTTATATGGCCGTAGTTTTGCAGCAACGGATTCCGAAACCGGCTTTTCTTGTGGTAAATTACCTGCATCCAATAGTCATCACGAGGATTGCCAAGTATCCAGCCTGCGTAGTGTTTTGTTTCGATGATGAACAAACCAGCCTCGGTCACTAAAATGTGGTCAATTTGCGTGGTTCCATTTTCCGTTGGCAGAGTGACGTTGTTAATCAACACATGAAGACAGTTGAGATTTGCCAGTTGGTTTGCCACCAAAGCCTCACCCATATTTTGCCTCAACAGCAATTGCCGCCCTGCTGCCACTCCGATTATCAGGCCAATAAAAAGGCATAGGATGCTAATCATGGCCTGATTTTAATAGGGCGAGGTGATGATTCACAAGATCGCTCTACATCATCGCCCGCGATCTCATCGTGACCTTCAGCGCGTAACGGCTGCCGATCCGCTGCAATCGCATCCGCGCCCCGAACGCGGCGGAAAGATTTTTTGAATTCAGCACGTCTGCTTTTTCTCCCGCCGCCAGCACGCGGCCGTTTTTCAAAACCAGCAGGTGCGAAAACACCGGCATGATTTCCTCGACGTGATGTGTCACCAAAACCAGCGTCGGCGAATTTTTCTGCGCGTCGAGCCGCTGGAGGAATTGCAGGAAATGTTCGCGCGCGGCCGGATCAAGCCCCGCGCACGGCTCGTCGAGAATCAGCACGCGCGGCTTCGCCATCAATGCCCGGCCAATCAGCACGCGCTGACGTTCGCCTTGCGAAAGCACCCGCCACGGACGCTCGGCCAGATACGCGCACTCGACCTGCCGCAGTAGTTTCAGGGCTTGATTTTTTTCAGTGCGCGTCATGCGTCCCCAGAAATCAATCATCGCATATTTTCCGCTCGCCACGGTCTCCAGCGCCGGTTCCTCATCCGCCATCATCTGCCGCACGGACGAGCTGACGAGACCAATTTTCTTTCGCAACTCGCGCCAGTCGGCTTCGCCGTAAGTTTGTCCGAGCAGAGAAATTTTCCCCGCCGTCGGCATGAGGTAGCCGGTGAGCGCACTCAACAAAGAAGTTTTCCCCGAACCATTCGCGCCGAGAATCACCCAATGTTCACCGCGCTGCACCCGCCAGTTCACATCATCAAGAATCACCGTGCCATCGCGCACGATGCGCAGGCTGGACACGGATAAAATGGTTTTCGCTTTTTTCAAATCACAGCTCTTTGATCTCCGCCCACAGCAATTTCAAATCATCGTCGTTCAGAGCCATCTGCTTGATGACTTCTTTTTTGCCCGCCGCCACCGCGCGGTGCAGCCATTCGCGCGCGATGTCGAGCTTCTGCATCTGGCACGCGTAACAGGAAAGGTTGTAGGCGATGATGGGTTCCGCCGGAAATTTTTTCGCGGCGGGCAGCAACGCCTCCCACGCCTGCGCCAATCCGCCGTCGCTCACGCGCCGCAACGCATACGCGCGATGCAGCCAGCCGGAGGATTCGTCCGGCGCCGTCACAAGTTCCGCGCCGGCGATTTCCAGCGCGTCGTTCCATTGCTGTTCGTGCGCACAAATCGTCCAGCGCACTTCGAGCACGTCGGGATGTTTTTGATTGGCAGCAGAAATTTTCGCCAGCTCCGCGCGCGCATCGTCGGCGCAGCCCAGCCCCAGCCAGCCAATGGCGGCGTCCAGCCGATGCGAGTCCGGCGGTTCCAGTTTTTGCACGCCCGGATTTTAACCCTGTGCCAAAAGATTGAAACCGCGAAATACACCAACTACGCGAAAATAATTTCTCGTTCGCGTATTTTGTGTGTTTCGTGGTTCTCGTAACGTCCGGCTGAAACGCGCTGGCATTTTTGCCCGCGACAGTTTATTGATTCTTCATTATGAAAAAATTAATTCCTGTTTTTCTGGCGCTGGCGGGCGCATTTTCCGTCCAGGCAAAAATTGTGACCCAAACCATCGAATACAAGCAAGGCGACGTGACGCTCGAAGGTTTTCTGGCGTATGACGACGCGACTTCCGCCGCGCGTCCCGGCGTGCTGGTCGTGCATCAATGGCTCGGCCTGACCGATTACGAAAAGCATCGCGCCGAACAACTCGCGTCGCTCGGCTATGTCGCCTTCTGCGCGGACATCTACGGCAAGGGCATCCGTCCGCAAAACACCACGGAAGCGGGCGTGGAAGCGACCAAATACAAAACTGACCGGACGCTTTTGCGCACCCGCGTGAACGCCGGTCTCGACGTGCTGAAGAAAAACAAACTCGTGGACACCAGGCGCGTCGCCGCCATCGGCTATTGTTTCGGCGGCACGACGGTGATTGAACTTGCCCGCAGCGGCGCGGAATTAAATGGCGTTGTCAGTTTTCACGGCGGACTGGATTCGCCGACGCCCGCTGATGGCAAGAATATCAAATGCAAAGTCCTCGCGTGTCACGGCGCGGATGATCCGTCTGAGACGCCGGCAGATCTGGCCGCGTTTGAAAAAGAATTGCGCGATGCCAGGGTGGACTGGCGGCTCATCAAATACGGCGGCGCAGTCCACAGTTTCACGCAGCCGATGGCGGGCAACGACAATTCCAAAGGCGCAGCCTACAACGAACGCGCCGACAAGCGTTCGTGGGCGGACATGAAGCAATTCTTCGCCGAGATTTTTCAATAACCTGGTAGGGCTGCGCTGCCGCGCCGCCCAAAAAAATGGGACGAGCAGCAGCTCGTCCCTACCGTAAAAATTTATGCGCATCACCGGTGGCAACGCAGCTCGGCGGATTCTGAAAGTCCCGAAAGGACTGGACGTCCGTCCGACGCCAGATCTCGTCAAACAAGCGGTGTTCAACTCGCTTGGCGAACGCGTCGTGGACGCCAAGGTTTTGGAATTGTTCGCCGGCTCCGGCGCGTTGAGCCTGGAATGTTTGAGCCGTGGCGCGGCTTTCGTGATGTGCGTGGAGAAATCGCATCGCCACGCAGAATTCATCCGCAGCAACGCAGACGCGGCGGGTTTCGGCGAAATTCTGGAAGTTCGCACGCAGGATGTTTTTCCGGTGATGAGCCAGCTCGCCGAAAGCGATCGGCAGTTTGATTTGATCCTCGCCGATCCGCCTTACGGTGAAAAAAATGTGAACCGCCGTTCGACCTCATTCGCGCAGCAACTGCTTGACGACAAAAATCTGCCGAAGCTGCTCGCGCCCGGCGGAAGATTGGTGCTCGGCCACACGAAACGCGACACGCTGGAAATTATCGCGCCGTGGACGGAAGTGAAACTGCTCAAGCACGGCGACACCGTGATGCGGTTTTTGGAAATCAGTTAGTCTGGGGAGCGCACGCGCCTCGCGTGCCGCCAACGACGCCCTCGTCGTTGGCCTTGTGCGACGACGATTGACTTCGATTTGTGTGTGCAACCGCGTTTATGTTCGACGCGAGGGCGCGTCGAACCGCAGCCGAGGCGGCTGCGCTCCCCAAGCAAATTACTCCGTCGCTTCTTCGACGGCCTCGCGGATGGTTTGCTTGAATTTTTCCATGCCCTGATCAAACGCGGCGGAAATGGGCAGCACCGGCACTTTGCGGAATTTCTTTTTGAACTGCTTCAGTTTTTCCTCGGCGATGGCTTCGTCTATTTTGTTTGCCACTATGAGGCGCGGTTTGTCGAGCATCATGGGATCGTAAAGTTCCAGTTCCTTGAGCAGCTGCTTGTAATCGTCCCACGGCTCGCGGTTGTCCGTGCCGGCCATGTCGAGCAGCAGCACGAGGATTTTGCAGCGACGGATGTGGCGGAGAAATTTGTGGCCGAGGCCGACGTTCTGGTGCGCACCTTCGATGAGACCCGGCACGTCGCAGATCGTGAGCCGTTTCCAGTCGGGGTATTCCAAGATGCCGATCTGCGGATGCAGCGTGGTGAACGGATACGCCGCGATTTTCGGCCGCGCCTTGGAAATGGCCGTGAGCAAGGTGGATTTGCCGGCGTTCGGATAACCAACGAGACCGACTTCGGCGACGATGCGGAGTTCCAAAAGGTATTCGCCTTCCACGCCCGGCTCGCCCGGCTGCGCGAAACGCGGCGTCTGGCGGCCCGGCGTCGCGAAATTACGATTGCCCAAACCGCCGCGCCCGCCTTTGCACAAGACAAATTGCTGGCCGTGTTCCGTAAGGTCGGCGATGAGTTCGCCTTTTTGCGAATCCTCGGCGGCGGCTACTCCACCCGCCTCGGCTTCCTTGCTCAAATCAATTTCCATCGCCGTTTCACCTTGCGAACTGCGGAGCATCGGACGTTTGCCCGTGCTGCTGCCGAACATCGGCCGGGCGCTGGGAATTTCGTTCGTCTCATCGTCCTCGTCGTCAACTTTTTCTTCAACCGGAGCCACGCCGCCCGACCGGAGCCAGACCAGCGTGCCGCAGGGAACCTTGACGATTAAATCTTTTCCGGCGTGACCATCCATGCCCTTGCCCTTGCCGCCTTCGCCAACCGGCGCGATGAGGCGCGGAACGTAATACTGCCCGATAAGATTGTTCAGGTCGTGGTCGGCCTGCAAAATCACGCTGCCGCCGCGTCCGCCGTTGCCGCCGCTCGGCCCGCCTTTGGTGATGTAAGCCTCGCGATGAAACGCGACACAGCCTTTGCCGCCGTGCCCCGCCTGCGCGTAAATTTTTATTTCGTCAATGAACATGAAATTATTCTCCTGCGAGTTGAAACACCCGATTTCGCAAACCCGGTGCGATCCAAAAACCGGCTTCCGTTTCCAATCGTTCGAGAATCGTTTTCACGTCGGGAATGAATTTTCGGCGGCGCGCTTCAATCAAAATTCCCAAAATGCCAATCGTGCGGACGCCAAGTTTTGCCGCGACTTCGCGTCCGAGCGATTCATCAATCAACAACGCGTCGGCCTTTTGGTCTAGGCATAGCGCGATGGCGGCAGACTCGCCCAAATCAAGATGCGCCTGCACGACTTCCGGCGGAAATGATTGCGGCGACGAAAGAATCTCAATCCAATCAGGCAACGCCAGACCGGAGAATCGTTGCTGCACTTTCGACAGCCGCATAAATTCATCGGCCACTTGTGCAGGGATCAGCACGCGCTTAAAAATTTGTTGCAGCAGGCGTTCATGCTGCACGCGGCACAGGTTCAGAATCACCGAAGTGTCAGCGACGACAATCATCGGTTTCAAAGTTCGCGGAGAACCAGCAAGTCGTTTTCCAGATCGCGCTCATCGTAATGCTGCGGAATTTGGCGGTCGCGCAACATCGTCTGAAAATCAAAAAGTCCGACGCCCGCCACGTCCGCCGCCTGCACGAGTGTGACCTTGCGCGCCGCATAGAGCGAGAGTGCCAGTTCCTGCTTCAATTCGCGCTCCGTTATTTTCAGATCTTCAGGCAAAGTGAGCGTCATATTTGAACTTTAGTTGATTTTGCACTTCCGGTCAAACGTCGTCTGGATAACAAAAAAGGCGAGGCCAGTGACCTCGCCGTGAAATTTTGTTTCCGAAATTTAATTCTTTGCGGCGGCGGCTTCAGCCACGACGTTCACGCGGCGGCTGCCGAGATCGAACTTGATCTTGCCGTCGGTGAGCGCGAAGAGCGTCCAGTCGCGGCCGGTGCCGACGTTCTTGCCGGCGATGAATTTGCTGCCGCGCTGGCGGACGATGATGCTGCCGGCGCTGACAAAAGTGCCGCCAAATTCCTTTACGCCGAGCCGTTTGCTGACGCTGTCGCGGCCGTTCCTTACGCTGCCTTGACCTTTTTTATGTGCCATAAAATTTTAAGCGTTGATGGCGGTGATCTTCACCACGGTTAATTCCTGACGATGGCCGATGGTCTTGTGATAACCTTTGCGGCGTTTCATCTTGAAAGTGAGTTTCTTCTCGCCGCGTTTGTGGGCGACGACATCCGCTACGACGGTCGCGCCGGTGACGGTGGGCGCGCCGACGGCGAGCTTGCCGTCGTTGTTGACGAGCAGCACGCGATCAAACGTGACCGGCTTGCCCGCCTCGGTTTCGAGACGTTCGATTTCCAACGTGTCGCCGGCAACGACGCGATACTGTTTGCTTCCGGTTTCTAAAACGGCATACATAAATTTTCCCGCAAAGGGTCGGAAATTAAACCAGATTTTCGCGGACTGTCAACGCCTGTTTTTTTGTGAAACGGCTTGTTCCCGCCGCCGCAACTGATGCTCCTGCTTCCTGATTTCACCGGCCAGCAATTCTTCCGCGCACCAGCCGCGTGCCTGCGCGAATGCGGCCAGTTCAAAAAGCTCCTTCGCCACCTCTGATTTTCGGTAGGGACGAGTTGCGGCTCGTCCCTGACTAATTGGGGCTGCGCGGCAACGCAGCCCTACCGATGAATCCAACAGCTTGGCCTTGCGCGCCTTCTTCACGAGTTTTTCAACGCGGAGCAACGCCGGCAGATGTTTCGGGATGCCGTCGAGCGCGGAATGGCGCGCGTGTTTGGTGCCGTGCTTTTCCGCCTTTTTGATTTTTTCCCAGTTCGCCCAGACTTCGTCCACATTTTTGACTTTGGTCTGGCCAAAGACGTGCGGATGGCGGCGCACCAGTTTGTCCACGAGATGCCGCGTGACCTTTTCAAAATCAAACGCGCCGCGTTCCTCCGCCAACTGGCAATGGAAAACCACCTGCAACAGCAAATCGCCCAGTTCCTCGGCCATCTCAATGTCGTCGCGCGCCTCGATGGCGTCAATCAATTCATAAACTTCCTCAATCGCGTGGCGGCGCAGCGTCAGGTGCGACTGCTCGCGGTCCCACGGACAGCCCGTGGGCGAACGCAGTTTCGCCATGACTTTGATCAGGTCGGCGATGGCGGATTTTTTTTTCATCGGGGAAAACATCGAACATCCAACATCGAACGCCGAACATCGAACGAATGAAGCCGCGCGTCCGCCGCCGCAAACTTCGATGTTCGATGTTGGATGTTCAGCGTTCGATGTTGCATTAAAGAATTACGAGGTCATCCCGATGCACGAGTTCGACGCGCGCGAGTTTTTTAGCGCGGATTTCCTCGGCGCTAAACTTGGCGATGCCGCGCGCAAATTCCGTTCCGTCCAAGTCGCAGATCCGCACAACATCGTCCGCGCTGAAATTTCCTTCGCACCGCGCCACGCCCGGCGGCAACAGACTTTTCCCTGACTCGCGCAAGGCCTTTTTCGCGCCGTCGTCCACGGCCAGCGTGCCTTTCGGATGATGAAAAAATGCAATCCAGCGCTTGCGGCCTTGCAGCTTCGTCGGCTGGGGAACGAACAAGGTGCCTTCATCTTCGCCGCCCAGAATTTTTGCCAGAACATTTTTCTTTTTGCCCGACGCGATGACGAGCGGAATGCCGGAGCGCACGACGATTTTTGCCGCCTCGACTTTTGATTTCATCCCACCGACAGCGGTGGCGGTGGTCGTGCCGCCCGCCATGCCTTCAATGGTCGCGTCAATTTGTTCAATGACCGAAATCATTTTCGCATTCGCCGCGCCGAAATTTTCGATGACGCCGTCCACGGTTGTCAAAATCACCAGCAAATCTGCGGGTAAAAACGACGCGACGAGCGCGGACAATTTGTCATTGTCGCCGAATTTAATTTCCGTGAACGACACCGCATCGTTTTCGTTGATGATGGGCACGACGCCGCGATTGAGCAACGTGACGAGCGTGTTGCGGGCGTTGAGATGTCGTTCGTGATGTTCGAGGTCTTCGTGCGTGAGCAAAACCTGCGCGACGACGAGGCCGTGTTGTGCAAAGAGTTTGTCGTAAGCCGCCATGAGCCGTGACTGGCCGACGGCGGCGCAGGCCTGTTTTTCCGCGAGATCCGTGGGACGTGATTCGTAACCAAGCGCGCCCATGCCTGCGCCGACTGCGCCGCTGGTGACGAGGACGATTTCGCGTCCGGCCTTGCGCTGTTCGGCGAGCTGCGCGACGAGCTGTTCGAGCTGCGCGGGGTCAATCAGCTTCCGGCTGTCAGTGAGGACGCCGGTGCCGAGTTTCACGACGATGCGCGAAACTGATTTGAGTGAATCACGATGCACACGGCGAGGTTAAGGAAAATCTAGTGCGCGAAAAAGCCGAAAGTGGCAGGCAGTTTAACGGTTCAACATTCTTAAAATATCTTGGGCAGTATATTCAGCCCCCGATTTTTTTGGATCAATCAACGGTTTGAAAAAATCTCCGCTGCGCAACGCCACCAGCACCGCCAGCCCGGCGAGGTCAGCACCGGAAGTCACATTTTTGATGACCTGGTTTTGAATATCAATTTTTTGCGCGCGATTATTCCGCTGGTCTTTTAAATCAATATATTTGGCTGTGCTGACCGAGACGTTCAACACGTCAATGGATTTGAATTCAAAGCCGGTCTGCTTTTTGAATTCCGCCGCCGACGCGCCGCTGGATTTTTTGTCGGGCAACGTGACGCCGAGCGAAAAGATGTTCGTCTGGCCCGCCTCGTTTTTCACGATGTCGAGTTCGCCGAGGTTGAAACGCATCAACGTCAGGTGAATCTCGTGTTTCGCCAGCGCCAAACGGTCGTATTCAATGTGGATTTCCGGGATGTCGAGAAACGGCGTGCCGCCAAATTCAGGCGAATTGTAGAGCTTGAGATTTTTTATAGTCACCACCGGTTCGGTGAGGCCGAGATGAAACTTGCCGATCTCCGCGTCCATGCCGGTCTGCGCGCGAATGCGATTTTCCATCACCACGCGCAGAATCGTGTCCAGCGACAGGAAAAAAATCACCACCAGCACGACGGCCAGCAGCACGAGCCGGAAAATCCATTTGAAAATGAACTTAATCACAATTTTCGATTTACGATAGACGATTTACATAGCGTGTCCAAGTTGCCAACGGACTCGTAAATCGTAAATCCAAAATCGCAAATTATGTTCGCACATCTTCCGGGCGCACTTCGAGACATTCATCCTGGTCTTCCCAGATCACCGCCGCGTAAAAATCCAGGAGCTTCGGCGCGAGTTGACGGCCGCCGAACGCGAGCAGTTGCTCGGCCTGTTCCGCCGCCGCTTCGTAGGCCGCGTCGTAATTGCCTGAACGCCGGCGCTGGCGGTCATCCCAATGCGCGACGGCGTGAACGGGTTCGTATTGCTGCGCCCACGCTTCGAGTTCCGCGCGGCGCTCCGCAGGAATTTCTTCAAAAGGCACGAGGATTTCATTGCAATGCTGGCAGACCAAGCCCTCCGTGCGCACGTCGCGCGTGAGCAACGGCAGAAACGGCGCGCGGCAGCACGGCGATTCCGCGTAGGCGGCGGGCGGCGTGGCGAGGCGCTTGAACCAGATCTGTTTTTCGTGCGCGACCTGCGCGGCGAGGCGATACGCGCCGACGAGCGGATGCGAGAGCCGCCACGCGCGGCCTTCGAACTGGCCGAGCGTCTGCGCGAGCCAGCGGGCGAGCGTGAGGTCGTCCCAATCCCGGAACGTCCGGCCATATTCCTGCCAGAGCGAGTCGAGCGGCGAATCAGATTCCATTGCCATCGCCGCAGGATGGCGCGGGAATTAAATTTTGTCGAGTATTGCGGAATCTTGCGGGAAAATATAATTATTCAAACCGTGAAGCCGATTCGTCTAACCAAACATGCCTGCGAACAATGTGTGGAACGCGGCGCGACGGAAGCCGAAGTTGTCGAAGCCATTCGCACCGCGCGCGTGAACCGGCGAAAAACGGACGCGAAATATTCCGCTTCAATTTCAGTTTTGGCCAGCACTGGCACGGCAACCATTACGCCATCAAACAAGTTGCGCCCGTCATCAAAGACGAAGCCAACGAAATAATTGTCATTACCGTCTATACGTTCTACTTTTAGACAGGTTCGCTATGAAGATCAGCTACGATTCAGAAATTGACGCCGTGTATATCCGCCTCATCGAGGGGAAACACGAATGCCGCACCGTGCGTCTGAACGATGAAGTGGCGCTCAACATTGGCGCGGACGAAAAGCTGGTCGGCATCGAAATTCTCGACGCCCGGGAAGTTCTGGCGGCCGGCAAAACTCTAAATCTCTCCGTTGAAAATCTGTCGCTCGTGGCGGCGTGATTTAATTCTTTAACGAGTCGGGCGGTGAATCTGATTCCATTGCCATGGCCGCAGGATGGCGCGGGAATGAAATTTTGTCGAGCGGTGGCCTTTGCCTTGTCGCGCCTCCGGCGCTGAAAATGGAAAACAAAAAGCCCCAGGCGAAATCGCCCGGGGCTTTTCTGACTTGCGAGGAACGGCGTGTCGCCAATCCAAATAATTTTCAGTCGAACGCGTGACCGGCGCAGCACAGGACGTTTTTCACCTTGTGGCGAACGAGGTCTTTCACGCACTGACGGGCCGGGCCGAGATATTTGCGCGGATCGAATTCGCCTGGCTTTTCCGCGAACACCTTGCGGATGCCGGCGGTCATGGCCAGGCGCAGGTCGGTGTCAATGTTAACCTTCGTGCAACCCACGCGGCGCGCGACTTCGATGTCGGATTCCGGCACGCCTTGCGCGTCGGGCATCTTGCCGCCGTATTTATTGATCTCGTTCACGAGATACTTCGGCACGCTGGAGGCTCCGTGCAACACGAGCGGATAATCGCCAAGGTTGGCTTCCATGAGCGCCTTCTTGATGAGCTTGAGACGTTCGAGGTCGAGATGTTGTTCACCCTTGAATTTATAAGCGCCGTGGGAATTGCCGATGGCGATGGCCAGGGAATCGCAGCCGGATTCCTTGACGAATTTCACCGCTTCTTCCGGGTTCGTGTAGTGGCCGCTCGCGGAATGTGCGCCGCCTTCTTCGCCTTCGTCGAACTGCGCGCCAACGAGGTGGCCGAGTTCGGATTCGACGGAGCAATTATATTTGTGCGCGTATTCGACGACTTTTTTGGTGATCTCGACGTTTTTGTCGAACGGTTCGTGCGAGGCGTCAATCATCACGCTGGTGAAACCTTCGTCAATGCACTCCTTGCACAATTCAAACGTGTCGCCGTGGTCGAGGTGAACGGCGATGGGAATGTTGGAGAGGCTGACGGCGGCCTCAATGAGTTTTTTAAGATAAACCGGGTTGGCGTATTGCCGCGCGCCCTTGGAAATCTGGAGCATCAACGGCGCTTTTTCCTCTTCGCAGGCCTCGACGATGGCCTGGATGAGTTCCATGTTGTTGACGTTGAATGCGCCGAGGGCGTATTTGCCTTTGAGCGCCTTGGCGAACAGGTCTTTGGTATGTGTCAGTGGCATAAATTAATAGTTTGTTTTTCCGAAAGTGAACTTCGGGTTTTTCCTAACAGCCCACTATGATAGAAAATCCGCGTTGAAAGAAAATAAAAAAATACCGCCGGTTTTTGCCGCAAACAGAACTATTCTGGCCGTGCCGGGCAAAAATCCGGGCGCAAACCGGCCTGCGCCGCGTGGAAATAAAAGGTATTTTGCTGAAGGCGGCGCGAGCGGGCACCGGCGTGGCTGCGCGCTGACAAACGGCTTTCCATCAAGGACGTTTCCGGCCAGCTCAATTTCTCCAGCGAATTTCATTTCAGCCATTTTTCCGTCACCACACCGGCGGATTTTCGCCAGCACTTGAAAGGTTGAAAAAATTTCGGCGCGAGGCATAATCCGGCGATGACCCGCGCCCGTTTTCAAATTCTTTTTGCCGCTGCATTTTTTTTTGCATCCTTCGGCAACTCCACTTTCGCCCAGGAAACTGAAGTCCAACTTCTCTCCGGTCACGGCAAGGACGACGCCGTGCCGTGGAAATTTCTCTGCACTTCCGGCGCGAACTCCGGCGTCTGGACGAATCTGCCCGTGCCGTCGCAATGGGACATGCGCGGCTTTGGCACGCTGAACTATCACAAGGATTTGACGGGCGCCTGGAACGAGCGCGGCCTTTACGAACACGATTTTTCCGTGCCGCAAAACTGGTCGGGACGGAGAATTTTTCTCGTGTTTGACGGCGTGATGACCGACACCGACGCGAAACTGAACGGCCAGTCCGTCGGCCCGATTCATCAAGGCAGTTTTTACCGTTTCAAATATGAAGTGACCG
>Ga0207932_1000182_pt1 | contig 20616 bp, 20 predicted proteins | sample NGESurdeep092012_FD_184480 | JGI IMG/M metagenome (GOLD analysis project Ga0207932, IMG submission 184480) | Arctic peat soil microbial communities from Barrow, Alaska - NGEE Surface sample 415-2 deep-092012 (SPAdes) | ecosystem: Environmental > Terrestrial > Soil > Wetlands > Peat ...
ACAGGGCGAGAGATCGCTTCATGGATGAGGCCTCCGCTTCGGTGAGAAGATGAGGATTATGAGCCGGGTGGAAGCGCTGCGGGAGGCCCGCGCCGAAATGGAGCGGGTCCGTGCGAAGATCCTGGCGGCGGTCGCGGGGAGGCCGGAGGGCGAGCTCCTCGCGGGCCCCGCGGACGCCGGCTGGAGCGCGGCCGAGATCCTCGACCACATTCGCGCGGCGGAGAGCTCCCTCGTGAAAGCGCTCTCGAAGCTCGAGCGCGGCGAGCCGACGCGCGTTCCCGCGCGCGCCTGGACCTACCGCCTGCCCATGACCCCCGTCTTCTGGCCGATCAAGCTGCCGGCGCCGAAGCTCGTCCGTCCGCGGCCGCGCGCGGAGGTGAAGCCGGCCGAGGTCCTCGAGGGCCTCACCGCGTCGCGCCGCGACCTCCTCGCGCTCGCGGACCGCATGGGAGAGGAGCGCTTCGCGAGGCTCGTCTTCCCGCATTTCCTCCTGGGCCGCTTCACGGGCGTCTCCTGGTTCCGGTTCATCGCGGGGCACGAGGGCAAGCACCTGAAGCAGCTCCGGCGCGCGCTGTCGGCGCCGAAAGTCCTGCGCTTCGCACGCGCGAAAGGCGCAGCGAGCCCCCCCGCGAGGTGACGCGGGACGGCATCCCGGCGCGCGCGAGGGTCGCGATTCTCCTCGCCTGGGCCTGCGTCGTCGGGGCGGTCGCGATCCGGCACGAGCCGTGGCGCGACGAGGTTCGCGCATACACGATCGCGACTTCGACGGCGTCGCTTGGGGAGCTGTTCGACACCCTGCACACCGAGGGGCATCCGGCGCTCTGGCACCTCCTGCTCCGCGGCGCCCACGCCGTCGTGCCCGTCCCCGTCGTCCTGCCCGCCGTGAGCCTGCTCGTCGCGGCCGCGGCCGTTCTCCTCTTCGTCTTGCGGTCCCCCTTCGGGCCCGTGCTCACGGTCCTCTTCCCGTTCTCCGTCCTTCCCCTCTACGAGTACTCCGTAATGGCCCGCAACTACGGTGTGAGCCTCCTCCTTTGCTTCGCGTTTGCGGCCCTCTACGGCGCGCGCAGGCGCCTTCTCCTCGCGCTGTGCCTCGTGCTGCTTTCGAACACGAACGCGCACGCGGCCTTCCTCACGGCGGCCCTCGCGCTCGTCTGGTGCGTCGACGAGCTGCGGAGCGGCGAGGAGCCGCGGCGGATCCTGCGCGCCACGCTCCCGGTCGTGGCGGCCGCGTCGGGGTTCCTCCTCGCCGCATGGACGGCCTTCCCGCGCGGAGAGGTCAGCGTCCACCGCGGGATGCCGGCCGTCGCTGGGTGACGTTCACGAAGGAGAACCGGGACGCCCTCTCGCTCGGGGATCTCCTCGACGCGGCGGAGCGCCTGAAGCGCGAGACGGGGCGCCGCGTCCTCCTTCTCCTCCAGCCCCTCTTCGTCGACCCGGGGCCGCGGAACGTCTGGACGCACTCGTACGGAAAGACGTTCACACGGAGCCCCGAAGACCTCGAGCGCCTCCGCCGCGAAGCGGCGCCGATCGGACGGTTCGAGGACACCCCGCGCCTCGACGAGCGATACGCCGTGTTCGAGCTGCGTGATCCGCCGTCGGGGGCGGCGGGCTCAGCGCGCGCCGCGCCCTGAGAGGACCGTGGGGATCGTGCGCAGCAGGATCTTTGCGTCGAGGCCGAGGCTCCAGTTGTCGATGTAGGACAAATCGAGGTTCATCCACTCGTTGAACCGCGCGATTTCGCTGCGGCCGGAGACCTGCCAGAGCCCGGTGACGCCGGGCTTCATCGAGAGGCGCCGCCGCTGCCACCTTTCGTAGCGCGCAACCTCCTCGGGAAGCGGTGGACGCGGTCCGACGAGCGACATCTCGCCGCGCAGGACGTTCCAGAGCTGGGGCAGCTCGTCGAAGGAGAAGCGGCGGATGAGGCGCCCGAACGCCGTGAGGCGGGGATCGTTCGCGGCCTTGAAGACCGGCCCGTCGTGCTCGTTGAGGTGTTGAACGCCCGGCATGAGCTCCTCGGCCCCGTCGATCATCGTGCGGAGCTTGACGAGCGTGAACGGGCGTCCGTTCAGCCCGCAGCGCGTCTGCCGGAAGAGAACCGGACCCCGAGACGTGAGCTTGATGACGAGGGCGGCGAGCGTGACGGGCACGAGGGACACGACGCCGATGAGGACCGAGAGGAAAATGTCGACGACGCGTTTCACGAGGAGCGAGATGCCTTCGCCCGGCGTGGTCGAGAACGTGAGGAGCGGCGTCCCCTCGAGCTCCTCGAGCTCGACGCGCGCGAGGACGTGCGGGAAGAAGTCCAGCACGAGCCGCGTCTTCACGCCCATCTCCTCGCAGAGCAGGAAGATGTCTTCGAGCTTCGGCAGGTCGCCGCGGTCCACGGCGAGGACCACCTCGTCGACCGTGAATTCCGTGAGGATCTTAGGGAAGTCCTGCAGCGAGCCGAGAAGAGGCACTCCGTTCGCGGTCGTCGTCTGGCCGTCCTCGGCGGGTTTCTCGCGCACGAGGCCGAGGAGCTTCAGACCCCACCAGGGGTGCTCGCGGATGAGCCGGGCCATCGACGCGGCGCGCGGCGTGTCGCCCACGAGGACGACCGTGCGGAAGTTGAACCCCAAAGAGCGCACGCGCCGGGCCACGAGGCGGACCGTCACCCGCTCGGCGACGAGGAAGAGGATGTTCACGACGAAGAAGATGGCCAGGAACGGGCGCGAGATGAAGTCCCATCGCGCGCCGAACACGACGAGCGCGAGGAGGAGGCTTCCGAAGAAGGACGCGCGCGTCATGAGCGCGACTTCATCCTTCAGGCGCAGCGTGCGGTGGCTGCGATACGCGCCCTCGAGGAACAGGAGACCCGAGAAAATGAGGACCGTGGGCGCGACGAGCACGAGATAGAGGTTGAATTCGTAGAGCGGCGTGAGCCGGCTGAAGAGACGGGGAAGAAGCTCGCTGCGAAGCGCGTAGGCCACGGGCAGCGTCGCGAGCGTGACGCTGAGGTCGGCCGCGTACAGGAGAGCGGCGATCGTCCGGGCCTGTTGCTTCAGCATTCGGAGCCGGGAGCTATCCCGCTACCCCCGGGATGCTAGCAAGGGCCGGGGTTTTGAGCGTCAGAGGGCGTCAGTATCCCGCGAGGAGGGCTTCGTAGGCGTCCGCGACGGAGTCCCAGAGATACCGCGAACGGGCTCGCGCGCGCGCCGCCCTGCCGGACCTCTCCCGCGCCGCGGGATCCGCCAGGAGCGCGGTCAAGCCGGCGGCGAGGCTCTCCGCGCGGTGGACGTCCACGTAGAGCGCCGCCTCCCCGGCCACCTCACGGTTCTCCGGAGTGTCGTGGACGACGAGAGGCCGGCCGAACCCCATCGCCTCGACGAGCGCGGGGTGCGTGCCGCCGACCTCGGTTGCGTGCACGTAGACCGCCGCGTTCGCGAGGAGCTCGTGGTACGGCTCGCCGTAGAGCGCGCCGGGCAGCAGGACGCGCGGATCGCCGGCGGCCTCCGCCCGAACGCGTGAAAGAAGGGCGTCCGCGTATGGGGCCGCCCCCAGGAGGACGAGCTTCGTGTCGCCCGGAACGGAACGGAACGCGCGCACGACCGCGTCGGGGTTGTTCTCGGGCTCGAAGCGCGACACGTAGAGGACGTAGCCCCCCGGGACGAGGCCGAGCCGCTCGAGCGCCGCGCGCCCGGCTGCCGGAGCCAGGTCGGAGCCATACGGGATGTAGACGGACTCCTTGCCGTAGGTCTCCTTGTAGTAGGTCTCGATCGAGCGCGCATCCGTCACGACGGAATCCGGCATCACGCACGACAGGCGCTCCGAGAGCGCGTAGGCGAGCTTTCCGAAAGCGTTCCACTTCCGGCGGTTTCGCTCGAGGCCGTCCACGTTCAAGACGATCCGCGTCGGGGCTCCGAGGAGGCGGGGCAGCCGGCAGAGGAGGGCGTTCACGCCGTTGCAGACGAGGACCGCGTCGTAGCCCTGCGTCGCGGCGTGGAGGCCAGACAGGGCCGCGTGCGCCACGGTGTCGAAGTACTTGCGCCGGACCGTCGGGACGTGCACGACGCGCGCCCCGCGGTGGGACAGCACGACGGCGCCGACTCCGTGGGCCCGCGCGTACACCGTGACGTCGTGCCCCCTTTTGGCGAGACGGGCGGAGAGCTCCTCGGCGAGCGTCTCGAAGCCTCCGTAGGCAGCGGGCACGCCGCGCGTTCCCAGGATGGCGAGCTTCATGCGCCGGCGCGGCGCGCCCCCTCCGGAGAGGACGTGAACCACGGAAGGAGGGCGCGGTCGGGGACGAGCCGTGCCGCGGCGATCGCGGCGCGCTTGGCGAGGAGCCGATCGCGGTTCGCCGAGAGCCAGCGGAGGGCCGGCAGCGAGGTGCGCTCTACGGTGAAGCACGCCCCCACGACGACGAGGTCGCGCGCGATGGTGCCGAGGAACGTCGCCTTGAGGTGCTCCTTTCCCGCGTTGTTGATCCGGAGAAGAAAACGGTTCTTCACGGAATGGAGGTTCGCCGCCGGCGACATTTCCCGCCGCCGCTCGGGCAGGTTGCGCCGCCGGTGCCAGGCGCGGGCGGCGGGGACACAGCGGGCGGTCCAGCCGCGGCCGCGGAGCCGCCACGCGAGGTCGACGTCCTCGCGGTAGAGAAAGAAGTCGTTGTCGAAAAAGCCTGTCTCGATACGGACGTCGGCCAGCGCGGCCGTCCGGTAAAGCGCGATGCAGCCCGAAACGCCGAAGACCTCCGCCGCGTCGTCGTAACGCCCGTCGTCCCGGACGCCCGCTCCGATGTCGAAGTGCCGGCCGTTCGGCGTCATGCGGATGCCGACCGTGTCGATCACGTCCGTGGGCACGAGGTCGGCGCCGTCCGCCCGGAGGATCTTCCCGGTGAACGCGCCGACGCGCGCGTATTCCGGACGGCCGGCCTCGGTGAGCAGGCGCTCGAGGTAGTCGGGCGCGAGGACGACGTCGGAATTGAGGACGAGGACCCACGGGCTTCCCGCCTCGACGGCGCGGGCGATCGCGAGGTTGTGGCCGCCGGTGTAGCCGAGGTTCTCGCGGGACGGCACGACCGCGAGCGGCACGGGCGTCACCTTTTCGAAGGCCGCGAACGTGGCGCGCGTGCCGTCCTCCGATGCGTTGTCCACCGCGACGATCGCGAAATCGCGGAACGTCTGCGCGAAGAGGGAGGGGAGGAGCCGCTCGACGTCTTTCGACTCGTTGTGCGTGACGATCGAGATGACGACGGTGGGGGCCTTCGGGCCCGTCACGCGGCGCGTCCCCCCGGCAGGAGCGCGGAGCGCCAGCCGAGGCCGAGGAGCCCCCGCACGACCCGCGCGTGCGCGATGGCGGCGTCCAGTCGCGGGTGGTCGGGCCGCACGAAGAGGAGGAGCGCGAGCCTCACGAGCGCGCCGAGGAGCGTCGAGAACCGTGCGACGGCGCGGACGCCCGGGGAGGCATGGCGCGCCAGGTACTGGAAGAGATTCCGGACGTACGCCGGCCGGAAGTCGCGGTAGGGAAGCGCGTTCATCGTGACGCCGCCCACGTGTGTGGCGCGGCCCTCCGGAACGTACCGGATTCTCCGGCCCGATTCCAGGAGACGCGCACAGAAGTCCACGTCCTCGAACCACGCGGGCAGGAAGGCGGGATCGAAACCGCCGAGCGCCTCGAACGCGTCGCGACGGACGAGGAGGGCCGCGGCCGCGGGCTGCTCCACGTCGAAGGCCGTGTCGCGATCCCGGTCGAGATAGCGGTCGTGCCGAAATCCCGGGTTCTCCGGGAAGAGGCGATCGACGAGGAGCGCGTCGCGGACGATTGAGCCGATCGACGGGAGCCGACGGAGCTGGAAGCGCTCCTGCCCGTCGCCCGCGAGTCGCGGCGCGACGGCGGCGACCGCGGGGTCCGCATCGAGCGCCTGAAGCAGCGCGGCGAGCGTCCGGGGACCGTCCACGAGCGCGGCGTCCGGGTTCAGGAAGAGGATCGTCTCGGAGGGAGCCCCTTCCCGCGCGGCGCGGTTGCACGCGGGCCCGAACCCGAGATTCGCGCCGGCCTCGATGACGCGGGCGCCCGCCGATCGGGCGATTTCCGCCGAGCCATCCGAGGAGGCGTTGTCCACGACCAGGACCGGAACGCCCTCCGGCACCGACGCGACGGCGTCGCGCAGATGGAGGGACGAGTTCCAGGACACGATCGCGACGAGAAGGCGGGGGACGGTCAAGCTGGGGCGATGATAGGACGCCGCTTGAATCGCGGCGTTGCGCCCGACACAATGCTGGGTTCCATGATCTCGCGAGATTTTCTTCGAAAGGAATTTGAACGGCTGCCCCATCTGTTCCGGCAGCGCAACGTTCCCCTGGGTGCGCTCGAGGACTGGCGCGCCATCGACGCCGAGCGCCGGATGCGGATCACCCTCATGGAAGCGGCTCGCGCCGAGCGGAATTCCCTTTCGCAGAAAATTGGCGCGAAGCGCAAGGCAGGCGAAGACTCGTCGGCCGAGGAGCAGCTCTCGAAGACGATCGCGGCGCAGATTTCTTCCCTCGAAGAAACGATCAAGGAGCTGGACACGCGATTCGGTCCCATCGAGGCGACGCTTCCGAACATCCCCGAGGACGACGTCCCCGACGGCACGGACGAGACGCAGAACGTCGTGCTGAAGACGTGGGGCGAGCCGACCCGCTTCGACTTCGCGCCCCAGGCGCACTGGGATCTCGGTCCCGCGCTCGGCATCCTCGATTTCGAGCGCGCGGCGAAGATCACGGGCTCGCGCTTCACGGTTCTCAAGGGGCCGGCCTCGCTGCTGTCGCGCGCGCTCATCCAGTTTTTTCTCGACGTGCACACGCGGGAACACGGTTACACCGAGGTCCTGCCGCCGTTCCTCGTGAATTCCGCTTCTCTTTTCGGCACCGGCCAGCTCCCGAAGTTCGAGGAAGACCTCTTCCGCTTGCAGGGAACGGACTGGTTCCTGACGCCCACGGCCGAGGTCCCGGTCACGAACCTCCACCGGGACGAGGTCCTCGAGGAGGCCGACCTTCCCATTTCCTACTGCGCGTATACGCCGTGCTTCCGCGCCGAAGCGGGAGCCGCGGGACGGGACACGCGCGGCATGATCCGCCAGCACCAGTTCGACAAGGTCGAGCTCGTGAAGTTCACGCGCAGCAAGGCCTCGCGGAGCGAGCACGAGCGGCTCACGCGCGACGCCGAGGATCTCCTCGAGCGCCTCGAGCTTCCGTACCGGCGCATCGTCCTGTGCCGTGGCGACATGGGTTTCGCGTCGGCGAAGACCTACGACCTCGAGGTCTGGCTGCCCGGTCAGGACGGCTACAAGGAGATCTCGTCGTGCTCGAACTTCGGCGACTTCCAGGCCCGCCGCGCGGCCATCCGCGTGAAGGTCGAGGGGGCGGGCGGGAGGCCCCGGAACGAGCTCGTCCACACGCTGAACGGCTCGGGCCTTCCCATCGGGCGCACGCTCGTCGCGATCCTCGAGAACTTCCAGCGGAAGGACGGCTCCGTCGCGATTCCGAAGGTGCTCCAGCCCTACTGCGGGGGTCTCACGGAGATCCGGAAACGCTGAGGGCGCCGGGGTTGGCGGAGGAGGAGGGATTCGAACCCCCGGAACCTTCCGGTTCAACGGTTTTCAAGACCGCCGCCTTAAACCACTCGGCCACTCCTCCGCGCATCGTCCGGTCGGGCTGTCCCGGGCGCGATTATCCTCTCTCCCTGCTAGACTTCGCGGCCCGGCGCTCACGCGGACAGGTGGGTGAGTGGCTTAAACCAGCGGTTTGCTAAACCGCCGTAGGCCTTTAAAAGCTTACCGGGGGTTCGAATCCCCCCCTGTCCGCCATTTCCGACGCGTCGCCGGTCCCGGAAACGGAAACTTTCGCTCCCGGGAATTCGTACCAAACGAGTGGAATCAAGCGTTCTGTGCCGGAAGGGAGCCTTACCGTGACCACGCGGATCAAAGTTGCGATCGGGGTGGCCGTGGCCGTCGTGCTCGGCCTCGTCGCTTTCGCCTCGGTGAAGAGCCGGAACAAGAACACCTTCACGGTGACGACAGCCAAGGTCACGAAGGCGCCGCTCGTCTCGACCGTGACCTGCAACGGCCGCGTCCGCGCGCGCGTCAAGGTCGAAATCTCCTCGCAGGTCATGGGTCAGATCGTGACGCTCGCCGTCGTCGAGGGGGACCACGTCAAGAAAGGTGACCTCCTCCTCCAGATCGACAAGGTCCAGTACGACGCGGGCGCCCAGGCGACGCAGGCGGGTCTCGACGCGCTCTTCGCGCAGCGCGAGGCGGACAAGTTCACGCGGGAGCAGGCCGAGCGCGACCTCGAGCGCACGAAGAAGAATTTCGAGGCCCACATCGAGTCCGAGCAGAACCTCCAGAAGGCCCAGCTCGCGCTCGACTCCGGGAAGGCCAACGAGCGGGCGGACGAGCGCCGCATCGAGCAGGCGCGGGCGAACCTCCTCGCGAACAAGGACAGCCTGAAGAAGACGACGATCACGTCTCCGATCGACGGCGTCGTGACGGCCAAGCCCGTGGAAGCCGGCGAGAACGCGATCATCGGCACCATGAACAACGCCGGGACGGTTCTCCTCACCGTGTCGGACATGTCCATCGTCGAGGGCGAGATGGAGGTCGACGAGACCGACATCCCGCACGTGAAGCTCCACCAGAAGGCGAAGCTCACGTTCGACGCGTACCCCGACCGGATCTTCGATGGCGTCGTCACGGAGATGGGGGGCAGCCCGATCCTGAAGTCCGCGCTCGGCACCGACTCGTCGGCCGTCAACTTCATCGTCAAGGTGCAGGTCGAGAACCCGCCGTCGAACATCCGGCCCGGGTTCTCGGTGTCAGGCAAGATCGAGACGGACCGGCGCGCCGCCGCGCTCGCGATCCCGATTCCCGCGCTCGTCGTGGCCGACCCCGCCTCGCTCGTGCGCACGTCGGGCAAGAAACCGACACCCGCGCCACAGCCGACGCCGGCGCCCGCGGCGGCTGTGGCCGGCGCGCCTGCCGAGAAGAAAAAGGACGTCGAGGGCGTCTTTTTCGTGAAGAAGGACGGGACCGTCGACTTCCGGAAGATCAAGACCGGTATCAGCGCCGACCTGCAGATCGAGGTCGTCGAGGGCCTGACGGACGGCGAAGAGATCGTCACGGGGCCGTTCAAGGCGCTCCGCTCCCTCAAGATCGGGGATCGGGTGAAGGTCGACAACTCGGCCGCGGGGCCGGACGCGGCGAAGAAATCCTGAGGACGAGAGGCACCACATGCTGATCGGGGAGCTTCTGCGCGTCGCCTGGAAGGCGGTCACCGCGCACAAGCTCCGCTCGTTCCTAACGCTTCTCGGGGTCATCATCGGCGTCATGACGGTCATCGCGGTCGTGGCGGTGATTTCGGGCCTGAACAACTACGTCGCGACGAAGATCTTCACGCTGTCGCCCGACGTCTACGCGGTGACGCGCTGGGGAATCATCACCTCGCACGAGGGATTCCTCGAGGCGCTCAAGAGAAAGCCCGTCAAGAAGCCCGACTTCGACGTGGTCCTGCGCCTCGCGCGCCTCGCCGACAAGGTCGGGGCCCAGTCGGGAACGCTCCAGCTCGTCAAGTACGCGAACCATCGCCTCTCGGACGTCCAGATCCAGGGAACGACGGCGAACATGAGCGAGATCCGCAACCTCGACCTCGAGTCCGGGCGCTTCTTCACCGAGATGGAGAACGAGCACCGTGCTTTCGTGGTCGTGATCGGCTCCGACGTCAGGGAGGAGCTCTTCCCGCGCGTCGACCCGATCGGCCACTCGGTCACGATCGGCGGAAGGCCGTTCGAGATCATCGGTCTCCTCGCCAAGCAGGGATCCGTCCTGGGGCAGAGCCAGGACAACGTCGCCTACATTCCGCGCGAGACGCTCTGCAAGGTCTGGGGGGCCAACCGGCAACTCGGCATTTTCATCCAGGCGAAGGGCGGCGTGCCGGGTGTGCCCGCGTCCATGGACGAGATCCGGACGATCTTCCGGGCGATTCGCCACACGGACCCGAAAGCGCCCGACCCAGTCGTTTTCGTGAACGCGGACGCGATACAGGTCGTGTGGAAGGCGATCACGGCGGCCGCGTTCGCGCTCCTCGTGTTTATCAGCGGCATCTCTCTCGTCGTGGGCGCGATCGTGATCGCGAACATCATGCTCGTGTCCGTGATCGAGCGGACGAAGGAGATCGGCCTCCGGCTCGCCGTGGGGGCTCGCAAACGGGACATCCTGTTTCAGTTCCTGCTCGAGGCCGGCCTCCTCGCGCTCGGCGGCGGCTGCCTCGGCGTTTTCTTCGGCTGGCTCATCGCGCTTTGCGTGGACGCCTTCACGCCGCTTCCGACGCTCGTGACGAGCGGGCTCATCGTCTCGGGGCTCGTCCTCGCGACGCTCACGGGCGTCGTCGCCGGCGTGTTCCCGGCCATAAAAGCGAGCCGTCTCACTCCGATCGAAGCCCTGCGCTACGAATGACGCACGTCCTCGAATCGTTCCGCCGCGTCGTCGTCGAGAACCTCAGGTTCGCGCTGACCGCGCTCCGCGCGCACAAACTGCGCGCGTTTCTCACGATGGTCGGCATCGTCATCGGCGTCTGGACTGTCATCAGCATGGTCGCGCTCGTGACGGGCTTCGACCGCTCCCAGACCGAGGCCTTCTCCTCTTTCGGCACGACGCTCGTGCAGTTCCAGAAATTCGAGCCCCGCTTCGGCCCCGGCCGGCGCTCCGAAGAAGAACGGAAGCGCCGCGACCTCACGATCGAGGACGCCGACGCCCTTCAGGGGCTCTGCCCGTCCATTCTCGCCGTTTCGCCCGAGCGCTACATGTGGAGCGCCTCGCAGGTGAAGGCCAACGGCAACGAAGCGAACTCCCCGCAGATCGGCGGCATCAACCAGAACTACGCGATCTGCAACAACTGGGAGATCGAGGACGGGCGGAACATCCTCGAGACCGACGTTCTTCACGCGACGGACGTCTGTGTCATCGGACAGGACGTCTCGGAGGCCCTCTTCAAGGGGAAGGACCCGCTTGGCCAGGTGATCTCGGTGAACGGCAAGCACCTCCAGGTGGTCGGCACCTTCAACAAGAAGGGTTCGTCGGGCTTCGGCGGCCAGCCCGACAACATCGTCGTGATGCCGATCACGACGTTCGACCGCCATTTTCCCCAGACGAAGAACTCACACGACGACACGATCCACATCGCCACGATCCCGCGGTCGCCCGAGCTCGTCGATCGCGTCATCGAAGAGGGCACGATCGTGCTCCGGGCGCGGCGCAAGGTGCCCTTCAACGCCCCGAACGACTTCGCGATTTTCACGGCCGAGAAGATGCTCGCCCAGATGCAGGCCGTCACGAACGCGATCTCGGGCGTCATGGTCCTCATCGCGGCGATCGCGCTCGTCGTGGGTGGCGTCGGCGTGATGAACATCATGCTGGTCTCGGTCACGGAACGCACGAGGGAGATCGGCCTCCGCAAGGCACTCGGCGCGCTCAGGCGGGACATCTCGCTCCAGTTCCTCACGGAGGCCATGACGCTGACGGCGCTCGGCGGAGTCGTCGGCGTAGCCCTCGGTCTCCTGACCGCGCTTGTCGTGCGCCTCGTCTCGAGCCTTCGCACGGAGACGCCGCTCTGGAGCATCCTCCTCGGGCTCGGCGTGTCCGTCTCGATCGGCCTCTTCTTCGGGATCTACCCGGCGATGAAGGCCGCGCGCCTCGATCCCATCGAGGCCCTGCGGTACGAGTAGGAACCAGGCGCCGGAAGGGTGCGCGCCTCAGCGCGCGCGACGAAGCCCGCGGATGAGCACGCCTTCCTCGTCTGTTTCGAACGCGAGAAGAACGGTGCCATCCGGGCTCAGGTCCTCGGGAGCGATCGGGAGCTCGAGGGACGTTTCTTCATTGACGGTCCGGGCGGCCTCTCGTCCGACGCCCCATCGGACGACGAGCCGCAAGGGAAATCGGCCCGGGGCGGCGACGTCAAGCGACCACGTTCCGGGCGCGGCCGGAACGAGGAGAAAAGCGCGCGCGGCCGTCCAGCGGCCCGGCTCCGCGCCCTGACGCTCGCGGAAGCCTCCCGCCACGGCGCCGTGAGCGAGAGCGACGTTCTCCTCTTCTGCGGTTCGGAAGCCGACCTCCTCGAGAGGAGCGAGGGGGACGTTCGGAACCGCGTAGGCCAGCGCGAGGGTCGGGCTATATGCCGTCCGGTCGAAGCCGAGGCGCGCCGCTGTCTCGCGCTCGGGCGACACGTCCGGCGCGAGGACGAAACCGACGTGCCACCGATGCCTGAGCCACGCGGCGGCGGCGCCCTTCGGGACCCGGCTCGTGAGGGCGCGATCGAGGAGAGGGCCGATGACGGGATCGCTCCGCCGCTCCGCGAGCGGGATCCCGGGCGCGCGCGAGAGGTAGCCGAAGGTCTGCGCCCTGCCGTGACCCAGCTGCCGGATGAGCGCGCCGGCTCCCTGATCGACGTCGAGAACCACGGTGGCTTCGGCGCCCGGTCTCGCGCGGGCAATGGCCGTGAGCGCGGGATCGTCGACCGCGAACGGTGACTCCATGACGCCCGGGTCGCGCGGTGCGTATTCGGCCGCGAGAAACAGCGCGGCCGCGAGGGCGATGCCCTTTGCGGTCCGCGTGCCTCGCGCGAGCAGGCGTTCAGACGCGAGAGCCGTCGCGAGCGCGAGCGGGAGAAAGGCGAGGACCTCGAAGCGGTTCACGCACCCGCCGAAGTCGAGCGCCGGAAAGATCCGCGCGAGGCCCGCCCAGGGAAGCGGCACGTCGAGAAGCCGGTCGAAGACTCGCGGCTGAGGTCCCAGCGAGAGGACGAGGGCGATGCCGCCCGCGAGGAGCGCGAAGTCGATGTCCCGGCGGCGCCGGTCTCGCAGGATCACGAGGAGCGCGAGAAGCGGGACGAGGCCGAGGTAACCGGCGCCCTCGGCGAGGTTCTGGTGGTTCCGTTCCGTGAGCGCCGGTGTCAGGGCCGACGCGAGCTGAATGCGGGATGGCACGACGAGAGACGTCAAGGCCGTCGAGCACCACTTGGGCTCGTGGCCGCCGGTTCCCGAGGAGGCCGCGCGCGCGAGAGAGCGGACGGCGGGAAAACACGCGGCGAGGGAGAGCGCGGCCGCCAGGCCGAAAGCGGCCGCGCGGACGGCCCGCTGGCCGCGTCCGGCGCGCACGATCTCGAGGACCGCGAAGCAGGCTGCCGCGAGCGCGCCGAGGAGCGCGAGGTACCAGTCGGTGAACGCGAGCGCCGCGAGCGCGGCCCCCGCGAGCACGGCGGCGCCCCAACGTTTCGCGCCCGCCGACCGGCTCGCGACGAAGAGCGCCTCGAGGGAAAGCGGGATCCAGCCCGTTCCGAGAAGGTTGAGGTGTCCCAGCGCGCGCGCGAAATGAGGCGGCGCGAACGCGAAGACGGCCGCTCCCGCCGCCGCGGACAGAGGGCCGGCGCCGAGGCGGCGCGCGAGGCGATAGAGAGAGGCGAAAGCGAGCGTGAACGCGAGAACGACGAGCGCGTTGTAGGCGGCGAAGAAACCCGTGGCGCGCGCGAGGAGAGCGCCGGGGAGGCTGTTCGTGAGAGACAGCGTGTGCGCATAGAGCGAGCAGCCCTCCGGCGCCCAGAGCCGATCGGTCTGCCACAAGGAGCCTCCGGTCCTGAGGACGCGGTCGACGTGGTGGAGGTTCCAGAGGTTCTGCCACGCGTCCCCACCGCCGATGACGGCATGGGTCCAGGCGGGCCGCGCCCGGAGGAGCAGGAGCGCCAGCGAGGCGCCGGCGAGAGCGGCGAAAAACGACTCGCGCCCGAGGCGGAGAGGGAGAGAGGGCCGCTCGACCGACATGGAGCGACGATCTTGCCTCATCCGTTACCATCGGGGCATGACGCCGGTCCCAAAAAATCTGCAGGTGCTCGGCAACGAGCTCGCGATCGCCTGGAGCGACGGCGCCGAGTCGTACTTCAAGCTCGCCGATCTCCGACGGCTGTGCCCGTGCGCCGAGTGCCAGGGCGAGCGGGACCTCCTCGGCCGCCTCATGAAGCCGCCCGCGCGGCCGCTCACCGCCGAGTCGTATCAGGCGCGCGGCACGAGCCCCGTGGGAGGCTATGCGCTCCAGATCCACTGGGGGGACGGCCACGCGGACGGCCTCTACACGTACGCGAGGCTGCGCGAGTGGACCGAGAATCCGCCCGAGCTTCCGCCGCTCGCGACCGCGTTCCCGCTCCTGCCGGTCCGCTGAGGCGTCAGGGCTTCTTTTCCAGCGCCTTGCGCGCCGCCTTCGACAGCTCGGGCGCGTGCTTTCCCTTCATGACGCCGAGATAGAGAGAGAGCACCGCGCGGGGCCCGGCCTCGAGAGCGGAGAGGTACCTCTCGCGGCCCGCGAAGCGCAGCAGGGCGTCCGTGATCTGCGCGCCCACGATCGCGGGATAGCGGCTCCAGAAGTCGCCCTTCGACGCATTCGCGAAGAGCTCCTGCCGCTCGGAGTCCTTTCTCTTCCCCTCGACGAGCACGTCCGCGGCGCGATTCCAGCGCGCGTACGCGCGGACGATCGGCTCCTCGAGAAGCGGGACGATGGGGAAAAAGTCGTCGGGAATGAGGAACAGCGTCGGCGGCCCTTCGGCAACCGTTCGCGCGAGGAGCGTGTCGAAATCGGCGGCCCGCTCGTCGGGCCAGGCCGGAGGTTTCCTGACGTGCGCGTCGAAGAGCGCGCGCCAGGCCTCGGCGGACGCGGCCCGCAGCATCTTGAGAAGCAGCTCGCGGGGCATTGGTGCCGAGCCGAGGTCGCCGGTCAGCCGAGGCAGATCCGCGGCGAGGACAAGCGTCCCCCCGTCCCGCGCGCCTGCGACCTCGGCGAACCCCGACACCGCGAAGAAAGGCACGAGCACGATCGTCGCGGTGACGGGCGTGCCCGTCGGTAGGAGCGACGCGATCCGGCGGCCCACGAGGCCCGCGGCCGGCAGACCTTCCGTCTCCAGGGCGTCGAGGACACGTGAGAAGTACGGGCTCTTCGCGACGAATGTCGACAGGAGCGGATCGGGCGTGCCGGCGACCGTCGAGACGAGGCGCCCGTAGAAGTCGTCCGGCGAGAGGCCTTCGGCCCGGATCGCCGCCGTGGCGTTCGCCGACGCCTTGAGGCGCCGCAGGGTGGCCGGCGCGTCCGGCGCGCCGGCCAGGAGCGCGAGGACGTCGCGAGCCGGGGCGGTGTCGATCGTGAACGACAGACGGTGAGGGGTCGGGGCCGCGAGGTCGAAGGGCGGGCCCGGGGCCGGAGCGGCTGGTGGAGCCGGAGCCGCGGGGGATTGGAACGCGAGGCTCGAGGCGAACGCCGCCAGCGCCGCGAGGACGAGCCCCCGCGGCAGGGCGCCGTGAGCGCGGCGAGGACGGATCGTCTCAGCCAAGGATCGCCTCCAGCGCCCGGTCCGTGTCGGAAAGATCCGCGAGGACGACGTGCGCGCCCGCGGCCTCGAGCGCGGGCACCGCCGTGCGGCCGGTCGCGACCGCGATCGCGCGCGCCCCGATCGCGAGGCCGCACACGACGTCGAGGCGCGAGTCGCCGACGACGACGCACTCGGGACCCGTGAACGCGAGGCCGGTCGCGGACCGGGCGCGTTCGAGCGCGACCGCCCCCAGCTCCTCGCGGCAGGACGCCTCGTCGCCCCAGACGCCGAAAGCGAAACGGTGCCAGAGGCCCGCGGCCGAGAGCTTCACGCGCGCGCCGCGCTCGACGTTGCCGGTCAGGAGCGCCGGGACGAGGCCGGCCACCTTCTCGAGCGCGTCGAAAAGCGCCGGAACGCCGGGTTTGAGCACGGGGGCTTTCGCGCGAAGCCCGGCCTCGAGCCGGTCGCAGTAGAGCGCGAGGGCATCCCCGCGGCGAAGGGCGATCGTCTCGTCCGGCACGCCGGCCGCCCGCATGAGGTCCGTCACGATGAGGGGATCGAGACGCCCATCGAACGCGTAGCCGTCGATGTCGCCGCTCGTGCCGAAGACGTCCTCGAGCGCCGTCTGAAAGGCCGTTCGCGCGGCCGGCCCGGCCGAAAGCAGCGTTCCGTCGATGTCGAAGAGGACGAGGCGCTTGAATTTGACGACCTTGCCGGCTGCCGACGCGGCCTCTGCGGACGCGCTCATCGCGCCGCCTCCGCGAAGGAAAGCCGGGTCGAGAGAGCGCGCACGAACTCGGGGAACACCTTCCTCCAGTACGGCCAATCGTGGACGCCGGTTTCGAGGACGACCTCGTGCGCCACGCCGAGCGCGCCGAGGAACCGGTCGAAGAAAGACATGATCTCGGCGAGCCGGTACTTGTCCTCGGTGCCGCAGCGCACGTAGAGGAAAGGCGCGCGCGCCGCGAGACCCGGATTGTCGAGGAGCATGGCGTACAGATCGTTCTTCCTGAGGACGTTCTTGACGGGGTCGTTGCCGAAGGCGCGCTTGAGCGATGGCCGGATGAAGAAGGGCATCGCCTCGACGGCCGGCCAGCACATCTGCTGGATCGCGGGCGAGAGGCCGCCCGCGGCGCAGAAGAGCCCGGGCTCGGCGAGCCCCCAGCGCAGCGCTCCGTACCCGCCCATCGAGATGCCGGCCGCGAGACGCCCGCCGCGCGAGGCGATCGTGCGGTAGCGCGCGTCCACGAATGGCACGAGCGACTCCGTCAGAAACGTCGCGTACGAGGAGGGAGCGCCCCGCCCGCCGTTCGGCGCGTCGACGAACCAGGTGCCCACGCCGCGTGGCGAGACGACGAGCATTTCGGGGAGGCGCCCTTCGCGCATCCCGGCGTCGAGCGCGTCCGCAAGGCCCTCGCGGAAGAGGACGTCCTCGTCCCCGCCGCCGTCATGCAGGAAGTACAGGACCGGAAAGCGCCGCGCGGGCGCGGCGTCGTACGACGGCGGGGTCATCACGAGGACGCGCACCGGCGCCGCGAGAGCCGGTGAGGCGACATGCTCGACGTTGCGATGTACGCCGCGCGCGGCCGAAGCTTGCGCGGAGAAGGCCGCAAAGACGGCGGCGGCGAGAACGGCGGCGCCCTGCCGGAGTCCGAACAAGGCGTGATTCTAGGCGCCTGTTAACCTTGCCGAAAATGACCGGGACGAAAGGCCGCGGCACGCAGACGCTCGAAGGGGAAACCGCGATCGTGACGGGCGGGGGGCGCGGGATCGGCCGCGCGATCTCGCTCGCCCTCGCCCGCGCCGGAGCCACGGTCGCGATCGCGTCGCGGTCGGCGGACGAGGTCGAACGGACGAAGACGGAGATCGAAGCCGAAGGCGGCAAGGCGCTCGCGATCGCGACCGACGTGACGTCGCGGGCCGCCGTCGAGGAGCTCGTCGCACGGACGCGCGAGGCCACGGGACGCATCGACATCGTCGTGAACAACGCGGGCGTCTTCGTGTGGAAGGCCCTCTCGAGGCTCGAGGAGTCGGAGTGGGATCGCGTCCTCGACACGAATCTCAAGGCGAGCTATCTGCTCGTTCACGCGGCGCTTCCGGATCTCGTCGCCTCGGGGCGCGGCCGCATCCTGAACGTCTCGTCCATCCACGGCACCGTGGGGGACGCGAACGTCGTGGCGCACTGCGCGGCGAAATTCGGGCTCGTCGGCTTCACGAAGGCGCTCGCTTCGGAGCTGCGCGGGGTCGGTATCACGGTGAACGCGATCTGCCCGGGCTCCACCGACAACAAGAGCCGCGAGCCGTCCGGGAGGCCGCACGCCTCTCCGCTCCAGGAGAAGCTCGACGCGCACGACGTGGCGGGCGCCGCCCTGTTTCTCGTTTCTCCGGCGGCGGGGACCATCTCGGGCGCCGTCCTCGACGTCTGGGGCGGGACGACGGTTTCGATCGCGGGTTGAGCGGGCGCTAAACTCCCGGCGGCCGTACCGCGTCTGCCCGTAGCTCAGCTGGATAAGAGCATCGGCCTTCTAAGCCGAGGGTCCCCGGTTCGAATCCGGGCGGGCAGGCCAATTTTGATGCGGGGCCTTTTTCCTCTTACCGCTGACCGATTCGCCCACGTCGGAGACGTTCGTATCCATCAGCATGTTAAAGGGTTGTTTGAACTTGACCTTTAGCACTCCGTCCTTCCATGTCGAGTTCGAAACGAGAAAATCGAGAAGGCGTCGTTTTTCGCGTGAAGGCTGCTTAACGTAAAGCCTGTGGGCCTTTTTCGCGAGTTCGATCAAACCAATGCCCGCCTCGGTATAGCTACGGTCCGCCGAACGGTGTCGGTCGATGTCCCGCTGCACAGCCTCAAGCTCGGCGTTCGTTTCTGCGGCCTTACGTTCATAGGTGGCCAGATCGATTCGAGCTTCTAGACGGTCATCGTAAAGAACATCTAGGCGACTCTTAGCCCGGACATACCGAGCCTGTAAACGTGCGATGGCCTCGTCATGGTCTCGCTTCTCGTCCGCGTGGCTTTTCTTGAGTGCGCTAGCGATCCATTCGGCCACCTCAGTATCGAGCTTACGTACCGACCGGCATAGTCCTCTCGGGTGACAGCCGCAGCACATTCACCATGAATCAGTTTGTTGTTCCGAACCCTACGGTGGCCGCGCCGGGCCAGACGCCGGTCGCTGGGCCTTCGACACCACCCGGTACACCCACAGCGGTTCAAACGAATGTCGTACTGTCCGACGCTGCGGAGAAGGTCTTCTTGGTCCACCAGCGATTCGGTATCGCCACCTTCGGTGATGCCATCGTCAACAACATGCCGCTCGCCCATTACGTTGAAGAGTTTCAGGCCACACAGGCCGCGCAGACGGCCACGTCAACGCTTGGCCTCGCCTCGTCGTTACTGGCATACATGAAGGCTCTCGTGCCCGCCCCCAACGCTGGCTTCATCGTAGTGGGATACGACGGACCGGACCCATGGGTGGTCGGCGTAGACGTATCGAACAATCAAGTAAATCGAATTAACGGCCATGCCAGCGGTACGGGCGTTAATTACGGTATCGTTCGGGGTGGAGATTCCTCAGTGGTAAACCGTCTCTTGAGCCAGCCTCAGTTCAACCCGCCGTTTAATGTCATGAACCTGCAAGATGCCGTGGACTTCTCTCGGCACCTGATTCGAAGCACCATCGATCAGATGCGCTTTGAGCCGCGATTCGCCTCGGTGGGAGGGCCGATAGATACGCTCGTCGTGTCTCCTTCCAAGGCGGAGTTCCTTACCCGTAAGAAACTGCATAGCAGCTAGCCACCGTGGGCCGGGTTCGTAATTCGGCCTCGAAAGGAAGCACGATGAGAACTGCCGAGTCTATGGAGTCGCGCCTCGCCAAGTTGGAACGCCAGAATCGAGTGCTTCGCGCATGTGCCGGAGTCGTCGGCCTAGTTTTCATTTCTCTCCTACTCCGAGCCTCTCCTCTTGTGTCGCAGGAGAAGCCGGGGAAGGTCGAAGCGACAGCATTCGTGTTGCGGGATGACGAGGGCCGGATCAGGGCCACGTTGTCTGGCCTGAATGGCGGTGGGGCCGCTGTCAGCTTCTACGACACGAAGAAGCACCTGAGGCTTCTCGTCGGTATGAATGCGGGCGGTCAGCCGAGCATCCAGCTTAACGACGCAAATGAAGTTGGACGAGGCGTTTTCGGTCTGGACGAAAACGACGCGCCGGGCTGCGACCTTAACGACCGACAGGGACGTAGACGCCTAAGGCTTAACGTCGCTGATCGGGAAGGCGGACAACCCTCGGCACTGACTTTCTACGACGCTCAGGGCAAAGCTCGCGTCGCGCTCATGAACGCCGATAAGCTTTCCGGATTGACGCTGGCCGGGCCAGACGAGGAACTTCGGTCGGTGGTTGGAGCCGGTAGCAACGGAACGGCACTGAGCATGATTCTGACGAAGGACGGAAAGACGGTATGGTCAGCGCCCTAACCTTCCGGCCCGTCCTCTCATGAGGTTTCCGAGTAGGCGCGAGTCAATTCGTCAGTCGTCTCCGCCTCGGCCCCTTTCCGGTGGAAGTTGAACTCGAAACTCTCCGATGCGCGCTTCGCCACGAATTCCGCCAGCCCCCATTCCGGGTATAGGGTCATCGTGGGGGAGAGCCTTACCGGGCCAAAGACTGCGGCGGGTAGAGCCGTTGCTTCGAGAAACGCCCTTAGACACGGCCTGCTTTCCAGTCAGGTGGTTCTTGCTGACGAGAGTGCCGCCGAGTTCGACGAGTTCCGCGAGCGCGTTACTCGCGACTTATCTCCGGTCGGAGAAATCGAAGCCATCCTGGTGGAACGCATCGTGTTCGCATCGTGGCGTCTTCGGCGAGTCGTTAGAATCGAAACAACGGCTGTTCGCGCCCAGATGGACCCCAGCGTTGGGGTCCCCGAGAACGAGAGGTTTGAGGACCGAATCTACTGGGCCATGATTCGCGACTCAAACAGCGGCAATCTGCTTGAGCGCCTCCGTCGGTACGAGGTCACTCTCGAGCGGAGCCTGTTTTCGACCCTCCACGAGCTCGAGAGGTTTCAGCTCCGTCGGGCGGGGGAGCAGACATCGGCCCCCGCGATCCTCGACGTCCACGTGAATGCGGAAGACTAGGGGGGTGTGCCTGTTTTCTTCTGCGGTCGAAATGCGGCGCAGGCGAGTGGCGAGCCAAGCGACGAACTCGGCCTCTGGGTAGAACACACGAGAAGTCGGCGAGTGTAGGGGCGCAATGGGAATTGCGGCGGGC
>Ga0207932_1000184_pt1 | contig 20568 bp, 15 predicted proteins | sample NGESurdeep092012_FD_184480 | JGI IMG/M metagenome (GOLD analysis project Ga0207932, IMG submission 184480) | Arctic peat soil microbial communities from Barrow, Alaska - NGEE Surface sample 415-2 deep-092012 (SPAdes) | ecosystem: Environmental > Terrestrial > Soil > Wetlands > Peat ...
GGAGGCACCAGTGGGCAGGAGCTCGGCTGCGCGCGCGGCCCATTCGTTTTCTGGCTCCATCGTGCTATCGCCGGCTCCCGGTCCAGATGGCGATCACCCCGCATGCGTTGTCCGATACCTGAAGACTGATCGGCATATTCCCGCCACGAGCATATACCTCGATCGCCGTGATGTCGCTGGGATCGACGCACTGGTTGATGTTCACAGTGAGATCGTCGCTGGTCGTGTCCCTCCCTGACCTGCCCGCAGGAGGTCGGCTAAGCGACTGCCCGTTCGTTGTCATGACATTGCAGCCAACGGGTGGGCAAAGCGGCTGTCCGTCAAGTAGTACCTTCATGAAGCACGAGCCGCCGGTTCCTTTCGCGACCATGCCGCCCCGCTCGGTATGCATGAGGCTCACGCCGAGCACTCCCTGCAGCAGGTCGGACGCGCGTGACGGGTGCCGCTTCTCGATTTCCTCCGGCCCGATGAACGTGGCGCTCAGCGCGCCTTTCTGTCGCATGAGCCACCGGTCATAGAACCCCGCCAGCTGCAGCCGGCTCTTGACCGCCTCGCCCGTGATCGTCACACCGGCGAGTTCCTGGGCGAGTCGCGGAAGCATGACCGTCAGCACGGTGGCGGTGTCGAGCAGTTCGAGCTTCCCGAACCAAGGCTTGTATCCTATGCGTCGGACCTCAACCGTCAGCGTCTGGTGCCGGCTGGCGCCCATACTCAGTTGGCCTCGTTCATCGGCGATACTTGCAGTGCCGCCCTGAACAGACACCCACGCGAACGGCACCGGCACGCTGTCGCTCCCGATCACCTTCAGCACCGTCGCCTGCGCGATTGTGCACGCAGGCGAGGCGGCGCCCAGCGCCAGCGCAGCCAGCAAGGCGATCCTCCCAGAGATGTATCGCATCCTCGCTCCAGCGTTCGAGTCGCGCATCGCTTGAACATACGCAATCGGCAAAGCGGCACTAGTCGACGATCATGAACGGCAGCAGCCGCGCGCCGTCGTGCCGGTCGCCGCGCAGGTACACGAACTCTCCCTGCGCGCCGCTCAGCACGAGCTGCCCGCGCCGCCGCTCGCGTCCGGGAGCCGCATCGTTCACCAGCACGTCGATCGAGACCGGGTACGCACCCTTCGGATACCCGGCCGGAAGGGGCGGCAGCGCGACGCGCACGCGGATCGAGAATCCGTCATCCGTTCTCCACCACGTCGCAGCCCGGACGGCGAGTTGGCCCCAGCCCTCTATCGGCCGCACCCTCGCGGTCGACGCGTCCTCCGCCGGAACGACAATCCAGGCGCCGGCGTCGAATAACGTTCGAACGTACAGCTGCATACCGTGACCGTTGATGTCCGGATGTTCATTGTCGTACGGGTTCGATGCATTCGCGGGCACAAACACGAGATCGCCCGTGCTCACGTTCGCCTCTACGATCAGTTCATCTGCACCCGAGCCCACCGTCACGCGCGCGCTCGGGCGCCCGGCCTCGTCCCATGATTCTTCCGAACGCCGGTAGTTCCCCTCGCCGAGATCGAACGCCGCCAACCCGGAACGCGGCAGCTGAATCGGGTTGCGCGCCGACCTGCGCACCATCTGCCGCGGCCGCATACGCACGGCGCGATCGCCGTTGCCGGGCTCGTTCCCGGGAGTCCACCCCGTCAGCTCGATGCCGCTGTGCGCACCGCCCACGGTCAATTCCATCTGCCAATGCTGATCGGTCAACTGGTGAACGTGTCTTTCGTTTCCAAGCGAGATCTCCATCCTCTCTTGCTCGAATCGCACCGCATCGACGCGCGGCGACCAGGCCCAAACGCTGCGGATCGCCCCGCTCAATCCCTCGCACCGCACGAGATAAAAGGCTCTCGTCTCCCGCGCAGGCTGTCCCGGCGCCTCGGCGCGAAACCAACGCGATGCGCTGTCCGCGCACACGAACGCGCGGGCGATCCTCCCGTCGCGCCGGCCCGCGAGCTCCACCGGACGCATTGCGCCAACCTCGCCTGCACCGAGCGACCGCACGAATTCGAATCCATCCTCGAGCCCGTCGCCGCCCTTGAGCGAATTCCCCTCAGCGAGCGCTACGCCGCTTGGCTCGCCATCGAAATGGATCGGCAGATCGAACTGCACACTGATGTCCGCGTTCCACCGAATCTCATCAATGAAGTAGTCGGGCGTCACGATCACCGCGCGCGTGACCCGCACGCCCGGAGCCAGCCCGTTGGCCTCGGCGAAGGTCCACCCCACGCCGCCGCGCTCATCGTGAGCAAGCAACGAACCGTCGACTCGCACCTGCGAGTGCCCGTCGATCATCGGCGCGTTGTGCGCGAGCGTGCTCCGATACCAGTGCAGCGACGGATCCACGTACGATCCGGTGCCGAGGTCGTCGAGCCAGCGCGTGGCGCCCTGCACGAACAGCACGTTCAGGCGATCGGGATGTCCGTGCCCGCCGCCGGACTGTCCCCAGTCGAGCGCGACGAACACCTCGCCGTCGTTGCGACGAAACACGCTGATTCCCTGGCCCGTGAGATGAGCGGACCGCGGTGCGCTGCGCTCGAGCGGCGGGAGTTTCGCCCGCGCATGAAGCAACGATCGCCAGCCCAGATCCGCGCGCGTGAGGGCGGTGCCGGGAAGGTTGCGCTCGACGTCGGCGGTCGAGCGCGCTCGGTTGGTGTCACCCCGAGGCACACCGTTCGCGTACAGTGCGGCGAGCGCGCCGGTCAGTCGCTCATCGTCCGAGCGCGCGAGCCCGAGCTCGCACAGTTCCGCAAACCGCGGCTGTCGCAGCGAAACCGCGTATTGCGAGTCCTTGCGCGACGGCAGCGTGAAGTCGGGAAGCGCGGTGGCGAACGGCGCCGCAAACCCCTCCTCGAATCGCGCTCTCAGCTTCGGATCGATTTCGACCCCTGCTGTCTCGGCGAGCACGACGCAGTACCAGAGTCCGCGATGCGCGAAGAGATGATAGTTCTCGCCCTCGTACCACGTCCCGTCGTCGAGCAGTCCCTCTGCGAGATGCGTCTCGACTCCTGAAGGTGCATGCACGATATTCTCGGCCGTCGCCCGATCGCCGAGCAGCAGCGCCGCCGCCATCATCGCCGCGTTGTTCCACACCTGGCGATTCGACATCCCTTCATCGTATTGCGAGATCAGCGCCGCACTCGGGCGCACGATTCGTTCGCGAACTTCGATCGCCGTTGAGCGATCACCGGCGCTCTCGAGCAAGTCCGCCAGCACGCACAGCTGGAGCAGCCAGATCGACTCCAGATACGTGCTGAAAAAGAGCTTCGTCGGCCCGAGCACGTTGTCGCGATTGGGATAGTCGGCGTACATCGCGCAGTAGCGCTGGGCGATGTCGCGGGCGAGCGCGCCGTGCCGTGCGTCGCCCCGCAACAAGTGCAGCAGCGCCGCGTGCACGCCCCGCTCGGCGAGCCATAGCTGATACCAGTACACCCACCAGCGGTGGTGAAACTCTCCCGTGTAGACCCGGCGGCAGAGCGGACAGCGATGTTCGTCCGGCGAGTACGGGTCGAATTCGAGCTGCGTACCGTCGTCCTCGCAGCGGCCTCCTGTTCGCGAGAGCAGCGCCTTCTCCTTCGGCACGTAGAGCTCCCGGCTCATCACGACGTCGAGGTCGGCGGCGATCGAGTCCGCGAGCGCTGCCAGGGGCCCGTTCGCGGCCGCCGCCGCCCGCCGCTCGTTCAATCGTGCTGGATCGAGAAGGAGCATGGTCAGCGCGAACCGGGCGCGGCCGCGACGCTCCACCGCGAGAGCGACGCGAGCTCACCGCGCAGGTCCATGCGCACGCCCTGCATGCGGCGCGCGATCCCCTGAAGGCCGCGCGAATGATAGAGCCACGCGGCCGGCTGGTCACGCGCGAGCTCGGCCTGCACATCGTGCCAGGCCCCGACCGTTGTCGCGCGCGTCGTCGCAGTCCGCGTCCGCGCGAACAGCGAGTCGAGCCGCGGCGTATGGTAGTCCGCGTAGTCCAGCGCGCTCCCCCGCTGGCGGCCGTCGTACATCGCGCTGAGGTACGCGAGCGAAAGGTCTCCCGGGATGCCGGTGAGCAGCAGGTCGAACGTCTTGGGCACGGCGCGCACCCGGGCGAGAAACGCGCCGAACTCCACCACGCGGATCTCCATCCGGACGCCGCGCTCCGCCAAGTCGGCCTGCACGAGCTGCTCCACCGCCTGATCACCGCTTCCCACGGTCAGCAATTCGATCGCCATCGGCCTTCCGTCCCGGGCTCGCGTACCATCCGGCGTGCGGCGCCACCCGGCCGCGTCGAGAAGGGAATCGGCGGCGCGCGGGTTTCGCGTGCTCTCCAGCGCGAGCGCGAACGGACTCTCCGGCGCCACCGGGCCGGAGGCCGCGCGCGCGTATCCCGCGAGCGCTGCCGTCACGATCCGCTCGCGATCGATGGAGAGATCGAACGCGCGACGCACACGCACGTCGTCGAAGGGCGCGCGATGCGTGTTGAACAGCAGCCCCGACTCCTGAAGCACCGGATAGTCGAGCACCCGCATCGTCGGATCGCGCTCGGCGAGCGCGGCCATGGACGGCGCGATGCCCGCGAAGTCGAGGTCTCCGCTGGCAAGCCCGGCAAACTTCGTCGCCGGCTCGTCCACCACGGCAATCACGAGCTGGCCCACTCGAGGCGGCCCGCCGAGCGCCGCCGGAAACGCATCGTTCCGCGCGAACACCCAGCGTTGCCCAGCCACGCGCTCGACGAATTTGAACGGCCCGTTCCCCACCGGAGCGAGGTTGAACACCGCCCGTCGCATGTCCGCTCGCGGTACATCGCGCAGCAGGTGCGCCGGCAAGACCGGCAGCTCGCACAGCACGAGCGGAAATCCGGGCGGCGCCGCGCCGAAGCGCAGCACGGCGGTCGAGTCGTCCGGCGTGAACACCGTATCGAGCGCGGCCAAATCGCCCGCTCGCGCATATCCCGTTCGCGGATCGCGGGCGGCGAGGAGCGTGAACGCCACGTCGCGTGAGGTCGTCGGCTTTCCGTCGTGCCATCGCAGCCCGTTCACCAGCCGGAACGTCAGCTCCCGCCGGTCCGCGCTGAAGCTCCAGGACGTCGCAGCGTACGGCTCCGGCGCCAGCGCGCTGTCGTATCGCGCGAGAGTCGTGAACAGTGCGAACCGCTGCACCTGGCGCGAGAGCGGATGAATCGTCACGAGCGGATTGCCCGACTCGAGGTCCGTGCCCGACGCATACACCACCACACCGGCCGGACGCGGAGATGCCACACACGCGATCGCGCCGGCCGCAAGGCCTGCCCACATCACCGATGTGATTGACGTGCGGGTGCGCGCGAGCATTATCAACCCGTGCAAAATGAAATGTCCGTCGTCGCGCGACGCGTTGCCGATGCCCTCGTGCTCTTCTGGCTGGTCGTCACGCTCATCTTCGTGCTCATTCGGATGGCGCCCGGCGATCCCGCCGAGTTTCTCGTTCCGCCCACGGCGACGGCGGGTGATGCCGCGCGGCTGCGCACCGATCTCGGACTCGATCGCCCGCTCGTGATCCAATATGCACGCTGGGCGGGAGCGGTGGTCAGGGGCAACCTCGGCGAGAGCTTTGCGTCGCGACAGCCCGTGAGCCGCCTCCTCCTCGATGCGGCACCCGTGTCCGTCGCGCTCGGCGGCATCTCTCTGCTGCTGACGTTCCTGATCGGCGTGCCGCTCGGAATGTTCCAGGCCGCGCGTCGCGGGCGCGCGCTCGACCACCTCACCACGGTGCTCACGACCGCGGTCTACGCGGCACCGACATTCTGGATTGCGCTCGCACTCGTCGCGGTGTTCACGTACGGCGCCGCAACACTCGGACTCCCGCAGGCACTGCGACTCCCCGCGTTCGGCATTCGAACCCCCGGCGGGGTGCTGCACGGATGGGCGGGCTTTCTCGATCTCGCGCGACACGCGGTGCTGCCCGTCGTGACGCTCGCGGCCGTCGGCGCCGCGGGCATCGCGCGGTATTCGCGCAGCGCCGTCGCGGACGTGCTGCACGAAAGCTGGGTCGGCACTGCCCGTGCGAAGGGGGCGCGCTCGTCGCGCGTATATGGCAGGCACGTGCTGCGAAACATCACGCCGCAACTCGTCGTGCTCGGCGCGCTCTCGCTGCCCGGTCTCGTCGCCGGATCGGTGTTCGTGGAGTCGGTGTTCGCGTGGCCTGGGCTCGGCAAGGCCATGCTCGTTGCGATTCAGGCGCGCGACTATCCCGTCGTCATGGGCGCGACTGTTTTCTACGCCGCGGCGGTGATCTTCGCGAATTTCGCGGCCGACGTCGCGCTGCCGCTGCTGGATCCGCGCCGCATGGCGAAATCGGCATGAGGCGCATTCCCGCTGCCGATCGCGTCACGACGGGCGCCGTCGTGATGCTCCTGCTGATTCTCGGCGCGGCCACACTCGTGCCGATGCTTTCGCGGCAGGATCCGCTCGCGATCGGCGATGTGCTCGCGCTCCGGCTGATTCCGCCGTTCAGCCGCGACGCCGGCGGCACGTGGCACCTGCTCGGCACCGACCGCTTCGGCCGCGATCTCTTCGTTCGGATGATGCTCGCCGCGCGCGTGTCGCTCGCGCTCGGCGTGGGCGGGTCGTTGATCGCTGCCACCATCGGCACGATCGCCGGCGCGCTCGCGGCATGGCGCGGCGGCATCACCGATCGCCTCACGATGGCGTTCGCCGACGCACTGCTCGCGATCCCGAGGCTCGTGCTGCTGCTCGTCTGCGCCGCGCTCTGGCAGCCGGGACTGCTTACGGTCCTCATCGTCCTCGGTGCAACCGGCTGGATGGGCGTGGCACGCATCGTGCGCGGCGAGGTGCTTGGCGTGCGCGCGCGACCGTTCGTCGAGGCGGCACAGGCGCTCGGCGTCTCGCACTGGCAGGTGCTCTGGCGTCACGTGCTCCCCAACGCCGTCGGTCCCGCGATCGTCGCGACGACCCTCGGCGTCGGCAACGCGATCCTCCTCGAGAGCGGGCTTTCGTTCCTCGGACTCGGCATTCAGCCGCCGCGACCGAGCTGGGGCAACATGATCGCCGGCGGACGCGATCTCATCGTCTCGGCGCCATGGGTGGCGCTCGCGCCGGGTGTTGCGCTGATCGTGACCGTGCTCGCGGTCACGCTTATCGGCGACAGGCTGCGTGATTCACTCGCAGGACAACACGCCCCATTCGCGCGTCAATTGGGCGAACGCAGCTGAGAGCCCCTGAATGAAGACCGTGAAAGTCCGCGCACCAACCCGAATCGACCTCGGCGGCGGGTGGACCGACGTCCCTCCATACTGCGACAACGAGGGCGGTTTCGTCTGCAATCTCGCGATCGACCGCTACGCCACCGCGACGCTCAGCGCGAACGGTGAAGTCGGCGCGACGTCGAGCGCCGATGCGCCGCTGATGCAGGCTGCGTTCAGGCGCGCAGGCATCGCCGGCGTTCGCGGGTCGCTGGAGAATGATTTCCCTTTGGGTGCGGGCCTCGGCGGCTCGTCGGCCGCGAGCGCGGCGTTGCTCGGCGCGTTCGCCGCGTGGCGTGACGAGCCGTGGGACCATTGCCAGATCGCGGAGGAAGGGCGGCGCATCGAGGTCGAGGAGCTCGGCGTCGCCGGCGGCCGGCAGGACCACTACGCGTCCACGCATGGAGGCGCGCTCGCGCTCACGTTCTCGAGCACGGTCGACGTGCGCCGCATCGCGCTGTCCGCTGAAACGCGGGCGGACTTCGAGCGACGTTCCTTACTGCTGTACACGGGCGAATCGCGCATCTCCGGCAGCAACATCACGGAAGTCCTACGCGCGTATGCCGATCGCGAGCCGCGCGTGGTCAACTCCCTCGCGAGGATGCGCACGCTCGCCGAGGAGATCTGCGCCTCTCTCGAGGACGGCGACCTCGACAGCGTGGGCACGCTGGTCGGCGAGCACTGGCGCCACCAGCGCGCGCTGCATCCTGCCATTCCCACGCCGCTGATCGACGAGATCGTGAGCCGGGCGTACGCGAACGGCGCGCTCGGGTCGAAGGCCATGGGCGCGTCCGGCGGCGGCTGCGTGCTGGTGATCTCCGCCGAGAACTCCGTCGAGCGTGTGCGGGCGGCGATCGCGCCGCTCGGCACGATCGTTCCGTTCCGGATCGACACCGAGGGGCTCGCCCGCTGCGATTGAACCCGGCATGACGGCCTGATCGGATCGCCTACCGAACGAGGATGGTCACCACCGCGCGCGGCGCAGCGAGAAAACGCACGACTGAGCCATCCACCTGCGCGGCCTCGATGATGGCCTCGTCGAGCCGCGCAAGCTGCGCTTCGACGATCGGCGCGCCGAGCGTCCATGAGCCCGCGCGCGCTTCATCCAGCAGATTCACGCAGCGAAGCACGAGCCACCGGCCGTCCTCGCTCTCCTTCGCGCACGAGAACGCGAGCCCCTCTCCGTCCAGCGCGATTCCCTTGAACGCGCCCGGATTCTCGAGCGCCGACCGCAGTGTTGCGCCGGAGAGCGGCAGGAGGATGTCATCCGCGACGCGCTCGATGGAATCGATCGTCGCCGCGCTCCGCGCGCCGTGCAGCATCACGGCGAGTTCCGCGCCGAACGGTCCGCGGCACTGCGCCCCCGGTGTCGGCGTCGGCCATCCCGCGTGCCCGGGCCGCTCCGGGATGTCGGCGCGTGAGAGCTCGCCGACCGACCGCAGCAGCGTCACCGCGACGCCGCCGTCGTCGTCAGCTTCGTACTCCGCGAGTCCGTCGGAGAACACGGTCGCGCCGCACGACGCGCCGAACAGCGACACGTAGCGATGCAGCGGAGCGGTCCTCGGCGGCGTTTCCATCCTCAACTCGTCGGCTGAGACTACGATCGGCCTGCGTTCCACCGGCCCGAACATCGCGTCCGCCACGACGCGCGCCTGTGCCGCGTCCGTCGCGATCCGAAGTCTCAGCCGGTGGTCGTTCGCCGCGTTGCTTCCCGCAACGTGGATTCGAAGCCAGGGCGCGTCGGCATCGACGATGAGCCGGACTATCGCCACCACTCGCTCCGTCTTTTCGCGGAACTCCCATTTCGTTTCGAGCGCGGCGCGCACGGGTCCGCGGTGCAGGACGCGAACGCCCATGAATTTCGGCGCGAACTTCGTTCCGCGAATGGACGGTGTGTACGTATCGCCGAGGTCGATGCGGCTCTCCCACTGCAGCAGGTTGGACACCGAGCGGTCCGTGCCAATATCGACGAACTCGACGCGGCCATCGTCGTGCACCCGCACGGATACGCGGCCGTTGGTCAGTTCCTTCCCTTTGGCGCTCGCCGCGTTTGGAATCGCGGCGGCCCGATTGCGCGATGTGTGCGCGAAGCAGCGCGTTCCATACGCGGGCACTTCCGGAATCCACGCCGCCACCTCGTACGCCATCACAAGATCGTCGTCCGGATAGTGCCGCGGCGACTCCGTTCGCTCGTGTTCCTCCGTTCTCGACAGGACCTGAATCGCCGGGAACTCCGCCACGGCAGGTGTCCGCTTCGCAGAGGGCGACACGACCGTATCCATCCCCGCCGACCCCGGCCCCACCGGAACGTCGGATATGAATTGCGTCAGCCTGAGCAGCGCCACGCCAACGCGCTGACGCGGAGATGGATTCCGCACGACGACCATCGCTTTCCACTCCGCGCGGCGCTCGCGCGCATCGTCCTCGCGATGCCCGATCAGGTCGAGCAGCGCGTCGCCGCGAATCCCGTCGCCCTGTGATCTTGTCTCATCGAGCCGCGCGTCCATCGCCCGCGCGACTTCGTCGGTCGAGCAGCCGCAGAGCGTGTCATGCGGATGGCACAACAGCAGCGATCGCCACGCCGCCTCGACGAGCGAGCGCCGCGCGCCGCCGCGCGCCGTGGCACGCGCCGCGAGTGCGGTCCACGGCTCCGCATCGCGCACGAGCAGCCGCTCGAGCTGCGCATTCCGCCGCTTCTGGTGCGCTCGCGTCGCGAGCGTACCGGAAAGCGTCCAAGTGAATCCGTAGGAGTCGCGAAGTTCGCCTTCCACCTCGGGCAATCGCTTCGTCTGCGCCGCCCGCTGCTCGACCTCCGCCGCGAACCCCGCCAGTGAACCCGGCTTGATCTCATCGGGCGCCGCAGCCGCGGCGAGTGCTGCGACCGCCTCGCCCTGATTCCGCTGGCGCGAGTGATGATCAGCCCCGTTGAGCAGCAGCGCCTCGCCCGTGGCGTTTCGCGAGAGCAACTCGCCGCGGATCTCGGCCCATCGCTCGCGCGCCGCACCAGGATCCGCCGGCAGGTTCGCGCCGAGTTCGTATCCGCGTCGCGACAAGTGATACAGGAGCACCTGCTCCCCGCTCGGCGACGTCCACGTGCAGGTATCCGCGTGCGGCCACCGCGCACCGCCGAATCCTCGCCAAGCGATGACCATCGGGAATCCGAAGCCGCGAGCGAGCGTGGGGAGCGCCGCCGGATGTCCGAACGAGTCGGGGCAGTACAGCACGCGTGGCGATTGATCGAGTGCACGCAGAAGCCGCAGCGTGCGCCGTCCCGTGAGCAGGTTCCGTACGAATGCCTCGCCGCCGGGAATCAGTTCGTCCGCGAGCACGAACCACGGTCCCGCCTCGATCACGCCGCTCTTGAGCATCATCGAGAGCTCGGCCGCACGCTCGCGCCGCACGGACAGATAGTCCTCGATCACCGCCATCTGTCCGTCGAGCAGGAAGCTCGCACCGGCATGCGACAGCGCCGGCGAATCGATCAGCTCGTCCACCAGCGCGACGAGCCGCTGCCGGAATCGCACCGCCGGCTGGTACCACTCGCGGTCCCAGTGCGTATGCGAGACCACGTGCACCGTCGTCATCGGCGGTTCTGGTCTCCGTGGCACGCCTCGTCGATCACGACCGTGCACGCCAGGATGAGGACGGGATCCTCGTCTCCTTCCACCTCGACTCCGTACGTATCGGCAAAGGTGAACCACTGCTTCGACACCGACGCCACCTGTTGCCCCGCCCGCGTGAACACGTACTCGTGGTCGTTGAAGTTTCCCTCGGCCGTGAGCGAGTCGTGCCCCGGCTCGTCCACGTGGAACACGCAGTGGAAGAAGGTGAACAGTTCCTTCTTCACCACCGCCACGAGCTCGCCGTCATGCGTGATCTCGAACGTCGGCCCCCAGTTGAGCAGCTTCTGCTGGATGTGCGCGAGCTCTCTTTGCTCCATGTCCTGGAACGAAAGGTTCTTGCCCAGGCTGAGCAGCTTGCCGTCCACGTTGTACGCGTCCTTCCCGTCCGCGTCCGTGATCTTGTAGTCATCCGTGAACGAGAACAGCTTCTGCTTCATTACATATCTCATGCGCCTATCCGGTTGAGTTTTTCGTTCACCGCGCGCTGCCGGCCCGAATTCCAGGCGGCAATCAATCCAACGACGATGCTAACGACACACAGCAGCCATGCCACGCCGCGCATCTTTCCTGCGATTATCGTGTCCTTGTTCAGAACGCCCCAAATTCGCAGCAGGTTGTTCCAGTCGTGACCGTCGCTCTCTTGCCCGGTGTCGCCGCTGATAAGCATCAGCACGCCGGCCCTCGCGTCCGCGCAGTAAATCGCCACCGACAAGAGGTTGATCGACGTCCACCAAAGACAGACCATCGCCGCATGCAGATCGCGCACACCGTCGCGATTGCGAAGAAAATAAAGCATGAATATCAGCGGCACCGCCACCTGGGTCAGCGAACCGCCGAGGATCACCATCGTACGTCCCAGAAACGCGATGCCGAACGGCATGAACAGCATGTGGCCGAACTCGTGGATCGCGAGGTCGATTCCGGAAAGCAGCGGTACCTCCCCGTACCGATCGTGAAACGCATGCCATGAGAGCGGGATGAGAACGAGCGTGAGAAGGATCCTCGCCCATCGGACGATCAGCGGATAGTCATCGCGCGTCGGCGCCGCACCTGACTCCCTCATGCGCGAAGCCACGTTTCCCGATTTTCCCGCACGAACGCGTCATCCGTGAGCGACGGATACGAGCGGCACACGCGATCGATCTCGGCCTCCTGCCCCGACGACAGTCGTTCAGCCGTGTTGAGACACCAGACTCCGGCGAGCAGGCCCTGGCGTCGCAGCACTTCGTGAATCCCGGGGATGCATCCCGCGAACGAATGCGGGGAGTCGAAGATCGCCGCGTTCGCGTCGGTCAGCTCCGCGCCTTCGCGCAGCAGCGACGCATACACCGCACCCGCCGCGCGTGCGGCCTTGCAGCGCGCCAGGAGTTCCACGGCCGATCTCGTCCACACTGCCCACTGCCCCAGGAGTCCACCGTCGAACGTTCTCACCTGCCGTTCGCCGCCCACCGTCACCGGGAACTCGCCAACGAGATCATTCACGATGTTGTCGTCGTTCCCAGTGTACAGCGCGATGTCGTCGCGCCCGGATTCGGCGATCCCCCGTATGGCATCCAGTGTCCGGTAGCGATCGAACGGCGCGATCTTCACGGCCCACACGTTCTCGATCTCCGCAAACTCGCGCCAGAACTCGCAACTCAGCACGCGGCCGCCCACCGCCGGCTGAAGATAGAATCCGAACAGCGGCATCACCTCGGCCACCGATCGGCAATGCTCGATCAACGCCGCGTCGGTCGCGTCGGGGAGCGCGGCGAGACTCAGCAGCCCCGTGTCGTAGCCGAGCGCCTTCGCGATCTCCGCTTCCGCCACTGCCTGCTCCGTCTTTCCGACCAGCCCGGCCACCATCACGAACGGCCGCGGATTCTTCGCGAGCGATGCTCTCGCGGTTTCAGCCGCGAGCGCGAGCACCGGCCGGTACATCCCGTGCCGCGGCTCTCGAATCGCGAACTGCGTCGTGTGGACACCCACGGCGATCCCGCCAGCACCGGCGTCCAGATAGTATCGCGTAAGTGCACGCTGCCGCCGCTCGTCGAGAGTCCTGCTCGGTGTCAGCGCCAAGGGATGCGCGGGAATGACGACTCCCGATTTGAGCTGCGCTCTCGCGCTCATCATCGGAGCGGCCATCAGAATTGCCCATCGCGCGCTTCGAAGTGCGTCGCGCTGCCAAGCAGCGGCCGCTCGCGCTTGACCCAGTCAGCCACCCAGTCGACCAGCGTACCGATCTCCATCTCGGGCTCGCCGAGCAGGGAACGCATTCGTTCCGTGTTGGACAGCAACGCATCAGCCGCCTCGGCGCCTTCGAATCGCGGCTCGCGCCCGAGCCTCGCACCGAGCGCTGCGGCCAGTTCGCGCACCGACAACGTTGCGGTGCCGGTGACGTTCACGATCAGCGGCGGGCTCGATGCATGCGGCAGCAGTTCCAGCGCCATACGATTCGCGTCACCCTGCCAGATCACGTTGACGTGTCCCATCGCGAGCGGAATCGCGTGGCCGTAGGCGACCTTGAGCGCGAGATCGGTGAGCACGCCGTAACGAAGCGCGATCGCGTAGTTGAGACGCACGATCGCCACTTTCGTATCGCTCGACGTGGCGTAGTGCTCGAACACGCGCTCGCGCCCCACGCATGTCTGCGCGTATTCCCCGACGGGCGCGGTCGCGTCCGTTTCACGCGAGCCACCGCCGCCCACCGCCGTGAGCGAATAGACATTTCCGGTGGAGAATGCGACGATTCGCGCACCGGCATATCGCTCGGCGCAGATCGAGGGCACCACGACGTTCATCATCCACGTGCGCGACGGCGCATCGCGCGTACCGAACTTCTGCCCGGCCATGAACACGACGTTGGGAGCGTCCGGGAGCCGCGCGACCGCGTCGCGGTCCAGCAGATCGCACTTGATCGTCTCGACGCCGGCCTGGTGAAGGAACTGTTCGGTACCGTCGGCGGAGAATCGCGAGACGGCAATGATGCGTCCGTGCAAACCGCCGTCGTCGCGTGCGCGCGCCGCCATGCACGCGAGCGTCGGACCCATCTTCCCGCCAGCGCCGAGCACGATGATATCGCCCGGCGCGCGCGCGAGCGCCGCGATCGTCGCCTCGCGCGGCGCCGCGAGCAGCGCAACGAGCTCCTCCTCGGAGCGCGGCGCCGCCGGCTTGGTCACACCGGCACGCAGTTACGGTCGCTGCGCATTCCATCCCTCGAGCACGCTCTCCCAGCTCGGTCCGAAGAGTCCCGAGCCGCTGCCTGCACCGCTGCCGTCCGCCGCATTGCGCATGCCGTTGGGCAGGGTGTTCCAGCGCGGGGTTTCCATGCCGAGCAGGTTGTGCACGAAGAAGTCCCAGACCTTCCGGTCTCCGTACGGTGCACTCGCCCCTCGCCGGCCCGCCGGGTGATCCTCGCCGGGCATGACCAGCATGTCGAAACTCTTGTTCGCCTTGATGAGCGCGTTCACCACCTGCATGCTCGACGACGGATCGACGTTCGTGTCGAGTTCGCCCCAGACGAGCAAAAGCTTCCCCTGCAGCTTTCCGGCGTTCACCATGTTCGAGCTCGCCTCGTACTCCGGCCCGACGGGCCAGCCCATCCACAGCTCATTCCACCACACCTTGTCCATCCGGTTGTCGTGGCAGCCGGCGAACGAGACTGCCGCCTTGTAGAACTCCGGATGAAAGAGCAGCGCGCCCATCGAGTTCTGTCCGCCCGCCGATCCGCCGTAGATCCCCACGCGGGAGATGTCGTACCACGGATACTTCGCCGCCGCGGCCTTGTGCCAGAGAATCCGGTCGGCGAAACCCGCGTCGCCGAGATTCTTCCACGCGACATCGTGGAACGCCTTCGAGCGGTGGGCCGTGCCCATTCCGTCGATCTGCACGACGATGAACCCGAGTTCGGCGATCGACTGCATGCCGAGCCAGGGGGCGAACGTCTTCGGCACGAATGAACCCTGCGGCCCCGCGTAGATGTTCTCGATCACCGGATACTTCTTCTTCGGATCGAAGTTCGAGGGTCGCACGATGATGCCCCAGATGTCCGACGTGCCGTCGCGGCCCTTCGACACGAACACTTCCGGCGCGCGCCAGCCGGCCTTGACGAGTTCGGTCGCGTCGGCACGCTCGAGATCGAGAATTACTTTCGCGTCGCTCGTTCGCCGCAGCTGGGAGACCGGGGCGAGATCCACGCGTGACCACGTATCCACGTAGTACTTGCTGTCCGGCGAGAAGGTGACGGTGTGATAGCCGTCGGCGTCGGTGAGCGGAGTGAGCCCGGTGCCGTCGAAGTTGATCCGGTAGTACTGCAGGAAGTACGGATCCTGCTTCGGGTTCATTCCGCCCGCGCCGAACACGATCTGCTTGCTGGCTTCATCCACGCGCTGCACGCCGCGCACGAGCCAATTTCCTTTCGTGATCTGGCTCTCGATCGCGCCGGTTGCGCCGTCGACCATGTAGAGGTGCGCCCAGCCATCACGCTCCGACATCCAGATGAATTCCCGGCCGTCGTCGAGATCGAAGCGGAACTGCCGCCCCGAGTCGGCGAGCCCGACGTTCGCGCGACGATAATCGACGAATGTTTGGGACGTCTCCGTCATGAGCGGACGAACGCGTCCGTTGGAGGCGTCCACCTCGAGCACGCGGTACAGCTGGTGGCCGCGCTGATTGTACTCGAACGTGAACGCCCTGCCGTCCTTCCGCCATTCGATTCGAGAGAGATCGTACGGGTTCGGGAAGAGCGCGTTGTCCACGACCATCTCACGTTTCGACGCGACATCGAAGAACGACGGCTGCTGCAAGTCCAGCACGTCGCCCGGCTTCTGGTAGTAGCGCTCGAAGGTCTTGGGCTGCAGCTGATCGGCGGGCGACGATTCCACGTACCGCACCATCCTGCGGTACCCGGGCCGCACGCGATACGCCGCGATCATCGCCGAGTTGGGTGACCACACCACGGACTGAAGCGTGTACGGATTCCCCTCCGAACCGTCGGTGCTGATGCGCGTCCCTTCAGCGGAGCCCGCGAGCCGCATCGCGATGTTGTAGTTGTCGATGTACGCGAGGAGTTTTCCGTCGGGCGACGGGCGCGTCGCGTCCCCTCCGGTGGGCGCGCCGCCCGCGCCCCCTCCGGTGGGCGCGCCGCCCGCGCCCCCTCCGCGTCCGCCGCGACCGCCTCCGGTCGCTCGCGCGGCGCCGCGCGTGCACTGATAGTCGGTCAGCGTGCAGCTCCAGTTCACGCTGTCCGCCATGAACGAGATGCTGCGACCGTCGTCGGCGAAGGTGAACGTCGCGAACGGCAGCGTGACCGCGGTGACCGGCTTGTGAGTCGCCGTGCCGATGCCCGCCGCGAGCCTGTCGTGATCGAAGGCCGGCTTCTTCTCGGGAACCGCGGCGTCAACGAGCACGAACGCGTTGCCGCCCTTCACCGTTTTCCGGTACCAGAACCGGGATGTTCCCTCGACCCACAACGGCGCGTCGGGCGAATCGACGACGAGCGGCGAATAGCGCTTCTGCAGCGCCTGCGCCCGCTGATAGTCGGCCATCGTTCCCTGCGCGAGACCAGCCGCGGGAACAAGGAGCACGAGCGTCGCGAGCTGCCGTCCGTTGATCATGTGGGTCACCTCTGGAGTGCTTCTGTGTTGCTTCCTGGCTATTTCTGCCAGGCTGCGTTGATCGCGTTCGCAATGTCGTGGAAAATCGTCCCCGAGGTCGGCGGACACTTCTCCGTCCTTCCCTTTGCGGTCGAGCGCAGCATCAGCTCGTTCGACGAACGGTCGACAACGGACACTCTCAGCGACGTGAGCTGGAATCCGCCGCCCAAGCAGCGTTCGAAAATGTCCGGCGTCACCTCGATGGCGTACTTGGTGTTGTCGACGAGGCTCTCCCCCATCTTCACCTGCCCCACGGATTCCGTCATCCGGTCACGGTTCTGATAGTGCCTGAACGTGAACCCGTGCTCGGTCAGCGCGTCCTCGAGCGCGGCGACCACGTCGGTTCGCGTCCCCATGATCGCGACGACCTTCGGCCCCGTCAGCGCCGCCTTTGGCGCCACCTCGAGTGTCGCTTTCCCGGGGAGCCCGCACGCGGCGGCGACGAGCGTGGACAGAAGAAGCGCCGCAAGGCGCGCTCCGCGCGTCACGTCGCTCTCCGCCCCGGACGTTCCCCCGCCTGTCGTTTGCCGCCTGTCATCTGCCGTCTCATGGGATATCTCTCCACCAGTTTCGCGACGGTCGTCGCGTTCCGCACGGTCGCCTTCATTCCGAGCGCCTTCTCGATTCCGACTCTAAAGAACGGCGAGTCACTCATGTGCGTCTTGCAGAGCCAGTACACCTCGCGTTCGTTCACGTGAAAGTCGTCGGTTTTGGAGCGATGCGCCATCAGCTTCGTGTGCGATTCCTTCGGCGGCCTTTCGAACAGGAACGCGATGTACACCGAGTGCGACCCCGGATCCCCGAGCACCTCATGCTCGAGCACCCTGGCCAGTTCCTGGTCCGTGCGCGGACTCGAAGATCACGTTCCCGCTGGCGATGAACGTCTCGACGTTCTTGAGGCCGAGCTCCTCGAAAAGCTTCTTGAGGCGATCCATCTTGACGGTGTGACCGCCGAGGTTGATGCCGCGCAGCAGGGCGACGTATCGCGGCATGCGGCGGCTACTTGATCACGACGGCGATAGCGAACCCGTCGTATCCCTTGCTGCCCACGGTCTGCACCGCCGTCGCGCTCACCCTCGGCTCCTTCGCCATCGCCTCGAACAGCCGGCGGGCTCCCTGGGCGTTTGCGTCGCCCGCCGGATCGAGGACATCGCCATTTCGCACCACGTTGTCCACGATGATCAGTCCACCCACGCGCGTGAGCTTCAGCGCCCACGCGAAATAGTCCGCGTTCCCGGGCTTGTCGGCATCGATGAAAACGAGGTCGAACGCCCCGCCTCCCTCGGAGGCGATCCGCGGCAGCGAATCGATCGCCTTGCCGAGCCGGATCTCGACGAGATCCGTGAGACCGGCGCGCTCGATGTTCACGCGCGCGACCTCCGCATGCTTCCGCTCATATTCGAGCGTGATCAGCTTCCCGCCGGGCGCGAGCGCCCGCGCGAGCCATATCGTGCTGTATCCGCCGAGTGTGCCCACCTCGAGGATGCGTTTCGCGCCGATCGAGCGCGCGAGCACCTCCAGCAGCTTCCCCTGGTTCGGCGCGACGTTGATCGCCGGCAGCCCATTCGCCGCGCTCGACGCGAGCGCCGCATCGAGCGCGGCGTCGGACGGCACGAGCTGATCGGTGATATAGCGGTCTACGACGGTCCACTGATCTTCGTTCACGCTGCCTCTCGCATAGCAGGATCGGTCGCCCGGTAGTTCTCTCGCAGCTGTCAGCTCAGGACTAATAGTTCACAGCTTTGACCTCAAAGCTGAGAGCTCAGAGCCTTGACGTCAAAGCTCTGAGCTCTCAGCGGTCAGCCGTTAGCTGCCAGCCACCATCAATTCTACGGCTGCGTTTTGGTCTCGGTTTTGGGGTTCTTCACGTACATATCAAACCACGCAAACCACCGCGCCCACTGATCGAGGTCGGTCTGGTACGTCGCCACACTGTGGTCCTCGTACGGATACAGGAAGAGCGCCGCCGGCTTACCGAGTCCCTGCAGGGCGTGGAACATGCGGATCGAACTGATCGGCGCCGTCCCCACGTTCTGGTCCTCGAGCGAATGGTACATCAGGAGCGGTCCTGAAATCTTGTCGGCACGATAGAACGGCGACATGTCCAGGTACGTCTGCTCCGCCTCGAAGAAATTGCGGCGTTCGCTCTGGAACCCGAACGGCGTCAGCGACCGGTTGTACATGCCGTCGCCAGCGATGCCGGCCTTGAAGTACGACGTCAGCGTCAGCGCGTTGACCGTGCTGAACGCGCCGTAGCTGTGGCCGCCCACGCCCATCCTCTCGCGGTCGACGTACCCCTGGTCGACCAGTGCGTTGATGGTGACGTCGAGGTTCTCCCTGAGATCCCGCGAGTAGCTGTCGTTCATCTTCCCCGCGTCGCCGATGATCGGGCAGTCGGGCTCGATCACCGCGTACCCCTGCGTCACCCAGAGCTTGGTGGACGAGGCGGGGCGCAGCGCCGGTGTGTCGGGGAACTTGTTGATGTTCGTCGTAAACCTCGAGCGATCGTACTCGGCCTGGTTCGTATACTCGCGCGGATAGAACCAGATGATTCCCGGCAGCCGCGTCCCCGGTTTCCAGTCCGCGGGCAGCGTGAGATCCACCCAGAACTTGATCCCGTCGCGCTGACGCGTGACCTGGATCCGCCTGTGCTGCGCACCCGAAACCTCCGGCGCCACATCCTTCGCGTGCGTGATCTGCGTGCTCGTTCCCGCTTTCGCGTCGCGCAGGTACGCGTCCTGAATCATCGTCGGCGACTCGTGCGTGTAGATGAACGAGGAGTAGTCGTCGTCGAGCGCCGTCACGAATTCGTCGAACGCGTTGGTCGGGCTGTCGAACACGCGCTCGCGCCGGGCGCTCTCGAAGTCGAGCCTGTCCACCCACGGACGCGGAGCCTGCGAGTTCCAATTCGCGCCCGGGTTGCGCGTGCCCGAGAGATAGACCGTCTTGCTGTCGCTGCCGACGATCACGACGTTCACGCCGTTCGGTCCGCGCTTGGTCGCGAGCGCGCCGCCCGTCGCGCTCGTATCGGCACCGGCGGCGCCGAACGCACCGCCACCACCGCCCCCGCGACCGCCACCGCCCGCCGGAACCGTGACGCCGCGCCCAAGATTGTAACGCTTGGAGGGATCAGCCGAACGCAGCGCGATCACCGCACCGCTGTCGCTCACGAACATCGTCTTGCCGTCGTAGCTGAACGCGACGTTCGAGAGCTGACCGCTCCCTTCGTAGATCAGCTTGGTGTCGCCGGCGCCGTATGGTGCCACCCAGCTCAGGTAGCGCACGCTCGTCGGCGCCGGACGCGCCGATGCCGTGCCGCGCCCCGCGGCCGCCGGTGCCGCCGCGCCGCCGCGTCCGCCTCCGCGCCCACCGCGTCCGCCGCCAGCCGGCGCCGCAACCGCACCGGTCGCACCACCGGCGCCAATCCCACCGGCCGCGAACACCGATTCGTAGTAGACGAGGCCGGGGCCGACGGGATTCCAATTGATGTTCCGCTTCCCGGTGTCCGACGCCGTCTGCTGCGGTCCGCCGCGCCCGCCGCCGGCCGGCACGTCGGCATCGCCGGCCGACCCGCCTTCGCGCAGCGGCTGCTTGCTCAGCGTTGCCACGACCTTCCCGCTCAAGTCCCATAGCTCCTGCGCAGAACCGAAGTTCGTCACCGGCACGAGATACGAGAACGGCTCCGTCATCTGCGTCACGCGAAAGAACTGGCCGTCGGGCGACGCATCGACCGTGCGGATCATGCCCGGAGCGCCGATCTTCTTCGCCGCCTTCGTCTTCACGTCGATCAGCACGACCTGACCGGTCGTGTAGTACTTGAGCATCGCCTTCTCGTGCGGATCCTCGAGCAGGCTCGGATGGATCGCCTGCGGAATCACCCGCGACTCGCTGAGCCGCACTTCCGGCCCGTCCTCGATTCCGTTCTTGCCGTGCACCGGCGCGGGGCCTCTGGCCTCGGGAACCGCCACGGCGACGATGCTCTTTCCGTCCGCGGTCCATTCCACCGTCGTCACGAGCGTCGCCAGCAGCGGAGTCTTCGAGACCTGCACCGACTTCCCCGTCGCGACATCCGCCACGAACACGTGCGAGGCAGCGTC
>Ga0207932_1000186_pt1 | contig 20500 bp, 19 predicted proteins | sample NGESurdeep092012_FD_184480 | JGI IMG/M metagenome (GOLD analysis project Ga0207932, IMG submission 184480) | Arctic peat soil microbial communities from Barrow, Alaska - NGEE Surface sample 415-2 deep-092012 (SPAdes) | ecosystem: Environmental > Terrestrial > Soil > Wetlands > Peat ...
TCTGAGCCATCCACTCGGGGATCCTTCAGGAAAAAGGCAGGTTTCTCGAACGTAAATCGCCGTCCGGAGAGAATGCCCGGATACGGGCCGGGATTGAGACGGAAACCGAAGGCATGACTTTGGTCTGTAGGCCCCGCAGCCCCCGGCAATTCCCATTGCGCCCCCACATGGCCCTATATAAAGGGGCTTCATCTGCCGAAAACGCGGGCCCGAAACAGGGAGACCGACCAGAGGGCGAGACCCGCGTCAGACGTCCAGGGCCCGCATCGCCACCTCGGGGTAGCGGGCCCCGGCCGCGATCCCCTTTGGCGCCGCCTCCTCGATCTGCATCAGCTCATCGGCTGTCAGGGCGACGCCGAGGGCCTTGGCGTTCTCCTCGAGGCGCGCGCGGCTCTTTGAGCCCGGGATCGGCACCAGGTCCTCGCCGCGCGAGAGGAGCCATGCGAGCGCGAGCTGGGCCGGCGTACAACGCTTCGCCGAAGCGATCTCCTCTACGCGCCGGACTAGCTCGAGATTCTTCCTGAAGTTTTCCCCCTGGAACCGGGGCGAGTTCCGGCGATAGTCACCTTCGGGAATCTCCTCGAACGTCCTGAAGCGCCCCGTGAGGAACCCGCGACCTAGCGGGCTGTAGGCGACGAAGCCGATCCCCAGCTCGCGGCAGGTCGGGAGAACCTCGTCCTCGGGGTCCCGCGTCCACAGCGAGTACTCACTCTGAAGGGCAGAGATCGGATGGATGGCGTGGGCCCGGCGGATCGTCCGGGGTGAGGCCTCGGAGAGACCGAGGTAGCGGACCTTTCCCGCCTCGACCAGCCCCGCCATCGCGCCGACGGTCTCCTCGATCGGAACTGTCTTGTCGACCCGGTGCTGGTAGTAGAGGTCGATATGGTCGACGCCGAGACGGCGAAGAGAGCCATCGCAGCAGGCGCGAACGTACTCCGGGTGCCCGTTCACCCCGAGGAAGCTGCCGTCCTCGCCGCGGACGTTCCCAAACTTGGTGGCGAGGACGACCGCCTCGCGGCACCCTCGGATGGCCCGGCCCACAAGTTCCTCGTTCTTGAACGGACCGTACATGTCGGCCGTGTCAAGGAACGTGACACCGAGTCTGATCGCCCGGTCGATCGTCGCTATGGACTCCTTCTCGTCCCGCCCGGCATAGAACTCTGACATTCCCATGCATCCGAGCCCCAGGGCGGAAACCGTCAATCCCTCCGTTCCGAGCCGCCGCTTCTTCATCTCCGTCGTGCCCTCCTCCGTCATCGCCTATGCTACATCCGCGGGCGGGGAGGGATTCCCGCCCACCGAGCCGTTTCACTGGCCCGCGGCTCCGAGAAAGAAACCGAGGGCGTGACCCTGGTCTCTACGCACCACAGCGCCCTGCAATTCCCATTGCACCCCTACACGCCCCCATAAAATCGCCCGAAGGTACGGGCCAGCATTATCGCCATAAGTAGCGCTCCCAATCCTGTAACGAGAACGTGTCTCGTGCTTCGCAGCTCGAAAGTCCCGACACGGCATACAAGCAGATAGCCGATAGCCGCGTTGAATGCTCCCCAGAGCACGTTCACCATCGAAGAAGACAAGCCCTGGCCGGGAGGGGAAGCGAACGGGCTTTGAAATGGGTGCCCCGTAATTCCGCTGACGAAGTGTGGAATGGCGTTAGCGAGAAACGCACCGCCGAAGAAGTAGGACACGTAGTGATTCCAGCGCATCTCGGTCATCCTCTCTTTGAGGGGAGATTCGCGACGTTGTCAGGGGCGAGCGAAATCGTTCGCGAGGGCATCACATGAACACGCGCGACAGCTCGTCGAGGTTCCTGAGCTCCGCTTGCGACAGCGTCAACTCCAGCGCACCGGCGTTTTCCTCGGCCTGTTGGGGCCGACTGGCGCCGGGAATCACGACGACCGTCTCGCCGTGGAACTGGCAGAGCCACGCCAGCGCCACTTGGCCCGCCGTGGCGCCGTGCGCGGCGGCGATTGTCCGGAGCTCTTCGACGAGGCGCCGGCTGCGCTCGAGCCCCTTCGCCTTGAACGCGCCCATCCACTTGCGCGGGCCAGGTCGCGTTTTCACGAACTCCGGATCCTCGTGGTACCTGCCGGTCAGCAGACCCTGTCCAAGCGGCGAATAGGCGATGATCGTCACCCCCAGCGCCTTCGCAGCCGCGACCGTGCCATCCGACTCGACACGCCGGTTGAGCAGGCTGTACCGCACCTGGTTCGACGCGAGCGGGATCTTCCGCGCCGCCAATGCCTCGCGGGCGCGGCGCATCCGAGCGGGGTTGAAGTTGCTCACCCCCACGGCGCGGATCCTCTTCTCCGCCACGAGGTCCGCCATCGCGTCCATCTCCGACTCCACGGAGGAGAACCCGACCGGCTGGTGCACCTGGTGCAAGTCGATTGCGAAGGGCGCCAGGCAGCGCAGCCGTTCGCCGATGGTGGTCTTGATCGAACCAGCGGTGCGGAAGAGCGGCATCCACTTTGTCGCCACGACAACGTCGCCGTTCGCCTTGCCGGCAGCGAGCAGCGCGGCGGCGAGCGTACGCTCGGAGGCGCCGCGACCGTACATCTCGGCAGTGTCGAACCAGTTGATGCCCCTCTGGAGTGAGACGGCCACCACCCTGTTCGCCGCCTCCTGTGGGAGCGCCTCCCAGAATTTCCCTGCCACGCCACGCCCAGCCGAGAACTGCCAGCAGCCGAGCCCCACCGCTGTCACTTCGATCTGGGTTCTGCCCAGCCTCCGCCGTATCGTCATGAAGTCCTCCTTGCAGGCTCTCGGAAGCGTTTAGGCTGCGAGGCCGCGGATTCGCTCGTGAATCCAGGGCTCAAGCCCCGGGGCGAGGTAGAAGGTGGGAAGCAGCAGGTCGTTGTCGGGCCGGACGATACCCTCCTCGATCGCGCGCCGCGCCAGCGGGGTCGCGGGGTAGATCCTGATCCCGACTGTGATCCGCAGTGTGTCGAGGTGGAGCGACGACGCAAAGGCGAGGCTCTCCTCGACCGTCTCACGCGTCTCGCCCGGTCCGCCAAGCAGCAGGAAGCCGATCCGCCGGATTCCGTGTGAGGCGAGCCGGTCCGAGACCTCGCGCACGTCCCGGGGCGTGAACCGCTTGTTCATCTCTCGAAGGACCGCAGGGCTTCCGCTTTCGAAGCCGAGCGAGACCTCGACGCAGCCCGCATCCGCCATCGCCGCGGCCAGCTCCTCTCCAAGATGTTGCGAGTAGACGATGCAGCGCCACTCGAGGCCTGGCCCGCGCCACCGCAGCGCGCGGCAAAGCTCCAGCGCATAGGGTTCGGGGATGTTGAACGAGTTGTCGACGAAGTAGGCCCGCCGGTAGCCCGCGGCCGCCAGTCGGGCCACGTAGTCGGCGACCTCGCCGGCGGGACGCGCCCGGATCCGCCGGCCCTGAATCAGCGCCGTCGAACAGTACGAGCAGTCGTTCGGGCAGCCGCGGCGTGCCTGGATAGGGACCCAGAGATCCGGCGCCGCGGGATCCGCTACGGTCTCGAGCAATTCGTCCCATTGCGGCATCCCGCTGAGCTCCTCCGAGAAGGAGGGCTCCGTGGCGCCTGTATGGCCCGCCACGTGGACGCCGGGCGTGCTCGATGGATCTTCTCCGGCCTCAATTCGCCGGATCAACTCCGGAAAGACGACCTCGCCGTCGCCCCGAACGCCTAGATCGGCACCGAGGTACCGCAGCACGGCATCCGGGAAGATGCTGAAGCCGGCCCCTCCGAGGACGATCGGAGCGTGGCTCGCGGCCCGGCACGCCGCGACGAGTGGCCGGACCTGCTCGAGGAGGAAGCGCGGCGCGTCCCGATCCTGGTTGTCGATGTTCCGGATCGATACTCCGATCACGTCCGGGTGAAAGGAAGCAATCGACCTTTCGATCGCGAGGACGGGGTCCGGCTCACGGAGAGCGTCCACGACAGCGACCTCGTGCCCCGCCCGCCGCGTCGCCCCCGCAACGAGATCGAGGCCGAGCGGCAGCGTGACCATGTTGATCCTCTCCGTGTTGGACGAGATCAGCAGGACGCGCATCGGGCCCATTCTCCCCCCGCCGGCGACCCGCCTTCGCGATCTGTTCCTCACCCTGCCACGGTTAGCACGAGGCGCTTCGCGCGGCGTCGTCCGGTCTCCAGGGCCCGGTAGTCCCGGACGAACGCGCCCTGAGCCACCTAACCTGGGGATCTGAGCTGGCTCTCTAAGCTGCTCGAGCACCGCTCCGGAGGAGGTAGACGGTGCGGTTCGAGCGCCGCTTCTCGACGGCCAGCGACGTCTGGTCCCGGAGACTTGCGCGCTGAGCCATTACTCCGGGGACGCCTTCTAGGAAAAGGCCGATTACTCGAACCTAAACCGCCCGGGCTGAAAGCCAGGCTATGGCCCGGGACTAGGACGGAAATCGAGGGCGCGACCCTGGCTTCCAGGCGCCACGGCCTCCGACAATTCCGATTGCGCCCCTACAGGTGCCGCGATCTCGAAGGAGCCGGGGTTGTGCTATCCCCCGACTACTCGTCCTCGCCGTCGTCGTCCATCTCGTGAGCGGTATTCGTCCACGCGCCGCCGGACCGGGCGCGCGCCGTCTCAGGCGTGGAGCTGGGCGTAGCGGGCTTCGAGGACCGCGCGGGGCTCGGCCGGCTCGGCCACGACGCAGCCCTCGATCGGGCAGATCTCGACGCACTTCGGCGCGTCGAATGCGCCCACGCACTCGGTGCAACGACCCGCGTCGATCACGAACGTGGGGTCACCCGCGCTGATCGCCGTGTTCGGGCATTCGGGCTCGCACGAGCCGCAGTTGATACAAGTGTCCTGAATCTTCATGGCCATGAGGCACCTCCGATGCCGCGAAGGGTGCCACCTGCCGGCGCCTGCGCTTCATGCTCCGAGTTTACCCTTCCGCACGGCCTCGACGCGCGCGGCCATCCCGTGCCGATCTTCGGTGGCCAGTGGCGCGTAGACCCGCTGCGTGATCCTCACGTCACTTCGCCGCCTTTCGCTTGTTGAAGCTCAGAATGCGCGCCGTCTCTGTGTTCTCGGCGAAGTCGCGCAAGTCCTTCGGTGCAAGCGGCGCATAGACGCGCTCCGTGATTCGACTGTCGCTGTGCCGCAAGAGCTTCGACGCCGCGAAGATGCCCTGAGAGCGCGTGACGCGAAGGCCGAACGAGCGGCGGAGATCGTGAATGTGAACGTCGTCTCCGATCTTCGCGGCCTTGACGAGAGCGGCCCACGGCTTTCTGAGGCCCTCTCGATGTACGAGATCGTTTCGCCCCGGCAGTAGAAACGGCGAGTCGTCGAGACGCGGTGTCTTCGCGATGATGGCGCCGACATGCGGCAGGATCGGCACGGCTTGCGGCCTGCCTGACTTCGGCGAGGGAATGCGCCACGTCCCCGCGTGGTCGTCTTCATCGAGATCGAAGTCGTTCCACTTGGCCCGGAGGACTTCCGACAGCCGTGCTCCGGTATCGATCAGGAGCGTGAAGGCCGCGCGGACGAACGGATCGGGGTGCGTCGCGACGGCCTCGCGGAGTCGCTTTTCCTCGTCGTCCGAGAGGACGCGCGCACGCGGCGGATTCTCGGGAAGGAATGGCACGTGCATGGCCGGATTCTTTTCGGTGATTCCAAGTCGAAGGGCATGCGAGAACGAAGCGGCGACGGTAGCCAGCCAACGATTCGCCTGCGTCCGGCCGCGCGCCGCGAGCCGGTTCCTCAGCGTCTCCACGTCCCGCACCGTGATTTCCACGAGAGGCCGAGCGTCCCATTCCTCGCCCGCAATCGCGAGGTAGCGCGCGGGCTCCTTCGTAGACTTGAGACGCCGGGCCGCGTCCTTGATGTACATTCCGCGCCAGATCGAGAACGTGATCCGCTTCGCCTTCGCCGTCGCGCCCTCGCGGGCTGCCTTCCGCCTCGCGGCCTCGTCCTCGCCCTTCGCCGCCCCCCCGAGGACGGCGAGCGCCGCCTTGCGCGCGGCCTCGGGCATGACGGCCGGATAGTCGCCGAGCTTGACGGCTCGCCGCTGCCCGTTGACGCGGTAGCGCGCGAAGAAGCTCACGCGCCCCGTCGAGTAGGCGACGGCATAGAAGCCGGGGAGGTCGCGGTCGGCGCGCCACTCCCCCCGCTCGGAACGGTCGGAAGGGCGGAGCGCGTCGAGGCTCCGGCGCGTGATCTTGAAGCCCCTCGGGCCGTCCATGTGGCCTCCCTTGCCCGCCCCTTGCCCGGCTGGCAGTAAACGGAGGCATTCTGCACCTCAACGCTCATGCAGCGCAAATGCGGCCTAAATCAAGGGTTTACAGGGGGTTAGTCAACGAAAAGGTGGTGGAGCTGATCAGGATCGAACTGACGACCTCCTGAGTGCGATTCAGGCGCTCTCCCAAACTGAGCTACAGCCCCACCCGGCCGGAGAGGCGCGGAGATTAGCGGGAAGGCGGCAGGCCGTCAAACTTCGTCGATGGGCGGGCTCAGTCGTGACGACGACGAGCTTTCTCATCGGTGGTGGAGGAGGCCCTTCACGTAGGGATCGTCCTCCAGGCCCTGGCCTGGAAGGAGGTCCCTCAGGCTCGCGCCCTGCAGCACGGCCCGTTCCTCTCGGTTGGCCTTCGAAAAGACGCGATGAAGCATGGTGGCGGCCGCGTCGTGGCCCGCAGGGACGGCGCGCGGGGCGGACTCGCCGATGGCGCGGGAGACGGCATAGAGGGAGATCGTCTCGGGTGCCCGCGAAAGGGCGAGGTTTCCGTCCGCCGAGGCGACGAGGAGCCCCGCCTCACGGAACGCAGCCACGAGCTGCGCGATCTCCTCGTCCGGCCGGACGACCTTGGCCGCGAGGGCGGCCAAGGAACGCGTCGCGCGGTCCTTCTGCCACGCATCGGCGAGGACGAGCAGGAGACGCGAGGCCACGTAGAGCCGGCCTCCTTCCTCCGTGCGCTCCCGCGGGGCGTCGTGGTCGAGGAACTCGTCCCGGTACTGGATCGCGTGGGCCAGGGAGACTCCCCCGAGAAAGATCGTCGTCATGATGCCGATCGCGATCACGAAGATGACGATCGCCGAAAGCGAGCCGTAGGTCTGATTGAGAGACGTGAGGTGCGCGACGCCGCGCGCGAACCCGACGCGCAGCAGAGTGAGCGAGGCGCTCACGAGGAAGGCCGCGATCGCCGCCGGCGCCCACCGCACGTACGAGCCCGGGAGCTTCCGGTAGAGGTAGGTGAGCAAGCCGAACGACATGAGCGACCCGAGGGGCCGAAAATCGCCGAGTGGCGCGCCGCTCTCGAGAAGAATCGACGTCAGGACGCCGAGGGCGATCGGCCCGAGGATCATGACCGAGAGGGCCGTGCCCAGCCGGCGGAGCGGCCGGCGCGGAGTCAGTGTGGAGCCCCAGAGGGCCTGCACGGCGCTCTCGACCTGGAAAAACGTGTTGAGCGACGTCGCGAGGAAAAAGAACGTCGCGGTGCCCGACACGGAGGTCGCCTTCACGCTGAATGCCTGCAGACTCGTCACGAAGTCGCGCCCCGCCCCCGGCAGGAAGCGAAGCAGGCGGTACAGGCCGGTCCCCGACTCCCCGAAGAACGTCGAGGTAAGGAGCGTGACGCACGCGACGAGGGGAACGAGCGTGAGGAGCGCCGAGTACGCGAGGCTCGCCGCGAGATCGAAACCGCGCGCGTCGAGGAAACGGCGCACGGTCCCCACGAGCACGGCGCGCGCAAGAGGGGGAACCTCGTGGAGCTGCCTGCCGGCGAGCCGCGCCAGCGCCGCCCTGGAACGCATTTCGCGCCCATCGTACCTTCCCTTGGCGTGCCGGCTGTGACAAGATCGTGGGCCCGAGGAGGTCGGACCATGGCAAACAGCACGGTCGAAGACGCCGCAAAAGCCGTCGAACAGAAGATCGACGCGGCCCGCGAGTCGATGGGCGACAAGGCCGGCCGCCTGCGCGAGCGCGTGGGCGAGGTCGCCGAGAGCGTGAAGGCACGCGCGGGCGCCCTGAAGGACAAGATCGCCGACACGGATTGGGAAGACGTCCAGTCGGGCGTGAAGAACTACGTGCGCGACAACCCCGGCAAGTCGGTCGCGATCGCGCTCGGCGTGGGCTTCGCGCTCGGCCTCCTTCTCCACCGCAGGAGAGACGACTGATGGAAGATGCCGCGGTTCGCCCTCCAGCGCCCCACGGCGCCTCGCCGGACGGCCCGGTCGGCCGGCCTGGAGAGCCCTTCGACAACTTCTTCCCGAAGGACATCGACTGGAAGAGGGCGGCTCTGGAGACCGTCCAGCGCCATCCTCTCCAGTGCCTCTTCGGTGCCGTGGCGGTCGGGTTTCTCGTTGGCCGTTACCGGGGGCGCGTCATCGTGGGCGCGCTGGCCGGGGTCGCGACGAACATGGTCCTCCGGCAGCTCGGCGACGCGTTCACAGCCGGCGACGTGTAGGTTCTTCGGACGCGGCCGTCTGCTCGAGTGAGTAGACTCGACCCATGGTGAAGGCAAGTAAGCCTCATCCGTCGATCCTGACGTTCGCGTCGTCGGCCGGTTGAGCCTGCAAACTGGGTCAGTCTGACCTGGTGAAGCTGCTGGGTGCGTTGCCGCGGTTTCACGACCCGCGTGCTCTCGTCGGATTCGAATCGTCCGACGACGCGGCCGTGTTTCGCCTCGGCGGGGCCGACGACCCGGATCCCGAGACGCTGCTCTCGACGACGGACTTCTTCACTCCGGTAGTGGACTCTCCCTTCGATTTCGGGCGCGTCGCGGCCGCGAACGCCCTTTCGGACGTCTATGCGATGGGAGGAGAGGCGCTCTTCGCCCTCAACCTCGTGGGCTTCCCGGTGAAGGCCCTTCCGCTCGAAGTGCTCGGCGAGATCCTGCGCGGGGGCGCCGAGGTGGCGCGCGACGCGGGCGTCCCCGTGCTCGGCGGCCACTCCACGGATTTCGACGTGCCGTTCTACGGGATGGCCGTCACGGGGCGCGTCCGGCTCTCGCGCCTCCGCCGCAACGTGGGCGCGCGGCCGGAAGACGCCCTCGTCCTCACGAAGGCGGTGGGCACGGGAATTTTGACGTCGGCGATGAGAGCCCAGGTCCTCGAGGAAAGCTCGTTCTTCTCCGCCCTCAAGAAGAGCTCCGGGCCGTCGGAGGAAGAGGAGCGCGCCGCGATCGCCTCGATGACGCGGCTGAACCGCTCGGCCGCGCGCGCGGCCGACGCCTTCACGATCTCGGCCTGTACGGACGTGACGGGGTACGGGCTTCTCGGACACCTCAGGGAGATGCTGGGCGGTGGCGGCGTCTCCGCGGAGATCTCGGTGAGAGCCGTGCCGCTTCTCGCCGGCGTGCGCCGCCTCGCGGCCGCCGGGATCGCCCCCGACGGCACCCGCCGCAACCTCGCGGCGGCGCGGCCAGTCCTGGAGATCGCGCCGGGCGTGTCCGAGACCGATCTTCTCCTCCTCGCGGACGCCCAGACGTCCGGCGGCCTGCTTTTCGCGCTTCCGGCGGCCGGCGCGGACGCCCTCGCCGCATCTCTCCGAGCGGGCGGAGACGCGGCCGCCGCGGTGGTGGGACGCTTCTTCCCGGCCGGCGCCGTTCGCGCCGGTATCCTCCGCGTCGTACCCTGAAGCATCGAGAATCGAGGAAAGGGAGGCTGCCATGGCCGAAGACACGACGAGCGAAGAACATTGGGAAGGCGTCGCTCCCGCCGCGAACGAGTCGGAGGCCGCGCTCATCGCGGGATTCCTCGAGAGCCGGGGGATTCCGGCACGCGTCGTGGACCGGAGCTTTCATCAAACGCCGACCGAGAGCGAGGATCTCTCGCCGATCGAGGTCGGGGTGCCGGCGGCGCGCGCGGAGGAGGCCCGGAAAGAGCTCGCGAACCGCGAGCGTGCGTTCGCGAAGGACCCCGGATCCCCTTCCGATCTCCAGACGGACGAAGGGCCCCGGGACGTTCCTCCCGAAGGCGATGGCGGTCCGCGAAAGCTTCGGTAGAATCCTCTCGGAGTTCGCGCACGCTTGAGCCCTGAACAGATCGGTCGCTACGTCATCCTGCGCACGCTGGGCCGGGGCGCCATGGGCATCGTGTACCTCGCGCGCGACCCCCAGATCGAGCGCGAGCTCGCCCTGAAGACGATCCGCTTCGACACGGTCGAAAAGAGTTTCGGCGCGGAGGAAGCAAAAGCGCGCTTTCTGAAGGAGGCGCGGATCTCGGGCCGCCTCCAGCACCCGCACATCGTGACGGTGTTCGACGTCGGCGAGGATCAAGGCACGCTCTTCCTCGCCATGGAGCTCGTGCAGGGGGGGAGCTTCTCGCAGCGCCTGGCCGACCCCGCGGGCTTCCCGATCCGCGAACGGATCCGCGTCGTGGCCGAAGTGGCCGAGGCCCTCGCGCACGCGCACGAGCGCGGGGTGCTGCACCGCGACGTGAAGCCCGCGAACATCCTGCTTTCACCGACCCTTTCGGCGAAGGTCACGGACTTCGGGATCGGGAAGCTCCTGACCGGAGACACCGAGCTCACGTCCACCGGTCAGATGGTGGGTTCGCCCGCCTACATGTCTCCCGAGCAGATCAAAGGCGAGAAGCTGGATGCGCGAACGGACATCTTCTCCCTCGGCATCGTCCTGTACCAGGCGCTGACGCTGCGCAAGCCCTTCCCGGCCGACACCCTCACGACGCTCGTCTACCAGATTCTTCACGAGGAGCCGATGGATCCGGGCCTCGTGACGAACGAAGTGCCCGAGGGCATGAAAGAGATCATCAAGAAGTGTCTCGCGAAGGATCGCGCGAACCGCTATTCCGACGCGGGAGAGCTGGCCGGCGACCTGCGCGAGATTCTGGGCTTCTCGCCGGTCGGCTCCACGGCGGGATTCTCGGAAAGCAAGGTCAAACGCGGGCGGCCCCCGGCGGGCACGCATCCGACCGTGGCACCGCTGGCGCCGCCCCTCCCCGGCGCCCCCCCCGGCGTCCTCGCGTCGAATGCGCCCACGGCCGCGATGCGCATCTCGATGCCGGTCGGAAAGTCGGCCGAGGACGCGGTCACGTCCGCGCCGACGATGGCGTCGATGCCCGCCGTCGCCGCTCCCGACCCGGACTCCGAGTCGCCCACGATCACGACCGGCCGCCGCATGGGCGAGGCCGTGGCGAAAGCGGCCGGCGCCGCGGCGTCACCCCCGAAAAAGAAGGGTGTCTCGCCTTTCGTTCTGGGGGGCGGCCTTCTGGCGGTCGCGGCCGTCGTGCTCGGCGTGCTCGCGCTCTCGAAAAAGAGTGAAAAAGAGGTCGGCGAGCTTCCGCCCGTTCCGACCTCGGCGCCCGCCGCCTCCATCCCGGCACCGGTTCCGACCCAGCCGCCGCCGGCCGCGAAGGTGCCCGACGCGACCGGTGCTTCGACCGCCGGGCCGGCGGTGGCGGTCGTCGAGACGCCGGCCCGCGACGCTTCGCCGACCATCGCGCCCACGAAGAAAGCCCGCGTCACGCCCACGGCCGCGTCCCAGGAAGCAACCGCGGCGGCCATCGCCGTTCCCACGGCACCGAAAGCGTCCGCGCAGGAACCCGCCGACCTCACGGTCACGGTCCGCCGGTTTCTCAAGCTCAACGTCTCGCCGAGCCAGGCTCGCGTCTATCTCGACGAGCGGCCCATCGGCATCGGTGACGACTGGGATGACGGAGGCGGCGGCTCGCTCCTCGCGTTCAACCTCGAGGGCACCCATCGCCTTCGCATCTGCGCCCCGGGCTACCACGACCTGCTCGTGGACCTCATGGTGCAATCGACGGCCACCGACGACAAGGTCACGATCGATCGCAGGCTCGAAAAGGGGACGCCCGATGGCCCCACGGGCCCCGCCTGGCTCCCCGAGGGAAAGCTCAAGCACCCGAACTACAGGACCACGCGCGACGCCGTCTTCAATGTCGAGCCGCCCGAGGCGCTCGTCTCGGTTAACGGGCGCGTGCTGGGTCCGGCGTCGAAGAAAGATTTCCAGTTCGCGGAGATGGCCGTCTACGAAGTCCTGCTCACCGCGCCGGGCTACGTGTCGAAGTCGCTTCGGGTCCTCGTCGGCCCCGCGGCCGGAGAGGTGCGCGCGAACATCAAGGAAAAGCTCAAGAAGATGTGAGCGAGGGTCAGACGGGCCCCGCGAGGATGCGGAAGCCCGCGGCCTTCTTGATCGCCTCCTCGAGCCGCCTCGCGAGGACGAGCGCGATCCCCGCCAGAAGCGGCGCGCCTTTGGGCGCGCCCGATGCCAGGAGCTCCTGAAAGACCGCCCGCGTCAGGACGTAGACGACGGCGGGGCCACCGTGCGCATAGATGTCAGCCGACCGGGGCGCGTCGTCCACGAGCGCCATCTCGCCCGCGATGTCGCCGCGACGGAGAATCGCGAGGGCTTCCTCGCCTGCGCCCGCGATCTCGAGCGACACGCGGAGTCGGCCCTCGGCGAGAAGGAAGGCTTCCTCTCCCCGCTCGCCCGCCGTGAGCAGCGCCGCTCCCGGGAGGACGGTCCGAGCCACGAGGCCGAGCGAGGGCAGGAGCGCGGGGTCGAGGCCCGCGGTCTCGAAGAGGTCGCTCGCGCGGGCCGGGTCGACCGGTCCGTCCTCGATCGTGCCGGCTGCGGCGCGGGTGTGAGGGGGCGGGGCCGCCATCCCCTCGAAGAAGCGGCCGAGCGCGGCGTTCGTCTCGCGGAGGGCGGCCGTGAGGCTCGCGAGGGCGAGCCTGCGAAAAGCGCCGCCGGAGGCCCCCGCATCGAAGAGAAGGGCGCGCGCCTCGTCCGCGGGAAACCAGGCAGCCACGCTGCCGGGCTCGGGCGCGACGCGCGCGACTCCCGGCGAGCCCCCGAACGCCACACGCAGATCGAGGAGGGCCGGGGCCGAGAGGCGCGCGACGGGATGAGGTCCGAACGCGGTCTCGGCGAGAAGCGTCGCGCCTCCCGTGAGAAAGAGATGCAGGGAGGCGGGCGTCGCGGTGTCTTTGAACTCGTCCCCGGCGGCGAAACGCCGGCGGGGACGAGTGGCGGCGAGGGTCGCGGCGTCCGCGTCCCGGGGTCGGTCCATCGAGGGATTATCGCCGCGTCCCGATGCATCCGTTCTGTTGACGGGGCGGGGAGGGTACCGTATCGTCCCGCGCGGCGATGACCACTCCCCCCCCGTCGCTCAAGCGCACGCCCCTGTGGGAGAGACACCGGGCTCTCGGCGGAAAGATGGTGCCGTTCGGCGGGTGGGACATGCCCGTCGAGTATTCGGGTCTCGCCGACGAGCACCGGGCCGTGCGGACACGCGCGGGGCTCTTCGACGTGTCGCACATGGGCGAGATTCGTGTGCGCGGGCCGAAGGCATTCGAGACCGTGCAGCGCCTGACATGTAACGACGTGGCGGCGCTCGACGACGGCAAGATCCAGTACTCAGCCTTCCTCACCGAGAAAGGCACGTTCGTCGATGATCTCCTCACGTATCGGATCGCTGCCGACGACTATCTCCTCGTCGTGAACGCGTCGAACACGCCGAAGGACGTCGCGTGGGCGAAGCAGCAGGAGTCTCCGGGCGCGGCGGTCGAGGACGAGTCGGCGGTCTGGGCGCAGCTCGCGCTCCAGGGGCCCCTCGCCGAGCGCGTCCTCCAACCGTTGACGGATGTGAAGCTCGCGGACGTGGGCTACTACCGCTTCGCGACCGGCTGTGTCGCGGGCGTGACGGCGCTCGTCTCGCGCACGGGCTACACCGGAGAGGACGGCTTCGAGGTCTACGTGCATTCCGATTGCGCGGGCGCCGTCTGGGATGCGATCCTCGAGGCGGGCCGGTCGCACGGCGTCATTCCCGCGGGGCTCGGAGCGCGCGACACGCTGCGCCTCGAGGCCACGCTCGCGCTCTACGGCAACGACATCGACGACACGACGACGCCGTGGGAGGCGAATCTCGGCTGGATCGTGAAGATGAAAAAGGGCGACTTCACCGGCCGCGAAGCGCTCGCGAAGCAGAAAGAGGCGGGCATCACCCGCCGCCTCGTGGGTTTCGAGGTGACTGGGCGCGGCATCGCCCGGCACGGGTACCCGGTTTCGGTCGACGCTGCCTCGGGCCCCGTCGGCGTCGTGACCTCGGGTACGCAGACGCCGACGGTGGGGAAGCCCATCGGCCTCGCGTACGTCCCCGCCGGCCTCGTCACCCCGGGTACGACTCTCGCGATCGACGTGCGCGGCCGTTCCGTGGCGGCGCGCGTCGTGCCGACCCCGTTCTACAAGCGCAAGACCTGAGATCTCAGGAGAGGGACATGAGCGTTTATCCGGACGACCGCAAGTACTCACGGAGCCACGAGTGGATCCGCATCGACGGCGACGTAGGGACGATAGGAATCAGCGACCATGCGCAGAAAGAGCTCGGAGAGGTCGTGTTCGTCGACATGCCCGACGTCGGCGAGATCTTCGACGCGGGCCAGGAATTCGGCACGATCGAGTCCGTCAAGGCGGTCTCGGAGCTCTTCCTGCCCGTCGCGGGCGAGATCCTCGAAGTGAACAAGGTCCTCGCGGACGAGCCCGGAGCCGTGAACGAGGATCCTCACGGGGACGGCTGGCTCGTGAAAATCAAGCTCTCGTCGGACGCCGAAATGGACACGCTCTTCAATGCGGCTGACTACGAAAAGTTCGTGGAAGAGGAAGCCAAGGCCTGACCGACGGAATGCGTTACATCCCGAACAGCCCCGCCGAGCGGGAGTCCCTTCTCGCGGCGGTGGGCGCGGCGTCCATCGACGATCTCTTCGCGACGGTGCCCCGCGCCGTTTACCGGAAGGAGCCTCCCGGCCTTCCCCCCCCGGCCTCCGAGATCGAAGTGCGGCGGGACATGGGCCGGATGGCGGCGAAGAACGCGCACCTCGGTGACTGGACGTCGTTTCTGGGAGCCGGCCTCTACAGCCACCACGCGCCCGCCTTCGTCTCGCAGCTGCTCCTGCGCGGCGAGTTCCTGACGTCGTACACCCCGTACCAGCCCGAGGTCTCGCAGGGGACGCTCACGGCCATCTACGAGTTCCAGACGCACATGGCTCTGCTGACGGGAATGGACGTCGCGAACGCGTCGATGTACGAGGGCGCTTCGGCGTTCGTCGAAGCGGTCCTCATGGCCGAGCGCCTCACGAAAAAGAAGACGAAGGTCGTCGTGTCCGCCGGCCTTCACCCCGAGTACCGGCAATGCCTCCGCACGTATCTCGTGAACTTCCCGTTCACGATCGTCGAGGTTCCCCTCGCCGCCGACGGCACGACGGATGCCGGAGCGCTCGCGGCCGCCGTGGACGACGCGACGTTCGCCGTCTCTGTGCAGTCTCCGAACGTGTTCGGCGTCGTCGAGAGCTGGAAGGTCGCCGCCGACGCCGCCCACGCGCACGGGGCCCTCGCGATCGGCGTCGTGAACGAGATGTTCTCCCTCGCGGTGCTCGAGGCGCCGGGCGCCTCGGAGATCGACATCGCCTGCGGAGAAGCGGCCTCGTTCGGCCTCGCGCCCTCGTTCGGCGGACCGCTCGTCGGATTTCTCGCGTGCCGCGATGCCGGGAAGCGCCAGATTCCCGGCCGCCTCGCCGGACGCACGACGGATGCAGACGGCAAGCCCGGCTTCTGCCTGACGCTCTCCACTCGCGAGCAGCACATCCGGCGCGAGAGGGCCACGTCGAACATCTGCACGAATCAGGGGCTGTTCGCCCTCGCGGCCACGATGACGCTCTCCGTGCTCGGCAAGCAGGGCCTCCGCGAGACGGCGGTCCAGTGCCTGTCGAAGGCCGAATATCTGAAGGCGGGGGTCGAGGCGATCCCCGGTCCGTTCTCCGTCGCGTTCTCCGGCAAGACCTTCAACGAGTTCGCCCTCCGTTGTGGCGTCCCGGTCGACGAGGTCCTCCGCCGCGCCGAGGAGCGGAAGATCCTCGCGGGCGTCCCCTACGCGCGCCTCGAACCCGCGGCCGCTGAGCGCCGGGACCTCCTCCTCGTCGCGGTGACCGAGCGGACGCCGCGGAGCGGGCTCGACGCCTTTCTCGACACGCTGAGGTCCTTCTCATGAGCGATCACGGCACGCTGCCGTCCGCCCAACCTCCCCTCCGCGCGGACGCCCGCCTCGACCAGAGGCGGCATTTCGGCTCGCTCTTCGACGCCCCGCGCACGGGGCGCGTCGGCGTCCTCCTTCCGCCGCTCGACGTGCCCGAGGCCGATCCGGCCGCGCTCTATGGGAAGGCGCATCGGCCGGGAGTCGCGGGCGAGGTAGAGGCTTCCGAAACCGACGTCGTGAGGCACTTCACGCGCCTCTCGCAGATGAACTTCGCGATCGACACCGCGCTCTATTCACTCGGCTCGTGCACAATGAAGCACAACCCGCGGATCAACGAGGAGATCGCGCGTCTCGCGGGCTTCAACGACACGCATCCGTACGCGCCCGAGCACCTGTCGCAGGGCAATCTCGAGCTCCTCTACCGCCTCGAGGAGGCGCTGAAGGTGCTCACCGGGTTCTCGCGCGTCACCCTCCAGCCGTCGGCCGGCGCGAACGGCGAGCTCACGGGCGCGCTGATGATCCGCGCCGCGCACGTGAAGGCGGGCAACGCGCGCAAGCACGTTCTCGTGCCCGATTCGGCGCACGGGACGAACCCGGCGACGGCGCACTTCGCCGGCTACTCGGTGATCGAGCTCGCGTCGTCGCCGCGCGGGACCCTCGATCTCGCGGCGCTCGACGCCAAGCTCACGGACGACGTCGCGGCGCTCATGATCACGGTCCCCAACACGCTCGGCGTCTTCGAGGAGAACATTCTCGAAATCGCGAAGCGGGTCCACGCCAAGGGCGCGTATCTCTACCTCGACGGCGCGAACTTCAACGCCTTCGTGGGGAAGGTGAGGCCGGCCGACATGGGCGTGGACGTCATGCACATGAACCTGCACAAGACGTTCTCGACACCGCACGGCGGCGGCGGGCCGGGAGCGGGCCCGGTCGGCGTGGGCGCGTCTCTCGTGCCCTTCCTGCCCGTCCCGACCGTGGAGCGCGCCGGCGGCGGGTTCCGGCTGGATTTCGACCGGCCCGATTCGATCGGAAAAATGCGCGCGTTCTACGGGAACTTCGGGGTTCTCGTGCGCGCCCTGACGTACATCCTGTCGTGCGGGAGCTCGATCCACGAGGTGGCCGAGAACGCCGTTCTGAACGCGAACTACCTCCGCAAGCGGCTCGAGCCGTTCTACCACCTGAAGTACGACGCGCCGAGCTACCACGAAGTCGTCTTCTCGGACCGCCGCCAGGCGGCGGCCGGGGTGCACAACATCGACATCGCCAAGAGGCTCATGGACTTCGGGTTCCACCCGCCCACGATGTCGTTTCCGCACATCGTGCCCGGCGCGCTCATGATCGAGCCCACCGAGTCCGAGGGCAAGGACGAGCTCGACGCGTTCGCGGACGCGATGATCGCGATCGCGAAGGAGTGCGAGACCTCTCCCGAGCTCGTGACGTCCGCTCCGCACACCACGCCGGTCCGCCGGCTCGACGAGGCGGCCGCCGCGCGCGAGGCCTCGCGGCCCGGAAATTTCGCTCCCGTGCTGCGCGCCCCGGTCGCCTAGCCCTTTTGCGAATAGCGCTTGACTCTGCGGACATCCGGCAAAAAAATCCACAATATCTGTCAGAGGATCTATATTCAGCTTTGCCTCTCAGTGTGACGTGAAGGAGGAAACCGGTGTTCAAATCGATTCATAACCGGCTGGCGACCGTCGTGCTCGTCGGCCTTGTGGCCGCCGGATCTGCCGGCCGTGTCGAGAGCGCGGGTTTCGCGCTCTTCGAGCAGAGCTCGAAAGGTAACGCGGTGGCGGGGGCTTTCGCCGCCACGGCAGACGACCCTTCGGCGATGTTCTACAACCCCGCCGGAAACGCCTTCATCGATCGCTTCACCCTGGAGGTCGGCGGCTTCGCGATCCTCAGGCCCACGGCCCGGCTCGACGGTCAGAGCCCGTACCCGGGCGCCGGCTACTCGGCGAGCATGAGCAAGTCGCTCTACGGAATCGGCCACGGGTACGGCGTGCTGCCGCTGAGCGACGGCGTGAAGCTCTCGGTGGGCTTCTGGACGCCGAACGGCCTCGGCGTGCCCTGGCAGAACCAGGACGCGTTCCGTGGCCGTTTCATCAGCCAGCGCTCCGACCTGCGCCAGATCGCGGTGTCGGCCCAGCTCGCCGTGAAGCTCTCGGACGCGATTGCGATCGGAGCCGGCCCCGAGGTCCGCTTCACGGACGTGAGGCTCAGCCAGAACATCGCCGCCGTCAACCCGTTCACCCAGCGCGTCGTGGACGTTGCCCACGTGAGCGTCGTGTCCGACGGAGAGCCGGCTAAGGTCGGCTTCGCCGCGGGCCTCCTCGTCAAGCCCTGCGAGCGCGTGCGATTTGGCATCTCCTACCACTCGCACATGGATGTCGACCTCCACGGTCCGGCCGCGTTCGGACAGATTCCCTCGGGGAACTCGCAGTTCGACGCCGCCGTGGCACAGGAGCTTCCCTTCGGCAAGGGGGCCCAGGCCCGGACGACTCTCCAGTTCCCCTCCGTCACGATGTTCGGCATCGCCTACGAGGTCACGCCGAAGCTGACGCTCGAGGCAGACGGGTACTACACGACGTGGAAGGTATTCGACCAGACCGTCCTCCAGATCGACACCCTTCCCGACACGGTCCTTACGCACAACTGGCAGAACACGTGGGCGTTCCGCGCGGGCCTGACGTACAAGATGGGCTCGAGCTGGGTCGCGGGCGGTTTCGTCTACGACCAGACGCCGCAGCCCGACGCCGACGCCGGGCCGTTCCTGCCGGACGCCAACCGCACGGGCGGCACGATCGGGGCCGGGTTAGCCCTCTCGGAGCACTTCCAGTTCCAGTTCTCGAGCCTCTTCCTCTGGTTCCACGAGCGGACGATCACGACGAGCAAGGACAACTTCAGCGCCACGTACCAGACGTTCGCGATCCTGCCGAGCGTCACGATCAAGTCGACGTTCTAAGGGAGCATAGAAGAACATGAAGACTCCCGCTGCCTTCCTCCGCCTCGTCTCCGCCGCCGCCCTCGCGGCTACCGTCGCTCTTCCCGCGGCCGCCCAGGTCGACCTGACCCGGTTCGTCTGGATCGGCGACTCGCTGGGCGCCGGCTTCTCCGCCAACTGCCTCACGAAGCGTGTCCAGGTCGACTCGCCGTCCGCGATCATCGCGCGGGCGAACGGCGTCGCCGACTTCCAGCAGCCGATCATCAACGACCCAGGGCTGGGCAACTGCATGGTCCTCACGTCCCTCGCCCCATCGTTCGGGTACGAGGCCGGAAACGGCACGCCGGCGAACCTCGCGCTCCCGCGCCCTTACAACAACCTCTCAATCCCCGGCTGCGCCATCGGCGACATGCTCCGGGCGACGACCGCCGCCAACAGGGGCGGCTGCTCGGCGCTGATTGACCTCATCCTCCGGAACTCCAGCCTGAATCTCGGTTCTGAGGTCGACCAGGCTCTCGCGCTGAACCCGACGTTTGTCGTCCTCGAGAACGCGGGCAACGACTATCTCGGGGCCGTCACGAGCGGGACTGTGATCGACGGTGTGACCGTTACGCCGCTTGCCTCGTTCACGACGGACATCAACGCGGCGCTCGCAAAGCTGAAGGCCAAGGTCCCGAACGGGGTTGTGACCGGCGTCGCCGATGTCACGAGCCTCCCGTTCACGACGACGCTCCCGCCGTTCCTGACGAGCGGCGGCAAGCTCGTTCTCGTCGGCGGCGCGCCGATCCCGCTCCTCGGGCCGAAGGGCTGCCCGACGGGGGTCACGGCCTGCCCGATTCCGGCGACGACGATCGTGACGCTCAACGCCGCGGGGTACCTGCCGTCCGGTTTCGGCATTCCGTGCGCGGTCGCCCCGACGCTCCCGAACTGCAACAAGCCCCTGCCCGCATCGGCGATCGACGCGACGCATCCGGGCGCCCTCATCTACGCGGCCGACGTCGCCTTCCTCAAGCAGCGCGGCGCCGACTACAACGCGGCGATCAAGGCGGCTGCCGCTGTGAATGGCTACAAGTACTACGATCTGAACGACCTGCTCCTCCGCCTGAAGGCCGGCTTCGACTACGGCGGCGCGACGATCAACGCGAGCTTCCTGACGGGCGGCGCGTTTTCGTACGACGGCGTCCACCCGACCCCGATCGGCTACGCGATCTGGGCCGACGACATGGTCAAGTTCATCAACGCGAACTTCCCGGGCTCGAATCTCAAGGAGCCCGACCTGAGCGTGTATATCTTCGCGGGCGGCACGGCCGGCGGGCTTTCCGGCCCGTTCACGGGGTCGTATGCGTGGGCGCCGATGAACGACGCCGAGAAGGCGATGGCGATCGAGCAGATCTTCACGCTCGACTTCGCGAGCAAGCTCGCCGCGATGTTCTCTTTCCCGAAGCCCGCGCTCGTGCAGGGCGACAGCGACCTGGTTCCCCGCATCGAACCCCATCGCCGCGGCGTCGAGAACCAGTGACCGGCCGAAAGACTTAGGAGGACGATGTGATCTCAGTTTCCCTTCCGAAATCGATTTCGAGGCGCGCGGGCGCGGGCATCGCGCTCTTCGCCGCG
>Ga0207932_1000187_pt1 | contig 20471 bp, 18 predicted proteins | sample NGESurdeep092012_FD_184480 | JGI IMG/M metagenome (GOLD analysis project Ga0207932, IMG submission 184480) | Arctic peat soil microbial communities from Barrow, Alaska - NGEE Surface sample 415-2 deep-092012 (SPAdes) | ecosystem: Environmental > Terrestrial > Soil > Wetlands > Peat ...
CCACATACGCCACGAGCCCCGAGAGCGCGGCATCCCCACCATTTCCCGTCGCGCGGCCGTCCGCGTCGACGAACTCCGCGGCCAAGCCATGATCGAGCGGCGCGCGCCGCAACCACTCGAGCACCGCCGACGCATCCGGCCCGAACAGCCGCGCGAGCTGCTGCACCAGCTGGTGCGGTTCGCCCGCGGCCTTCTTCGCCGTCCGGCGATAGACGGAATCGAGGCGATCGACGGCCTCGTACAACGGGAGCCAGAGCGCCGATGCGACCGGATCATCGTCGCGCGACACGCCGCCGGCGAGATCGGTCGATGCGAGGAACACGTTCTTCGCGCTCCCGTCGCTCGTGAAGTGCCGCCTGATCGCCGCGCGGACGGCCTCGGGATCGGGCAGCTCCTTCGCCTCCTCTTCGTCGATCGTCCGTTTCAGGCAGTCGAGCGCATGCGCGACCACCGCGTTGCCGTGCAGCGTGAACGGATACGCCGCCGGTGCGCCCGAGAGCGTGACCTCGGTGTGATACAGCGGATGCGTCTTGTCGCGCCGCGCGGCGAGATCGTCCGACGACAGGTACAGCGTATCAGCCAGAATCGGCTCTTCCACAATTTGGTCGTCGCCCGTATCGCGGATGTAGCGGTCGGTCGCGATCGCGTACGCCGATGCGCCCTCGAGCGTGAACCCCGGCTCAAACAGCGTGCCGTCGAAATAGTGAACGCCTCGCCCCGGCGCATACCCGTGAATCTCGCACGCGCGCAAAATCAACTCGCGCGCGAGCGGCGGATCCGCCAGTTGCACGGCCGGCACCGTCCACGCGAGCGCTTCCCAGTCGCGAATCGTCACGCCGCGGGCGCACCAGGGCGCGCGGCTGCGCACGAGGTAGTAGTGCGCGTCGTCGAGCGCGCGTGCCACGGCGTAGAAATACGCGAACAACAGGTGCCGGTTGATCAGCCCGTCGAGCGACTCCATCCCCGTCGTCTGCTCGAGCGAACGGATCGCGTCTCTCGTTGCCGTGAGGAGCGCACGCCACCCCCTGCGCCGCAAGACTCCCACCGTGGCGCACGCCCCGTCGCGTTCGGGGCCCGCACCGACATAGAAAGCGGTCTCCACCCTCCCCTTCGCCGGAACCGTGAGCCTGCACCGCACCGCGTACGACGGCGAGCGATGGCTCTCCGGATCGCCCTCGACCACCGACACCTCGCTCTCACCGTCCGCGGCGATCGCGAGCGCAACGAACCCGGGCGGTTCCGCGCCATCCAGCACGACCATGTCGCCGACCTTCGACACGCGATGCGCATCCGAAGCGGACCGGGGTGTGCGCACCCGAAGCTGCCTATGCCCCAGCGTCCCCTCGAGCGCGAGCACGATCTCCTTCGCCTCGGCGCCCCGATTCTCGACCGTGATCGCGTACACCGCGCCCGCGATGTCGGCATCGCGGCCGAAGGGCGCGAACACTGTCCCCCGCACCACCAGCGAGCCCGGAGTGGCCGTGAAGGTGGGCAGCCAGTGCAGTGCGCGTTCCCATACCATCCCCTCCACCGCCAGCGCGACCGGCCGCCCGTCGATCTCGATGGTCGGCCGCGCGAGTGCCGCGTGCGTGCCGCTCAGGAAATCCTCGTGCCCCGCGAACTCCACGGCCGAGCGCGCGCCGCGGTGCAATACGCCGAGCGCGTGGATCGCGGCGTCGGCGGGGTGCACGCAGGGGATCGAAAGCCAATGGTTCCCCGTGATCTGCCAGGGAACCGCGGGGAGGGCGTCGTGTGTCAGGGAGTGTGTTTCCACGTTATCTTGCCGCGTGTCCGATGAAAACTAGCCGACTGCGTGCCGCCCTGCTGGTAATGTTCGTATTGCTCGGGGCCGCCCTCCTGCTTCCCTCGACGCTTCTCGCGCAGGCCGTCACCGGCGTGGGCGACGATGCGACCATTCCGAAACGGGGCGAGCTGCGCGTCAGCGCGCTCTCGGTGTGGAATCGCTGGTACGAGCGCTACGCGTCCAACGGGACGGTGCAGCCGCTCGGCACCGACTTCAACTTCGACACCGTCGGCGTCGGGCAGTTCGAGAACCTGGGCGCGGTGCAGAACAGCATTCGTTCGCTCGCGGGCTTGCCCGGATTCATGGCGTCGCTTGGCGCGTCGCGCGTGCAGGTGCACGACAACATTCTCTCCTCGCCGTTCTCGCTGGAACTCGGGCTCACGAATCGCATTTCGCTGAGCTTCATGGTGCCGTTCGTGACGGCGACGTCGAACGTGAACTTGGTGATGAACCCCACCGGCCACGAGCCGACGCTGGGCTTCAACCCGACGCTCATCGCACGAGCCGCGCTCTCGGCGCGCTCGGCGGACTCGGCTTTCCTCGCCCAGTTCGCCAGCGCGGCCGTGCAGCTGAACTTGGCGATCTCGCGCTGCGCGGCGACGCCCTCGGGCAGCGGCTGCGCGCAGCTCAACGCCAACCCCGCCGCGCCACGGGCGCTCATCATCAACGCCGACTCCTACGCGGCCGGCCTCGCGCAGGTCTATGGCGGGCGCGGCGCCGCGGGGAATCTCTTCGTGCCGATCGCGGGTACCGCCGCACAGTCGGCGATCGAGGCGAAGGTCTCCGCATTTCGCGCGATGTACGCCGCGTACGGAATCTCGGCCATCACCGCGGCCGGCCCGCTCGGGGCGCAGGCGCCGCTCACCGCGGCCGACATGCAGACCGTCCTCACCGATTCGACGTTCGGCGTCAACGCCAAGCCGCTCGCGACCTCCGTGACCCGCGGAATCGGCGACATCGAAGTGGGGATGAAAGTGAACCTCTTCGACTCGTTCCACGGCAACGACAGCGCGCGTTTCGCGCCGAAGGGATTCAAGTGGCGCCAATCCGTCGGAGCAATCTACCGGCTCGGCACGGGCACACTGCCCTCGCCCGCCGACTTCACGGCGATCGGAACGGGCGACCACCAGAGCGACATCGAACTGCGCACCTTCACCGACCTGCTGTACGGTCCGCACTTCTGGATCTCGCTCGTCGGGAGCTACACGGCGCAGATGGCGGACCAGCTCGTGGTGCGCATTCCCGATTCGCCGACACAAGTGATCCTCGCGTCGTACCGGCAGGAAACCGTGCAGCGGCACCTCGGCGACATCGTCGACATCCAGGTCAATCCCCACTGGGCGCTCAACGACTACATCTCCTTCGCCGGCCAGTACTTCTACCGCCACAAGTCCGCCGATGCGTACACGGGCACGTTCACCGTCTCGGATCTCGCGGGGAACGTCGCCACGCTCGACGCGGCCAACCTCGGCATTTACAGCGCTGCGAGCGAACACCGGCTCGGCATCGGCGCGACCTACTCGACCGTCGCGACCGTGGCGAAGCACAAGTCGGGGTTGCCGTTCGACATCTCGTATTTCCATTACGAGACGACGCTCGGGTCGCTCGGCAGGGTGCCGAAAATCGCCGTCGATCAGGTGACGCTGCGGGTGTACCAGAGATTGTTCGGGCGGTAACTGCGGGTAATCGGTCCTTGGTCATTGGTCATTGGTTCTTGGCACGTGACTAACAACCAATGACCAACGACCAACTACCGTTTACGCAGTCTGGATTTCTCCGGCGCAGCCGCCCCCGCCGTGAGCAATTCGCTTGCATGCTCCCGCGACACCTTGCTCTCCGCATCGCCCCCCAGCATGCGAGCGATCTCCCTCACTCGCTCTTCATCGCTCACCACCGTGATGTCCGCCGTGGTCACCCCGCCCTTCGCTCCTTTGCTCACCACGATGTGATGGTGTGCGCGCGCCGCGATCTGCGGCAGGTGCGTGATGGCGAAGACCTGGTGATGTTCGGCCACGCGCCGCATCGCATCGCCGACCATCAGTCCCACCTTCCCTCCGATGCCGGCGTCCACTTCGTCGAAGATCAGCGTGGGCACGCGATCCAGGCGCGCGAGGATCGTCTTGAGCGCGAGCATGACGCGCGCGAGTTCGCCGCCCGACGCAACCCGGGAGAGCGCGCGCGCATCGTGGCCCACATTGAGCGCGACGCGGTACTCCACCTCTTCGGCGCCGGTGATGCCCGTCTCCGAGCGCGGCACCAGCGTGACGAGGAACTTGCCGTCGGGCATGCCGAGTTCGGGCAGCAGCGCCTCGACGGCCTTGGCGAGCGTCGTGGCCGCGTGCTTCCGCTTTGCCGAAAGCCGGGCCGCGGCTGAATCCAGCGCGTTCTCCGCCGCGGTCACCCGGGCGTCGAGACCACGCAGGTCGAGTGCCGCGGTATCGAGCAGGTCGAGTTCGGCTCGCGCCGCACGCCCTGTCTCGATCGCCGCCGCCATCGAGCCGCCGTACTTCTTCGCGAGCCGGAAGATCAGGTCGCGCCGGCGCTCGACGATCTCGAGCCGGGCGGGATCGTTCTCGACGCTCGCGGCATACGCCTCCGTCTCGCGCGCGAGCTCCTCGAGCGCGTAATACGCCGCGTCGTATAGAGCCTGGAGTCGCTCGGTTGAAGGGTCGATCTTCTGCAAGGATGCCAAGGCGCGCTGCAGATGACCCACGCGCCTCACCACCGCGTCGTCGCCGCCGTCGAGCGCGTCGTTGATCTCGCCGGCGAGCGTGCGCAGCTCCTCCCCGTGCGTGAGCCGCCGCGATTCGTCGTCGAGCTTCGCGCCCTCGCCCTCCGCGAGCTTCGCCTCGCCGATCTCCTTCGCGACGTGCTGGAGATAGTCCGCCCGCTGCTGCGCCTCGTCGCGGCGCGCGCGCAGCGCCTTGGACGCGGCACGGGCCGCCATCAGCTCGGCGTGCGCCGCCGCGACCCGTGCGGCTTCACCCGCGCAGTCGCCGAACAGGTCCAGGATCGCGCGCTGCGACGCCTCGTCGAGCAGCGCCTGCGCCTCGTGCTGGCCGTGCACGTTCACGAGAAGGCGACCGATGTCCGCGAGTACGCTGGTCGTGACGGGAGAGCCGTTTATCCAGGCCCGTGCGCGCGTGCCAGTCGAGGCCACCTCGCGCTTGAGGACGAGCGTGCCGTCCTCGGTCTCGATGCCGCGTGCGTCGAGCGCGGCCAGGAGATCGGGCGCATCGCCGATCTCGAATACGCCCTCCACCGTCGCGCGCTCGGCGCCCGTGCGCACGAGATCGCTCGCGGCGCGCTCGCCCACGAGCAGCCCGAGCGCGCCCACGATGATCGACTTTCCCGCTCCCGTCTCGCCCGTGAGCACGTTGAAGCCCGGCGCCAGCGGAAGCGCGACCGATTCGATGATCGCGAAGTTCCTGATGCGCAGTTCTGTCAGCAATTAAGGTGACCCCTCACCCGTCGCTCCTCGCTTCACTCGTCTCGCTCGGCGAGGCCTCCCCACCCGAGCTTGCGCCGCAGCCGGCCGATATAGGTCGTGCCCGTGAACCGCACGATCTTCACGCGGTCTGCCGAACTCTTGATCGACAGCCCCTGTCCGGTTCCCAAGCTGGTGCCGACCTGGCCGTCGACCGTCACCAAAACCTCCTGCGGCGCATCTTCCGGTTGCACGGTGATCACCGCATCGGGCGGCAGGAGGATCGGGCGGACCGCGAGCGTGTGCGGCGACACGGGCGTGATGAGGATCGAATCGACCGTGGGCGCGACGATCGGCCCGCCCGCCGAAAGCGAGTATGCCGTCGAACCGGTGGGCGTGGAAATCACGATCCCGTCCGCGGCGAGCGTCCCGATCTCCTCGCGGTTCACCGCCACACGCAGCCGCAGCACGCGGGCAAATCCGCCCTTGTGCAGCACGACGTCGTTCAGCGCGCGCATGCGCGGCGATGACGTAGCGGTGCCGGTCGGGTGCGCTTCCAGCGTCATGCGCGAATCCATCTGATACTGCCCCTTCGCGAGGCGTGGAAGCATCTTCGCGAAGTCCTTGCCGCGGCAGCTCGTGAGGAACCCGAGTTTCCCGAGGTTCACGCCCATGATCGGGACGTCCGCGCCGTCGAGGAATCGCGCGGCCCGCAGCAGTGTGCCGTCGCCGCCGAGCGAGATCAGCGCGTCCAGCCCCTCGGCATTCGTGAGCGTCTCGCCGCCGAGCGCGCTCTGCAGGAGGCTCGGCTCGTACAACAACTCCAACCCGAGTCGCGGCGACTCGCTCGCGAGCAGGGCGAGGATCTCCGTCAGGCCCTGGTAGCCCTGGTGTCCAATGACGCCGATTCGCATCAGCCCGTGACCGCCTCCGACTCGTGCAGGGCGCGCACACGCTCCGCGATCCCGGCCACGTCGAGACCGCATACGGCCAGCTGCCGGGCACGCGAGGCGGCGTAGATGATGCGATCGGGAACACCGTGTGCGATGACGCGCACCGCCGGGTCCATCGTCGCGACGACGCTCGCCATGTACGCGCCGAACCCGTTCACCACCGTGCCCTCCTCGACCACCAGCAGCTGGCGATGGTCCGCCGCCACGGCGGCGAGCGTGAGTTCATCATACGGCTTGAGATAACGGCAGTTCACGACGGTCACCGAGAGCCCCTCGGCCGCGAGCAGTGCCGCGGCCGCGAGCGACGGCAGCACCATGGTGCCGACCGCGAGAATCGCCACTTCCCCCGGCGTGCCCTGGCGCAGCACTTCCCAGGTGCGATACGGAACGGCCGCGATCTCGCCCATCGCCGGCGGAACGTCGGGCGCGGCGTCACGCGGATAGCGCAGCGCGAACGGCCCGCTCGTGTGCTCGACGGCGGAGCGCAGCAGCCCGAGCATTTCGCGCGCGTCCTTCGGCGCGGTGACGGTCATGTTCGGCACCGCGAGCATGTACGCGATGTCGTACAGTCCCGCGTGCGTCTCCCCGTCTTCGCCGACGAGTCCCGCGCGATCCATGCAGAAAATCACGGGGAGCCGCTGGATCGCGACGTCGTGAATGATGCTGTCGTACGCGCGCTGGAGAAACGTCGAGTAGATCGCCGCCACCGGACGGATCCCCCGCGTCGCGAGGCCGGCGGCCATCGTGATCGCGTGCCCTTCGGCGATGCCCACATCGAAGAATCGCGTGGGATGCGCCTTCGCGACCACCGACGTTCCGGTGCCGCTCGACATCGCCGCCGTCAGCGCAACGATGTTCTGCTGCTCCGTCATGAGTTCGGAGAGTCCCCTCCCGAACACCGACGTGTAGTTCGCGTTCGCCGTCGAGGCCTTGCGCTGCTTGCCCGTCGCCGGATCGTGGCCCGGCGGCAGCGCATGCCACTTCTCGACGTGTTCGCCCGCGGGGAACCCTTTCCCCTTCTGCGTGACCACGTGGACGAGGCGCGGTCCCTTCATCTCGCGCACGGCCTTGAACGTGTCGTTCAGCATCTTGATGTCGTGGCCGTCGATGGGGCCGAAGTAGCGGAAGCCGAGTTCCTCGAACAGCACGCCGGGCGTGAGGAACGCCTTCACGCTCTCCTCCCACTTCTTCAGCAGGGTCGCGGCGTGCAGCATGCCCGGCGCGTGGCTCGCGGCGTCGCCCAAGGCGCTGCGAATGCGATTGTAGATCGGGTTGCGCTGCACCGACGCCAGGTACTTGTGCATCGCGCCCACGTTCGGCGCGATGGACATCTCGTTGTCGTTGAGCACCACGATGAAATCGCGCCCCGATGCGCCGGCGTTGTTCAGCCCCTCATACGCGAGGCCGCTGCCAAGCGATCCGTCGCCGATCACCGCGACGACCTTGAAATCGTCGCCCGAGAGGTCGCGTCCGACCGCCATGCCGTACGCCGCGGAGATCGACGTGGCCGCGTGTCCGGCGCCGAACGTGTCGTACTCGCTTTCGGCGCGTTTCAGGAATCCGGAAAGCCCGTCTTCCTGCCGCAGCGTGCTCATGCGGCCGGCGCGGCCCGTGAGCACCTTGTGCGGATAGCCCTGGTGCCCCACGTCCCACACGAGCTGGTCGCGCGGCGTGTCGAAGCAGTTGTGCAGGGCGATCGTGAGTTCCACGACGCCGAGTCCTGCGCCGATGTGTCCGCCCGTCACCGCGCACGACTCGATGAGGAAGGCACGTACGTCAGCCGCAAGCGTGCGCATCTCGTCGTTCGAGAGCGCGCGGATGTCGGCGGGTGATTTGATGCGGTCGAGGATGTTCATCAGCGATTCGGGTGGATCATGCTACAGTGCGAAAACAAGGGCATTTGCGTCGGAAATACTAGCGGTTCCTGGACGATTCAGAAGGAATTGCTCCGACTGTTCGATACAAGGGCGTTGTCGTGGGAGACTACCGAGCCGATCTCATCGCCGAAGGACGAGTCATTACTTCGGTCCGCGTCCGTCGTTTCGTCGTCTGCTGTTGTCGTCCCCCCAAGAAGGATCCGCGGTAATCCGTGCGTAATCCGCGAGAATCCGTGACAAGCGGTTGCAGTTGCCCTTACGATCTACGGTCAACAACGAATCGCGCAAGCGATTCCAACTGCGGCGAAGCAATCCCCGCCTCGCGCAGGGCGAGGCACGCCTCGTCGCACAGCCGGTCGGCGCGCGCCCTCGCGCCGGCGAGCCCGAGCAGGGCCGGATAGGTGCTCTTCTTGAGCGCCGCGTCCCGCCCCGCGGTCTTGCCAAGTTCGTCCGTGGTCGACGTGACATCGAGCACATCGTCGGCAATCTGGAAGGCGAGACCGATCGCGGATCCATACCGTTCGAACGCCCGCAGCGTCTCGTCGTTCGCGAGGGCCGCGAGCCCGCCGATGCGCACCGACGCACTGATCAGCGCGCCGGTCTTCATGCGGTGCACGCGTTCGAGTCCCCTGAGCGAGAGCGGGGCACCCTCCCCCTCGAGGTCGAGCAGTTGGCCGCCGATCATCCCTCCGGCGCCCGAGGCACGCATCAGCTCGCGCACGATGGCGCCGATGTGCGCGTCGTCCAGTCCGAGTGCGCGCGCCGCGTCGGTCGCGGCCCGGGCGGCGAGCGGGACCATCGCAAGCCCGGCCGCCGTCGCAACCGGAATTCCATACGCACGATGCACCGTCGGCCGGCCGCGCCGCATGTCGTCGTCGTCCATGCAGGGAAGGTCGTCGTGCACGAGCGAATACGCGTGCACCACTTCGACCGCCGCCGCGAGCGGGCTCGCGTCCCCGGCGCCGCCCGCCGCGCGATACGCCGCGAGCAGCAGGATCGCACGCAGGCGCTTCCCCTCCCCGAGCATCGAGTAGCTCACGGCCTTGGCCACGGGTCCGTCGATCGAGCACAGGTAAGTCTTCGCGAACGTCGCGAGCGCCGCGTCCACCACCGAGCGCTCCGCGGAGAAGCTCAGCTGCGGTTCCACAACCCGATCATCAACCGTGCTCATCCGTCACCTCGAACACGCCTTCGGCCTTCTCGACGAGCTTCGCCACGCGTCCCTCGGCCTTCGCGAGCTCGGCGCTCGCCTCCTTCAGCTTCGCGATCCCTTCTTCGAACAGCGTGAGCGCCTGCTCGAGCGAGAGGTCGTCGCGGTCGAGGCTGCTCGCGATCTGTTCGAGACGCTCGAGGTTCTTTTCGAAGGTCATGCGGCTCCCCTGCGGGCGGCCTTCGCGCTCGGCCGCACGATCACGTCGTCGGCGGTCGCGTGCACACGGCCGTCGCGCATCTCCATCGCGAAATGCATTCCCGGCGTGAACAGCGCGGCGCTGGGCAGCGCACCGCCCTGCTCGTTCAGCGCCACCGCGTAGCCGCGGGCGAGCGTCGCGAGCGGGCTCAGCGTTTCGAGACGCGCGGCGAGTTCCTGCACGCGGGCGCGGCGGCGCTCGACTGTGCGAAGGGACCGAAGCCCAAGATCCCGTGAAAGTTGGCGCAGCGTGTGGCCGGCGTCGCGCACGCGAAGTTCGGTGGCCGAGCGAATGCCTTCGCCAAGCGCGCGAATCCCGGCGATGATATCCGCGAGCACCGGCACCGCGGCCTCGGCAGCCGCGCTGGGCGTCGCGGCGCGATGGTCCGCGACCAGGTCGGCGATGGTGAAATCCACCTCGTGACCGACGGCCGAAATTGTCGGCACGGGGCTCGCTGCGATGGCGCGCGCCACGCGCTCGTCGTTGAACGCCCAGAGATCTTCGCGCGAGCCGCCGCCGCGGCCGATGATCACGACGTCCGCGCCGCGCCAGCGAGAGAGGCGATCCAGCGCGGCGACGAGCGAATCCGGCGCCGTTTCCCCTTGCACCGCCGCGGGGATCACGATGATCTCGACGCCCGGGTTGCGGCGCTGAATCACCGAGATGATGTCGTGCAACGCCGCGCCGTCCGGACTCGTGATGACCGCCACGCGCCGGGGGAAACGCGGCAGCCGCCGCTTGCGCGCGGGATCGAGCAAGCCGTCCTTCTCGAGCGCCGCCTTCGTCTTTTCGAACGCCTTGCGCCAGAGCCCCTCGCCCTCGGCTTCCAGCGAGCGGACCATGAACTGCATCTGGCCGCGCGCCGCGTACACGGAGAGCTGGCCGTGCGCCATCACCTGCATGCCTTCGTCGGGCGGAGCGGGAATGCGCTTCACGTCGCGCGACCACACCACGCACGACAGCTGCGCCGTCGCGTCGCGCAGCGAGAAGTACCAATGGCCGTTGCGATGCGCGGTGAAGTTGCCCACCTCGCCCTTGATCCAGACCGGAGGAAAAGCGCCCTCGAGTATCTCCTTCGCCGCGTTGGTCAGCTGCGCGATGGTCAGCGCGAGTTCGGGAGAGCCGCCAGGCGCGTTCACGCGCTCATTTCCGCCGCCCTCACCGTGTTCTTCAGGAGCATGGCGATCGTCATGCGTCCCACTCCGCCGGGCACCGGCGTGATCAGCGACGCGACCTGTTTCGCGCTCTCGAAATGCACATCGCCCTTCAGGCGGTATCCCGCCTTCGCGGTCGCATCGTCCACGCGATTCATCCCGACGTCGATCACCACGGCGCCCGGCTTGATCATGTCGCCCGTCACGAACTCGGCGCGGCCGATCGCCGCGATGAGCAAGTCGGCTCGCCTGGTATGCGACGCCAGGTCTCGCGTGCGGCTATGGCAGATCGTCACCGTGCAGTCGGCGTGCGGGCCCGGCTGCACCATCAGGCTCGCCATCGGCTTGCCCACGATGTTCGAACGCCCGACGATCACGCACTCCATCCCGGCGGTCTTCACCCCGTACGTCTCGAGCAGGACCTGCACGCCCCACGGCGTGCACGGCGCAAAGCCATCCCGATCGCCGATCAGCACCTTCCCGACGTTCACCGGATGGAAGCCGTCCACGTCCTTCTGCGGCGCGATGCGCCGGATCACCGTCTGCGGATCGATCTGCTTGGGGAGCGGCATCTGCACGAGGATTCCGTGGATGGCGGGATCAGCGTTCAGACGGTCGACGACGGCGAGCAGCTCGGCCTGCGTGGTCGACGCGCTCAGCCGGATCGTCTCGCCATTCATTCCCGCCTCGCGGCACGCCTTCTCCTTGGCCCCGACGTAGACCCTGCTCCCGGGATCGTCGCCAACGAGGACCACGGTGAGTCCGGGGATGATTCCACGCGTTGCGAGCGCCGCCGTTGCCGTGGCGACTTCCGCACGAACTTTTTCTGCGACGGCCGCGCCGTCGATGATTTCAGCGGGCAATGTCCATCGCTCTCTTTTCGCGGATTGCTACGACCTTGATCTGACCGGGGTACTGCAACTCCGTCTCCACCCGCCGCGCGATCTCCTCCGTCAGCGACTGCATGCGCGCGTCGTCCACGTCGTCGGGATTCACGATCACGCGAATCTCGCGGCCGGCCTGGATCGCGAACACGCGATCGACGCCCTTGTAGCTCGACGCGATCTTCTCGAGTCCCTCGAGCCGCTTCACGTACGTTTCGAAGGCCTCGCGGCGCGCGCCGGGGCGTGATCCGCTGATCGCGTCCGCCGCCTGCACGAGCACGCTCACCTCGCTCTCGTGCGGCACGTCGTCGTGGTGCGCCGCGATGCAGTTCACCACCATCGGGTTCTCGCCGTACTTCGTGGCGACCTCCACGCCGAGCTGCACGTGCGTGCCCTCGTGCTCGTGCGTGAGCACCTTGCCGATGTCGTGCAGCAGCGCGCCGCGGCGCGCCATCGCGGGATCGAGGCCGAGTTCCTCCGCCATGATTCCCGCGAGCCACGCGACTTCCTTCGAGTGCAGCAGGATGTTCTGGCCGTAGCTCGTGCGCCATTTCATGCGCCCCACGAGCTTGATCAGCTCGGGGTGCAGACCGTGCACGTTCACTTCGTACGCGGCCTGTTCGCCGGTCTCGACGATGCCCGCGTCGACTTCCTTGCGCGCCTTCTCGACGACCTCCTCGATGCGGCCCGGATGGATCCGTCCGTCGGCGACGAGCTTCTCGAGCGCGAGCCGCGCGACTTCGCGGCGGACGGGATCGAAGCAGGAGACGACCACCGAATCCGGCGTGTCGTCGATGATCACGTCCACGCCCGTGGCGAGCTCGAACGCGCGAATGTTGCGGCCCTCGCGGCCGATGATGCGGCCCTTCATCTCGTCCTTCGGCAACGCGACGGCGCTCACGGTGATCTCCGCCGTGTGATCGGCCGCGATGCGCTGCACCGCGAGCGCGACGATCTTCTTCGCCTCGCGATCGGCGTTGCGCTTGGCGGTCTCGCGAATCTCGCGCAGGCGATTGGCCGCGTCGGCGTGCGCCTCCTCTTCCATGCGCCGGATCAGCTCGGCCTTCGCCTCCCCGGCCGAGAGACCGGCGAGTTGCTCGAGGCGGCGGCGCTCCTCGCCCACCATCTTGTCCAGCTCCTGCTGGCGTTCCTCGACCGACTTTTCCTTGCGTCCGAGATCGCTCGCGCGCTTGCCGACGTCCTTGTCGCGGGTCTCGACGAGGTCGAACTTGCGGTCGAGCACGCTCTCACGCTCCTGGAGGCGCTTCTCCTCGCGCTCGACTTCCTCGCGGCGGCGGCGGGCCTCGGCCTCCCACTCCTCGCGGGCGCGCATCGCCTCTTCCTTCCCAGCGAGCACCGACTGCTTGCGAAGCCCATCGGCGTCGCGCTCGGCATCACCGATGATTCGCTTGACGAGCTGCTCCGCCGTGTCCCCCGCCGCCTCCCGGGCCCGGACCTCGGTGTCGCGTCCGGTACGCCTTCCAACAACAAAGGCGACCGCGGAACCGGCGACACCAAGCACGCCGAGCGCGATCGCCACCCATGCAAGTGGATTCATTGTCCGTATGCTCCAAGACGGCAACACCTCGCGCGATTTGCGGGTGTACCGCGATTCATGAAGACCGCACGGGAACATGCGAACAGCGGCGAAGCACCAGGGAGGTTCGACCGGCCGGCCGGGCGCCGTCGAAGGGCGCTGAACGGGTCGGGCTAACTACCGAGGCCGCTTGTACCTACGTGCTCGCGGCTCCACGTCCGAGCAAACTAGGGCCACGGCAACGAAAAGGCAACGAGATGCCATCGAATCACGACCGAATCAGGTGACGCGAAGATGGTGGCGCAGGATGTGCAGAAATATACTGGCACTGGTTACTTTAGAATGGCCCTGTCATAATTCTTTGACAGGGACACTGAACCACGTGGTCGATTTGTCCACCGTTTCCTTTCAGGCCGGGATTCCCGAATGACTGTTTCGCAGGACAACGCAGACGACGCGCCTCTCGTACTCGTCATCGACGACGAGGATGCCGTGCGCGGTGTGATTGGACGTCTGCTCGCGAGGCAGGGCTATCGCGTGTTGCTCGCGTCGAGCGGACAGGAAGGCATCAAGCTCTTCGAAGAAAACGCGAAGGAGATCCGGCTGGTGGTGCTCGACTGGCACCTCCCCGGAGTTCCCGGCGAGCGCACGTTCGATGAACTGCTCGCGCGCGAGCCGAAGCTTCGCGTGGTGCTCGTCACCGGGGACCACGACGCCGACCTCGGCGCGAACGCGCGGCAGTACCTCGCGTGCATGCTGCTGAAGCCGTTCACGAGTGCGGAGCTGATGCTCGCGGTGAACGCGGTACTCTCGGCGTAACAAGAGCGATGGAAGACCGAAGATGGAAGATCGATGGGCGTTGCCTCCATCTTCGATCTTCCATCTTCCATCGTACTTTTAGCCTTCGGTCCTTCGCTTGGCCGGCGGCAACCACCGCTTCAGTTCGCCCGACAGCCCGTTCATCGCCTCCGCCATCTCCACATTCCCGGCGCGCTCGCGGAATAGTTCATCCGTGATCGAGAGCGCCGCCAGAATCGCGGCCTTGTGCGACTCCACGACCGCCGCGCTTCCCATCACTTCGCGAATCGCCTTGTCCACATAGGCCGCAACGGCGCGCGTGTGCTCCGGCGGCGTGTCGCTCTTGAGCGTGTACTCTTCACCGAAGATCGAGACCCGCGTGCTGTATTTCGCGCTCATCGCGATTCTCCACTGTGCTGCTGACGAAGGAAGCGCACGCGGTCGAGCATCTTCCGCGTTCGCGCGGCGGCCGCGTCCACACGCTGGTGCAGCTTCGCATTCTCCGCCTCGAGCTGCGCGACGCGCTCTTCCGCGTGCACGTCGCCGCCCCCGCCCTTGGTCGCGATCCCCTTCAATCGCGTTTCGGCGGCTTGGGCGCGCTTGCGAAACGTCGAGAGTTCCTCGCCCAGGTTGCGGACGAGCGCTTCGAGTTCTTTGAACGCTTTCGCGTCAGGCCGTGCGGGGGACGACACCGAGCTCTTTCTCCAGCGTCTTGAGCAGTTGCGATCGACGACCGTCGATCTCCTTGTCGCGTAGAGTGCGCTCGGGGTGGCGGAAGGTCAACCGCCAGGCGAGCGAACGCTTGCCGTCGGGGATGCCGACGCCGCGGAATTCGTCGAACAACTCGAGGCGTTCGAGCATCTGGCCGCTCGCCTCCTTCATCACGCGCTCGACCGACTCCGCCGACATTTCGTTCGGCACGATGAGCGCGAGGTCGAATTCCGCGGCGGGAGTGGTTGGCAGGGGCGCGAACTTCACGAAGTGCGGAGGGGTGCTCTCGTCGGCGTCGGCGTAATCGTGCTTGCCAGGCGGCGCGACGGCCGCGGCTGACAGTTCACCCAGCGTGATTTCCACGCCGAACGCCGGCGATGCCCACACCGGCGCGTCGAGCACGACCGCGCGCACCATGCCCACGAGCCGCACGCGAACGACCAGCGTCATATCAAAGCTGCCGTCTTCGGCGGGAGGCCCTTCGGTGCCCAGCTCGGGCGCCCGCTCGACGCTGTGCACCGACCACAGCGCACCGTTCTCGCCGGCCTCCAAGCGCGCCTTCGCCGCTGGAAACGCCGCGCGGACGATCGTCTCCGCGAGCGCCTTCGCATCCCACGCGTCGAACGCCGGCGGCTTGGGCTCGGTGAAATGCGCGGGACGACGCGCGCCCATCACGAGCGCCGCGACGCGCACTTCCTCGCGTGGCAATCCTTCGCCGTCGGGAATGAACGCCGACCCGATCTCGAACAAGCGCACGTTTCCTTCGTGCTGATTCAGGTTGTACTCCGCGCGCCGCGCGAGCGTATCGAGCAGCGACTTGCGCAGGAACGGCTCATCTTCAGCGAGCGGGTTCGCCACGCGGGCGTGCGGCGTGCCGTCGCCCTTCGTGAACGGCATTGGCCGCGTCTCGGCGAGCCCCGCGGCCACCAGCGCATCGCGCACGCGGCGCCCCGCTATGTGCAGTGGATCGTCGGGAACCGTGCCGATGCGATACGGCCGCAGTTCGTCGGGCAGCGCGTCGTAACCTCGCAAGCGCGCGATCTCCTCGACGAGGTCCACTTCGTGCGACACATCGTGACGCCACGTCGGCGGCATCACGCTGTACGCGCGGTCGGCACCGGGCTCGACCATGAAACCGACGGTGGAGAGCAGGCGCTCGATCTCTTCTTCGGCGACGTGCGCGCCAAGCAGATGATCCACACGCGTCGGCCTCAGCCGGACGGCAGCGGCCGACGGAGGCGGCGCGCCCACGTCGAGCACCGACTCGATCGTGCCGCCGGCAATCGCAACGATCAGTCGCGCAGCCAGCGTTGCGATCTCGTCAGTCGATCCGCCGTCCACTCCCCGCTCGAACCGGTAGCTCGCGTCGGTCGAGAGCCCGAGCGCGCGACGCACCTTGCGCACGTCGCGCGGCGCGAAGTGCGCGATCTCGAGGAGAATGTCGGTTGTCGCGTCGGTGACCTGGCTCGCCTGCCCTCCCATCACGCCCGCGAGCGCGGTCGCACGCTCGCCGTCGGCGATGATCGTCATCCACGGTTCGAGCGTGCGCGCGACGCCATCGAGCGTGACGAGTGTCTCGCCGGCTTTCGCCTTGCGCACCACGATCGCGTGCTGCGAGAGTTTCGCGAGATCGAACGCGTGCACCGGCTGTCCGAGCGCGTGCAGCACGTAGTTCGTCGCGTCGACCACGTTGCTGATCGAGCGGCTGCCGACGGATTCCATGCGCTGCTTGAGCCAGTCGGGGCTCGCATCCATCTTCACGCCCCGAATGACCACCGCGATGTAGTGCGGCGCGCCGGCCGGATCCTCGACCGTCACGCGAACGCCGTGCGCGGTCGCACTCGGCTTCCCCGTGGTGGCCAGCGGAATCGTCGCTGTGCCTTGCAGTTCGACCGGCGTCTGCATCATCACGCCCGTCAGCGCGGAGAGCTCGCGCGCCACCCCGCGGTGCGAGAGCAGGTCCGGACGATTGGGCAGCACGTCGAGATCGAGCTGCGTGTCGCCGATCGGCATCGCACTGAGCAGCGGCGTTCCCGGCGGCACGTCGACGCTCAGCGCGAGGATACCCTCGTGATCGTCGCCGAGCCCGAGTTCGCGCGCCGAGCAGAGCATGCCGTTCGAGGTGAATCCGCGAATCTTCCGCTTCTCGATCGTGGGCCCCGCGGGCATTACGGTTCCGGTGCGCGCGAACGGATAGAGCGCGCCCACCGTGACGTTCGGCGCGCCGCAGACGACCTCGAGCAGCGTGCCGCTGCCGTCGTCCACCTTGTTGAAGGAGAGCTTCGTCTCCGGAATCTTCTCGCTCGCGATCACGCGCGCGACCACGAACGGCACGAGATCGGCGCGCAGCGGCGCGATGCCGTCGAGCGTGACCGTGTGGTCCGAGAGCAACTCGCCCACGGCCTGCGGCGTGAGCGCGTGCGGGACGAACGCGCGGAGCCAGTCGTGCGAGATCTTCATCGTGCGAACTGCTCGAGGAAGCGCACATCCGAGTCGAAGAGCACCCGGCAATCCGGAATGCCGTACCGCGACTGCGCGATCCGTCCCGGTCCCATGCCGAACGCCCATCCGGTGAATTTCTCGCTGTCCACGCCCGCATTCTCGAGCGCGGCGGGGTGCACGAGCCCGCACCCCATGATTTCAATCCACCTCACTCCTCGCCCATCGCCGAGATCCACCTCGACGTCCATCTCCGCGGAGGGTTCCGTGAACGGGAAGAACGACGGACGGAACCGCGTGCGCCGCGACGCGCCATAGAAGCGGCGCGCGAAGTGCGTGAGCGTCGCCTTGAGATCGGCGAAGCTGATCCCCTCGTCCACCGCGAGCCCTTCGATCTGTGCGAACATCGGCGAGTGCGTCGCGTCGAAGAAATCGCGGCGATATACGTTGCCGGGCGCGAGAATGCGAATCGGCGGCGGATACTTTTGCAGCGTGCGGATCTGCACGGGCGAGGTGTGCGTCCGCAGCAGGCCGCCGCCCTCGAGATAGAGCGTGTCGTGCAGCTCCATCGCGGGATGATCCGCGGGAAAGTTGAGCGAGAGGAAGTTGTACCACTCCGTCTCGGCCTCGGGACCCAGCGCGATGCTGAAGCCCAGCTCGCGGAAGATCTCGCTGATCTCGTCGATCACCAGGGAGACCGGGTGCACGGAGCCGCGCCAGTTCTGGCGGGCCGGCATGCTGGGATCGCCAATCGCGACCGTCTTGGCCGCGCCGGCGAGTTCCGCGCGCCGCGTCTCGAGCAGTTCCTCGATCGCGACTTTCGTCGCGTTGGCGAGCTGTCCGGCCGCGCGGCGGTCTTCCTTGGGGAGTGATCCCAGCGCGCTCATGATGTCGGTGAGGCGTCCGCTCGTGCGACCGACGAGCGAATTCCGGAGTTCACCCCACGCAACGAGATCGCCGACGGCCGCGATCAACGCGGGACCGTCGGCGGCGAGCTGCTCACATGCGCGCTTGAACTCGTCGAGTGTCACGTCTTCTTCTGCAATACCGCCTGCGAATTACCGGGTGCTCAAGCTGCGGACACTGCCGAGCGCGCCAGCTCTGCCAGTGCCGCGAACGCACCAGCGTCCTTGATGGCGAGATCGGAAAGAATCTTCCGGTCGACTTCGATGCCCGCCTTCTTGAGACCGTTCATGAACGCGCTGTACGTCATCTCGTGCTGATGTGCGGCGGCGTTGATGCGCAGGATCCACAGTTTGCGGAACTCGCGCTTCTTGTTCTTGCGATCGCGATAGGCGTAGACCCAGCCGCGCTCGACGGTTTCCTTGGCTGCCTTCCAGAGCTTGCTGCGGCCGCCGAAGTTTCCGCGGGCGGCCTTCATGATCTGCTTCTTGCGCTTCAGTCGCGCGACATTCGATCGTACGCGTGGCATTGGTCAGTTCTCCTTAGGCCTGAAGCAGGCGCTTGATGCGCTTCGCATCGCCAACGGTCTTCACCGTCGTGGGACGGCGGAGCTGGCGCTTCCGCTTCGAGGTCTTCTTGGTAAGAATGTGGCTCTTGTAAGCCTTCATCCGGCGCACTTTCCCCTTCGACGTGACGGAGAAACGCTTCTTCGCGCCCTTGTGGGTCTTCATTTTCGGCATATCGGATCTCGTCTATTTCGGCGTTAGGATCATCGTCAGGGCCTTCCCTTCGAGTCGCGCGTCCGTCTCGATCTTCGAGACGTCGGCCAGCGCCACGGCAACCCTCGCCACCACCGCGCGTCCGAGCTCCGGATGGGCGATCTGCCGCCCGCGAAACATCAGCGTGACCTTCACCTTGTTTCCGTCCTGGAGGAACTCGCGCGCGTGGCGCGTTTTCGTGTCGAAGTCGTGCACTTCGATTCCGGGCCGGTACTTCACTTCCTTCAGCAGGATGACGTGCTGCTTCTTCTTGGCCTGCCGAGCCTGCTTTGCCATCTCGAACTTGTACTTCCCGTAGTCCATGATCCGGACGACGGGCGGTCGCGCGAGCGGCGCGACTTCGACCAGATCGAACCCTTGCTCCACAGCCGCTGCCAGTGCGGCATCCACTTCCATGATTCCGAGCTGAGCCCCGTCCGCTGCGATAACTCGAACCGGGCTGATGCGGATCTGCCGGTTGACGCGCGGCGGCCGCTTTGTGGTGTCCTGAATGTCTGTCTTCCTCCGTGACGGAAAAGAAAATCGCGGACCCTCTCTTGAGAGTCCGCGATGCGAGGACCACACGCCGTGAAATTGCTCACGCGTGAGATCATTGCGGCGAACTCCTGCAGCACAACCGACCGGTAATCAGGTCGGAGGCCAGAGGGTGGATCGAGCAAGCCAGGCTCGATCTCTTGTCTACGATGTCCCAGAAACGTAAGTGGCTCAGGGGGTTAGGTCAAGCCCGTACGCCTTCCCGTCATGGCGCACACGACCCCACGCCACACTCGCGTCGTGCTCGAACACCATCAGCCACTTCTCGTCCTCGGCCCGCTTGAACAGCGCCCGCTTCGACTCGAGCGTCCGCAGCGGTTCCACGTCGTACCCCATGATCCAGGGCAGCGGCAGATGATGCGCGGTCGGGCACACATCGCCGAGAAAACAGGCGATCTCCGACCCGCCATCGACGACCACCGACTGGTGGTACGGCACGTGACCCGGCGTGAGCATCACCGAGATCCCCGGCACGATCTCACGCTCGCCCTCTATGAGGTCGAACCGGCCGGCCTCGAAGATCGGGTCCCAGTTCCGCACGAAGTAGCTCGCGCCCGTGCGTTCGTTGGTGTGCGTCGCCCAGTGGTGCTCGCCCTTCTGCACCACGTATCGCGCGTTGGGAAACGACGCGCGCACTACGCCGGCCGAGTCGATGTACGTGTCGCCGCCGGCGTGGTCGAAGTGCAGGTGCGTGTTGATCACGAGCGTCACATCCGACACGCGATGACCGGCCGCGACGATCGCGTCTTCGAGCGCGGTGCGGGCGGCACCGTCGTCGTTCGTGCCGCTCGCGTCGCTCGCGCTCGCGCCGCCATTCTCGAGCGCATAGATGTCGTGGAACTTCGCGTTCTCCTTGTTGCCCGCGCCGGTATCGATGAGAACGAGCCCGACGTCGTGTTCGACCAACAGGCATCGCATCCCCATCGGAATCCGATTGCGCTCGTCCGCCGCGATCCGGCGTTCCCACAGCGGCTTCGGCACCACGCCGAACATCGCGCCGCCGTCGAGCTTCTGCCCGCCCGCTTGCAGCGCGTGGACGGTGAAGCGGCCGATCTTTCGCGATTGGTGGAGCGGGAGCGGAGGGGTCACGTCGGTCTCTCTGAGTTATGTACGTCGGTTGGTCCGAAACGGCGTAATCGGTAGTTGGTCGTTGGTCATTGGTCATTGGTACTTGGCAGTGATGCACCGCCAATCACCAACCACCAAGGACCAATGACTGTTTACCCGCCGTCAATCGTCTACGCCCCCTCGCGCCCATCGGA
>Ga0207932_1000188_pt1 | contig 20424 bp, 17 predicted proteins | sample NGESurdeep092012_FD_184480 | JGI IMG/M metagenome (GOLD analysis project Ga0207932, IMG submission 184480) | Arctic peat soil microbial communities from Barrow, Alaska - NGEE Surface sample 415-2 deep-092012 (SPAdes) | ecosystem: Environmental > Terrestrial > Soil > Wetlands > Peat ...
GGAACTGCTCGGGGCGCAGTTCGGCGCCGTCGTCACGCACGAGCTGCGGGCCCCGCTCGCGGCGCTGCGGCAGAACCTGGCGGTGCTGGAGCGCGAGCTGGCCGCGGTGGCGAGCGAGGGCCAGCGTGCCCGGCTCGGCCGGGTGCAGGTGCGGGCGGATGAGCTGCTGGCGCTGATCGACACCTGGCGGGGCGCGGCGGTGGACCTGGCGAGCCTCGAGGCCCGCTTCGCCGTGGTCCCGGTCCGCGTCCCGATCGACCGCGCGCTCGAGACCCTGGCCGCCGTCGCGGCGCGGAAGGCCGTGGAGATCGCCGCGGTGGTCCCGGAACCGCCGCCGGTCGTGTGGGGAGATGCGGGCACCCTCACCGAGGTGCTCGTCAACATCGTCGGCAACGCGGTGAAGTACTCGCGGGAGGGGGGCCGGGTCGTGGTGACGGCCGCCGCGGACGCACACGAGGTCCGGCTGACGGTGGCGGACGCCGGGCCGGGGATCCTCCCCGAGGAGCTTGGCTCCCTGTTCGACGCCTTCTCCACGCTCCGGCCGGGCGCCGCGGGCGAACCCGGCTCGGGCCTGGGCCTTCCCATCAGCCGCCGCATCGTCGCGGCGCACGGCGGGTCCATCCGCGTGGACAGCACTCCCGGGACGGGGAGCACCTTCGTGATCACGTTGCCGGCGCATCGGCGCGACGTCCCGCCCGTGACGGACGGGACGGCCGCGGCCGGGGGCGCCCGAGTGAAGAAAGATCCGAGATGACCCAACGCAAGCGGCTGATGATCATCGACGACGATCCCGACTTCGTCGCCGCGATCCGTGCGACCCTCGACGAGGCGGGGTACGAGACGGAGGTCGCCCACAATCCGCGGGACGGATTCGCGGCGCTCAAGGCACGGCCGCACGACCTGCTGCTGCTCGACCTCATGATGGGGCGGGGGGCCGAGGGCGTGATGGTGGCCCGCAAGGTCCGCAAGGACCCGGCGCTCAAGCACCTCCCCATCCTGATCCTCACCGGGATCCGCCAGCAGATCGCCTACCTCTTCCCGGGCCAGGGGGTGGACCGCGACTTCGTGTCCCTCAGCGAGCTGCTCGAGAAGCCGGTGAAGCCCGAACTCCTCCTCGAGCGGGTCGGCGCGCTGCTCGCGGGGGCCGCGACCGCGGCGCCGGGGGTGTCCTGATGCCGGCCGCCACGTACCACACGCTCTCGTTCGCGGAGGAGATCTCCAACGAGATGTACGCCACGGGCACGCGCGGCCTGAACTGCTGCATCCAGTGCGCGACCTGCTCGGCGGCCTGCCCGGCGGTCGCGTTCATGGACCACACGCCGCGGCGGCTCATCGGGATGATCAACGCGGGCCTGCGCGACGACGTGCTGAACAGCAACACCTTCTGGACCTGCGCCTCCTGCTACTCCTGCTCCGAGCACTGCCCGAAGGGGATCCGGCCGTCGGAGCTGATGTACGCCCTGAAGCGATACTCCATCTGGAAGAACCGCTACCGGGCCGACCTGGTGGGCCCCGAGTTCTCGCGCCTCTTCGTGAAGACCATCATGCGGACGGGGAAGTCGTACGAGCCGGGCTATGCGCCGGCGTTCATCTTCGAGGGCGGGCTCCGCGGGATGCTGCGGGAGATGCGGTTCGGGATGAAGCTGCTGGCGAAGGGGCGGATCCCGCTCCTGCCCTCCCGGATCATGCGGGTCGAGAGCTTCCGGCGGATGCTGAGCCGCATCGTGCCACTGGACGGGATCGCATGAAGCGCTACGCGTACTTCCCGGGGTGCTCCGCGGAGACCGTCTCCGCCAGCTACCACCTTTCCGCCGTGGAGGCGGGCACCCGGCTCGGCGTCGAGTTCGAGGAGATCGAGGACTGGAACTGCTGCGGGGCCACGCCGTACACCAACATCGACGAGCTGCTGGCCCACGCGCTGTGCGCGCGGAACCTGGCCATCGCCGAGCGCGAGCACCTCGACGTGGTGGCGCCCTGCAGCGCCTGCTTCAAGAACCTCTACCACACCAACGCGTGCCTGCGCGCCGAGCCTGACCTCGCCGACCACATGAACTACGCGCTCGAGGCCGACGCCCTCCGGTTCGACGGGACGATCGCGGTGCGCCATCTCATCCACGTGTTCGTCGAGGACGTGGGGCTCGAGGCGGTGCGCCGGAAGGTGACGCACCCGCTCACGGGCGTCCGCGTGGCGCCCTACTACGGCTGCCAGTTGGTGCGTCCCGACCGGCACGACGGCTACGACGCGGCGGCGCCCCGCTACTTCGAGGACCTCCTGGCGGCGACGGGCGCGACGCCGGTGGACTACCCGTACCGCCTGCGGTGCTGCGGGGCGTCGCTCATGATCGCGAACCGGCCCGCCGCGCTGGCCATGGTGCGGGACCTCCTGCGCAGCGCCGTCCAGGCGCAGGCCGACGTGATCGCCACCACCTGCCCCCTCTGCCAGCTGAACCTGGAGGCCTACCAGGGCGACGTGAACCGCGAGTTCGGCACGGAGTACCGGGTCCCGGTGCTCTACTTCACCCAGCTGATGGGCCTCGCGATGGGGATCGGGCGGAAGAAGCTGGGGATCGGCCGGGAGTTGATCCCGCCGACGAAGGTGCTCGAGTGCGTCGCGCGCAAGGCGGCCGCCGCCGAGGCGCCCAAGACCGCAGAGGTGAGCCACCCATGACGACCCGGACCGAGCCCGCCCGCGGCGGGCGGACGATCAGCATCGACCCGATCACCCGCCTCGAGGGCCACGGGAAGATCGAGATCTTCCTCGACGACCGCGGGGACGTGGACCGCGCGTACCTGCAGATCCCCGAGCTGCGCGGCTTCGAGGAGTTCGCCAAGGGGCGCCTCGCCGAGGACATGCCCCAGATCACCTCGCGCATCTGCGGGGTGTGCCCCACGGCGCACCACATGGCTGCGACCAAGGCGCTCGACGACCTCTACAAGGTGACGCCGCCTCCCGCCGCGCGGCGGATCCGCGAGCTGATCTACGCGAGCTTCCTCGCCGAGGACCACGCCCTCCACTTCTACGTGCTGGGCGGCCCCGACTTCGTGGTCGGCCCCACGGCCCCCGCCGCCGAACGGAACATCCTCGGCGTGATCGCCAAGGTGGGTGTCGAGGTCGGCACGCGCGTGATCGCCATGCGCCGGCGGATCCGATCGATCATCGAGCTCGCCGGCGGCAAGGCGATCCACCCGGTGTTCGGGCTTCCCGGCGGCGTCGCCAAGCGCATCCGGCCCGAGGCGCAGGCGGAGATCAAGGCCATCGCGGCCGACGCGGTGGACTTCGCGACGTTCACCCTCCAGGTCTTCGACGACCTCGTCCTCAAGAACCCCGCGTACGTCGAGCTCATCCTCTCCGACGCCTTCACCCACCGCACGCACTACATGGGGATGGTGGACGACGACGACCGCGTCAACTTCTACGACGGCGTCGTGCGGGTCGTCTCGCCCGAAGGGAAGGGGGTGACCCGGTTCCACCCCGCCGACTACCTCGACGTCATCGCCGAGCACGTGGAGCCGTGGAGCTACCAGAAGTTCTGCTACCTCAAGCAGGTGGGCTGGAAGGGCTTCGCCGACGGCGCGGAGAGCGGGATCTACTCCGTGGCGCCGCTGGCCCGGCTCAACGCCGCGGAGGGGATGGCCACGCCCCTCGCGCAGCAGGCCTACGAGCGGTATTTCGCCACGCTGGGCGGGAAGCCGGTGCACCACACCCTCGCCAACCACTGGGCGCGGCTGGTCGAGCTGCTCTACGCCGCCGAGCGGATGAAGGAGCTCGCCAACGACCCGGAGCTCTGCGATCCGCACGTGCGCACGCTCCCGACGCAGGTCCCGACCGAGGGGGTGGGGATCGTCGAGGCGCCCCGCGGCACGCTCATCCACCACTACCGGACGGACGAGCGGGGTGTCATCGAGAAGGCCAACCTCATCGTGGCGACGCAGGGGAACGCGGCGCGCATCGCGATGAGCGTGGACAAGGCCGCCAAGAGCCTCCTCTCCGGCAAGGAGGTGTCGGAAGGCCTCCTGAACATGGTCGAGATGGCGTTCCGCGCCTACGACCCGTGCTTCGGCTGCGCGACCCACGCGCTCCCCGGCGCGATGCCTCTCGAGGTGCGGCTGCGGTCCCTCGACGGGACGGTCCTCAAGACGGTCCGGCGGGGCTAGCAGGGACGTGACGTCACCCCCGGCGCCCCCGCGCACCGTCGTCGTCGGGCTGGGCAACCCCCTCCTGACCGATGACGGCGTGGGCATCGAGGCGGCGCGCCTCCTGGCCGCGCGGCTGGCGGGGGCGGGCGTCACGGTGGCCGAGAGCTCCTGGGGCGGGATGCGCTTCCTGGACCTCCTGGCCGGCTTCGAGAAGGCCATCATCATCGACGCCATCCAGTGGCGCCACGGTCCCCCCGGGACGGTCTACCGGCTCCCGCCGGACGAGGCCGTCCCCACCGTGCGCGCCGTCTCCTTCCACGACATCAGCCTCGGCACGGCGCTTGCACTGGGAAAGCAGCTGGGGATCCCGCTCCCCACCGAGCTCGTCTTCCTCGCGGTCGAGGCGGGGGACGTGCTCACGGTGGCGGAGGGGTGCTCCCCGGAGGTGGCGCGCGCGCTGCCCGAGGTGGCCCGGCTGGCGATGGACCAGCTGGCCGCCTGGGGAGCGCTGCCGGAGGCCGGATGCACGAGCTCGGGATCGCCGGATACCTTATAGAGGTCGCCGAACAACACCTGCAGCGCACCCCGCACGGCACCGTGCGGCGGCTCCTCGTGCGGATCGGCGAGATGGCCGGCGTGAACCCCGACTCCCTCGACTTCGCCTTCACGTGCCTCCAGAAGGGCACCGGTGTGGACGGGGCGCGGCTCGAGGTGGAGCGCGTCCCCCTCGCGGTGGAGTGCGACGCCTGCGGGCGGCGCACGCCGGTGGCCGACTACGTGTTCCGCTGCGGGGTGTGCGGCGCCGAGACGGTGCGCATCGTGGGCGGTCGCGAGATGGAGTTCGTGTCGATCGACGCGGACGACTCCGAGGAGGCGGCGCGTGCATCTGATTGACGTCCAGACGGGCCTGCTCGCGGACAACGACGCCATCGCGGCGGAGAATCGCGCGATGCTCGCGACACGGGGCATCTACGCCCTGAACGTGATGAGCGCGCCGGGGGCGGGGAAGACGTCCCTCCTGGAGCGACTCCTCCCCCTCCTCGCGGCGCGCTGGCGGGTGGCGGTGATCGAAGGGGACATCGTCGGGAGCGCCGACGCCGAGCGGCTGGCGAAGCTCGGCCTCCCCGTGGAGCAGATCAACACCGGCGGCGCCTGCCACCTCGACGCGCGGATGGTGCATCACGGCGTGCACGACGTGGTGCACGGCCCCTCCGACGTGCTGGTGTTCGAGAACGTCGGGAATCTCGTCTGCCCCGCCGAGTTCGACCTCGGCGAGGACGACGCGGTGATGCTCCTCTCGGTCACCGAAGGGCACGACAAGCCCAAGAAGTATCCGCTGATGTTCCGGCGCGCGGGACTGCTGGTGCTCAACAAGATGGACCTCCTCGCGATGACGGACTTCGACGTCGACGTGGCGGTCGCCGCCGCGCGCGACGTCCACCCCGGCATCGCGGTCATCCGGACGTCGTGCCGCACCGGCGAGGGGATCGCCGAGGTGGCGGCATGGGTCGAGCGCCGCATCGCCGCGAAGCGCGGCCGGCCGGCGCCGCCGTCCCCGAAGGCGGGGTGAACCGGTGGCCGTCCTCCCCGGCGTGTCCGCCGCGCGGCTCGTGGTGCGCGGGGCGGTGCAGGGGACGGGGTTCCGGCCCTTCGTCTACCGGCTGGCGCGCGCCCTCGCGCTGACGGGCTCCATCCGCAACACCCCCTTCGGCGTGCTGATCCACGTCGAAGGTGACCCGCAGGCCCTCGCCGCCTTCCGCACTCGGCTCTCCGCCGAGGCCCCCCCCGCCGCGCTCCTCCGCAGCGTGGAGGCCGAGGCCGCGGAGGTCGAGGGCGACGCCGCGTTCACCATCGGCGACAGCGACACGGCGGGGGAGCTGAGCGTCGCCGTGCTCCCCGACCTCGCGACCTGCCCCGACTGCGTCCGCGAGGTCTTCGATCCCGCCGACCGCCGCTTCGGCTATCCGTTCCTCAACTGCACCGCCTGCGGTCCGCGGCTCTCGATCATCGAGGGCCTGCCGTACGACCGGCCGCGCACGGCGATGAAGGGCTTCGCGCTCTGCCCCGCCTGCCGGCGGGAGTACGACGACGTCGGCGACCGCCGGTTCCACGCGCAGCCGGTGGCGTGCCCGGCGTGCGGGCCGCGCCTCACCTGGTCGGAGCCCGGTGCCGCCCCGTCCGCCGGCGATCCGCTGGAGCTCGCGGCGCGCGCGATCGAGGCGGGGCGCATCGTCGCCCTCAAGGGCCTCGGCGGCTACCAGCTTCTCGTGGACGCCCGCAGCGGCGCCGCGGTGGCGCGGCTCCGCGGCCGGAAGGGCCGCGAGGAGAAGCCGCTCGCCGTGATGTTCCCCACCCTCGACGCCGTCCGCGCGGCGGCGCGGCTCTCCGACGCCGAGGCGGCGTGGCTCACGTCGGCCGCCGCGCCGATCCTCCTCCTCGAGATGGTGGCCCGGGGGGTCGTGGCGGACGACGTCGCACCCGGCCTGCGCACCATCGGCGCGATGCTCCCGTACTCGCCGCTGCACCACCTGCTGATGGCGCGGCTCGCGTTCCCGGTCGTCTGCACGAGCGGGAACTTCTCCGAGGAGCCGATGGCGATCGACGCCGCCGAGGCGGAGGAGCGGCTCGGCGCCATCGCCGACGCGTTCGTGCACCACGACCGCCCGATCGTGCGCCCGGTGGACGATTCCGTCGCCCGCGCGGTGGACGGCCGGCTCCTCGTGACGCGGCGCGCCCGCGGCTTCGCGCCGCTCCCCGTGCCCCTCGGCGTCAGCCTGCCGGCCGTGCGCGCCTACGGCGCCCACCTCAAGAACGCCGTGGCGTGGTCGGGGGGCCGCCAGATCGTCGTCACGCAGCACATCGGCGATCTCGACCACCCCCTCTCCCTCGCGGCGCAGGCGCGGGCCGTCGCCGACTTCGAACGGCTCTTCCAGCTCGCGCCGGTCGCCGTCGCGTGCGACCTGCATCCCGACTACGCCACCACGCGCCTCGCGGAGGCGAGCGGCCTTCCGGTGCTCCGGGTCCAGCACCACCATGCCCACGTGGCCTCGCTCCTCGCGGAGCACGACGTGGACGGCGAGATCCTGGGCGTGGCGTGGGACGGCACCGGCTTCGGGCCCGACGGGACGGTGTGGGGGGGCGAGTTCCTCCGCGCGACGCGCACCGGCTACCGGCGCGTGGCGCGGCTCCTCCCCTTCACACTGCCGGGCGGCGAGGCCGCCGCGCGGCAGCCGTGGCGTTCGGCGGTCGGGGCGCTGTACGCGGTGGTGGGGCTCGGACTGTGGGAGCTCGACGTCCCTCCCGTCCGCCGCGCCGCGCCTTGGGGCGACGTCCTCAACGCGCTGCTGCGCGCCCCGGGCACGGTCCGCACGTCGAGCGTCGGGCGCCTGGTGGACGCGGTCTCCGCGATTCTCGGGCTGCGCCAGGAGTCCACCTACGAGGCGCACGCCGCGATGCTCCTCGAGCAGGCCGCCGCGCCGGCGGCCGAGGCCTACCCCTTCTCGCTCCTGGAGCGCGGCGAGGGGGAGGGGCCGGACGCACCCGCGGTCGAGATCGACTGGCGCCCCGCCCTGGCCGCGGTGCTCGCCGACGCGCGGAAAGGCGTCACCCCGAGCGTGGTGTCGGGCCGGTTCCATCGCACCCTTGCCCGGATGGCGGCGTCGGTGGCAGAATGGGCGGGTATCCCGCGCGTCGGCCTCACCGGCGGCTGCTTCCAGAACGCCGTCCTCACGCAGCTCGCGTCCGACGAGCTGCGGCGCCGGGGCTTCGACGTCCTGACCCACGCGCTGGTGCCGCCGAACGACGGCGGGCTCGCGGTGGGCCAGGCCCTGGTCGCCGCCAGCCGACTCCTCGCCGAAAGGACCTGATCGCCGTGTGCCTCGCCATCCCCGGCGAGATCCTCGAGATCCATGCCGGCGACCACGGCCTGCGGATGGGCACCGTGCGCTTCGGCGGGGCCGAGCGCGAGGTGTGCCTGGAGTACGTCCCTGAGGCCGCGGTCGGCGCGTACGTGATCGTCCACGTGGGGGTGGCGATCGGCACGGTGAGCGAGGAGGAGGCCCGCGAGGTGTTCGGCTACCTCGAACAGATCCAGGCGCTGGCGGACCGGGAGGACGCGACGGGCGCCGGCGGTCCCGCCGCGGGGCCGCCGGCGTGAAGTACCTCGAGGAGTACCGCGACGGCGCGGCGGCGCAGGCGTACCTCGCCGCCATCCGCGCGCTGGTCACCCGCCCCTGGACGCTGATGGAGGTCTGTGGCGGGCAAACGCACAGCATCGTGCGGTACGGCCTCGACGAGCTGCTCCCCCCCGAGATCACGCTGATCCACGGACCGGGGTGCCCGGTCTGCGTCACGCCGGTCCATCTCATCGACCGCGCGCTCGCCATCGCGATGACACCGGGGGTGATCCTCACCTCCTTCGGCGACATGCTGCGGGTGCCGGGCTCGGCGAGCGACCTCCTCCGCGCGCGCGCCGCGGGCGCCGACGTGCGCATCGTCTACTCGCCCCTCGACGCGGTGGCCCTCGCCGAGGCGGAGCCGGCGAAGCAGGTGGTGTTCTTCGCCGTCGGCTTCGAGACCACCGCGCCCGCCAACGCGATGGCGGTGCTGCTGGCGGGCCGCAAGGGTCTCACGAACTTCTCGCTCCTGGTGGCGCACGTGCGCGTGCCGCCGGCGCTCGAGGCGCTCCTCGCCTCGCCTCTCTGCCGGGTGCAGGCGTTCCTCGCCGCGGGGCACGTGTGCACGGTGATGGGGACCGGGGAGTATCATGCCGTGGCGGCGAAGCACCGGGTGCCGATCGTGGTGACGGGGTTCGAGCCGGTGGACATCCTCCACGGCGTCGCGATGGCCGTGCGCCAGCTCGAGGAGGGGCGGCACGAGGTGGAGATCGCGTACGGGCGCTCCGTGCGGCCGGAGGGGAACGTGCCCGCGCAGCGCGCGATAGCGGAGGTGTTCGAGATCGTGCCCCGCACCTGGCGCGGCCTGGGGGAGATCCCGGCCAGCGGGTTCGGCGTGCGCCCGGCGTTCGCGGCCTTCGACGCCGACCGGCGCTTCCCCGACAGCGGGGCGCCCGCCCTCGAGTCCCCGGCGTGCATCGCCGGGCTGGTCCTGCAGGGGATCAAGAAGCCGCGCGAGTGCGGGGCGTTCGGCGACGCCTGCACGCCCGAGCACCCCCTCGGCGCGCCGATGGTGAGCAGCGAGGGCGCGTGCGCGGCGTACTACCTGTACCGCCGGCGCGCGGCGGCGGCGGCCGGGTGAGCGGCGTGCTCGCGTGTCCCGTCCCCCTCGGGGCGGGGGACCGCGTCCTCCTCGCGCACGGCGGCGGCGGGCGCCTGATGCGCGACCTGATCGAGCAGGAGCTGCTGCCGGTCCTGCGGAGCCCCGAGCTCGAGCCCCTCGCGGACGGCGCCGTGCTCGACGTGCCGCCGGGCCGCCTGGCGTTCACCACCGACGGATTCGTCGTGCATCCCCTCTTCTTCCCGGGCGGCGACATCGGGACGGTGGCGGTGAACGGCACGGTGAACGACCTCGCGATGTGCGGCGCCGAACCCCTCTACCTCAGCCTCGGGCTCATCCTCGAGGAGGGGCTGCCGCTCGCCGACCTCCGGCGGGTGCTGGCGTCCGTCGCGGCCGCGGCGCGCGCGGCGAAGGTGCGGATCGTCACGGGCGACACGAAGGTGGTGGAGCGCGGCAAGGGGGACGGGATCTTCATCCATACGACCGGCATCGGCGTGGTGCGCGCCACGGAGCCTCTCGGGGCGGATCGGGTGCGCGCGGGGGACGCAGTGCTGGTGAGCGGGACGATCGGCCAGCACGGCGTGGCGGTGATGGCGGTGCGGGACGGGCTCGCCTTCGCGAAGCCGATCGCGAGCGACTGCGCGCCCGTGGCGGACGCGGTGCTGGCGCTCCTCGCGGCGGGGGTGCGGCTCCACTGCCTGCGCGACCCGACGCGCGGGGGCGTGGCCTCGACGCTCAACGAGATCGCCGCGCAGGCGCGGCTCGAGGTGGAGATCCAGGAGGCGGCGCTCCCCGTCACCCCCGAGGTGGCCGGCGCCTGCGAGGTGCTCGGCCTCGATCCCCTCTACGTGGCGTGCGAGGGGCGGTTCCTGGCGTTCGTGGCCTCCGAGGACGCGGACCGCGCCCTGGCGCTGCTGCGGTCGCGGCCCGACGGGCGGGACGCCGCGCGCATCGCCGTGGTGAAGCCGTCGGGCGCGGGGCTCGTCACGCTGCGCACCCGGATCGGCGGGGTGCGGGTGGTGGACCTGCTGAGCGGCGAGCAGTTGCCGAGGATCTGCTGATGGGCGGCTCCGCCATCATCTGCCGCGGCCTCGTCAAGCGCTACAAGGACGTGGTCGCCGTCGCCGGCCTCGACCTCGAGGTCCGGAGCGGGGAGTGCTTCGGCCTTCTCGGGCCGAACGGGGCGGGGAAGACCACGACGGTCGAGATCCTCGAGGGGCTCATCGCGCCCGACGAGGGAGAGGTCGAGGTCCTCGGGATGCGGTGGGCGAGCGACGACCACGCCATCCGCGAGCGCATCGGCGTGCAGCTGCAGGAGACGAAGCTCGCCGACAAGCTCACGGTCGAGGAGATCGTCACTCTGTTCCGCAGCTTCTACCGCCGCGGCCACGCGGTGGACGAGGTGCTCGACATCGTCCAGCTCGGCGAGAAGCGGAAGACCTGGGTGAGCCGTCTGTCCGGGGGCCAGCGGCAGCGGCTCGCCATCGCCTGCGCGCTGGTGAGCGATCCCGACATCCTCTTCCTCGACGAGCCGACGACCGGGCTGGACCCGCAGTCGCGCCGCCAGCTCTGGGACGTGGTCGCCGCCTTCCGCGCGCGGGGAGGGACGATCCTCCTTACCACGCACTACATGGACGAGGCGGAGCGGCTCTGTGACCGCGTCGCGGTGGTGGACCACGGGAAGACGATCGCCTTCGGCACGCCGAAGGAGCTGATCGCCTCCCTCGGCGCGGAGCACGTGATCGAGTTCGCGCTGCAGGAGGGACAGGCGCCGCCCGAGGACGCGGCGCTCCTCGCGCTGCCCGGGGTGCACGAGGTGCGGGCCAACGCGGGCCGCACCACCCTCACCGTGGAGGAGTTGCACCGCTCCCTCCCCGCCGTCATCGCCGAGCTGCAGCGGCGCGGGCTCGGGATGACGGAGCTGTCGACCCACCACGCGACCCTGGAGGACCTGTTCCTGCACCTGACCGGCCGCCACCTGAGGGACGAGTGATGCGCGCGCATCATCCGCTCGTCCAGCTGACCCTGGCCCGGTTCCGGGAGTTCTTCCGGCAGCCGGAGACGGTGTCCTGGGTGTTCGCGTTCCCGATCCTCCTCGCGGTGGCGCTGGGGATCGCGTTCCGGAACCGGCCGCCGGACCGGGTGCGGGTGGCGATCCAGGCGGGCGCGGGGGCGGATTCCCTCGCGGCGCGGCTCGCGGGGGCGCAGGCGCTGCGGGTCGAGGTGCTCGACTCCGCGATCGCCGCCGCCCGCCTGCGCACGGGCCGCGTGGCGCTCGTCATCGTGCCCGGCGAGCCCGTGGTGTACCGGTTCGACTCCACGCGCACCGAGTCGCACGTGGCGCGGCTCGTCGCCGACGACGAGGTGCAGCGCGCCTACGGCCGGCGGGACGCCCGGGCGATCCGCGAGGTGAAGATCACCGAGAAGGGGGCGCGGTACATCGACTTCCTCCTGCCGGGCCTGCTCGGGATGAACCTGATGGGCACCGGGATGTGGGGGGTGGGGTTCGCGGTGGTGAACATGCGGGTGCGCAAGCTCCTCAAGCGCCTCGTCGCGTCCCCGATGCGCCACAGCCACTTCCTCGTCTCGTTCGCCCTCGCCCGGCTCGCGACGGTGGCGCTGGAAGTGACGTTCCTCATCGGCGCGGGGATGCTGATCTTCGGCGTGCCGTTCCGGGGGTCGGTCGTCGCCTTCGCCGTCGTCGCCCTGGCCGGCGCGCTCGCCTTCTCGGGCCTCGGCCTCCTGATCGCGAGCCGGACGCAGACGGAAGAGGGCGTCAACGGCCTGATGAACCTGGTGATGATGCCGATGTGGATCCTCTCCGGGACGTTCTTCTCGGCGGCGAACTTCCCCGACGTGATGCAGCCGTTCATCAAGGTGCTGCCCCTCACCGCCCTGAACGACGCGCTCCGGGCGGTGATGCTCGACGGCACCGGCCTCGCCGCCCTGGCGTTCCCGCTCGTGGTGCTCGTGGCGTGGATGGTGGCCACCTTCACGGTGGCGCTCAAGATCTTCCGCTGGCTCTAGGAAGGGGCACAGGGGCACAGGCGCACGGCCGCGCCGCCGGGGCGGTGCGCGACGGGGTCGCTAGGGTGAGGACCGCCGTCCCGCCGTCGTCAAGGGATGGCTTCCCGCCGACGTCGGACGCACGCCTGGCGGGCCGAGCGCCGCCCAATCCACGCCATCCATCACGCCCTGCCACACGGTCACGGGCCCGAAGAGCATCCGGGTCCCGGCCGAGTTCCCGCTCAGGATCGCCCGGAAGGGCCGGTCCGTCGCGACGGGACGGCGACTCATCCAGACCGGGCGGCCGTCGAGCGCGACGCCGCACCGCCCGTCAGCGAAGATCTGCAGGCGGATCCGGAACCAGCGCCCGGCGGTCTGCCCCGGATCGAGGTCCGCGTGGCTGGCACTCTGCCCCGCGCTGACCGACACCTGCCTCGCCCATTCGGCTCCCTCACCCCCCGGCACGCCCGCGTTGCAGCTGGCCCCCGTGCCCCCCACGATCGGGCGCCGTGGGATGGTGCCCGTCCGATGGTCCCACTGGGCGAGGGCGGCTGCGTCGAGATCGGCGTCGAGCTGCAGCACCAGCGTCTGCCAGTGGGTGGCGGTGATGGGGGATGAGAGGCGCGCTTCGAGGCCCAGCCCGTCCACGGCGCTGTACGCCCCGGCGGAGTAGGCCCCGCTCGCGAACGACCCGTCGCCCCGGCTCCACAGCGCGCGCACCCCGGTCGGCCCCGCGGTGATCGCGGGCGCCGGCGCCCCGAACGGCACCCACGCCTGTCGCCACCGCCCCTCCCACGTCTCCCGCAGGACCACCGTGGTGGAGGGCGAGCTGACGGTGACGCGGACGGAGTCGCTCCGCCAGCCGCCGGCGGTCACGTGGACCCAGAGCTGCCCGTGCCGCCGTCCCGCGAGCTCCCCCTCGGGGCTCACCGCGGCGACCGCGGTGTCGCCGGACCACCACCGCACGCTGGGGAGGACCACCGTGTCGCCCGCGGTGGTGATGCCGCGGGCGCGGAGGCGATACGCCGAACCGAGGGGGACCGGCCCGCGGGGGGCGGTCACGGCGAGCCCGGTCACGTACGGGAGATCGTGGGCGCTCCGGCCCCACCGGAGGACGAAGTCGCGGGTCATGCCCGCCACGCGCACCTCGACGCCGCGGTCGGCGCGCGCGACGGGGAAGATCACCCAGGTGCCGGAGGCGTCCTCCGCCTCGCCCACGATGCCGAGCGCCCACAGGCCGTCGGGGCTGGTGCCGGCGGAGAGCACGTTCCGCCGGATGATCGTCACGTCGCCGTTCTCGATGTCCACGCTCGCGTAGGACGACACGCCGCCCGAGGTCACCACCGCGGCCACGTGTTCCGCGTTCAGCCACTTCGAGAGCTCGGAGAACTGGTACCCCTTCTCCATCGGGGTGCAGTGCCATTGGGCGCCGTCGACGGACACCCAGCACAGCTCGATGGGTCGCACCTGGCCGGGGCGGCCGCGGTACTGCCGCACGAACGCGATGCGCGTGCCGTCGATGCTCCAGCGCGGGCTGTGGTCCGTGACGGCGCCGAAGGTGAGCTGCCGCACCGCGAGGGTGGCCGGGTCCACGATCCCGACGTGGTACCAGCTCTGCGGGCTCCATCGGGACGAGGTGAACGCGATCCGGGAGCCGTCGGGCGCCCACGCCGGATCCACGTCGTCGCCGGGGCTGGCGGTGAGGCGGAGCTCGCTCCCGTCCGCGTGCACGAGGAAGAGGTCCTGGACGTACGGCTCGGGCATCACGCGGGAGACGACCCACGCGTCGCGCGCCGCCGAGTAGACGGCGCTGGTCTCCCAGTCGGCGGCATGGCGGATCGTCCCGTACGTCCGTCCTGTGATCGCGGCGTCGAGGGGGCGCGACTCGTCCAGGCGGTCGGCGCGGATCGGGACGCGTAGCGCCCGGAACCCGCCGCCCGCGGTGTCGCGGGTGATGGCGATCAGCTCTTCGTCGGGGATCCCGGCGTTCTGGCGCTGCAGCAGCAGCAGGGCGATCCCCGCCGCGGCCAGCAGCGTCGCGGCGGCCGCGACCCGGCGGAGACGGCTGAAGAGCCCCCAGCGCACCGACCGGGGGAGGCGCGCGACCAGCGACGCGACGTCGCCCGCGCCGGCGGTGGGCCCGAGCAGCTCGCCCGCGAGGGCGGCGGCGGGCCGGCGGTCGCCGCGGATGCGCTGGCGGACGAACCAGGTCGTGAAGACCCGGCCGAGCTCCCCGTGGTCCGCAGCGAGGGCGAGGTGCTGGCCGGCCCGCACCAAGAGGGAGTCGTCGGCGTCGCCCTCGGCGGCGATCGCCCGGCCCACGCCGAGGTGCGCCGAACGCAGGGTCTCGGGTGAGGCCATCTCGATCGCCGCCTGCGCGATCTCGTCGTGCGCCGGCGTCCACCGGTCCCCGGCGCGCGCCAGGAAGCCCCGCTGCTCGAGAGCGGCGAGATCGGCCGTCAGCGCCTCCTCGCCGCGGGGCGAGTGGGCCGCGAGCTGGGCCGCCGTGACGGGCGAGCCGATCACCGCGAGGACCAGGAGCAGCCAGCGCCGGTCGCGGTCCAGCTGCTGCAGGCGCTGGCGGAGGGCCCGCCCCTCGCCCAGCGCCGCCACCACGGCATCCGGGTCCACGCACCGCCAACCGTCGTCGCCGAGTAGGAGGAGGCCGCGCTCCAGCAGGAGCTGCAGGGTCTCGAGGATGAGGAGGGGGGAGCCGTGCGTGGCGAGCTCGAGGCGCACCGCGAAGTCGGCCGCCCACGGCTCGACGGGGAGCGTGCCGAGACTTGTGACGAGGGACGTGATGTCGTGCGGCGTGAAGGGATCGAGGGCGAGGTGGACCGTTCCCTCGCCGGCGACGGTGCCCTCCGGCGTGGGCCGCGTCGTCGTGACGAGGAGGACCGGTTCCCCGCCGAGCCGCGCCGCGATGCCGCCGAGGGCCTGGCGCGAGGCGTGGTCGGCCCAGTGGAGATCGTCCACCAGGAGCGCCAGCGGCGCCTCGTCCGCGACGTTGCCGACGAGCTCGGCGAGCGCGAGGGTCCGGCGGCGTAGCGCCTCCTCGCCCGCGGCCGCGTCCGGCGCCGCCGCGGGGTACCGCGCCGAGAGGGTCGGGCTCAGCGCGACCAGCGCGTCCGCCGCGGCCGGGGAGACCGCCCCCGCGCCGGGGAGCGCGCTCAAGGCGACCGCGAGGTCGCTCGCGAGGGCATAGGCGACCTGGCGCTCCCCGGGGTTCGGGCGGAGGAGAAGCGCACGGGCGCCGGTCGACCGCAGCCGCGCGAGCACGTCGGTGAGGAGCCGCGTCTTGCCGAGACCGGCGGCGCCCGTGACGTGCACGTGGCGCGACGTCCCCGAGCGGGCGGCGCCCCACGCGCTGAGCACCGCGCTGAACTGCCGCTCGCGGCCCACCAGCTCCGCCACCAGCCCCGTCGCACCGGCGGGCTGGTGCTCCTCCCGGCCTCCGGCACGGAGCGCCGGGACGGGCGCCTGCACGTCGGCGACCTGCCGTGCGAGTCGCAGCACGATCCGCGTCGCGGGCTCCGGCTCCCGATGCTCGCCCGCCAGCATCTGGTCGAGGGCGTCCGCCTCGACGGCCGCGCGGAGGGCGCCGCCGCTCGAGGAGAGCGCCTCGATCAGGAGCCGCCAGCCGCCCTCGTGGCCGGGATCGGCGTCCCGCACACGGCGCGCGAGCGACACGGCCTCCCGGAACCGCGACGTGTCGAGGAGCTGGCGGGCCAGCGCGTCCCCCGACCGCAGGAAGGTGTCGCGCAGCCGGTCGCGCTCGATGTCCGCCCAGCGCTCGAACTCCGCGCCTCCCGGCGCCGCGAAGCCGGGGAGGAAGTCGCCCCGGTAGAGCTCCACCGCCCGGTCATACGCGCGCGCCTCGACGGCCGCGAGGAACGCGTCGCGGTCCACATCCACCGTGCCGACGAGACGCAGCTCGCCCCCCGCGGAGATCACGAGGTGCTCGCCGAATCGCTGCCGCAGGATCCAGAGCGTCTGGCGGAGGGCGTGGGCGGCGGCCGTGGGCTCGAGGTCGGCCCAGAGGAGATCGAGGAGCTGCTCCCGGCGCACGGACCGGCCGGGCGCCAGCGCCAGGTAGACGACGAGCGCGAGCGGTTTCGAGGAGCCGAGCGCGGCGCCGTGCGATGCGGCCGGATCGGCGTGCGCGAGCGACCAGCTGCCCAAGGTCGTGAGGGCCAGCCGGGAGTTCGCGCTATGGTCCGGTGGAGCGACAGCAGGCATCGAACGCGCCCAGGAGGTAGTGCCCTGCAGGGAGCTACGATGGCGCGGGCCAGTGACACGTGAGAATCCCGCCGCGCGGCGCTCGCGACTCCCGGCGAGCAGGCGGGAAGCTACGGCGCGGCGGAACACGGTGGCAAGGGGATGCCGCGCCTCGGGGCCAAGTGCATATTCCACCCGTCATCGCGTAGCGCCCACACCCCGGGGATCGAGAATGCGCCGGATTCCGCTGGCTTCTGTCCCGTTCGTGCTCGCCACCTTCTTCGTCGCCGCGGCCTCCACCGCCTCGGCCCAGGCGCGTCCCACGGCGCCGGCCCGGGCAGCGCGCCCGCGGCCCCTCCCGGCGTCGGCGCCGCGCCTCGTGGTGGTGATCACGGTGGATCAGATGCGCGCCGATTACCTCGAGCGTTTCCGGAGCCAGTTCACGGGCGGATTCGCCCGGATGCTGCGTGGCGGCGCCGACTTCACCGACGCGTACCAGGACCACGCGATGACGGAGACGGCGGTCGGGCACTCGACCATCCTCTCCGGCCGGAACCCCGTCTCCCACGGCATCGTGCGGAACTCCGAGGGCGTCCCCGATCCCGACTACCCGCTGATCGGCGTGCGCGGGCCCGGCGCATCGCCGCTCCGGTTCCGCGGCACCGAGCTCTTCGACTGGCTCCACGCGCGCAGCCCCGCGTCGCGGATGCTCTCCATCTCTCGCAAGGACCGCGGCGCGATCCTCCCCGTGGGCCGGTCGAAGCAGATGGTGTTCTGGTTCGTGGACGGGCAGTTCACGACGAGCCGCTACTATGCCGACACGCTGCCGGCGTGGATCCAAGCGGTCAACGCGCGGGCGATCCCCGCGCGCGCGGCCGGCCGCGCGTGGGAGCTGCTGCTGCCGGCGGACAGCTACCCGGAGCCGGACGACGCACCGTGGGAGAACGGCGGCAGGGCCATCGCCTTCCCGCACCAGATGCCCTCCGACACCGCGTTGGCCAAGCGCGCGTTCCTCCTGATGCCGTGGATGGACCAGCTCACCCTCGACGCCGCGCTCGCCGGCGTCCAGGCCACCGGGCTCGGCCGCGGCCCCGCGAGCGACATCCTCGCCGTCTCCCTCTCGACCACGGACGCCATCGGCCACACCTTCGGGCCGCAGTCGCGCGAGATCCACGACCAGATCGTGCGCCTCGACCGCGCGCTCGGGGCGTTCCTCGACTCCCTCGCCCGGCTCCGCGATCCGCGCCGCACCGTCGTCGTCCTCACCGCCGACCACGGGGTCACGCCCTTCCCCGGCTGGTCACGCACGCACGGCTTCCCCCTCGCCGACGACGTGTCGTTCGATTCGCTCGTCCGCGCGTCGTACGACTCCCTCGTGCGCCGCATCGGCCCCGGCCCGTGGATCCGGTTCTTCGAGCTCGGCCTCCTCGTGATGGACCGCGCGGGGCTCGAGGCGCACGGCGTCAACGTGGACTCCGTCGTGAGCGCCCTGGCCACGGCGATCCGCGCGAGCCGCGCGGTGCTGCGGGTGGACACGCCCCGCTCCCTCGCGCAGGCCGACACGGCGACCGACGCCATCGCGCGGCGGTGGCGGAACGCGATCCCGCCGGACCTGGGCGCCGAGCTGATGGTGACCCTCAGGCCCAAGTTCGTCCTCGGCGGCGAGTCGAGCGCGGAGCACGGCCAGCCCTCCGACGACGACACCCACGTGCCGATCCTCTTCTGGGGCGCGGGGATCCGGGCGGGGACCATCGCCCAGCGGGTGAGCGTGGTGGACATCGCTCCGACGCTGGCGGCGCTGCTGGGGGTGGAGCCGACCGAGGCGGTGCAGGGGAGGATCCTGCGCGAGGCCTTGAGCCGAAGGTGAGGGAGTGCGAAGTGAGAGGTGAGAGGAGACGCGTGACAAGGTCCCCATGCGCGCAGTAGTCATCACCCGCCCCGGCGGGCCCGAGGTGCTCGAGGTGCGGGAGGTCGCGACGCCCGAGCCCGGCCCCGGAGAGGTGCTCGTCCGCGTCGCGGCCGCCGGGCTCAATCGCGCCGACATCCTGCAGCGGAAGGGCTTCTACCCGGCGCCGCCCGGGAGCCCCCCCGACATCCCGGGGATGGAGTACGCGGGGGAGGTCGTGGCGCTCGGGCCTCCCGCGCCGGCGCGCGGGCGCGCGGACGCTCACGGGACGGGCCATCTCGGCGGCGCCTCGCCGCCGCGCTGGAGCGTCGGCGACCGGGTGATGGGCCTGGTGGGGGGCGGGGCGTGCGCCGAGTACGTCGTGGCCCACGCCGACACGGTGCTCCCGGTGCCGTCCGGGTGGGGATGGGCGGAGGCGGGCGCCGTCCCTGAGGTGTTCCTCACCGCGTACGACGCGCTGGTCCTCCAGGTCGCGATGAAGGCGGGGGAGACGGTCCTGGTGCACGCCGCCGCCAGCGGCGTCGGGACGGCGGCGCTCCAACTGGCGGGAGCTTGGGGCGCGCGCTGCATCGGCACGTCGCGCAGCGCGGCGAAGCTGGAGCGGGCGAAGGCCCTGGGCCTCGACGTGGCGGTGGACACCTCGCGCGAGGACTTCGCGGAGGCGGTGCGGCGGGAGACGGCCGGCCGGGGCGTGGACGTGGTCCTCGACCTCGTCGGCGGGCCGTTCCTGGAGGGGAACCTCAAGGCCCTGGCGCCGCGGGGGCGGATGGTGATCGTCGGCCTGACGGGGGGCCGGACGGCGCCGCTCGACATGGCACTCGTGCTGAACAAGCGCCTCACCCTCATCGGCACCGCGATGCGGAGCCGTGCGCTCGAGGAGAAGGTCGCCGTGGCCCGCGCGTTCGAGCGGGAGGTGCTGCCACTCTTCGCCGCCGGCCGGATCAGCCCCGTCCTCGACCGGAGCTTCCCCATGACCGCGATCGCCGAGGCGCACCGCACGATGGAGGCCGACGCGACCTTCGGGAAGCTGGTGCTGGTCTGGTAGCCGGGGCGGCGCGGGCGGCGGGCGGCGGGCGCCGCCGAGGGTAGCGCCCGGAGGGGATCGGGAGCAGACTTAGCACCGATTGCCTGGTACCACTACGTGTCTTGGCGTCTGGCTCCTGATGCCTGCTCTCAGGCGTCTTGGCGTCTGGCGCCTGATCGGCTGGAGATCCCATGGCGGGCGGCAAGTTATCCGGGAAGGCCACCGAGACCGTCGAGTTCCTCGACTACGTCCTGCACCAGTGTGACCACCTCGCCGGAGCGGTCGAGGAATTCGCGTCGGCGAAGAAGCCGGCGCAGGCCGACTGGGCCCGTCAGGGGATCGCCCGGGAGCTCGGGCACCTGCGCCAGCGGGCGATGGTGAAGAACCTGGGGGTGCTCGCCGACGAGATCGGGCGGCTGAGCGTGCTGGCGAGCGGCGGGGGCAGCCCGCAGATGAAGACGCGCATCCTGCGCGACGGTGTGAGCTCGATGAAGGCGGCGTGCGAGCGGATGCGGAAGGCGACGATCGACTCCGACAAGGCGGAGCAGGCCACCAAGGCCCACACCACTGAGGGGGAGTAGCCCGTGGCGGTCCTCGACAAGTTCATCCAGGTGATGTTCGACCAGGGCGCCGGCAAGCTGGTGCTGGCGACCGGCGCGGCGGTCACCCTCGACGTGGACGGCGCCGAGCGGCCGGTGACGCGGGAACTGCTCACGACCCCGAAGGTCATGGGGCTGGTGCGCGAGATCGCCCCCGACGGGATGAAGGACCATCTGGACGCCGAGTCGCGGATGGCGTTCGGCTACGCCGTCGACGCCAGGAGGGTGGACGTCGAGATCGTCCACATGGGCGCCGACGTGCAGGTCGTGATCAGCCCGGCGCGCGCGCGACGCTCGTC
>Ga0207932_1000190_pt1 | contig 20273 bp, 16 predicted proteins | sample NGESurdeep092012_FD_184480 | JGI IMG/M metagenome (GOLD analysis project Ga0207932, IMG submission 184480) | Arctic peat soil microbial communities from Barrow, Alaska - NGEE Surface sample 415-2 deep-092012 (SPAdes) | ecosystem: Environmental > Terrestrial > Soil > Wetlands > Peat ...
TGATGGCGACCTGGCGGCCCAGCGCGGAATCCGACGCGAGGTAGACCTCTCCCATCCCGCCCCGGCCGAGCAAGCGGAGAATCTCGTACCGGCCGATGCTCTTGGGAAGTGGTTCCGCGGCCACCGCGCGGTAAGTGTATAGGGATACGGGCGCCGGATCAGGCCGGCGGGGGGGCGGCCGGATCGAGCGTCAGGAGGATCGTCAGGATGCTCCCCTGATCGCGTGTCGCCGTCGGGAGGCCCGTGCGCTCGAAAACGCGCAGCATGCGCTCGTTGTTCTTCAGAACCTCGGCCTCGAAGACCGTGATTCCCCGCGTGCGCGCGAGCGCCGCGAGACGCCGGAAAAGAATGCCGCCCAGTCCGCGCCCCTGGAAGTCGTCGGCCACCGTGAAGGCGACTTCCGCGTGGCCCGGCCGGTCGGCGAGGCGCTCCCATCGCGCGACGCCCACGATGGCTCCCGCCGTCTCGGCGACGACGGCATAGCGCCTTTCGTAGTCGACATGCGTGAGGTACGCGACTCTCCCCGCGTTCTTGTCGGGCACCGCGAAGAAGCGGAAATAGAGGCTTTCGGGCGAGAGGCGGTCGTAGAGCGCGAGGAGGCCGGCCTCGTCGGCTTCCCGGATCGGCCGCAGGAGTACCGCCGTGCCGTCCTTCAGGGCGACGTCCTGCTCGTCCCCGGCGGGGTAGGTCCCGCTCGCGCCGGTCCCGCCCCCCGATTCTTCCCGGACCGTTCGAACCATGCGGCCTCCAAGAGCCGTTGCGACTCCCATGATTTCACGGAGCCGTCAAAAACTCACGCCGTCGAACGCGAAACGGCCCGGACGCGCGCCGGACTTCTCTTCGACCCCGAAAGACGGTACAACGCGCCGTCATGAAACTCATCACGACGATCATCCGCCCCGAGAAGCTCGCGGACGTGAAGGCCGAGCTGTTCCGCGCGGGCGTCACGGGAATCTCCCTATCGCGCGTGCAGGGGCACGGCGGCGAGCATGAAACGGTCGAGCAGTACCGCGGGACGACGCTCGTCTTCGAGTTCGTCGAGAAGGTGCGCATCGACATCGCCGTTTCCGAGCCGTTCGTCGAGGCCACGATCGCGGCCATCATCGCGGGCGCCCGCACCGGCGAGGTCGGCGACGGCAAGATTTTCGTCCAGCCGCTCGACCGCGTGATCCGGATCCGGACGGGCGAGCAGGACGTCCAGGCGCTGACGCCGGTCTCGGCCGGCGAGGTCCAGGCGCGCGCGATCCGCGTCGCGAAGGGGGACCCCGCGTGAACGGCGCCGCGCTCCCCGCGATCAACGCCGGCGACACCGCGTGGCTCCTCGGCTCGGCCGCGCTCGTCTTCGTCATGAACCCGGGGTTGGCCTTCTTCTACAGCGGCCTCGTGCGGCGGAAGAACACGCTCAACACGCTCATGATGACGTACGTCGCGATGGGCACGGGAGCCCTCGTCTGGATGATGGCGGGCTACTCGCTCGCGTTCGCGCCGGGCTCGGCGTTCCTCGGCGGCCTGAGGTGGCTCGGCCTTTCCGGGGTCGGCGCGGCGCCCGAGCCCGCCTACGCCGCCACGGTTCCGCACCTCGCGTTTTTCGTCTTCCAGGGCATGTTCGCGACGATCACCCCCGCGCTCATCTCGGGCGCGATCGTCGAGCGGATGAGCTTCCGCGCCTACATCCTGTTCATCGGCCTCTGGAGTCTCGTCGTCTACGCCCCGGTCGCGCACTGGGTCTGGGGCACGGGCGGATTCCTGCGCGGGTGGGGCGCGCTGGACTTCGCCGGGGGCACGGTCGTGCACGTGACGGCCGGAACGGCCGCGCTCGTTGCCGCGCGGATGCTCGGCGCGCGGCAGGATCACAAGCGCATCGCGCTGATCCCGCACAACGTCCCGTACGTGCTCCTCGGCTCGGGTCTGTTGTGGTTCGGGTGGTTCGGTTTCAACGCCGGATCGGCGCTCGCCGCGAACGGCATCGCGTCGCTCGCGTTCGTCACGACGAATGCCGGGGCGGCGGCGGCCCTCCTCACCTGGCTCCTTCTCGAGAACCACTTCGGCGGCCATGCGACGGCGGTCGGCGCGGCGACGGGCGCGGTCGTCGGGCTCGTCGGCATCACGCCGGGGGCCGGCTTCGTGTCGCCGCTCGCCGCGATCGCGATCGGAGCGCTCACGGCCCTCGCGAGCTTCACGGCCTTGCGTCTCCGGGCGCGCACGTCCCTCGACGACACGCTCGACGTTTTCGCGTGCCACGGAATCGGCGGGATCACCGGTTCGATCCTTACCGGCGTCTTCGCCTCGAAGGCGGCGAACCCGGATGGCGGCAACGGGCTCCTCGCGGGAGGCGCGGCGCTGTTCGGCGTCCAGATCGGCGCCGTCGCGGTCGTCTTTCTCTACACCGCGGCGGCCACGGCCGCCGTTCTCCTTCTCGTGAAGGCCGTCACGCCGCTCCGGGTCGAGCTTCGCACCGAGCTGGAAGGCCTCGACCGCCAGGTGCACGGGGAGGAGGCATATCGCGGCGGCAGCGCGGCGGGCGGGCTCGGGGAGTCGGTCATCCTGCTGCCGTCCGAGCGCTTCCCGGGAACCGAGAGGGGTTAGGGGCTCGGAGAACTCTAGGCCACGGCCGCGCGTCCCGTCAGCGTCGCGAGGCGTCGGAGTCGCCCGGCGCGTTCGGGCGAGAACGCGTCCTTCGCGGCGCGCCAGTCCCAGTTCTGGCCCGTGCGTCCGGGCACGTTCATGCGGCCCTCCGCTCCGAGGTCGAGGATGTCCTGCATCGGCACGATCGCGCGCTCCGCGACGGAAGCGTACGCGGCGCGCATGAGATCCCAGGCCGCGTCCTCTGCGGCCGTGCCGAGGTAATCGCGAAATCGCGTCTTCGCGTCGTCGGGAAGCGCCGCGAACCAGGCGCGGGTCGTGTCGTTGTCGTGCGTGCCCGTATAGACGACGCTGTTGGAAACGTGGTGATGCGGCAGGTGCTCGCTGTCGAGCTCGCCGAAGGCGAACTGCAGCACCTTCATGCCCGGCAGGCCGAGGGTTTCGACGAGCCGCCTCACCTCGTCCGTGAGGAGACCGAGGTCTTCGGCCACGAGCGCGACGTCTCCGAGCGCGTGCTGGATGGCCATGAAGAGCATGAGGCCCGGTCCGTTCACCCAGCGCCCCTCGCGCGCGGTCGCGGCGCCGGCGGGCACTTCCCAATATGCGGAAAAGCCGCGGAAATGGTCGAGGCGCAGTGCGTCCGCGAGCCGGAGATTGAGGCGAATCCGCTCGATCCACCAGTCATATCCCTCGTCGGCGAGGACGTCCCAGCGATAGAGGGGATGACCCCAGAGCTGGCCGTCCGCGCTGAAGGCGTCCGGCGGAACGCCCGCCACCGCGGTGGGCCGCCCGTCCTCCCCGAGGGCGAACAGCCGGCGGTGCGCCCACACGTCGGCGCTGTCCCCCGCGACATAAATGGGCACGTCCCCGAGGATCGAGATGCCGCGCGCGTTCGCGGCGGCTTTGACCCGTTGCCACTGCCGGAAGAAGAGGAATTGGACGTAGGTGTGGAAGGCGATCTCCTCGGCGAGATCGGCCCGCGCCGCGGCGAGGGCGGCCTCCTCGCGGCGCGCGAGAGCCGGATCCCACTCGATCCAGGGCCGCGCCTCGTTCCTCTCGCGAAGAGCGGCGAAGAGCGCCCAATCCGCGAGCCATGCGGACTGCGACGAGGCGTTCGCGAAGCGTGCGATCTCTCCGATGATCTTTCCGCCGAGGGAGCGCGCGTGGCGAAACGAATCTTCGAGGAGGTGCCGGCGGAACGGCACGACGCGCTCCCAGTCGACGCGGCCCTCGGGGAAATCCGGGGCGCCGTCGAGGGCGTCGGCCGGCAGGAGCCCCTCCTCGACGAGCCACTCGGGCGAGACGAGGAGCGGATCGCCGGCGAAGGCGGAGAGGCCGTCATAGGGGGAATGGTGGGGACCGGTCGGACCCGTGGGCAGGACCTGCCAGAGCCTCAGCCCCGCCTGCGACGCCCAGTCGAGAAAGGCGTCGGCGGCCGGTCCCAGGTCCCCAACGCCGAAGCGCGACGGCAGCGAGGTTGGGTGCAGGAGCACGCCGGCTTGGCGCGTCAGGCGGACCATTTGCGGATGCTATCCCGCCTCATCGGCCCATGCCGGCCTCGTGGTCGAGAATCCGGAGGGTCTTGCCGTAGATCGCCTCGACCTCCTCGCGCGTGTTCCCGATGGCCGTCATTCCGAGCTTGCCGTATTCCGAGAGCGCGCCGATGAGATGAAAGAGCACGCCCGACTCGGAATTGTGGCTGTAGTGCAGGGAGTTGATCGTGACGATCTCGATGAGATCTTCAGGCAGGAGCCCGCGGAACGTGTCCGAGCGGAGGTTGTCCGTCGCGCGGTAGAACTTCGGCGAGCCGCGCGGCGAATGGAAGAGGCCCGTCTCTGCGTCGAGCTGCCCGCCCGTGAGGAACTGGAGCGCGAGGTACGGGTGCGTCGTCCCTCCCATGCGGAGGTTGATCTCGAGGGCCCATGCCTTCCAGGGAAGAGCGTCGTCTTCCCGCGTCACGAGAAAGTCGACGCCGAACCGGCTCACGACACCCTTCGCGGCGAGGACCTTGCCGATGCGCATGGCCGCGGCGTGGATGAGCATCCGGTAGTCGTCCGCGGCCGGGAAGAGGCAGCCGAGGAAGACCTGACCGCTCGGACCGCCCAGGATCTGATCGTGCGTGGAGATCGGGATCACGTTGCCGTGCGGGTCGCCTCGGAGCTGGACGCTCGGGGACATCTTGCAGGGCCCCTCGAGAAATTCCTCGGCGATCCCGCCCATCCTGCGGAACTTGCCGTGGTAATCGTCCCAGGTCTCCCACGGAACCGAGAACTCCACGTTCGGAAGCGCCGCGTGGACGGCGTCGCCGAGGCGCCCCGTCTCCGGGTAGCGAAAGACCGCGTTGCCTTCGCCCGAGAAGCTGTCGTTCAGCTTCACGACCGCTCGGCGGAGAGCGGGATTTCGCTCCTTGAGCGCGACGAGCGCTCCCTCGATGTCGCGATCGTCCCTCAGATCCTCGAAGCCGTCCGGCACCGGCACGCCGGCTTCCCGGAAGACCTTCCGGCTTCCGGACTTCGTCCCGTACGAGTTGAGGGCGGGGTCGACGCCGTTCAGCGGTATGCCGAGGAGAACGGCGAGCTTTCGCTCGAGCGGCGTCGAGTTGAAGACGGTCAGGTACGCGCGTGAGCGATCGGAAATCCCTTGCCGAATGCGCTCGATGAGGCGCGGCCGTTCCAGGATCTTCTCCGTGAGTGAGCGGGGCGAGGCGTCGTGCGCGCAGAGGAGCGTGAGCCGGCTGCGCGCGTGGCTCGCCGGAATGCCGACCAGGAGCTGGAAGTAATACTCGAGGACGAGGGGATGAACCGGCTGGGAGGTCACGAAGACCACGCGCGCCCGCGGGTTGCGCAGCCGGATGAGGAGGAAGAGGAGCCTTTCCTCGTAAAAGCTGGCGCCGTCGAGCTTCTTCATTTCCGCCTGGTCCAGCGTGAGCGACGGCACCACGACGGAGGTATGGGGCTGATCGTCACGCCCGGAAATCGAATCCCAGACTTCGGCCAGGCGCGGTTTCAGGATCTCGAATTCGGCCAGCTCCTGTTCGAGCGTGAGGGCGGACGCGAACGGTGGTCGGGGGATCACGTTGGACCCATTCTAAAGGCCACTTCCGAGGGCCCCGGTTCGAGGCATGTTTCTTGAGTACGTAAGGTGGAATTCAGGTTGCGAGGGAGCATGCCGAGACGTCGGGGATTCACACTCATCGAGCTTCTGATCGTCGTGGCGATCATCGGCATCATCGCCGCCATCGCGATCGTGAACATGTTCAACGCGATCGCACGCGCGAAGCAGAAACGTTCGATGGGCGACATGAAGACGATCGCGACCGCCATCGAGGCGTACGGCACGGACCAGAACTTCTATCCGGCCGCGGCGGCGCTCGCGCTGCCGTCAGGGCTTTCGCTGCCCACCAGCACGATCGGGGCGATCTCGGGTTCGATCAACCCGACGTACATCCGGGTGGTGCCGCTGGTGGACGGATGGAACTCGTTTTTTCTCTACGGGACGAACGCGTCGAAGAGTGACTTCGCCCTGCGTTCCACGGGTGCGGACGGCGTCCCGGAAGCGAGTCCCGGGGGCGGCGCGACGACGAATTTCAATGCCGACATCATCCTCGTGGACGGGACGTTCGTGCAGTTTCCGGACGGCGCACAGCGATGAGCGAGGGCGCCGCGGCCCGACAAACGGTGGCTCGCTCTTCCCGCCTCGTCCGACAAAAATTCGTCGTAGCGGCGTTGTTCCGGTCGAATTCCTGCCCGAACGAGCCCGATTTGGCCTCGCGGGCTACGGCACGCGTCTTGAAAGCAGATTGGGGATTAGGAGGTTCACTTTCATGAAGAAGAGGAACAACAAAGGCTTCACGTTGATCGAGCTTTTGATCGTCGTCGCGATTATCGGCATCATCGTCGCGATCGCCATTCCGAACCTGCTCAACGCCATTCAGCGCGCCAAGCAGAAGAGGACGATGGCCGACATGCGCTCCGCGGGCACGGCCGCCGAGGCGTACGCCGTCGACTTCAACCACTACCCGGCCGCGGCCGCCACCGTCTCGCTCCCCTCGGGTTTCAGCACCGGCTTCCCGACGTCGTCGTTCGGCGACCCGGGAGCTTCCGGAAAGTTCAACGCTCTGGTCGCGCCGACCTACATCCGCGTCCTCCCGCTCGTGGACGGCTGGCAGTCGTATTACCGTTACGGCGCGGACACCAGCAAGCAAAACTACGTGGTCGTGTCCGCCGGCAAAGACGGCGTGGGGACGGCGTTCGTTGGCGGCGAGACGACGACCTTCAACGCCGACATCTGGTTCTGCGACGGCCAGTTCCTCCAGTACCCCGCGGGCGCACAAAACTAATCGTCCTCCCGCTATCTTTCTATCCAAGAGCCCCCTCACGGGGGCTCTTTTCTTTTCCGGGCCTAGAATCGCCACGGTGCAAGGGCGTGGGACGACGGGACGGACGGCGCTCCTGGGCGGCGCCCTGGGGCTCGCGTTCGCGGCGATTTTTCTGGCGCCGAGCGTGCTTTCGGGCGGCGTGCCCGCGCGCGGAGACCTCGCCGATTTCTTCTGGCCGATGAAGGCGTACACGGCCGCACGCTGGGCCTCCGGCATGCCGCTCTGGAATCCCTTATCGGGGTGCGGAGAGCCGTGGCTCGCTCAGCTCCAGACCGGCGTGCTCTACCCGGGGGACCTTCCGTTCCTGCTTTCCGGCATCTGGGGGCCGCTCCTCGGCATCGCTCTCCATCTCGCGATCGCCGCGTCCGGAATGGCGGCCTGGCTCTTCGGCCTCGGCACCTCGCGCGGCGCGGCGCTCCTCGGCGCGGCGGTGTACGCGGGGGGCGGAGCGTTCCTGTCGCTCGCGCTCGTGTACAACAACTTCGAAACGGCGGCATTTCTCCCCTGGCTTTTCGTCGCGGCGCGCCATGCGGCACGCGGCGGCTCGCCCGCGGGGCTTGCGGTTGTTTTCGCTTTCTCGTTCCTCGGGGGAGAGCCGTCCATCGCGGTCGCGGGCGCGGCGGGTGCGACCCTCCTCGCGCTCTTCACGCGGCGCGAGGAACCGGCCGGAGAAATCGATGCGGGCAGGCCGTTCCGGCGACTCGCGGGAGGGCTCCTCCTCGGCGCGGCTCTCGCGGCCGCCGCGGCGTTTCCGTTTTTCGACTACGCCGCGTCCTCCGGCCGGCTCGCCGGCGTGACGCGCGCCGAGGCGCTCGCGCGTCCCGTCGGATCGTCGGATCTTCTCGATCTCGTCCTGCCGCCGCCCGACGCGCTGACGCGCCATCCGGTGCCGGGCCGGGGCGGCTACCTCGCGACGCTCGCGCTGTCCCCGCTCGTGTTCGTCCTCGCGGCGGGGGCGGGCGCGGGGCTCGCCGCGCGGCCGCGGCTGCTCGCGGGGCTCGCGTTCGTCGCGCTGCTCGGCCTCTTCCTCGCGGTCGGGGCGCGCGGCGGGCTTCTCCCGATCCTCTGGGACCTTGGAATCGTCCGGGGCGTCCGGTTCCCCGCACGCTGGTTCGTCCTCACGCAGTTCGCCCTCGCGGGTCTCGCGGGCGCCGGCCTCGATGGATGGAGATACGGGAGGCTGTTCGGGTGGCCGAAAGGTCTCGAACCGGAAGACGGCGACAGTGTGTCGGCGCCCGCCGTGGCGCGTCTCGCCCCCCTCCTCGTCCTCGGGGTGATCACGATCGCGCTTCTGGGCATGGGACTCGCGGCCGGCCGCGCGACCGGCTTTTCCGCATATGCCGCGCTCGGGGCGGCCGGGGCCGGCGGGGTCCTGCTGGCGTCCGTCCGCATGACCGGGCGGCCGGCTCCCGTGCGGTCGGGCGCCGTCCTCGTCGCGCTCGTGGCGCTTCCTCTCGTCGGCGCGACGGCCGGCCTCTTCGCGCCCGCGAAGCTCGAGGGTTCGCCTTCTGTCGTGGCGGGACTCGCCGGAGCGCCGGGCCGCTTCTTTCCCGTCGCGTCGGATGGGGCGACGCTCGCGGCTCTCGCCCGCGAGACGGGCGGCGAGTGGGGAGGCCAGGCTGCGGCGCGGGCGCGGGCGGCGCTCTCGGGCTACACGAACCTGCCCCTCGGCCTCTCCTCCGCGGCGTCGCCCTCACCCATCGGGAATCCCTGGCGCACGCGCCTCCTCGGCGCCGCGCTCTCGGGAGGAAACGCGGAGACGATTCTCTCGCTCGCGGACGTGCGGCACATCGTGTCGCCGTTCCCGACGACGATTCCCGGGGCTCGGCTCGAGCGGCAGGGCGGCGGCGTCTTCCTCTACGGCCTCTCGCGCGCAATGGGGCGCGTCTTTTTCGCGCGGTCGGCGCGGGAGGCGGATGACGCCGCCGCCTTTCACGCCCTCGCCGCGCCAGACTTCGACCCGGAGGCCGTCGTCCTCCTCGGTCCGGTCGCCGGACCCCTTCCGCCGGCGCGCGCGGAAAGGAGCTTCTCGGTCGCGCACGTCGTGGCCGACGCGCCCGAGCGCCTTGCGGTCGACACGGAGGCCTCGGAGGCGGGTTTCCTCGTCCTCACGCGTGCGTACGATCGCGGCTGGGAGGCGCGCGTGGACGGGACCAGGGTTCCGCTCCGCCGCGCGGACCTCGCCCTTTCGGCGGTGCTCCTGCCGGCGGGCGCCCACCGCCTCGAGCTCGTCTATCGCCCGGTCGCCTTCCGCGCGGGCGCGGCGGTCTCGATGGCGTCGCTCGTCATACTCGCCGGCCTCGCTCTCGCGGGAAGGAGGCGCTCGTGAACGCCGTCGACGGCGTCCTCCTGGGCCTCTTCTTCGCGACGGGCGCGATCGTGGGCTCCTTCGCGAACGTGTGCATCCACCGGTTGCCGCGCGGGCTTTCGGTCGTCCACCCGGGCTCGCGCTGCCCCTCCTGCGGGACGCCGGTCGCGTTCTTCGACAACGTGCCGGTCGTGTCCTGGCTGCTTCTCCGTGGCCGCTGTCGCCGCTGTGGCGCGCCCATCTCGGTTCGCTACCCGCTCGTCGAGCTACTCGTGGCGCTGCTCTTCCTCGCGGCAGGATTCCTCTACGGACCCACGCTCGTCGCGGCCTCGGCGGGCCTTCTCGCGGCGGCCTGCGTGATTCTCGCGGCCACCGACCTCGAGGCGCGCGCGCTGCCCGACGAAGTGACGCTCGGGACTCTCGCGCTCGGCCTCGTCATGGCGGCATTCCGTGATCGCGCCGTGACGGCTTCGGGGCGCGATCTCGCGCGGCAGGTGGCCGGGAGCCACCTCGTCGAGGCGGTCGTCGGGGCGCTGCTTGGCGCGCTCTTTCTCGAAGGGGTGCGGCGTGCATACGCGCGGCTGCGCGGCCAGGAAGGCATGGGCGGAGGCGACGTGAAGATGCTCGCGATGGCGGGCGCGTTCACCGGACCCGCGGGCGTGTTCCTCACTCTCTTTTTCGCCTCGCTCGCGGGCACGGTCGTCGCGGGCGGCGCGACGCTCCTCCGTGTGCTCCGCTGGTCCCTCGAGGCGCGGCGCGCCCGCGCGTCGTCCTCGGCCGCTCATGCGGTGGCGGCACGTGCCGGGCTTCTCGTCGGGGACGACGGCCGCGTCCTTTCGGCGTCGGCGCGCTTCCGCGAGATTCCGGGAGCCGCGCCTGACGGAATGCGCCTCACCGCGGACGTCCCGACGGCCGGCCGTCTCCTCGCGTTCGTCCGGCTCGCGCGGACGCGGGCCCGGCGCGGCGAGCCGGCCGCGCACGGGCGCCTCGCGCTCGACGACGGCGCCGACTTCTTCCGGGTTCTTGCGGCGCGCGCCGAGGCGACGCCGGGCGGGCTCCTCGTGCTTCTGGCGCGGGTCGACGTGCCGTTCGGCGTCTTTCTCGCCTGCGGCGCGCTCGTGGCTTTCGTGGCCGGACGCTCGGCCTGGGACGCGATCGCCGGGGGGCTGCCCTGGATTCCGAGGCTTCTGCCGTGACGGGTCGCGTGTTCGAGCGCGAGGTGCGCATCGTGATCGTGGGCGGGCTCGCAACGCTGCTCTTTCTCGCCGGGACGGCCGTCGTCGTGCTCCGGAACACCGCGGCGTGGGGCGCCGGCGAGAGCCTCCGGCGCCTGACCGCGGAGACGCGCGCGGTCGCGGACCGCCTCGCCGCAACGCCGGACCCCGCCCTCGCGCTCGTCTCGGATGCGCCCGTCACGCGCCTTCTCCGCGAGCTGAACGCGCGGGGCGCCGCGCTCTACGACGCGCGGGGAGAGCTCGTCGTCGATGCCCCGTTCCTCCCGGACGCCGGGCCCGCGCCCGCCGCGCTGCCACCCGGCGAGCGGCCCTCTCCGGAACCCGTCATAGCGAGGGGCGAAGGCGGAGCTCCGGCGATCACCGTCGTTCTTCCGGGGGCGACGCGGATACTGAGGGTCGTCTGGGACGGAACGTCGATTACGGAGGCGCGCCGCAATGCCCGCATCCTCTCGGTTGCGGTGCCCGCGGCCGCGGGCGTCCTCGTCCTTCTCGTGGTGCCGTTCCTGCGGCGCCTCTCGGAACCGATCGACGCCCTCACCGAGACGGCGCGCGGGGCCGGAGGCCTCGTGCCGGCGGCGCGGGCCGGCAGCGACGAAGCCGAGACGGCGATCGCCACGTTCCAGCGCACGGTCGAGGAGCTCAAGAAGCGCACGGCCGAGCTGGAAGGGCTCCGCCGTTCCGAACAGCGGCGCGCGGACGACCTCGCGGTGACCGCCGAGACGCTCGTGCGCTCGCACCCCGGCGGGCTCGTCGTGGTGGACGCCGCGGGCCGCCTGACGCAGGCGAACGCGCCCGCCCGCGAGTTCCTCGGCCTCGGCGAGGGGAATCTCGCCGAGGCCGAGGCGGCGATCGACAGGGTGCCCGCTCTCCGCGCGGCGGCGGAGGCGGCGCGCCGGGGCTCGCCGACGCTCTCGCGGGAGCTCGCGCTCGGAGCGAGCCCGGAAACGCGCCTGCTCGAGCTGACGGCCGTCCCGATTCTCGACTCCGGAAAATCCGTCATGGGCGTCCTGCTGTTCCTCGAGGACCGCACGAACACGCGGCGTCTCGAGCGGGAGCTCTCGTCCCGCCGCGAGCTCGCGGCTCTCGGTGAGATGTCGGCGGGCATCGCGCACGAGTTCCGCAACGCGACGGGCACGATTCTCGGCTGGGCGCGCCTCGCCGCGAAGACGAGCGATCCGGTGGCGCGCGCGCGTCAGCTCGACGCGATTCAGGCCGAGGCCGAGCACGTGGCACGCGTGACCGGCGACTTCCTCTTTTTCGCGCGGCCCGAACGGCTCGAGATGGGGCCATGCGACCTCCGCGCGCTCGCGCTCGAGATCGCGGACGAGCAGCGCGCGCTGACGCCCGGCGTCCGCGTGGAAGCCGCGGGGACGTTCGCGCCCGCGATCGCCGACGCGGCCCTCGTGCGGCGCGCGCTCGTGAATCTGGTGAAGAACGCATGCGAGGCCGCGGTCGCGGGCGGCCGGGCGGGCCGCGTCGTCCTGCGCGGCGAGGGCGCGGCGGCCGGCTTCGCGCGGATCGCAGTCGAGGACGACGGCCCGGGAGTGTCCGAAGAGGCCGCCGCGAAGCTCTTCGTCCCGTTCTATTCCACGAAAGACACGGGGACGGGGCTCGGCCTCGCCCTCGTCGCCAAGATCGCCCTGCTCCACGGCGGCGCCGTGACCGTCGAGCGCTCACCCGAGCTTTCGGGCGCGCGGTTCGTTCTCACGCTGCCGGTGGCCGCCTGAGGCTTCCGCCTCGATCGGGAGGAGGCGCCCTCAGGGTGCGAGGGCGGCGCCCGCCGCGGGCGCGGCCGTACGGTTCGTCGCGGCCTTCCGCTTCTCGACGAGCGCCTTGAACTGGTCCTTGTCCAGCGCCTTTTCGAGCGCCTCGTCCGGCTCGACGGTGGCCGCCACGACGAGATCCGCGAGGTACTGGTCCATCCCGATCATCCCGGCGTTGCGGCCCGTCTGGATGAGCGTCGAGATCATGTTCGTCTTGCCTTCGCGGATGCTGTTCGAGAGCGCGGAGGAGCCGCGGAGGACCTCGAACGCGGGCGTGCGTCCGCCGCCCTTCCTCTTGAGCAGCACCTGGGCGACGACCGCCTTCAGGACTTCGGCCAGAACGATGCGGACCTGCTCCTGCTCCTCGGCGGGGAAACTGTCGATGAGGCGGTCCACCGCCTTCGCGGCGGAATTCGTATGCAGCGTGCCGAAGACCAGGAGTCCGGTCTCGGCGGCCTGCAACGCCATCGACATCGTCTCGAGGTCGCGGAGCTCGCCGACGAGGACGACGTCCGGGTCCTCGCGGAGCGCGGCCTTGAGCGCGCCCGCGAACGTCGGCGTGTCGAAACCGAGCTCGCGGTGCGAGATGAGCGACTTCTGGGGCGCGTGGACGAATTCGACGGGGTCCTCGATCGTCACGATGTGCGACGCGCGCGTGCGGTTGATCCAGTCGAGGAGGGCCGCGAGCGTCGTGGACTTGCCGGATCCCGTGGGGCCGGTCACGAGCACGAGGCCGCGCGGAACACGCGAGACGTTCGCGACGATGGGCGGGAGCCCGAGCTCCTCGATCGTGAGCACCTTCGGCGGGATCATGCGGAGCACGGCGCCGGACCCGTGCTCCTGCCGGAACAGGTTCACGCGGAAGCGGGCGATTATTCCCATCGAGTATCCGAAGTCGGCGTCGCCCGTCTCGCGCCAGTCCTTGAGGGGTTTTTCGGGGGCGATCGGCACGACGAGGCTCTCGTACTCCTCCTCGGTCAGCGTGCGCCACTTCAACCGCTGAAGATCGCCGTCCACGCGGATCATCGGCGGCGAGCCCACGGTGAGGTGAAGGTCCGAGGCCTTCTTGTCGACGACGATCCGGAGGAGCGTGTCGATCCGGTTCGCGCCCATGTTGGCCGTGGAGACGGGGGGCGTCGCGCTCACTCGAGCGCCTGCCTCTCGTCGGCGAGGAGCTTTTCGAAGGGTTCCTTCTTGAGCGCCTTCTCGATCGCCCTCTCGGGATCCACCTTGCCTTCCTCGCAGAGCTTCATGAGCGACTGGTCCATGGTGACCATACCGGCGTTCTGGCCCGTCTGGAGCTGGGACGGCAGCTGATGCGTCTTGCCTTCGCGGATCAGCGCGGACACGGCGGAGGTCGACCGCAGGATCTCGAAGGCGGCCACGCGGCCCGCGAAACCGCGGCGCGGCAGGAGGGCCTGGGAGACGACGGCCTTCAGCGAGTCCGCGAGCATGACGCGGATCTGGCCCTGTTGACCGGGGGCGAAGGAGCTGATGATGCGGTCGATCGTCGCCGGCGCATTCGTCGTGTGCAGGGTGCCGAGCACGAGATGGCCCGTCTCCGAGGCCGTGATCGCGAGCGAGATCGTTTCGAGGTCGCGCATCTCGCCGACCAGGATCACGTCCGGGTCTTCGCGGAGGGCGGCCTTGAGCGCCCGCGCGAACGAGGCCGTGTGGTGGGGCACCTGCCGCTGGTTCACGAGGGCTTCCTTGTTCTGGTGGATGAACTCGACCGGGTCCTCGACGGTGATGATGTGGCACGGGCGCGTTTCGTTGATGCGGTCGATGAGCGCCGCGAGCGTCGTGGACTTTCCGCAGCCCGACGGGCCGGTCACGAGGACGAGTCCCTGCGTGAACTTCAGGACGTCGGAGAGGGAGGGCGGGAGTCCGATCTCCTCGATCGTCGGAATCGACTTCGGGACGACGCGGAAGCACGCGTCGAAGCCGCCGCGCTGGGAATAGAAATTCGCGCGGAAGCGCCCGAGTCCGGGCAGCTTCAGGCAGACGTCGATCTGCCGCTCCCGTTCGAGGCGCTTCCACTCCGTCTCGTCGAGCACTTCGCGGATGAGCTGGGTCGCGCGCGCGCGGGTCATGGGAGGCGCGTCCAGGGGCTCGAGAACGCCCTGCACCCGCCGGTGGGGCACGAATCCGGTGGCGAGGTGGAGGTCGGAGGCTCCGCGCTTGACCGTATCGGCGAGGAACTCGACGAGCCGCGCGCCGATGTTGCCCGCGAGGTTGACGGCCTCGATCTCGGGCTCGATGTCGGGGAGCGCGTCGCGGGCCTCGTCGCCCGAGAGCTTGCCGACGAGACGGCGGGCGCGTTCGCGCACCGCGGGGTCCAGCTGCGCCATCTGCGAGACGCGCGAACAGATCGTCGCGATCTGCGGCTGCACGCTTGGCTCCGCGACCGCGAGCTTTCCCATCGCGTCGAGAATCTCCATCTGGACGTCGGGACGCGTCGCGGCGCTCTTGAACGCCTCGAGCAGCGGCTGCGCGGCGCGCTTGTCGCAGAGCTCCCCGACGGCCGAGGCAGCGGCGATGGCGAGCTCGGGGTCCTTCAGCGCCGCGAGGAGGCACGCGAGGACCTCGTCGTTTCCCTTGCCCGTGCGCCCGAGCGTCTCGACGGCCCGCGTCCGCACCCAGAGGTCGCGGTCGTCCACGAGCTTGATCCACACGGGCAGCGCCTTGACGTCCGAGAGCGCGAGCGTCATCTCCGAGGCGGCCTTCGCGAACGCCGGATCGGGATCGTTCGTGAGCGCGAGGAGCGCGTTCACGAATCCCGGGAGGCCGTCGCGGGCGGTCTCGACAGCGCGGTCGCGAACCCAGACGAACGAGCCGCGGAAATGCTCGAGGAGCCGGCGCGCGAGGAGCTCCGGCGCGAAGGACATCAGGAGATTCACGGCGCCCTGGCGCACGAGCGCGTTCCCGTCGGCGAGGAGCGGCACGATCTCCGGGGTGTGATCCTGCTTGGCCGTCGCGAGCAGGCGCTTGATGGCCGCGAACGAGGCCTCCGCGACGCGCCCGGCGCCCGTGCGGGCCATCTGGAGGACGTCGGGGAAGTAGCTCTCGTTCGGGTTCTTCTCGAGAACGGCGAGGGCCGAGTACCGGATCTCCTCGCTTTCGTCCTGCAGGAGCGGAACGGCGAGGCTCGCGGCCACCGCCGCGCTTCCCTCGAAGCTCATCTCGCTCACGGCCTTCAAGGCGCGGGCGCGGACGGCGGGGTTCGTCGCGGTGAGGACGCGGCGCGCGATGTCGAAGGCCGCCTCGGCGGGCAGCTCACGTGCGAGATCGAGGGCCGCGAGGCGCGCGAAGTCGTCGCCGCGGGACGCCACCTCCTGGAGGAAGGGCCCGAGCTGCGGACCCGCGAGCTCTTTCAGGAACCGCATGACCGCGCGCCGCACGGCTTCCGAGCGGGTCTTGAGGAGAGGGACGAGCGCCTCGAGGCCGGCCCGGTCGTGGCGCCTCTTCAGGATCGCGAGGCCTGCCGCCCGGATCTCCGGGGTCTGGTCCAGCGCGGTCCAGGCAACCCATTCGACGTCGGGCTTCGAGACGCTCTGGAATTTTTCGAGGAGCTCTTTCTTCTGCTGCTCGTTCGTCCACCTGTGCTCGCGGAGCTGGACGACGAAGGCCGGCTCGGAACGGAGACCGCGCAGCTTCTCGAGGACCATCAGCGAGGCTCCATGCTTGGCCTATCGTAGCCGAGCGCGCCGGTTCGCGCCTCGCGCGGGAATCGTCCGCCGCCGGGCAGAGAGTGTTACGAAAAGTGTCAGTTCGAGCTGTTTGAGTGGGCTTAAGATTCGCATCGCAACGGGTGTAACATGCCTCCCCGGAATCATTTGGCTTTCAAGCATGGGCTTGGGCACGAACCTCGCTTTTAAGGGACGGACTTTCTCGATGAAGCGTCAGAAGAATCATTCGACTTTGCTCATCCGCCCACCGCTAGGCGCACCCCGTCCGCACGCCCGGAGGGGATTCAGCCTGGTCGAGTTGATGGCGGTCGTCTTCATCATTGGCATCATTTTCATCATCGGTGGAGGCCAGATCTCGAAGGCCTGGAAGCGCCAGAAGCTCCAGAGCGCCTCGGGGGACATCAAGGTTCTCTTCCAGCGGGCGTACTCGGAGGCGCAGCGCCGCGGGATCCCGGTGTTCGTGCAGGTGGGCCCTCTCGTCACGGCGGGAGCCTCCCGTTATCTCCCCATCTACCTGATCGGCGACCAGACGCAGGACGAAGTTCTCGACACGTTCCAGAAGGTGCCGGCGGCCGGTGAGGACATCCTCATTGATCAGTACAACATCATCGTGAGGGGGCTTTCCGGCACGATGGGGGTAACCGGTGTGGACCAGGAGTTCTGTCTGTCGGAGGACGGCACGAACCTGGTGAAGTCGACGCTCTGGTCGGACGAACCCCCCGGCTCCACGGACTGGAACGTGGCGCGTGTCCTCATGTGCGACCTCCAGGGGCGCGCGATGTCGGTCGGCCCGAAACCCGCCGCTCCGAAAGTCGGCCTCCCCGCCTCGACGGGCCGGCAGATCGGCGCTCCGGCCACGCTCGTCTTCACGCACGTGGACGTCGTCAACGGATCCTTCGCTCCTCCGACACGCTTCCTGATCAGCATCAACCCGGTCTGGAGCGTGCGGTCCGTCCGTCAGGTCAACAGCAGCTACAGCCTTCCGTACGCGTTGGCGAACTGGATGAACCAGGATGGCTGACCGTCGCGCCTTCCCCCGCGCCCGCCGCGGCAGCAGCTTCGTCGAGGTGCTCCTTGCCATGACGATCATGGCGCTCGTCCTCGTGGGCATCCTCGAGATGTTCTCCGTTTCGCTCATCATCAACAAGGGCGCGGCGGCGCGCACGCAGATGCTCTTCAAGTGCCAGCAGGTCGTCGAGAACATCCGCTGGTATTACTTCGTGACGCAGAACAAACTGGCGATGCCCCTCGGCACCGGCATCCCCGCGCTCGGGGCGGCAAAGGTGGATCTCCCGTACCTCGGAAGCGAGGACGAGTGGGCGTTCTGGGGCCCCACGGGAGCGAACGTGATGGAAGCGGCGAAAGGCCCCTACAAGGTCCGTTACACGATCGTGAACGACACGGCCCAGACGCTGAAGAGCGGCGGCGTCGTTTGGGTGATCACGGTCTCGGCGGTGCCGACGGACGACGCCACCGCCACGCGCTATTTCGGAATCAGCACGACCGGCAGCGGCAAGAGAGTGGATTATGTGGCCCAGTTCGTCCAGTAGGGCTTCTGCCAGCAGCCGCGGGCGCCGGGCTCGGGGCTTCACGCTCCTCGAGGCGATGATCTCGCTGCTGCTCCTCGTCATCGTCCTCATCGTCGCGATGACGATGCTCTTCCAGATGCGCGCGTTCGCCGAGCGGCAGCAGTACTTCATGCTTCCCCGCCAGGCGGCCCGCCGTGCGACCGATTACCTGTCCTACTACATCGCGGGCGCTTCCGACGTCAACTACGTCGATTCCACGCACCCGAGCCCGAACGCGCTGATCATGTATTACAACTCGGGCACTCCCGGCGTTCTCACGCAGGCCTCGTACAACAACCTCACGGGCAAGGAGACGTTAAACGCCCCTCGCGACATACCGGCGAACGCCGTCATCCCGACGGCGATTGCGTCGACGAACTTCGGCGACATCGGAACCGACATCATCACGATGGTGAGCCCTTTCGACCCCGGCCGGTACCAGGTCTACGTGCCGTTCCCGACGCCGCTCGGTGTCAGCATCAATTTGTGGTTCAACTTCCGAGTCGGCTGCGGCACGACGAACGACGACACGGCGAATCAGAAGGCCTTCGCCGCGGCGACGGGCCTCGACGGCCCGACGGGGAGCGCTCTTCTCATGCTCGTCGACAGGAACGGGAGCTGGGCCTACGTGCGCATTCCGGAGACGGGTTATAAGACGGACGGGCTCTGCTCCGACGTGAACGCGGGTTCTTTCAAGAACATTCATGTGGTGGTCGATACGGCCTCGGCGGCGCTTCCCGCGCCCCCGAACGGAGTCGCGACCTTCACGGATCCGGTTTACCTCGTCACGGGTCTCCAGGTGATCTCCTTCCGCGTCCTGACGGACAGTGTCGACGGCATTCCCAAGCTGCAGCAGAAGCTCGGCCTCTTCGATCCGAAGACGGACAACCCGGGCACGGCCTTCACGAACGTGATGGAGAACGTGGAGGATCTGCAGGTCGCCTATGTGTACTCGCAGGACGCGGCCGCGGGAACGGGAATTGACAAGTCATTGGTCTGGAACACGGCGTCCCAGACGATCGATCCGGCCGCTCCCGGATGTGGAGCGCTGCCCGCGCCCGGGTGCGACACGCATGTTCCCTTCCAGGCCGGACCGAATTTCGGCGCGGCTATTCCACCTCTCGACATCTCCAACGTGATCGGCGTGCGGTTCTCCGTCACGGGGCGGTCTCCGCTTCTCCCGATCGGCGCCAGACAGCTCACGAACATCGACGTCAAGGAATCTCTGGCGACCACGTCGAGCCGGCATTTCCGGCCGGCGTCGGAGGACCACGCGGTCACGATGGACACGGTCTCCCATCCGACGTGGCCGCTCTACGACCAGTACGACCACTACCGCGCGACGGCGACCCTGATGCTGCGCAACCGGATTCCGAAGGGATGAGCGAAACGCACATGAGACCATGCAGGCAACCACGCGGGAGCGCCCTCGTCTCCGTGATCCTCGTTCTTCTCGTCCTGACGATCGTCGGAGTCGGCATCGCGTACTTCACCTCCATGGAGGACCGCCTGTCGGGCAACACGCGCATCGCGAAGGCGGGTTTCTATGCGGCGGACGCGGGTCTCCGGCGGGGCGAGGCCCTTCTGAACGAAGTCATCAATCTCGAACAGGCGACCTGCGGCGTGCAGAGCCTGTCGCTCATTCTCGCCGCCCGCACGGGGGCCGATTACCCCGTTCCCGGCGGCGGTTACCCGGCGAAGGTGCTGGACCTCTCGACTCTTCCCGCTCCCGCGGTGGCGTGCCTCGGGGTGGATGCCCGCGCCTACAAAGACGTCTTGATCCCGCAGCCCGCGTCGGTTTCCGTCGTGGATAAGGTCTCGTACTCGCTTTACCTCCGCAACAACGTGGATGACGCGCCGGGCACCGACACCGTGGACACGGACAACATCGTGAACCTCGTTTCCGTCGGAACGGTGCTGCTCCCGGCGGGCATGGTCGTGACGAAGATCGTCGAGGAGCAGCTCCTCCTGACGACCGGTGGGGGATCGACCGGAGGCCAGAAAGACGTGAACGCCGGCGGAACGAACACCATCAGCGGATCATCGAAGACCTAGCCATGACGAAACCTCGCCGCTCCGCTGCCCTTCCGGTCTCCATGAGGAAGGGGTGCGCTTTCCTGCTTCTCTTCGCCATGATCTTTGGCGGGGCGGGTACCGTCCAGGGTGCGACGACGCGAACCGAAGGGTACGACCCCCTTCGCCAGCTCACCGCACAGCTTCTCCGCGCGAACCTCCTCATCCTCCAGGACGTCAGCGGGTCGATGCGCTGGGACGTGAGCGCGCACTCCCTCATCGAGGACGAGGATTCCGTCGGCCGGCTCGTCTGGAGCGTGACCTGCCTCGACCGCAACCTGGGCCCGACGCCGACGCCGACGTCAACTCCGACGGAGACGCCGACGTCGACGCCGACGGTGACGCCGACGTCCACCGGCACGTCCACGCCCACCGTTACGCCCACCGTGACGCCCACCGCGACGTTCACGCGGACGCCGACGGTGACGCCGACGGTGACGCCGACGTCGACGGTGACGCCGACGGTGACGCCGACCTTGACGGTCACACCGACGGTGACGCCGACGCTGACGCCGACGATCACGCTGACGCCGACGCTGACGCCGACGATCACGAATACGCCGACGGTGACGCCGACGCGGACGTCGACGATCACGCCGACGGTGACGCCGACCTTGACGGTCACACCGACGGTGACGCCGACGCTGACGCCGACGATCACGCTGACGCCGACGCT
>Ga0207932_1000193_pt1 | contig 20173 bp, 21 predicted proteins | sample NGESurdeep092012_FD_184480 | JGI IMG/M metagenome (GOLD analysis project Ga0207932, IMG submission 184480) | Arctic peat soil microbial communities from Barrow, Alaska - NGEE Surface sample 415-2 deep-092012 (SPAdes) | ecosystem: Environmental > Terrestrial > Soil > Wetlands > Peat ...
AAAATGTGAGCACCGCTAAACCTTGACGAGCTCTTTTAAATCGCTTATAAACTCTAGAATCGTCGTTTCATTTATATGTGGCATTATGACGATTCGCAGTGCGCCCCCCATAACAGATATCCGCCAGCCGCGCGCGGTGAGCCCGAGCGCTAGCTGCGGTAATCGAGGCAACTTGAATGCCACAATGTTCATGACTGGGGGGATTACTGGATAGACGCCAAATTCAGCAGCTTCTTCTACGCAAAGGTTCGTCAAACGCATGCATTTACGGACAACGTTTCGATATCCTTGGACACCAAGATGTTCAAGCACGGCAAGCGTTGCAGCAACCGAAGCGCCACCTCTCGTGCCGGTCATAGAGCGCTCGACTGAGTAAAACGTGTTCGTGCCGAGGGCGTCGAAGTCAGCGGGCCTTTTAAAAAGTAGCCCTCCTGAAGGTATCGTGCTCATACCCATCTTGTGTGGATCGATGGCTATTGATCGAACGCCGTCAACGGTAAAGTCAAAGCGGTACTTTTTTTCAAGAAATGGGATAACGAAGCCGCCGAAAGCCGCATCGACGTGCAAAAAAGCGTCATTCTCTAAAGCGACCTGAGCGAGGGCGGGAATCGGATCGATCACGCCTAGCGCCGTAGTACCTGCAATTCCGACAATACAAATGGTGTCCTCATCGACAAGCTCTTCAACTGCGGTAGCGTCAACAGCGCAACGCTCATCGAGACTTGCTTGACGTACCTCGACGCCAGTAAAATCCCGGGCCTTATCAAACGACTGGTGTGCCGACTCCGGAACAATGATGTTCGGCTTTCGCGTGCTGGAGATTAGCTTGCTCGCTCGAACTGCTTGTATGTTCGATTCCGTTCCACCGGAAGTAATATAACCGACGGCGTCAGCTGCGCCGAGTAAACCCCCGAGGATAGTAATGGCACGTCGTTCGAACGCGGCTATTTCGGGAAACAGGTTCGGATCACCGAGGTTCGTGTGAATATGTTCGATGTGCGCCCGTACTGCCACTGGGTGCGGGTATGTGCACATAGAGCTAAGAACTCGGTCGTAGCCTCTGTTTACCCGATTTAGTTCATTGTCCTCATGCATTGCTGAGTTACTAGTTGAACGAAGCGACGACTAATCTCCGTTCGTCAGGTCACGTGAGGCCTCGAGGATGATTCGTTGCTCTGTCCGCGCCACGGCCTCTCTGACGCGCTCAACGGCGTCTATGTTTGACGATAAACTGCTAATTCCCATGCGAACCAGTTTATCCGCCATTTTGGGGTTTGAGCCAGCTTGTCCGCAGATAGACGTCACGACGCCTGCCTTGTTGCAACACCTAATGACATATTCTATAAGCTTGAGCACTGCGGGATGTTGCTCGTTGTATAGGTAGGCGACATTCTCGTTATTGCGATCGACTGCAAGTGTATATTGCGTGAGGTCGTTCGTCCCAAACGAAACGAAGTCGATGCCTTCAGCGACAAGGTCCTCGATTATGAGGGCCGATGCGGGTATCTCGATCATGATGCCGACGTCGACCTTGTCAAAATCAATGCCCATTTCTGCGATAATCTGTTTCGCCTGTCGGACTTCGTCTTGGTGCTGAACCAGGGGCAGCATGATGCCGATGTTGCTGTAGCCATCGTCAATGAGGTTTTTGAACGTCTGAAGTTGCATCTTGAAGACTTCAACGTCACGTAAATCGCGGCGTATCCCGCGCCAGCCGAGCATGGGGTTTGGCTCGATCGGTTCCCCTTCGCCCCCTTCCATTTCTCGGAACTCGTCGGTCGGGGCGTCGAGTGTGCGAACCCACACAGGACGCGGGAAGAACGCGTCGACCACGGTTCGAATACCCTTCTGAAGTTCGCTAACGAACGCGTCTTTTTTGTTGTGCTCGATATACCAATGGGGGTGCTTGCCCATTCCGAGGATCATGTGTTCTACTCGCAAGAGTCCAACCCCATCGGCCCTCGTCGCAACGGCTCGCTCTGTGGCCTCAGCTATCGAAACGTTAACTTTTACTTCGGTTGCAGTAATCGGCTTTGATGCGGCGATAGCGACCGTTTCCGCAGCTGGAGCCACCTCAGCCCGCTCGAGCACTCCAGAGAATATAATGCCCTTTTCACCGTCAACGGTTACGAACATGCCGTCCGTAAGCTTTTTTGTGGCCTCTTTCGTTCCTACCACCGCGGGAACGCCCAGTTCTCGAGAAACGATAGCAGCGTGGCTCGTCAAACCACCTTCGTCAGTCACGATCGCAGCCGCCCTTCGCATCGCGGGAACCATGTCTGGGGAGGTCATTTCTGTAACGAGTATATCCCCCTGTAAGACTCTGTCGAGCTCATCCACGCTTCTAATGATCTTGACTTTGCCCGATACTTGGCCGGGGGAAGCGCCGAGGCCTTCGAGAAGCTTCTCTGCGTCGCTTGCAGCGACCGTCTTTTGCTCTGCCCCCTCACTCTTGATCGTCGTCACTGGCCGCGATTGGACGATGAATACCTCCCCATTTTCGATTGCCCATTCGATATCTTGGGGGCTCTCATAATGCTCTTCGATGAGTTCGCCGAGGTCAAGAATCGTTTTCAACTCGCTGTCGCTGAGGACTCGTTTGTTTTGCATGTCTGCGGGGACATCCTTTGTGGTTGTATCTCCCGTTTTTTGGTCCTTCACAACCATAATCTTCTTTGTAGCAACGTTCGCTTTTATGTTGCGGGTTTTTCTGTCGATTAGGAATGTATCGGGCGACACGGAGCCTGAAACAATGGCTTCGCCAAGGCCCCAAGAACCCTCAATGATCGCTTCGGGTGCACCAGTTGTCGGGTTGGATGTGAACATAACGCCTGATTTTTCGGCGTTGACCATCTTTTGGACAACGGCCGAAATGTTTACGGACTCATGATCAAAACCTTGCTTGATTCGGTAGAAGATGGCCCGCGCGCCGTACAATGATGCCCAGCATTTTTGAACCGCGACGACGACGTTGTTAGCGCCTTTCACGTTGAGAAACGTTTCCTGTTGTCCTGCAAAGCTCGCTTCAGGCATATCTTCAGCCGTCGCACTTGATCGTACGGCAACTAAAGGCTCCATGCCCTCTCTTTTTCCCAACTCTTTGTATGCGGCGATGATGTCGTTGCGCATACGCTGCGGCATTTTTGTTGCTAAAATGAGCTTCTTAGCCTTTTCAGCAGCGGCAGCAAGCTTGTTTGCGTCGTCGACGTTCACTTGAAGTGTCGCAAAAAGTTGCTTTGCGATGCCCGTTTCGTCCAAAAAGCGCCGGAAAGCTTGTGCAGTGACAGCGAAACCGCGCGGCACGGGAATCTCCGCATTTATCATCTCTCCAAGGCTTGCCCCTTTTCCCCCCACTGAAGGAACGTCTTCAATACGGACGTCCTCTAGCCAGACGACAGTTGGTTTATCTTTCATACTCGGCATCCTTTGCAGTTTGTGACTGTTATTTGCAGTGGTGATTACATAAGCCTTTCCAACAAAAACTAGAAATACGCTTTTGACGTGTAGGTTATTCGAATAGCGTTGGCGTACTTCGTGCGCTTCAGTTTTTTGACGAGGAATCGTAGTAATGAGGATACTCGTAAGTGACCCCGTATCGCAGGCAGGCGTCGATCTCCTAAAAAGAGAACACGACGTCGACGTAAAGACTGATCTTCTGCCGGAAGAGTTTATCCGCATCATTGGTGATTACGACGCTCTCATCGTAAGGAGTGCCACAAAAGTCACGAAGGACGCCATTGACGCGTCAAATCTTAAAGTCATAGGGCGGGCGGGCGTTGGCGTCGACAACATAGACGTTGATGCTGCGACGGCGAAAGGCATCATCGTCATTAATGCGCCTGAGGGCAACATGATCTCAGCGGCCGAGCATACTATAAGCCTAATGATGGCCCTTTCGCGGAGCATCCCGCAGGCAAGTTCTTCAGTGAGAAACGGTGAGTGGCAACGCTCGCGTTTTCTCGGAGTCGAGGTTTTTGGCAAGACGCTCGGCGTCGTCGGGCTCGGGCGCATTGGAGCTGAAGTCTCGAAACGAATGCGCGCTTTCGGGATGAACGTTATTGCCTACGATCCTTTCATTACCGTTGAGCGTGCAAAGGAGCTTCGCGTCGACATCGCATCGCTTGATGAGGTTCTCGCGAACTCAGACTTTATTTCCATTCATACCCCTTTGACGAAGGAAACGTACCACTTAATCGGGGCACCGGAGATCGCGAAGATGCGTGACGGTGTCCGCATTTTAAACGTTGCGCGCGGTGGCATCATTGATGAAGACGCGCTGTTCGAGGGTCTTAAAAGCGGCAAGATAGCCGGAGCAGCGTTAGACGTCTTCGAACGAGAGCCCCCAACAGGAAATCCACTTCTCACGCTTGATACATGCATCGCGACGCCGCACCTCGGCGCTTCGACAGTTGAGGCGCAGATCAACGTCTCGGTAGCAATCGCGGAACAGACGCTGAGCGCGCTTAAAGGTGAACCGGTTCGAAACGCGGTAAACGTTCCGATACGCGCTGAGACGTTTGGCGCGATCAAGAGTTACATGCCGCTTTCAGAGCAACTCGGGAAGTTCTGTATTCAGCTGGTGGAGGGGCAGATTAAGGGCATCGAAATCACGTACGTCGGTGAGGTGGGCCAATGCGATGTCCACCCGTTGACCATAGCAGTCCTGAAAGGCGTGCTCGATCACGTGTTGGAATCACCAGTCAATTTTGTCAACGCACAGTTGTTTGCAAAGAAGCGGGGTATCAGGATTACGGAGACGAAGACTGAACGGCTCGAAGATTTTCAGAGTCTAATAACGGTCAGAATAGACAGCGACAAGGGTGACGACTGGTCAGTGTCGGGAACCCTTTTTCTGGGGGATCAACCGCGTATCGTCAAGATCGGCAACTACCACGTAGACGCGGAAACCAAGGGCTGCATGCTGATAACGTCCCACACTGACAAGCCCGGCGTCATAGGTAAGGTCGGCACGTTACTCGGAAACAGCAACATCAATATCGCTGGAATGAACGTAGGTCGCGACAAAGTCAGAGGGGGCGCGGTGATGGTGCTCGCACTTGACGATCCGATTTCAGACGAGGTTTTAGCACGAATCAGAGAGATCGATGGGATATCCGTCGCGAAAGCCGTCGTGCTTTGACACTGCTGTGATCCACATTTGTCTTTTGTAGTCACTGCAGCTGGCCTGTTCCTCGCAGTTTAACGCTTCTTCTTCTTCGAGCTCTTTTTTCGAGCTTTGTTTTGGGCCTTTCGCCGTATTTCAGGTTGCGCTGCTGGGCGGTGAGTCGATTTCTCTACGGCATCAACGAATGGCTCGCGTCTCTCGTCTGAGCTCTCTTTCCCTCTCTTTCCCTCGTCGGTCTGTTCCTCAGAAGCTTCGCTTGGTACAGGAACCGCGTGCCGTGCTGCTGCTTTTCTTTGTTTGGCGCTTCTTCGCTGTGGCTGAACTGTCTTTTCGTAAGGCACTGAAATCCAGAGGGCAACAAGTATAACAGTGAAAATAATGAGGATGAGGACAGCGGTTGGGTCGACGCTGTTCAAAACTGGGAGGAAGAACAGTGCGACAATGATTGCTAAAGGGATTCCGGCGAAAATTCCGATATACAACAGAGCCGCTGTGAACTTATCTTTTTTCATGTTGGCTATAAGCTCCATTAGCCGCGCTCTCGAACGCGCACGCCTACTAGCTGTGCCTGTCGTTCTACTAATCTCTTTTGATCTCTGGGGGTGGACTAGTGAGTTCAATCATTGCGCGTCAATCAGTCAAGTTTGACAAGCGTATTCGTTGAAATAGACCGTCACGCGCTCCGCATCATGATGCGTGCTCCGCGGTCAAGCGCGTCTAAGATACGATTAGCGATGTTTGTGCCCTTCGTCACCTTTATCTCGCCACCTCGTCCGATGGTAGCCGTGAAGAGATAATCGTCATCGATTAAAACGTCAACAATTTCGCCAGGACGGGCGTTTGACGTTACAATAACGTGTCTGTCGGCGAGATCAATTTCGGCATTTGAAGGAGCTTTTTGAGGCGCCTCTTTTTGACGATCTTGGGATCGTCGAGACTCTTCGTTTGTTTGAAGGACGTCAATGTCGATGCCAAGGACGTCTTCAACTTTTTCGATGTTTTTGCCGCCCTTGCCGATAACGTGCGATATATCTCTGTCGCTGACGTACACGTTGGCGCGTGTGTCAGAAAGGATCTCGACAGTAACGGGCTCTTTGGCATATTTATCGATCTCCCTTTCAATCTCCCTTGCAGCGGACTTCCACGTTGGTTTTGCCCTTCCCGGCTCTTTATGGCCTACTGCCATAACGACGATTTGCCTGCTAAAAAGATAGATCTCGTACTCAACTTTGTTCGTCTCAAAGTTTCGCACCTCGATAACGGGCCTCGCAAGATCTGCTTCCATCATCCCTGACGGCACTTTGACTGCAAAATGGACGTCATAGACTAATTCAATCTCACCTTTCTTGAGAAAAATGACGGTATCGACAACTTGAGGAATAATGCCAAACTCGACTCTCCCGATCAAGCGCTGCAGTGCATCGATGCCACGGGTCGTATGTACGACGCCGACCATTCCTACCCCTGCAAGGCGCATGTCAGCGAAGGTCTTGAAGTCGTTAGTCTTGCGCACCTCGTCATAGATCGTGTAGTCTGGTCGCACAAGCAGAAGGATGTCAGCAGTTTTTGCCATATCACCTTCGAGCGCAGAATACTGCGTGATGTTGTCTGGGACCTGCAAATCGCGCGGACTTTCCATGGTCTTGACGATAAAGTCCTGTCCTGCAAGAAACTCAGCGACGCTTGCAGCCAACGTCGATTTACCGGATCCAGGTGGTCCTGCGATCATTATGCCCCGTGTCGATTCACCCAGCCGCTTCTTCAGTTCGTCGGAAAATTTGTAGTCGTCGAGCTTAACCTTCGCTATCGGGCGTACCGCGGTTATCTCGATGCCATCAGAAAATGGGGGTCGGGCAATGGCTATTCGTATCGAGCCGAGTTGAACGATCGTGGCGCCTCGGCGTTCTATTTCAATAAAACCGTCAGAGCGGGACTTTGCTTGTTCAATGACGTCTGAGGCAATGGCCCGTATCTCCTTTTCGCTCATCCGAGTTTTTCTAATATTGACCAATCGAAGGTCTGCTATCGAGCCACGTTTAGCTCGTGGAGGGACACCCTCTTTGAGAAACACCGACATGGTGTTGCGAGTGAAAAACTTCTGCAACAGCAGCGGTTTTTCCGCCCCCTTTTCAGGCTCGAGGTACATGACATCCAACCCTTTGGCGCGAGCGACTTCACTTTGGACGATATCGCTCGTGATAAACGTCGCGCCGTTTTCGACCGCGACGGTTCGTATCATCGCATCGATTTCCCCGACTGAGGCGAGTTTGATTTCATCTGCTGTGGGTCGCCTTCCTACGTAGATTAGGTCAACTTCGCCCGTGCGTTTGCGCTCAGCAAGCGCTTTAAGCTCATTAAGCCCTTTAAAGCCGATCTCGCGTCCTTGGTTTGCCTGAGCTTCGAGCTCAGAGACAACCGCTTCGGGGATGATGATTGCCGCTCCTCGCAGTTCGCCGTCGTCTATGAGCTTTGTGATCCTACCGTCGATCAACACACTCGTATCTGGAACGTACTTAACTGTCATTCAATCTCGCGTTATGGTAGTTGTCAGGCCATCTTAATAATAATGCCCTCATTTTGAACGTCACTGACCGGCGGCCGTTATACTTGCATACTACATTTCTAAATCGCTCTCACACTACCATGCCCTCGTAGACTGATATCGTTGTCGAAGGAGTGGAAAACTACTCTAACTACAGAAAAATTGACGCAGGCAATACAACCTTGGCTGGCTATCCGGCGTACAAGATCGTCTATACAGATTGTGTTAGTAATTTTACAACAACAGAAATATGGACGGTTAAAGAAGGTAAAGTGTACACCATAAACCACGCGGCACATACTAGATACTACGACACTTACGCACCCACTGCTCAGAAAATGATAGACTCGTTCCAGATCAAATAGTGATAGCTAAAGGCAATAAGCAGCGCTCTTCTTCTATGATGAAGCGCTAAAATGTTTTGACCGTGCACTTGAGATAGACCCGCAGAGTCTAGAAGCAGTGCAGTTTAAGAAACAAATTGCGCAAAGCGGGCAGGCTCTCAATAAGAAAGCTGAATAACGTCTGCTACGCTGTAAGGGGGTCTTATGAACATAAAAGGTGAAATACGCGAATATTGGCAAGCGGCAGAGGAGACCTTACCCTTCGAAAAGCTTGAGGAACTTCAGGGCCTCCGCCTTAGAAATACTGTTGAGAGGGTCTACGAGCACGTCCCATTCTACAGAAATAGACTTAAGGAACTCGGTATCACGCCCTCAGATATCACTAAGCGGGATGACGTAGAAGATTTACCATTCACAAAAAAGACCGACTTGCGTAATCACTTCCCCTTTGGCCTCTTTGCTGTGCCACACGAGCAAGTAATTAGAGTTCATGCATCGAGCGGAACGAGCGGCCCCCCCACCGTTGTCGGTTATACCTTGCGCGATATCGCTAACTGGGCCAATATGATGGCTCGGTGCCTCACCATGGTTGGCATTAATTCCACCGACGTTTTTCAAAACGCTGTGAGCTATGGACTATTTACTGGTGGTCTTGGTATGCATTACGGCGCTGAGCTTGTCGGAGCGATGGTGGTTCCTAGCGGCACAGGGGGGACTGTAAAACAGATCGAAATGATGAGGAACTATGGCGTAACGGCAGTTCACGCGACGCCCTCGTACGCGCTTTATTTAGCTGAGACGACCAAGGAGCTCGGCCTTGATCCAACGCGTGACTTGCCACTAAAGACTGGCTGCTTTGGAGCCGAGCCGTGGTCATACAACACTCGCTCCATCCTCGAACGCGAGCTTGGGGTAAAGGCGTACGATTCCTATGGGCTTTCAGAATTGAATGGACCAGGCGTCGCTTTTGAGTGTAAAGAGCAGGACGGGCTCCATTTTTGGAGCGACCACTTCATCGTCGAAGTGGTAAAACCAGATGGGACACCCTGTAAGGAGGGCGAACGAGGGGAGTTGGTACTTACGTCGCTCACTAAAGAAGCGCTTCCGCTCTTACGGTACCGCACCGGAGATGTGACGTACATAAAAGGTTCAGACTGTGCGTGCGGGAGAACGAGTATCCGCACAGCAAAAATACTCGGCAGAGTCGACGATATGCTCGTTATACGAGGCATAAACGTGTTTCCGAGTCAAATAGAACACATCCTTATGTCCATTCCGGAAATAGGCGCTCACTTCCTAATAGTTGTTCAGCGGATTAAGCACCTTGACGAATTGACCGTGCGTTGTGAACTCGAACAAGAGTACTTCACAGGTGACGTTGAAGACTTGCAGCGCGTTGTACAAAAGGTGGAAAGAGCGTTGAGGGACACACTCAACGTGAGAACAAAGGTCGAGCTCGTAGAACGAGGGACAATAGAGCGAACCGAGGGCAAGTCAAAAAAGGTATTGGATTTGCGAGGTGCGTTATAGCTGGCACGCGGCAGCTATCACGTCAACACCTGCAGAGCCTCCAAGCCAGCGCAGTTCAAGGAACTAGTTGCCCAAAGCGCGGCGGCTAAGCTTTTTTTCCTCAACAAGAGCGTGGATTTGCTATTACGAGACTTCGTTCGAAAAAAACACTACGAAAACAAAAATCAAGGCTCCATTAATCCCTTTTTCGTTGAAAGCGCTCTAACTTTCTAAGAATATAGAGAATAAACCTAAGGTGATAAGAGTGTTGACGTTATTTGGCTGCCTGAGCTTCGAGCTTAGAGGCAACCGCTTAGGGGATGATGATTGTCGCTGCACGTAGTTCGCCATCGTCTATGAGCTTCGTGATCCTGCTTCGATCAACACGCGCGTATCTGGAACGTACTTGACTTTCATTCAATCTCGCGTAAATAGTTGTCAGACCATCTTATTAATCATGCCCTCGGGCTAGATAGTTCTATTAAAGTTGCATCCGAGCTACACTCATTGCACGCTTCGCTCTAAAAAACGTTCTTTGGAGCCTCTGGAGACACTCTAAACGATATCAAGTCGCGCTGGCCGTGGTGAGTTAGTCGAGAAGCAGCAGGCCATATGAATTGATCTTGGCATGCTGAATTTTGCCGTAAACGTTGTCCTCGCAGGGAATAACATCAATAGGAAGGCCCATCTTTGAGACGGTCGCAAAGACGTCAATCCCAGCGGCTTCCATTGATGTCCGTACCCGTTCTGCGTGACGGCAATCTCTCTTAAGTGAAACGTCAACGATGCCCTTGGACTCCTCTGCGACACAATCCTCACAATATGCGCAAGGATACGCCGCAAATGCAAATGCTTTGTAATAGCCGCCGTAGAACGCGTGTTGTTCGAGGGTATACATCGTTTCTGCTATCCACAAAATCAGTTCTCGTAAAAAAGGATGCCAATTCTCGGGTATATTTTTAGGGTCAATCGTTGGCATGCCAGGAATACCGCTGAAATGGACGATGTATGCACGCTCGTACTCCTGTAAGAGCGCCCGTGTTTCAGAGGGCCCAGGCACATACGGCGGACAACTTAAGTGCTTTCCATAACCCTTGCAGCCAAACTGACACTTCCATCTCACCCAGTTACGTACTTCAACGTCATTCGGATGGACAAACGACAGCTCAACACGGTGCTGCTTTGCAACCCTTTTGAGCTGCTTTTCCATCTCCTTTGGTGCTACTGCTTCTCGTGGTACCATATCAATTCTTTATTCTATTTATGCTGCTTTTCTATAAAAAAGCAGGTAAAACAAAGCATCAGCCACTCTTCGCGAGTTGCATAGCCTTTCGCGCTAAAGGCGTGGCTTGCGGAGGGCGAAACACTATTAGAGTGCTGTAAGCACGCATATTTCAAAAAACTTAAGTAGTATTCGTACGTATAAGCGCGCGACTTTGCTACTTTGTAGCATGGTATGTTGCTCTGTAAAGCCGAAAGACAGTAGTAATCGGAGGGTTTAGCGTGATGATCTGGGGCATGGATTTATGGGTTTTTACAGCTTTTATACTCATTTACATTAGCGTAATTTTTGGCATCGTTTATGGATTGTGGCCGCAAAAAGACGAGGATGAGGAGGAAGAGGCTTAAATGGCAGACGTTGTCGCTTTCATTGTAATGCTCGTTCTCTATTCGGCTGTAATGGTTTATATTGGCTATCGGGGCTATAAAGCGACGAAAAACGTACAGGACTGGCTTGTCGCCGGCCGACGCGTTGGCCCGTTGGTCGTAGCTATGTCCTATGGCGCGACCTTCATCAGCGCGGTCGCGATTATCGGGTTTGGTGGACAAGCTCAACTGTTCGGTTTGCAGCTGTTGTGGCTTTCGGTCCTCAACATTATTGTCGGCATCCTTATAGCGTTCATCGTTTTCGGCAATCGCACGCGCATAATGAGCAAGACTCTACAGGCCCTTACGTTCACGGAACTCCTCGCTAAGCGCTTCGATTCACGCTTCGTGCAAGGCTTCGGTGGCGCTGTTATCGCGATTTTTCTCATTGCATATTCAGCCGCCGTTTTCAAAGGAACTGCGAGCCTCATTCAACAGACTTTTGGAACATCGTACACCACGGCAATCGTCGTATTTACGGTGATTGTAGCCGTCTATGTGCTGCTCGGCGGCTTGTTTGCCGTCCTGTGGACTGATACTGTCCAAGGTTTCATTATGTTATTCGGCCTTGCTATCCTCCTCGCGATTGTTTGGATGCAGCTCGGCGGTCCGATCGCGGCGAACGAAGCGCTTGCTGCTCTCGGCCCCGCAAAAATGGCCCCCAATGGGCTCACATCTGTCTCTCCGTTTGGCTCGACGTCGTTTATGCTCGTTAGCTCCCTCATCTTCGGGGTTGGTATCGGCGTTCTCGCTCAACCGCAGCTCGCGGTACGGTTTATGGCCGCTAAGAATACGCGGGCGATTCGGCGTGGCATTCCTATCGGCGTGATCTTTATTTTTCTAACGACCTACGTTGCATTCACCGTTGGTGCGCTCTCGAATGTCGTCTTTAAGAGTTACGGGGTCGTTCCTCCGACGAACCCTGATCTGGTTATTCCGACGCTCATTAACTTAGCCTTCCCAGCGTGGTTTGTTTATCTCTTCTTGTTTGCTTTACTCGCAGCTTCTATGTCAACGGCGAGTTCATTATTCCACGTAAGTGGCTCCGCCGTTGGGCGTGACATTTACGACAAGGCGATCAAGAAGGGACTCGCCGGTGCTGCTTCTATCACCGTCACGAAAGTCGCCACCTTCGTCGTCATCGCGCTGACGCTGCTTCTTTCCTTGTTCCCGCCCGACGCAGTAGCATATCTCGCTACGTTTTCTTTCGGTGCTTTAGGCGCAACATTCATTGCTCCCTTTTCAGCTACGCTCTACTGGAAACGGGCGACGACGCTAGGGATAATCGCGAGCATGGTCGGTGGTCTTGGCGCAACACTTCTGTGGTACGTCTTTGTATACCAGAAAACTGCCACGGTGATATCACATGTCAACGTAGCGGCCCCACTTGGACTGCTCGACCCGCTTTTTATCGGGATCCCGGTCTCCTTTGCATTGGTTATCATCGTCAGCTTGGTGACAAAGCAACCGGAAGAGGAGCATATCGCGAGAGCGTTCACAGGCATCTCCTAAAAGTTTCGGAAGCAGCCAGTACCAAATTCTATTCGCTGGAGAGCAGCCATCGACTGCTGAACGGCTGGCAAACTCGTTCGAAACGCGCTTAGTCGCCTACAACTGCGGCGATCAAGTCTATGAGCGAGAGAAGCGTAAAAAAAACGCCGTCCCATCTCTCAAGAGACAGCATTATCGATCAGCAGAGGTGCAAAAAAAAGTCACAAAGAACTAGTACGTGAGGCGGTTTATACACTTTCCTCTTCAAAAAGAGACTTGTCAACGCCGCACGCGGGACATACCCAATCGTCAGGGAGGTCACTAAACAAAACGCCCTCAACTTCTTCATCGTAGACGTACTCACAGATGGTGCAAATCCATTTTGCCAATTAATATCACCGCTACAGCATTCTGTGATTGCACACGTAAATAACTTGTCAAGGTGCGCGTGATAGCGCAAGGAGGGTGTAGCGTGCTTGTGAGCGTGAGAAAATGATGACCCAGTTGCTTGAGAGAATAGGCCTTACCTTCTAATCGAAGGCCGCCTGCAACGTTCTTTTTAGGCTTCAAGAGCTCTCACCACTTGCTGTTTCCTAAGTCTTATCTTGTTTGACCGCTAACGACGTGTTGTGCCCATTCGCGTTTCAGCTACGACCGATGTAAGCGCCACGTCGCAGCTCGTTTGGGAAGTGTTTACAGATATACATCGCTGGAGCGAATGGAATCCACTAATCCTTGGAGTCACAAGCATCTCAGGAGGGACTATATGGGCGCCGGGGGGTGCGTTTGTGATGCGATATAAAACTGAGTTTACCCCAATTCAAGCGACCACTCGATCGTTTGTGCAACAGGTACTACCGGGAAGGAAGATAGTCTTAAGCGGTGAAGTTCTTGGTTCGAAAGGGACAATAACGTACGAATTTAGGCCGTTCGGCCCCAAAACGATCGTTTCTGCGACTGAAGTGTTTGCTGACACTACTTCCGATTATCGCAACTATTTTATCAGCAGCTCAACAGAACGACTTTTGAGGGTGCAACTCCGTGGACTGAAAGACTACGTTGAGGGCATCGGGCATAAATCCGGGCGACGCGAATCTAACCTGTCCGCTTTTATAAGTTAATAATGTTGCCAGGCCATTCGAACGTTTGATTAAAAAAAGCGCCGTTTATATAATCAGGAAGGCTTTGTTTGCTTACGACTAAAGTCCCCTAAGCGGTTAAGTCATAACTAGTTGAAGACCAACTTACAGACAAGCTGAAAATACGTGTGCGCTAACCAACGCGCTTGCGTTTATCTTTATACTTCTTGTCTTCCGCTACGATTCTAGCTACTTCTTCTTCGTCGCGAGGTAATTTTAGAACAAAGGATCCGTGGCACGGTTTGACGTAGGTGACCATGATATAGGAGGGGCCGACTCCAACAGGCACCGGCGGAGCTCCAATTAATCGCCGGCCAAAGACCGCAAAAGCGGCACCTACGTAATATACTTCATCAGCGTGTTCACTGATGTAATGCGTTGACTGTTTGAAAGAGGCGTTCTTGAGCAAGATCTCATAGTCCATCTGTTCTATACAACCGGCCATTTTCCCTCCTTGCAAACTCTTGAACAACGTGTCGAGGTGAGATAGTCAGCGCGTTACCCCGTAAGCCTCAACAAATAAGACCAGCGTGCTGCATATACTTCGTAATGCTTGGTATTCTTTCGTTATAACGCTCCTGTAAACAGGAGCTACGTTTTGCAGCGGTTACGTGAGCTCCAATACGTGTTGCAGCTTGTCTCTGTTGAACCCAACGATTACGGTATCGCCAACAACGATGACCGGAAACGAATACGCGCCGGTTAGTCTAAAAACCTCGCGGAGAACTTCAGTGCGTTTTTCACCAGTCAACAAATCAACGTCAACGTACTCAAAATCAACGTTGTTGTCGTTAAGAAACTCCTTTGTCATGCGACAATGCGGGCAAGTACTGAGCGTATAAGCCTTCACTTTCACAGACTACCCTTTCATTTGGCTGCTATTTAAGAGTTTTGAAGCCGGTAACGCGTGCTAGCTTCCCTCTCGGGTGCTGCTGATAATAAGGCAACAGAAGCGTGCAAAAAGTATTGAATGGGTGGTGCAACGCAAGCTTACGTAGCTTCAGGCGCCCTTTTGGCTCGACTTGAATTGGGGAATCGTCACAGGGTTCATAACGTTGAGCGCCAATTACTTACAAGAGTTGGTGCTGCAGCATCGACGTAGGAGCTAAACGTGGGCGCGTTCACACGGGCAAGCCACTTGCGTGACCAGATAAAAATTGGGACAAGTGGATGGAGCTACGACGACTGGGTCGGTCCTTTCTATCCAAACAACGAAAAACCAAAATGGCTTGACTATTACGCCAGCTTCTTTCAAACGGTCGAAATAAACAGCACGTATTATAGTATCCCCAATCAGAGGCTTACCGACATCTGGATCGAGAAGGGCAAGAAGTACGAAGGGTTCAAGTACTCCCTCAAGTTCCCGCGATTTTATGAACTTAACGACCTAGACGCATTAGCCACTGAATTTGAGCACGCCGTCGTCACTCCAATTTATCAAAATGAGTTACTTGGTGCCATTCTTGTCCAACTTACCCCTTACGTCAAACGTATTGAGCACGGCTATAGGACTGACAACTTGGAAAAGCTTGATGCGTTCTTTAACAAGCTTAGCACAGACGAATATTCCTATTTCGTGGAGTTTCGACACGTCTCGTGGCTCGATGCGTCACGCCAAGAGTTGGAGCCAGGAACGAAGGAGATGCTGGAACGCAACAACATCGGGTTATGCATTGTGGACGGGCCATCGTTTCCCACGGTGATAACGGAAGCCGCTACAAGAACAGGTGCGTATATACGGTTGCACGGCAGAAACGCCGAGGAGTGGTTCAAAAAACACACCGCTGAGGGCCCCGATCGGTCGACACGGTACGACTATACCTATACCGAGGAGGAATTGGAACCGTGGAAAGAACGGATAACAGAGATGAAGGCCGATTTAGGCGGGACGCAGCCGGTCTGGGTTTATTTCAACAACCATCCGCGCGGGAATGCGCCACATAATGCGCTCACGCTCATGGAACTCCTCGGAATACGGGCATCTGAAAGCGACGCTGAGGAAAAAGCCAAAAGCCCGAGCCCTACCACGTTGCAGGATTGGGCGTATCGCTAACTAATGGTCGAACGTAGACTGACTTGTTTAGAGCTCTGATTCAGCTTTTTGTTGTTTCACGTTTGCAGGCAGTTCGTCGTACGTGTCATATACTGCGGCTGCCCCCTCTGAAACGACCACGAATTTACCGTCGTCAGTCCTGAAGATTACGCCATTTGCGAGGTCTGTTTCTCCTATGACCGCGGCTATAGCGTTTTTCGGTTTGCACCGGTATTCTTTGACGTCAATACCTGTTTTTTTCTGTACCACAAACTTCTTCGCCACGCGCTTTCCTCCTTAGAGTCTGTTTACATTTCCCTTCGTTGGGCTATGAGTATGGCCAACAAAAATGCAACCACAAAGTACACTGCCATTACGATCAGGCTCACTCTTATCTCAGGATAATACTGCACAAGTGATAACGATCTCGCGCCGGCACTTGGTCCGGAGAAGGCCGTAGCATTGAACACTTTATCGGTCGGGTAAGGGCTCTGGAATATGTACTGTGAGATCCCGCTTGCGAAGGTGACAGAGAACCACGGCTTGAACTTCGCGATCGAGCCAACGGCGTCGACAATTGGCAAAATGAGAAAGAACGTGAAGAACGTCAGCACGAGCGAGTATACCGAACTGCGCATGACCGCGCTTAACAGGTAAGCGATCGCAAGGATGGCGAAAAGGTAAAACAGCGAGTAGATGAATGAAACTCCTGTATTCGTCGGAATGCTGCCGTCAATCACGCGGACTGAAACAACTGCTATCGCGTAGTAAAGCCCAATCGCGCCGACTGACACTAGCGCGCTTGCGATAAACTTGCCGAGAAATATTACCGTTTTCCTGATCGGATTGGGAAACAAAAAGTACCCAGTTTTCGATTCGTACTCAGAAACGATCGCGTCAGCGCCGAAAAACGTTGCACTCAGTATTGCCAAGATGCTCAGAAATGAAAGCATGTTGACAGTAAACTCTTTCGGGTCTTTTGAATAATCAGAGCCGATCGCAGGCGGGACGATGAGGAAAATAGCGCTAATTATGATAGTGAGCACAACGATGGCGAGCAACCGTCGTCCTCTGAGGTATTTCAAGAGCTCGTATCTCGTCACCGTGGCGATTTGCCGTAAGCTGTTAGGCGCCATGTTTACGCCTCCCCTTCAGGTACGAGCTGTAAATATATGTCTTCTATGGCCGCTCGTTGCGGCATGAATGAAACGACCTTAACGCCGGAGTTCATGATCCCCCTCAGCACTCTGTACTGTGTTTGAGGTCCGCCACCGAAGCTGACCTTGAGCGTATGCGTTTCTGTGCGTTTGACGGACTTCACGTCCCTGAGCGCTTTGATCGCCTTGAACTCGGGGGGTGTAACAGGGTCGAGCGTGTTGATCGTTACTGTCACGTCTTGCCCTCGTGAAAGGTTCTTGACCGAATCATATGTGAGCAGGACGCCGCGATCGACAATGGCTACTTTGTCGCAGACCTCCTGTACCTCGTTTAACAGGTGTGAACTCATTAAAATAGTGATATCTGTTTTTATCAGTCCTTTAATAATCTCTCTCACTTCTACCATGCCGCGCGGGTCGAGGCCGGACGTCGGTTCGTCGAGGATCAGTATTGATGGCTGATGCATAAGCGCTTGGGCGATCGCTAACCGCTGCTTCATTCCCTTTGAAAACGTGCCTGTGCGTCTTTCGGCGACGTCAAGGAGTTTTACCTGCTGCAAGACGGCATGCGAGCGGTCAGCTATTACGTCGGCACTCAGGCCGCGTATCGTTCCTATGTATGACAAACACTCGTTGGGAGTCAGTTGCGGGTAAAATTCGGGCGTCTCAACGACTGCCCCGACTCCGTCTAGCGCCGCTTTCGGATGATGGATGACATCTGTTCCGTTAAGATACGCTTTGCCGCTTGTAGCCCTGAGAAGGCTTGTCAGCATCTTGATAGTGGTCGTTTTGCCAGCTCCGTTAGGGCCTAAATACCCAACACACACGCCGCGTTCAACGACCAAACTGAGATCGTCTACGGCGAGGAGCTTCCCATACTTTTTCGACAAATTCTCGATAACTATCGGTTCCATCGTTGATCAACCTTCTGTACGTGCTGCCTTTTGCATTCAATTAGCAAAAAACTAATAAGCTGCTGCATACACAGCGCACCAACTGTTTATACATTTTGGTTTTTTCACAATTGCACATGGAAAAGCTTCACCGGTTTCAAGTGAAGGATGGTGAGGACCGTACGGCTGTTGGGTCACGATTCGATCAGCGGTCGCTACAAAATCAAGCAGTTTACAAGAACGCCTATAAACATTTACAAATTGCTGATCTCACGAAACAATCAACGTACTTCACTGACAATAGATTTATTATAAATAGGTCAAATAGCGTGCTGCAGGGCTCGTGGTCTAGCTGGTTATGACGTCGCCTTGACATGGCGGAGGTCGCCGGTTCAAATCCGGCCGAGCCCATTTACCTTGGCCCTCTTTTTTGTTTTTGTGAAGGTTTGCAGTTCGTTTTTTATGTTTTCCAGTTCGCGTGATTTTGAGCTTAGAAATATATGGTCAGCGTCAAATGCTGCGATAAGGGTGCTTATCAAATTGCTTTTACTAAGCCGGATTTCATGCCCGTCCCACGTTGCAGCCGTGCAAAACGCGCAAAACCCTATAAGCGACTGCCAAAACTGCCAAAATAATAGGAAACTATTATTCGGGATACTGCTATTAACTACTGGCGAAGGCTAGGATATGTGCTCCTAGCTTTCGTCTATATTGATTCCTTTTTTTATTAGGCGTTACGCATGGGTAAAAAGACGAAACTTCAACTTGCGGTAAAAGCCGCGCAAGAGTGCGCAAACTCTAAGGACTTTTTAAACTGTCGGCCTTGTCGTAAGAACTTCGCAAACGAGCATAGCTGCGCATTAAATGAAAATGTGCGGCTTGAATATATCAAATCATTCGAAAGACGATTACGATCAATAGCGCGGGTAGAAGACGAAGCTATACTTTTCTGCTATCCTATCGAGTGGTGGTATGGTGTTGACCGGGACATAAAAAAAGAGAGGGGTAACGGGTTTGCCAACGAACGTGAATTTATAGCAACGATGCAAAAGGAGAGGAATTATTTAAAGTCATTCGATTTTAGAGGCGAGACAAAACAAAAAAGACACTGGAGAGATGAAGACGCGTAACGGTTGAACTTAGTCTTTTCTTACCATGCCGACGAATCGGCTATAATCTGCCATATTTTTTACCTGATTGAGATCATTAATTATCTATCCACCTCGCGCAGCAGATTCTCCGGATTCCAGATCTGCTCGGCGAGCGCCCGGTCGGATCGCTGTCGATCGTCTTCAAACGTCAGAAAATAATTGTGCGAACAGATATCCTTCGAAACAAGGTCGGTCGAAACGACGAGTCCTCTACCCCCTTCATCAAGATACTCGATAACATCCGCGTCTTTGAACCCGTCGACAACGGCCTCCGCTTGTAGTGAGACCCACGCTTCGAGACCCCCAGTGTCCTCCTCTGTAAATTCATTCATCCTCTTGGAGTTGCGGAGGAGGTGAGTCATTCGCACCGTGTCGCCGTTGCACCAATATGCGAGCTTTTCGACGAGTAGGTTCAGCACATCGCGTGGCGTGTATTTGCGGGGACAGTCGTCGGACAGTCCGGTCTCGTCATACAAGAACTTGAAGACTTTTTTGCCATTATTGTCGACTTCTTTGCGACCTTCAAGAGGAGCCGCTCACCACGAGTCAAGTCGGACGTGGTGAGAAAGAACTCCTCCCTCACGGATTTGGGGGCGCGTCCCGGTTCATAGCGACGATAAACGTCGGTGACCGCGTTCCGTACCAAATATTCCGCCTTAGACGGGGAACAGTGGGTCTTGTTATAGTCGAGGCATTGGTTAAGCGCCGTATCGAGAGGAATATCCTTGTGACGGTTCATCCCCGCGATAGCGACGATATTATGGTGTCGTTCCCCTTTAAGAGCCGTCTCCGACACTAAATTGATCCCGGTTTGCCTCTGTTCGGCCAAATCAATAAGCCATTGCGGAGCGTATATTCGGGCCGATTCGGGGTTTTCATACTCATCACGCTTGAATTATAGTTAACCGCCGTCGCTCCGGCGTTGAATGGGACGGATATCTCGCAAGAGACGACGGACGGAGTGCAAACAACGTCTTTTAGCCCGGTTTGGCCGGTAAGGTTTTTAGTGTATAAGATAGTACTATCCATTGTCGATTACCTCTGGGAGTTGGTAAGCTCCTTGCACGGGGGTTGTTGACGATTTTCGGTGAAAGACGAGCGGCTTCTACGCTCGGCTTTCCTTCTTACTGTTCAGTTTTTGTG
>Ga0207932_1000194_pt1 | contig 20156 bp, 18 predicted proteins | sample NGESurdeep092012_FD_184480 | JGI IMG/M metagenome (GOLD analysis project Ga0207932, IMG submission 184480) | Arctic peat soil microbial communities from Barrow, Alaska - NGEE Surface sample 415-2 deep-092012 (SPAdes) | ecosystem: Environmental > Terrestrial > Soil > Wetlands > Peat ...
GTGAAATCCGTGGCAAAGCAGTAGCTGTTGCCGTTGCAGTATCCGATCAAATCCGCGAAATCCGCCGTGAACCAGTTGCCGTGCGGTCCCACTGCCCTTGTCGATCTGTCTTGTCCAGCATTACCTTGTGAAATCATTCACAAGCCCGCTTCGCCTTGAAACGAATCGCAGAATCCACCGTCCGGCGACTCTCGGCCTACCTCCGGTTCCTGGAGGAGTTCGAAGCGCAGGGGCACCAGACGATCTCGAGCGGCGAGCTCGCCGCCCAAGGCGGGGCGACCTCCGCGCAGGTACGGAAGGATCTCTCGTTCTTCGGCTCGTTCGGCAAGCGCGGCCTCGGCTATTCCGTGAGCGCGCTGTCGAGCAGCCTGCGCGAAATCCTGGGGCTCGGCCGGCAGTGGAATGTGGTCATCGTCGGAGCGGGCAAGATCGGGGCGGCACTCGCGCAGTACGAAGGGTTCCGGGCACGGGGGTTCAACGTCGTCGGGGTGTACGACGAGGATCCGGCTCGCGTCGGGGGCACGCTGGATGGTGTCGTGGTCAGAGATCAGCGTGAGCTCGAGGCCGACATCGCGCGACTCAAGCCGCACATCGCGCTCATAGCGGTTCCGGCGGAGGCGGCGCAGGCGCTGGTGGACCGGGTTGTTCGGTCGGGGATTCGCGCGATCCTGAACTTCGCGCCAACGCCGTTGACGGTGCCGGAGAAGGTGACGCTTCGCTCGGTCAACATGGCGCTTGAGCTCGAGATTCTCTCGTACGCTTTGGTGAACGCGGACGACTGACGGTCAACGACCAACGACCAAATACCGATTACCCGCTTTTAGACTGAAGTCGTTCGCGCGCGCAGCAGCCGAGCGAAATCAGCGGGCGTCAAGACCTCCGGCCGATCAGTAGGCTCGACGTCGGCCCGCTCGAGAATCTCCGCCGCCTCCACCGCCCCGAGCCCCCACAACTCCCGCACCACCCGCTGCATCTGCTTCCGCCTGAAGCCGAACGCGCCGACGACCATCGCGCGAAACGGCGCTTCTTCGTCCGCGGATACGAGCGGATCGGCGCGTGGAGTAATTCGCAGAACGGCGCTCTCCACTTTCGGCGGCGGAGTGAACGCCCCTGCCGCAACCTTGAATACCAGCTCCGCAGAGGCCAGGGCCTGCAGGTTCGCGCTCAGCGCGCCGTAATTCTCGCTCGCCGGTGCGGCCACCACCCGCTCAGCCACTTCACGCTGCACGAGATACACCGCGCGCGCCGCCCTCGGGAACTCGAGCGCGTGGAAGAGGATCGGTGTCGTGATATTGTAGGGCACATTCCCCGCCACGAGGTACGGCCCGCCCGCGACCTCGCCCAGGTTCACGTCGAGGACATCGTTCTCGATGACCGTCACGCGCTCGTCGCCCGCGTACTTTTCGCGCAGGAGCTTCGCGAGATCGCGGTCGATTTCTATCGCGACCACTCGTTTCGCCCTCGCAACGAGCTGCTCCGTGAGCGCGCCGCGCCCGGGCCCGATTTCCACCACGGTGTCGTCCTTCGTGATCGCGAGGACGTCCGCGATCCGGCCGAGAATCCGCGGGTCCGTCAGGAAGTGCTGGCCGAGCCACTTCCTCGGCTTGGGATAACTCAAGGTTGGTTCATGGTTGGTTCATGGTTGGTTTACGAGCGCAGCACGACCAGCGCCTGATCGTCCTCCGGTGTCACCCGCCCCATGTGGCCTTCGACGAGCGCGAACACCCCGTCGACCACGCGCTGCGGCGCTTCGGCGCGGCGGGCCTTCACCACGTCGAGCACGCGCGCCTCGCCGAGCACGCGGCCGCGATCGTCGCGCGCGTCGCTGACGCCGTCCGTGAAGAGCACGAGCAGATCCGATCCGCGATGCCACGCGCGGCGCGACCCGCGCGGTTCCTCCGTGCCAAGCCCGAGCGGTGGGTCGGTGGCGGTGAGACGTTCGGCCGTGCCGTCGGCCGCGACCACGAAGGCGTGCGGATGCCCCGTGTTCGCATAGCGCAGCTCACCGCGCTCCGGATCGATCACCACGTAGCAGAGCGACAGGAACATCTCGGTCTGTTTGAGTTCGTCGGAGAGCGAGGCGAGGAGTGAGGTGACGGTTCGTGCGGGATCGTCGCTGTTCTGCGCGTGGATCGCCATCGCGCTCATCGTGAGCGCCATGATGAGCGCGGCCTGGTAGCCGTGACTCGACACGTCGCCGATGAGCACGCCGGTGCGTCCCTGCCCGAGCTTGAACAGGTGGTAGAAGTCTCCTCCGACGGAAAGCGCCGGCTCCACGCGCGCGGCGCACGTCGCGTCGGGTGCGACCACATTCGGCGACGGCAGCAGCCGCATCTGCAGCTCGTGCGCGAGCTGCATCTCGTGCGCGAGCCGCTCGGTCGCGACCGACGCCTTCACGAGATGGTCGATCTGGATCGCCGTTCCGATCTGCGTCGCGATGGCGGCGACGAGCTTCTGGTCGCCCGCCGTGAAGCGCTCGCTCGCGCGGCGGCCCGAGAGCGTCACCACGCCGAGCGGAACGCCGCCCGTTGGCGACGTCCACATGATGGGCACCGAGAGCATCGCGCCCGTTCTCACCGGCGCCTCGAGCGGCGACTCGAGCTCGCCTTCCGGCACGAGCAGCGGGCGCTGCGTGCGGAATACGCGCGCCGCGACGCTCGATTCATCGTCGATCGCGATCGGCTTCATCTTCGCGGCGTCGGCGCCGAGCACGGCGACCGGCCGCAGCAAGCCGCTGCTCGCCTCGTGCACGAAGATCGCCGCCCGCTTCGCGCCGACCGTCTCCGAGATCTCGTTGAGGATCGTGCGCGCCGCGTCGTCGAGATTGACCGTGCGCCCGAGGATCTCGCCGATCGAGTAGAGGAGGTTGATTTCCTCCCAGCTCTCGGAGAGCTGCTGCGCGGCCAGCTTCGCTTCGCGCACGGCGATGTCGAGCTCGCTCACGATGCCGGTCCCGGGCCGCTACGCGCGGTGAAGGATGAGCCGGACAACGTTTCCGCCGTCGCTGAAGCGTTCCACGTGGTCCATCAGCCGGCGCATGAGGAACAGTCCGCGGCCGTCCTCGCGCAGGAGGTTCTCCGGCGTCGTCGGGTCCTCGGTGCACGCCTCGAGATCGAACCCGGTCCCCTCGTCGCGCACCTCGAGCACCAGCCGGCTCGAGTCCACGTCGGCGCGCACGTGCACCGAGCGCGCCGCATCGTCGTGGTTGCCGCGCAGGATGGCGTTCGAAAGCGCTTCGGTGAGCGCGACGGGAACGTTCAGCGCGAGATGGCGACGCGGGTAGCTGTGCGCCGCACAGCGCAGCACCACCTGCTCGACGATCGCTTCTATGTATTGGACGTCGCTGGGAATGCGGACGTCGAGCTGCCGTTGTTCGGCCGGCGTGACCCTCGGAGTCATGCTGGCCTAGAAATTCTCGAGGGCGCGCTCGCGGGTCTCTGAAATCTGGAAGAGAGTGTCCAGCTTCGTGAGTTCGAACAATGTCTGGAGGTCGTCGTTGAGGTTCGCCAAGCGCAGGTCGCCGCCCATCTCGCGCATCTTCTTCGCGAGCGACACGAGCACGCCGAGCCCGGAGCTGTCGATGTAGCCGGTGCGGGCGAAATCGACGAGCACTTTCCGCGTCCCCTTGTCGAGCTCGTCGAGGATCTTCTGCTTGAGCTCCTGGCGGTTGCCCACAATCAGCTGACCTTCGACTTCGACGATGCAGACGTCGCCGCGGGTGGTTACGGAAAAGCTCATGGGGCCTGATCTCCGGACGTGTGGAAGCGCGCCGACTGCAATAGTGTGAGTGCAGCTACGTGAAAGATGGCGTCGGTATCGGCGCCGCGCGAGAGATCGGACACGGGCATCGCGAGTCCTTGTAGAATTGGGCCAATTGCTTTGGCGTGTCCCAGGCGTTCCGTGAGCTTGTACGCGATGTTCCCGGCGTCGAGGTTCGGGAAGACGAGCACGTTCGCCCGGCCGGCCACGGTGCTTCCCGGCGCCTTTCGCGCGGCGACGTCGGCGATGAGCGCGGCGTCGGCCTGCATCTCGCCGTCCACCGCGAGGTTCGGGGCACGCTGCTTCAGGAGCGCCACGGCCGCCTGCACCGTCGCGATCGATCCGCCGTCGCCGCCGCTGCCCCGTGTGCTGTAGGAAAGCAGGGCGATCCGCGGCTCGTCGCCGACGATCTGCCGCCTCGCCGCCGCCGCCGCCATCGCGATATCGGCGAGTTGCTCGGCGGTAGGGGACGGAACAACTGAACAGTCGGTGAAAGTCAGCACTTCGCCGTCAGACGCCAGACGGGAGCTGTCAGCTGTCAGGCTGGTTCGAAAGGGCGGCACACACATATAGAACGCGCTCGAGACCGTGCGAATCCCCTTTGCGGGCCCGATCAGCCAGAGCGCGAAGTGCATCAGCTCGCGCGTGGTGCGCACGGCCCCGCCGACCGAGGCATCGGCCGCCCCGGTCTTCACGAGCCACGTCGCGAACGCGAGCGGATCGTGCGAGAGTTTCGCCGCCTCGCCCGCCGTCATCCCGTGTTTCTCGCGCGATTGCAGCAGCGCGGCGGCCAATGCCTCGGCGCGAGGATCGTTCGACGGGTCCACACACTCGAGTCCGCTCTTCCGCGCTTTCGAGCTTCCGGCTTCATCCGCCCGATCGATCACGAGAATCGGAGTCGCGACCCCTTCTTTCTCGAGCCGCACCGCCGCGTCGAGCACCCGTTGATCGCCGGCTTCACCGAACGCGACGCGCGCGTCGAGCTTCGACGCACGCGTGCAAACGCCGGAGAGGAAACTCATTTCTTCGGGAACTTCTTGAGCAGGGCCGACTCGACGGACGGGTGCACCAGGCTCGAGACGTCACCGTTGAAGCGCGCCACCTCGCGCACGAGGCTCGAACTGATGTACGTCGTGTCGAGCGACGGAACCATGAACACCGTTTCCATTTCCGGCGCCAGATGCCGGTTCATCAGCGCCATCTGGTATTCGTACTCGAAATCGCTCGCCGCGCGCAGGCCGCGGATGATCATGAGCACGCCGATCTGCTTCGCAAAGTCCACCGTGAGGCCCTGAAAGTGCTGCACATCCACGCGCGGATCGCTGTTCACGGCGGAGCGAATGAGATCCGTCCGCTCTTCGGGCGTGAACAACGTCTGTTTCGAAGGGTTCGACGCGACCGCCACCACGAGCCGATCGACGAACGACAGGCTGCGGCGGATGAGGTCGGAGTGCCCATTCGTGATGGGATCGAAGCTTCCGGCGTACAGCGCGACTCGTAGCATGATGTATTTGGATGTCGTTCAGGTTCGGTAGATCGTGATGGACGTATCACCGTAACGGCGCGTATCGCCGCCGGCGGGGAGAGTTTCGGACGACTCGTGCTCCACTCCGAAGATCGCTGCGAACGGACGCTTCAGCCAGAGATCGGCAAGTTGTACCGCCATGTTCTTCCTGTAAGGCGGGTCGGCGAACGCAACGTCGTATGGCTCCCCCTCACCCGTCGCCCGTAAATGCCCCTCACCCGTCGCCCGTCGCGCTTTCGTGAGAAAGCCTGGCGCGTCTTCGCGGTGCAGTGTGCTGCGCCCGCCCGCGCCCAGCTTCTTGATGTTCTCCTGCAATACGCGGAAGGTGCGCGGATCGTTCTCCACGAAATCCACGGAGCTTGCGCCGCGCGACAGCGCCTCGAGCCCGAGCGCACCGCTTCCCGCGAACAGGTCCAGCACGCGCGCATCCGGCAGGCTCGTGTGCACCATGCTCATCCACGCCTCGCGCACGCTGTCGAGCGTGGGCCGCACGGAATCGCCCATTGGCACCGAGATCCGACGTCCGCGCCACTCGCCCGCGATGATCCTCATCGAAAATCCACGAGGCCAAGCTGGAGTGTGGACCGTCCGCGGAACTCGTTGCGCTCGAGTTTGTATGCGATGTCCACACTCGCGCCTGCACGCAGCTCCGCGCTTCTCTCCGAAAGGCCCCACCCCACCGTCTCGATCGCACCCTGCGGCGCCTCCACGGCGAACTTCACGCCGTTTGCGCCGATCTTCGTCGCGTTCGACGCCAGGCGCACATCCCTCGCCACGAACAACGGCCCCGGATTCCCGACGCCGAACGGCTCCAGGTGCCGGAGGAGCTTCTCGAGATCCTCGGTCGCCTCCGCAAGCGGCAGCTCGAGGTCGACACGAAGCTCGCGAACGAGATCGTCAGGCTTCAACCGGTCGAGCGCGACCTGGTTGAACCGCGCGGCGAACTCGTCCACGCGCGCGGCCTCGACGGTGAGCCCGGCCGCCGCGCGGTGCCCGCCGTGCTTCACGAGCAGGTCGCCGCACGCCGCGAGCGCCGCGTGCAGGTCGAACGCGGGAATCGAGCGCCCCGAGCCTTTCCCCACTCCGTCCTGCAGCGCGATCAGGAACGTGGGCCGCGACGTCTGCTCCACCACGCGCGAGGCCACGATGCCGATCACTCCCGAATGCCACGACGGGTCCGCGAGCACGATCCCGAACGTCGCGTCGAGGTCGAGCCGTTCCACGCGGCGCATGGCCTCATCGAGAATGCGGCGGTCCATCTCCTGCCGCTCGCGATTGAGTTCCTCGCAGACGCGCGCAAGTCCGAGCGCCTCGTCGTCGCGATCGGCGAGGAGGAGCTCCACGCCGCGGATCGCGCGATCGAGCCGTCCGAGCGCGTTGAGCCTCGGCGCGAGGATGAATCCCACGCGGCCCGCCGTGATCTCCTTCCCCTCCAACCCGGCGCTGCGCACGAGCGCGCGAATCCCCGCGCACTTCGAGTCGGCGAGCAGTGCGAGACCGCGGCGGACGAACACGCGGTTCTCGCCGCGCAGCGGCGCCACATCGGCCACCGTCGCGAGGGCCACGAGATCCAGCATGTTGAGCACCACGTTCTCGTTGCCGCCCAGCGCGCGGGTCAGTTCGAGCGCGAGCTTGAAGGCCACGCCTACGGCCGCGAGATCCTTGTCCGGCGATTCGTCGTCGTGCCGCCGCGGATTGATCACCGCGAACGCGTGTGGCAACGGCCCGCCCGGCAAGTGGTGGTCGGTGATGATCAGGTCGATCCCCGCCGCGCGAAGGTCATCGGCGGCGGCGTGGGCCGTGGTGCCGCAGTCGCATGTGAGCACCACTCGAGCGCCTGCCGCCTTCGCGGCCGCCACACCCGCGGGCCCAAGATCGTAACCGTCCGTCCGGCGATCCGGAATGAACGGCACCGCCGTTCCGCCGAGCGCGCGGATGGCGCGGGTCATCAACGTGGTCGAGCACATGCCGTCCACGTCGTAGTCGCCGTGGACCAGGATCGTCTCATGCGACCGGATCGCATCCGAAAGCCGTTCGACCGCTCGCGGAAGGTCCTTCAGGAGTGTCGGATGGTGGAGCTGGTCAAGCTGGGGGCGGAGGAACTGCTTGGCCCGCGCCGAATCGTCGAATCCGCGGACGAGGAGCAGGCGGCCAAGCGGCAGCGGCAATGCGAGAGCGTCCGCCAGTGAGCGCGCCGCGCCGTCGTCAGTGCGAGGCGCGGATGTCCAGCGACTCGGTGTCCGTTTCACCCCGGGAAGTACATCAGGACGCCGCACCCCTCGCACAAATCGATGGCGCCCGTGTTGTTCATCACGTGACGCCGCTGCATCGGAATGGCCGTGTCGCAGTTGCCGCACGACATGCCGCTCATCGCGAATACCGCCTCGGTGCGTTTCTTGCCCCCGCGAATACGATCGTATTTCGAGCGAAGGCCCTCGGGAACGAGCGTGGCGGCCGTCGCGCGCTTCGCCTTTGCGTCCGCGAGTTCTCCGTCGATCGCCACGCGTTCCGACGCGACTTCGGAGCGGGCGGCTTCCTGCTCCGCCTCGACGCCGGCGAGCTCGTTGTGCTGTCCCGCAAGCACGCCGCGCAGTTCCTCGAGCCGGCGGTTGATCGCCAGCAAGTCGCTCTCCTCTCCGGCGACGATCTTCCGGGCCTGCTCCATCTGCGCGACGGCCGCCGTGGCCTGCTTCATGGTCTTTACGGCATCCATCTGCGCCTGGTTCCGCTCGATCAGCAGCTTGTGCTCCGCGAGCTTGTCACGCAGCCACGCCTGCTTCTTCTCTTCCGCGGCGACGGCCGTGGACGTGCGCGCGATGGCGTCGAGCGTGCGCTGCTTTCGCTGATCGAGCAGGAGGATCCGCGGTTCGAGCGCCGCCAGCCGCTCCTGGAGCCCGTGTATGACCACGTCATCAGCCTGCAACGCCAGCAATGATTCTAGATCAGTCGACAAGTAGCCTCCTTAGGTAATGAATGCAATGTAGTTGGTTTGCGTTAACAAGCGGTGAGGTGTGAGGGGCGTGAGTGGGGAGTGGCGAGGCCACTGGTCTCGCCACTCCCCTCTCACGCCCCTCACCCGTCACTTCATCTCATCTCTCTCCACTCATTTCCGCACCGCCTTCCATCCCCTGCCGCCGATTGCGTTCAGTTCCCGGCGTAACACGTCCTTCTCCCGAAGCAGCGCGTCCTTCTCCTCGCCGCCCGCCAACGGCGTCATGCGCTCCAGCTCATCCAGCCGCTCGCGCAACGACCGCTCCTTGAGCCGCCTCAGCGCATCATCCACCGTACGCGGCCCGTCCATCACCGACCCCGGCTCCGCGCGAATCGTTTCCATCACCTCGATCGCCGCCTCGTCGAGAGACTCGGCGAGCGTTTCCGGCGACGCCTCCGCCCCATGCACCGCGATCGCCTGGTACAGCGCCCGATACACCGGGTCCCGAATCGCCCCGCGATCCGGCTCGGCGAGCGCCTCGACCCCGGGATGCGCACCCTCTTCTTCTTCGAGCCGCCCGACGGATTCGATTACGCCTTCCGCGAGCGCCGGATGCAGCAGCATCACGCGAACCAGCGCCAGCTCGCTCGACGATCCCGGCACATCGCTGCGGTACGGACCTTCGCGCTGGAGCGTCGAATCGCCCGGCATGGCGTCGTCGCGCAACGCGGCTGCTTTTCGCGGCGCGGCGGCGTCCGGCGAAGACCTCCGCACGCGTCCATGGTGCGCCGGCGCCGCGCTCAGCTCGCGCAGCAACACGTCGCGGTCGATTCCCGCCGCGCCGCTCACACGATTCACGTACAGATCCCTCGTGATCTCATCCGTCGTCGCGCGAATGGTCGGCAGCAACGAGTCCAGCGCGCGACGCTTCCGCTGGAGATCCGCGAACCATCCGCCGCGCTCGAGCAGCTGCACCTTCCGGTCGAACACATCCATCGACGCCGTGAGCAGCCGCTCCATCGCGTCGCGCCCGTGCTTGGCGACGAACGTATCCGGGTCCTCGCCGTCGGGCAGCGTCACCACGCGCACCGTCATGCCGCGCGTCAGCAGCACGTCGGCCGCGCGGAAACTCGCTTTCTGTCCGGGAGCATCGCTGTCGTAGAGAAGAAAGGCGGTCTTCGAGTATTTCGCGAGGAGATCCGCCTGCCCCTCCGCGAGTGCCGTGCCCATCGGCGCGACGACCGACTCGAGCCCCGCGTCCACGAGCCGCACCACGTCGAAGTATCCCTCCACCAGTATCACGCGCTCGTCGCGCCTGATCGCGTTGCGCGCGCTGGAGAGATTGTAGAGCAGTTTTCCCTTCGAGAAGACTTCGGATTCGGCGGAGTTCAGGTACTTCGGCTCGCCCGGCCCGAGCAGCCGTCCGCCGAACCCCACGGTGTGCGCGTACGGGTCGAGAATCGGGAAGATCAGGCGATCGCGGAAGCGCGGCCGCGGCTCGTCCTGCTCCTCGCGCTTCACGAGCAGCCCGATCTCGAGCAGCCGCTGCTCGGTGAACCCGAGACCGTAGAGATACGCGCGCATCAATCCGAGTTCGCGCGGCGCGAATCCGAGCCCGAAGCGATCGGCCGTCTCGCGCGACACGCTGCGCTTCGCCAGATAGTCGCGCGCCGGCGCGCCGTGGTCGCTCTCCCACAGCATCTCGCGGAACCACCCCGCGGCGGTCGCGTTGAGCTCCCAAAGCGGCTCGCGCGGATCGGGACCCTCGCGGCGGCGCTCCACTTCCCGCACTTCGATGCCGGACTTCTCGCCGACGTACTTCACCGCCTCGACGAACGAGAGACCGAGCCGTTTCTGCACGAAGGTGAACACCGAACCCTTCTCGCCGCAGACGAAGCAGGTATATCCACCCTTGGGTTGCACCGAGAAGTTGTTGTTCGTGCCCTGATGGAACGGGCAGGGGCCGCGGTACACCGACCCCACTTTCTTGAGGCGAACGTGCTCGCCGATGATGGCGACGATGTCAGCCGCCTGCGAGACCTGGTCTACGACTTCATCCGGGATCACGATAGCTCCGCGATGGTCACGCCGGCGCCGCCCTCGTTCCACGCGCCCATGCGAAAGGTACGCACCCGCTTGTCGCCGGACAGCAACTCGGCCACGCGCTCGCGCAGCGCACCCGTTCCCTTCCCGTGAATGATGCGCAGCGCCCCGAGATCGGCGCGCACCGCCGCGTCCACCGCCTGCGTCACGGCGATGTCCGCCTCGTCCACGCGCATGCCGCGGAGATCGACCTCGTGCTTCACCTCCACGTCGGGCTGGTCGCCGATGAGCGGCACCGCGATCTCGAGCCGCGTGACCGCCTCCAGCGCTCGCTTCGATACGCGCTTCAGCGTCTTGAGCGGCACCGTGAGCTTCATCGCGCCGACGGCCACGACGGCGTCGCGGCCGCGCATTTCCACGACGCGCCCCGTCTTTCCTCCCAGCGTCGCGACGGCCACCGACGCGCCGACTTCGATGCGACCCGCTTCCGCGCGAGCGAGCTCCATCTTCGATCTTCCATCTTCGATCGCCGGCGCCTCGTCCAGCGCCCTGAGCGCCTCGCCCGCCTCGGCCGCCTTCTGCTCGGCTGCGCGCCGCGCGGCGGCCGCCGCGGTCTCGATCTGCTCCGCGCCCGCGGCGCGCAGTTCCTTGATGGTCTTCTCGATCTCGTGCCGCGCGTCGAGCAGATAGCGCCTGGCATCGCTCCGCGCGGCGCGCTCGAGCTCGCGCTCCTTCTCGCGCACGACCTTCTCGCGTTCGTCCACGCGCTCGGCGCGCGCGACGGTCGCGTCGTGATGCGCGTCCGCGGCCTTCTCGCGTTCCTCGATCGCCTTCTGCCGCGCCTCGAGATCTTCGAGCAGCGCCGCGACGTCGCGTTCTCCCTTCGGCACGCGCGCTTCGGCGTTGCGCAGCACTTCCTCGGGCATCGCCAGCCGCCGCGCGATGCTCAGGCCGTACGAGCGCCCGGGCACTCCTTTCACGAGGCGGAAGGTCGGCGCGAGAGCTATTGCGTCGAACTGTAGAGAGGCATTTACCACGCCGGGCACTTCGTGGGCGAGTTCCTTGAGGGCGCCGAGGTGCGTGGTGGCGATCGAGGTGGTTCCGCGTCGTGTGAGCGTCTCGATGATGGCGCCGCCGAGCGCGGCGCCTTCGACGGGATCGGTGCCGGAGCCGAGCTCGTCGATCAGTACCAGCGATTGCGCCGTGGCGTCGCGCACGATCTCCGTGAGGTTGCGGAGGTGCGCGCTGAACGTGGAGAGCGACGCCTCGATGCTCTGCTCGTCGCCGATGTCGGCGAAGAAGCGGTCGAAGAGCGCGATCTTCGATCCCAGTCCGACGGGCGCGGGGATTCCCGACTGCGCCATGAGCGACAGCAGCGCGATCGCCTTGAGCAGCACGGTCTTGCCGCCCGTGTTCGGCCCGGACACCAGCAGCGTGTGCTCGCCCCTGTCCATCGTGAGCGCGAACGGAACGACGCTGGCGCGATCGCGGGCGAGCAGGAGCGGGTGACGGCCGTCGAGAATGGAAAATCCGGTTCCGCCCAGGGCGAGCACCACCGGCGCGCAGCCATATGCGATCGCATAGCGTGCGCGGGCGTAGAGCGAGTCGAGGGTGACGAGCGCGTCGAGCGTCGCCACGAGTGCATCGCGATGCGGCCGCAGGCGATCGGTGACCTCGAGCAGGATCCGTTCCGTCTCGCGCAGTTCCTCGGCCTCGAGCTCGCGCATCCGGTTCGACGCCTCGACGGCGGCCGGCGGCTCGACGAACAGCGTCGACCCGCTCGACGACATGTCGTGCACGATCCCGCCCACCGCGCCGCGCCCCTCGCGCCGCACAGGAATCACGTAGCGGCCGTTGCGCACCGTCACCGAGGCATCCTCCACGCGGTGATGCGGCTCGAGCTTCGCCATCAGCCGCTCGAGCATGCGTACGAGATCCGCGGCCGCGCCGCGCAGTTCCTTGCGCACGCGCCGCAGCAGAGGCGACGCATCGTCGCGGACCGTCGCGTCGTCCTTGATCACGCGATCGATTTCGCGTTCGGTCTCGGGATCGCGCACGAGCGAGGCCGCGAGCGATTCGAGCGGCGCCGTGACGCCGTCGGCGAGCGTCTTGTCGTGCAGCGCGTCGAGGGCCCTGCGCGAGGAGAGCAACAACGTCACCGCTGCGCGCAGCTCGAGCGCGGTCCACGCAGTCCCTTCCACGCGCAGCCGTCCGAGCGCGGCCGCGAGATCGGGAATCGGCTCAGGATTCCACCCCGCCTCGCTCCCGACCATGGCGCGCATCGCCTCCACGCGCGCGTGCTCGCCGGCGACCTCCCGTTCGGAAAGGAGCGGCTGGAGTTGCCTGGTTCTCGCGGCGCCGGCTGCGCTCGACGCGTGCCCCGCGACGAGGTCCAGCACGCGGGAGAACTCGAGCACGGTGAGCGCGTGCCCTCCGGGATTCACGCCGGGGAACCACCTGTGCCCAACTCCTCCCGGGCGATCCGGTTGATCGTGCTTCCCTCCGCGCGTCCCTTGTACTGGGGAACGACTTTGCCCATCACCGCGCCGATGTTGGCCGCGCCGCCCTTGATGGCGGTACGAACGGCTTCACGGATTTCGTCGTCGCTCACGAATGCGGGGAGATACACGTCGAGAACGCGGATTTCCTCACGCTCCTGCGCGGCCAGCTCCGAGCGGCCGCCCTTCTCGAAAGCCTCGAGCGATTCACGGCGCCGTTTGATGGCCTTCCGCAGCACATCGATCACGTCGGCGTCGGTGATGTCACGCTGGAGCGCGGTGTGGTGATTCTCGATGTCCGCGAGGACGGTCCCCAGCACGAGCGTGAGCGGCTTGTTGCGGGCCTTTCTCGACGCGTTCAGCTCTTCGCGTAGGCGGTCCTGCAGGCTTGCCACGGGCTTATTGAGTGCGGTGCGGGCTTGAGGGTGCGGCGAAAGGTAAAACTATCCGGTTCTTCGCTTTGGAACCAGAGGAACTCACTAACAGGAACGAGCGATGCGTGAGGGGGTCGCTCTTCGCTCTTCGCTCTTCGCCAGATCGCCCCTCACCCGTCGCTCGTTCCTGTCTGGAAGTCCCTCACCCGTCGCTCGTCCCTTTTAGCACCCTCAGCTCGCATCCCGCATTCAGTCGCAGGGTAGATTTAGGTACACCCATGCCCCACACCAAGAACTCCGTCTTCCTCGACCCCTCCGGCAAGCGCTGGCGCGCCATTCGTCGCGCCACCCTCGCGGTTGGCATCCTCTCCACCCTCATCGCCCTCGGCCTCGCGATCAGCTTCGTGATCCCGCCGATCCTCCCGACGCTCCAAGCCGCGAAATCGGCCGTACGAATTTCGACAACCCAAAACCGCCTCGTCGTAACGAAGGACGCCGCCCGCAAGCGCGCCGACCGCCAGCAGCTCCTCGCGGCCCTCACGAGAAAGCCGGCGCCGCCCGCCACGCACGCCGAGCGCCTGCCCGTCACGGTCAATCGCGTGGCGGAGCCGCCGGGCGCGGCGAAGAAGGCCGTGCCCAGCCAGCAGCGCCCGCCGATCGTCGCCGGCTTCTACGTGAACTGGGACGACAACTCCTTCTCCTCGTTCAAGGCGCACGTCACCGACCTCGACTGGGTCATCGGCGAATGGGTCTTCCTCGGCAAGGGCGGCACGGGACTCAAGATCACGCCCGATGCGAAGGTGCTGTACGTCGTCCAGAACCTCCCCGAGAAGGACCGGCCGCGCGTCTTCGCGATGGTCAGCAACTTCGACGGCACGAAGTTCGACGCCGTCCTCCTCCGCCGCATGCTCGCGACGCCCGCGTCGCGCCAGGCCGCCGCGTTCCAGCTCATCGAGGCCGCGCAGAAGTTCGGGTTCTACGGCATCACCATCGATTTCGAGGAAGTCCCGAACGACCTCCTCGATCCCATGTTCGAGTTCATGCGCTATCTCCGCGCGGGGCTTGCGCCGGGCGGCCGGGTACTCACGTCGGCCGTCGCCTCGAGCACCGACGAAGCGCTCGCGCGCCGCTACGCCGCCGCGAACGACTACCTGTTCCTCATGCTCTACGACGAGCACTACGGCAGCGGCGATCCCGGTCCCGTCGCGAGCCAGTCGTGGTACGTCGCCAAGGCGAAGCAGCTGCTCGCCTGGATTCCACCCGGAGAGGCGATCCTCGCGCTCGGCGCGTACGGCTACGACTGGAACGACGCGGGACCGAAGCTCAGCGGGCGCCAGCTCACCTTCCAGGACGCGATGGTCCGCGCGAAAGCGCAGGGCGCGACGGTCCAGTTCGATTCCGTCTCGCTGAATCCGTACGTCACCTATACCGACAGCGCGGGCGCCGATCACGCCGCCTGGTTCCTCGACGGCGTCACCGCGTGGAACGAGGCGCGCGCCGGCGTCGAGCTCGGCGCTGCCGGAACCGCGATCTGGCGCCTCGGCTCCGAAGATCCGTCCATCTGGCACGCGATCTCGAACGACGTGCCGCACCCCCAGCCGCAGCTGCTCGAGGACATTCCCGCCGGCTACGATCCGCAGTTCGCCGGGAAAGGCGGCCTGCTGCGGATCGCGACCATGCCGTCGGCCGGCCGCCGTCTCCTGCAGGCCGATCCGAAGACGCAGATCATCACGCACGAGAGCATCACGAAGTTCCCTTCACCGTGGGTCGTGCAGCGCTTCGGCTCGAGCGATCCGGGCAAGGTTGCGCTCACCTTCGACGACGGCCCCGACGCGCGCTACACCAACGCGATCCTCGACACGCTCAGGTCGCGCGGCGTGAAGGCGACGTTCTTCGTCGTCGGGCGGCAGGCCGACGAGTATCCCGGCATCCTGAACCGCATCATGCGCGAAGGACACGAGATCGGGAACCACACGTACACGCACCCGAACCTCGCGCTCACGGGTCCGTTCCTGTCGAAGCTCGAGATCGTCGCCACCGGCCGCCTCATCGAGACGATCACCAATCGCCGCACCGCACTCTTCCGCCCACCCTACTTCGGCGACGCCGATCCCACGTCGAACGAAGAACTCGACGCCGTGGCGATCGGCACCGATCTCGGCTACCTCACCGTCGGCGTCGAGATGGATTCCCAGGATTGGCGCATCACCGAGCCCGATTCGATCCTCGCCACCACGCTCGAGCTTCGCGGCGACGGCAACGTCATCCTCATGCACGACTCCGGCGGCGACCGTACCGCCACCGTCGCGATCCTCGGCACGCTGATCGACTCGCTCGTCGCGAGCGGATACCAGCCGGTGCTCGTCTCCGAGCTCGCGGGCATCACGCGCGACGAGGCCATGCCGCCGCTCGCGTCGCGCACGCTCTGGTCGCGCATCGTCGACGTCGTCTCGTTCGGCTTCGTGGGACTCGTCGACTGGGGACTGTACTGGGTCTTCCTCGGTTGCGTCGTGCTCGGCATCGCGCGGCTGCTGTTCATCATCACGCTCGCCGCGATCCAGCGCGTGCGCACTCGCCCCCGCGGAAACGGGCCGGCGTTCTCGCCGCCGGTGAGCGTCGTCGTGCCCGCGTACCGCGAGGAACTGGTGATCGTTCGCACGGTCGGCTCGCTCCTCGCCCAGCGCTACGACGGCACGATTCATGTCATCGTCGTCGACGACGGATCGCCCGACGGCACCTACGAGACGGCCGTGAAGGCGTTCCAAGGGGAACCGCGTGTCACCGTCCTCACGAAACCGAACGGCGGCAAGGCGAGCGCGCTCAACTACGGCATCCAGCACGCGACGAACGAGATCATCATCTGCCTCGACGCCGACACGCAGTTCGAGCCCGACACCGTCGCCGCGCTCGTCGCGCCGCTCGCGCGTCCCGAAGTCGGCGCCGTCGCCGGCAACGCGAAGGTCGGCAATCGCATGAACCTCGTCACGCGCTGGCAGGCGCTCGAGTACGTCACGTCGCAGAACCTCGACCGGCGCGCGTTCTCGCTGCTCAACTGCATCACGGTGATTCCCGGCGCCGTGGGCGCGTGGCGCCGCTCGCTGATTCTCGAAGCCGGCGGCTTCACGCACGACACGCTCGCGGAGGACCAGGACCTCACGATCACCATCCGCAAGATGGGCCACGTGATCGCGTACGCCGAGCGCGCGATCGCGTGGACCGAAGCGCCCGACACGCTCGGCGCGCTCTCCCGCCAGCGCTTCCGCTGGTCGTTCGGCACGCTGCAGTGCGCGTGGAAGCACAAGGACGCGCTGTTCAACCGCACGTATGGCACGCTCGGCTTCGTGGCCCTGCCGAACACCTGGCTCTTCCAGCTGCTGCTCACGGCAATCTCGCCGCTCGCCGATCTCATGTTCGTGTTCTCGCTCTTCTCCGTGTGGCTGACGTTCAAGACGCACGGCGAGACCTACGCGCTCACCGACCTCGAGCACGTGCTCATGTTCTTCGGCCTCTTCCTGCTCAGCGACTGGCTCGGCGCGATGATCGCCTTCCTCATGGAGCCCGATGAAGAGAAGGGCCTGTCGTGGCTGATCATGCTCCAGCGTTTTGCGTACCGGCAGATCATGTACTCCGTCGTGCTGAAGAGCTTCGTCGCCGCGATCCGTGGGCGGGTCGTGGGATGGGGGCTCCTCGAGCGAAAGGCCACCGTGGAACTCCCGGCGTGAACGCCATCGGCGCTCGTGTCGGGGAGCCTGAAGGGAGTCGTCTCGAAGTGAGGCGTGCCGCGGCGAGACACGTGGCGTTGGTCCGCGTCGCGCGCGCCATCGCGCTGCTGCTCACGGTGGCGGGTGTTGCCCGCGCGCAACTCGGCGACCGGGAGGCCATGCGCACTTGAGGCAGCTTTGCGTCCGTTACGAAAAGACGTACGTCCAAGCGTACGTCCTGACGTAACGACCGAAAAGGTGGCTTCGAAACAGCGACGAGCGACGGGCGTCGGATAGAAATAGAGCGGAAATACGGCCAGCCTCGGATCGCGCGGAGTGTACGGCGCGGGATCGGATCGGAAGCAGCCGCCCAGCAGCAGAATGACGAGCAGCCAGCGCGCCATCTTCGATCTTCCATCTTCGGTCTTCGATCTTCGGTCTTCCGCCTCACCCCGGCGGCCAGCCCATGTGCCGCCCGCCCAGCACGTGCGCATGCAGATGAATCACCGACTGCCCGCCATCCGAATTGGTGTTGAACACCACGCGGTATCCGCTCGCCGCGATTCCCTCCTGCTTGGCCACTTCCCTCGCCATCTGCAGCATATCCGCCATCAGCGCCGGCGAGGTCACCTCGTTCAGCGACGCCACGTGCGTCCTCGGTATCACGAGCACGTGCACCGGCGCCTGCGGATTCACGTCCCTGATCGCGATGCACGTCGCATCCTCGGTCACGATCTTCGCGGGAATCTCCCCGCTCGCAATCCGGCAGAACAGACATTTCTCAGTCATTCCAACGCTCCTCCATTTCCTCTCGACTCGCCTTGACCGTCCGCGGCAGGGTCGCGAGCGCCGCGCGCACCACCGCGAGCGCCGCCACCGCCGCCGTCTCGAATCTCAGCACCGTGTGACCCAGGCTCACCACGCGGAACCCCGCGGCCACGAACTGTTCGAGCTCCGTGCTCTCCATTCCGCCCTCGGGACCGACGACGATCGTGATCGGCTTCAGGAATCCCGCCCCGTGCTCACGTGCGTTCGCCATCGCCTCGGCCACCAGCAGCCCCATCGGTTCGCCCGCCATGTCGAGCACGAGCTTCGGTCCCTCGGGCGTCGCCGCGATCGCGCGCTCGACCGTCGCGTCGGGATACGTCGCCGGCAGCCACGCACCGTGCGATTGCCCGAGCGCACCGGCCATCCGCGCCGCGACCTTCTGCTGGAACGTCGTCCCCTCGCCGCGCGGGTTCACGCTCTTCGACCGCTTGAACACCACGGGCCGCCAGCTCGTCGCCGCAAGCTCCGTCGCCTTTTCCGCGAGCCACAGCATGCGATCGCGATCCGCAACGGGAAGCATGAGGTGCACCGACGGCGGCGGCTCCACCGACGCCACCGTCTCGACCGCCACCGCCGCGTGCCGCTTGGCCAGGCGCACGAGCGCCCCGCGTCCGCGCATGCCACGGCCGTCGAGCAGGCCGACCGGCTGCCCGAGCTCGAGCCGCAGCACGCGGATGTGACGCGCTTCGTCCTCGCCCAGCGTGACCGTATGGCCGGCCATGAACGGCTCGGTGGTGACGAACGTCGCGAGCGCCATCAGCGACTCTTCCCGATCGCCACGGACCACCACTGCCCCTCGGCGTCTTCCCGTATCACGCGCCACCCGCCGGCCGCGAACCGCGTGAGCATCTTTTCGCGCTCCTCGTCGAGAATGCCACTCAAAATGGCGACTCCGTCGCTCGTGAGCGAGCGCCCGATGGCCGGCAACAGTTCCAGCAGCACCGAGGAGATGATGTTCGCGAGCACCACACGCACCGGCGCGAGCAGCGGCAGGAAGAGCGCGGCATCGCCCTCGATCACCTTCACGCGATCCGCGACATCATTTCGCGCGACGTTCTCCTCGGCGTTCGAGATCGCGTCCGCGTCCATCTCCACCGCCGCCACACGCGTCGCGCCAAGCTTGGCCGCGGCGATCGCGAGCACCGCGCTCCCCGCGCCGAGATCGGCCACCGCGTCTCCGGCGTGGATCACCGATTGCATCAATCGCAGCACGCCGCGCGTGGTGGGATGATCGCCCGTGCCGAACGCCATCGCGGGCTCCACGATCACCGTTCGCGCGGGATCCATCCCCTCCGCGAGCCACGGCGGCGCGACCGTCAGCGACCCCACCTCATGGGCGTGAATCGACTCGCGCCACGCGACGCTCCAGTCGACGGCGGGAACGGCGCGCGTCTCGATCACCGCGCCCTTGTCCACCGCACGCACCGCGCGCTCGACCTCCACGGCCCCGTCCGCCGCCTCGAGGTGCGTCACGAGCAGCTCGCCTTCTTCCTGCAGCCCCTGCGCGCCTGCACCGAACATCGCGGCGGCCACCGCATCGCGCGCATCCACATGCGAAGGCCGCACCGCGATGCGCGTCCACGGAGACACAACCGTCACGCGCCCAGCGCTTCTTTCATCTTCGCCCAGAAGCCCTTGTTGCGCCCCGTGGGCGCCGGCGAGTGCACCTTCGCGAGCTCGTCGATGACGCGCTTCTCGTCGGCCGTGAGATCCGTCGGCGTCCACACCTGCACCCGTACGTGAAGGTCACCGGTGCCCGACGCGTTCACGCGCGGCAGCCCGCGCCCGCGCAGCTGGAAGACCTGCCCGCTCTGCGTCCCCGAGGGAATGTGCAGCATGATCGGGCCGGCGATCCCCGCGACTTCGACGTCCGCGCCGCGTACCGCCTGAGGGAAGGTCAGCAGCACCTCGGTGTAGAGATCCTCGCCGTCGCGCTCGAACCGTTCGTCGTCGTCGACGTCGAACAGCACCACGAGATCGCCGCGCGGCCCGCCTCTCGCGCCCGCGTTCCCCACGCCGCGCAGGTGCATGTACTGTCCGGTCGAGACGCCGGCGGGCACCGTGATCGGGATCGCGTGCTCGCCGCGCTGACGCCCCTCACCGCGGCACGACTTGCACGGCGACGTGATCATCACGCCCTCGCCGCCGCACGTCGGGCACGGCGCGACGCTCACGAACTGACCGAAGAACGAGCGCTGCGAGCGCCGCACCTCGCCCTGGCCGCCGCACGTCTGACAGCGCGCCGGCTTCGTCCCCGGCTCCGCGCCCACGCCGCCGCAACGATCGCACGGATCGAGCAGCTTGATCTTGATATCCTTGGTGACACCGGCCGCGACCTCGGCGAGCGACAGCCTCAGGTCGATCTTGAGGTCCGCCCCGGAGCGCGGCCCCGACTGCTGGCGCTGGCCGCCGCCGAAGAGATCGCCGAGCCCGAAGTCACGCATGAAGATGTTGAGCGCCTCGGACATGTCGACGTGGTGAAACCCGCCGCCGCCA
>Ga0207932_1000197_pt1 | contig 20018 bp, 14 predicted proteins | sample NGESurdeep092012_FD_184480 | JGI IMG/M metagenome (GOLD analysis project Ga0207932, IMG submission 184480) | Arctic peat soil microbial communities from Barrow, Alaska - NGEE Surface sample 415-2 deep-092012 (SPAdes) | ecosystem: Environmental > Terrestrial > Soil > Wetlands > Peat ...
TCCCACCTGCTCAAGAAGACCCCGCTGCGGCTCCTGCGCGCCTATCCCAGCCCTCAGGACCTGCTGGCCGCACCGCGACGTCGGGTGCTCCAGTTCCTGCGCACCACGAGCCGCGGACAGGTCGGCGTGGAGACCTACACCCAACTGGTGGCCGCTGCCCGCGCCACGGTGGGCCTGCCCGGCGCACAGAGCCGCCTCCGCCACGACATCGCCCGCGCGCTGGACCGCCTTACGCTGTACGAGGAGCAGCTCAAGGCCATCGAGCTGGAGATGGTCGAGGCTCTCACGGCCGTGCCCGAAGCGCCCTATCTGCTCAGCATCCCGATGGTCGCGCCCGTGACGGCCGCCATCTTTCTGGGCTCCATCGGCGACCCCCAGGCCTACGAGGCGGCCGACCAGGTCATCAAGGTCGCGGGCCTCTCGCTCATCGAGCGCTCGAGCGGGGTGCTCCACGGCACGAAGCGCATCTCGAAGCGGGGCCGTCCGCTGCTGCGCGCCGCCGCCTACATGTTCGCCGTCCGGAGTGTAACCGAGGGCGGCCTCTTCCGGTCCGAGTACGAGGGGCTCCTCGCGCGCAACGGCCAGAAGCCGATCAAGGCACTCGTCGCGGTGATGCGCTCCGCGCTGCGCCTGATGTTCAGCATCGCGCGGGACCGCCGGACCTTCACGCTTGAGCCGCCCGAGCGCCATCACGTTTACGCGGGAGGCGTCGCCGTGTAGGCTGACTGCTCACGACTGGCCGGCCGGGACCAGGGAGTCCACACGGGTTCGAAGCAGCGCTCCGGCGTTGGCTTCCCACCGAACAGTGCTCGCCCGGTTGTAGTCCGCTCAGGCTCCGATAACGGGGTTTCGAGGGTGCGCTCTGCGAGCGCGACGCCTCCGAATTCAGTCAGCTTCGAGCTATGCGGGCTCCGCTGGTCGTTCGGCTCTTTGACAATCCAACGCGTGCTCCGCGCCGCCTTGACGTCCCGAGGTCCATCCGGCACCTTGGGCGTGGGCTCGGCGCGGATCCGCATTGAAGGATGAGGCGTGCGAACCACGGCCTCCATTCGAACACTCGATCGCGACCGAGCCCATCCCGCGGCGCATCGACTCTCCGACCACGCCCGGCGCGGATCCGGCAATCCGGATGAAGGGCAACTCTTTGCCGCTTCCGACGTGACACTCGATCGCGCTGGGCTTCCGCTACTGAGCCCTTGCAACGGAGTCGGCGAGCTTCGTAACGCTCGCCAGCGATGCGCCGTTCAACCACCGCGCTGTCGGCCCGAGATATTGCGGTCGAACGAACCCGACGCCTTCGCGCGAGAATCCGCAGATCCCCCAACGAGCGGATCCTGCGGGGCGAATCAAAGCCCATGACAGAGTATCCGTCTTCACCGCCTCCCGAACCTCGTACGGGCCGTCAGGCGACAACGTCACTCTGGCGACGGTGACAACTTCGGCGCGCACCATGGCCGTATCGCCCTTGAGAGCGGATCCAAGGACGCGGCCCTTGGCGAGCGCGACCTGGGGATCGCCGCCGCCGTAGGCGGCGCACACCTGCAGGGAATCTGGAGCCATCCTCGATGCGAGCATCACTGCCTGTCTCAAGTACGTCGACACAGTAGCCTCCGCCGCAAGCACGGTGCTTTCGTCTCGCTGGACGTTCGTCTTCTCCCGTGCGCAAGACACAAGAAGCACAGCGACCAGGACTGCCCGGAAGGCGGCTACTTCAGTTCTGTTCCTCATCTCGAGCCTCACTGATTCGGCTGCACTAGCGCGCGATAGAAGTGAACAGGTCCCGCCCCGAATGAGCCAGGGGCGAAGGTCGTCACTTGCGTCTTGGAGTCCCGATACCCCGCCGACGTCGGACTGCCGTTGTTGGCGAGCGCACGAACCTGATGACGGGCATTCACTCCCGTGAATACCCCAGCATGCTCCCCTTGGACGACGATATCGCCCGGGTGGGCTGCGTCAGCCCCGACCTCAGTAAATCCAGCGGCCAGTCCGGCTCTGAATGCTGCTGTATTCGCCTTTGCCCCACCTGCCCACACAGCTCCGAGCGTGGCCTGCACCGCATTTCTGCAGTAGTCTGTGCAGTCACCCACGTGCTTCGAGTAGTCAACAGAAGGCTCCCCTGGCTGGCCCTGCGAGTAGGTCCACTCGCCGCTCACCCGAGCGGTCTGGACTACTGCCATACCTTGCGACCTGCTGATCATACGGTCACAGTCCTTCCAGCCGTCCGCTTCCGTGCACAGGCCGAATGGATCAGTGTAAGTCACCGGATTGTTCCCCGGCTCCCCGCTGACGGCTGACGGCCGATGGCTGACGGCTGACGGCCGCTACCGGATCCGCCCCACCTTGTCCGCCGGCCAGTCCATCACCGTGAACCGCTGCTGGAGCCGGCGGCCCGCCACCATCCCGCGGATCACGTACTCCCCCGCCGGCATCCGCTGCAGCTCCTGCGGTGTCGTCGGGTCGCCGAGGCCGCGGGGCCGCGGCCGCTCGCGCGTGAGGTCCCAGCTCGTGCGCTGGAGCCCCGGGTAGCCGGGGCCGGTCACCGAGCGGACGGTGTCCCCCGCCGCGGTGATGATGGTGAAGCGCACCCCCTCCGGCTGCACGTCCTTCAGGAAGTACTGGATCGCCGCGCCGCGCGGCGGGTTGGTGCCGAGGAAGTGGTTCGCGCCCCAGCTCGGGAAGGTGTTCCGCGGCCGGAACTGGAAGGCGTTCGCCACGGCGAAGAGGTGCGCCGGCTCAGTGAGGAGGGAGTCGGTCATCTCCTCGAGGGGGCCGATGCTCGCGACGTAGAGCCCGCGGCCGTGCGTGGCGATCACCAGCTCCCGGAGGCCGAAGCTCTCCGCCAGCCGGTCCACCCGCACGTTCGGGAAGTTCCTGCCGAGCTTCACCCAGCGCCGTCCGCCGTCCACCGTCGTCCACACCCCGTCCGTCGTGCCGACGAAGAGGAGGCGCGGGTTCCGCACGTCCTCGAGCACGGTGAGACTGCCGTGGTCGCGGGGGAGCCCCTGCCCGATCTCCGTCCAGCTGCGCCCGAAGTCGGCGGTCACGAAGATGTGCGGGGCGTAGTCGTCGCGGTGGTGGCAGTCGAGGGCGACGTACGCCGTCCCCTCGGCGTGGTACGACGCCGCGATCGTCGCGACGAAGCAGCTCGCCGGCGCGCCGCGGGGGAGGCTCGCGGTGACGTTCGTCCACGTCTTCCCCGTGTCCTGCGAGACCCAGAGGAGCCCGTCGTCGGAGCCGGTCCAGAGCACGGCGGGGGTCTTGGGACTCTCCGCGATGGAGAAGAGGGCGTGGTAGCTCGTGGGCCCGGCCTCCGCCACCGGGGTCTGGCGCGCGTTCCGCGTCATGTCGGGGCCGAGGATCTCATAGTCGTGCCCCCGGTCCTTGAGCTTGAAGAGCCGGTTGGCGCCGACGTACACGACGCCAGGGAGGAACGACGAGGCGAGGATGGGCGCGGTCCAGTCCCAGGAATAGCCGTAGCCGCTCTCCTCGCCAGCATCGAGCGCCTCGGGCTGGATGTCCTCCCGCTGCCACGTCCGGAGGTCGAACCGCGAAATCGAGCCGAACTGCGACTCCGAGTAGACGGTGAAGGGGTCGTCGGCCGGGACCTGCACCCACATCCCGTCGCCGCCGTTCACCGGGTACCACTCCGCGTCGCTGATCCCCTGCGTCTCACGGGTGCGGCTGGGGCCGCACCACACGCCGTTGTCCTGGAGCCCGCCGCAGATCTGGTAGGGCGTCTGGCTGCTGTCCACGATGACGGTGTAGAACTGGCCGATTGGGATCGGCTGGTGCCACCAGGCGCGCCCCTTGTCGAACGAGACGTAGGCGCCGCCGTCGTTGCCGACGATCCAGTGCGCCGGGTCGTTGGGGTCGATCCAGAAGGCGTGATAGTCCACGTGCACGCCCCCCATCGAGTCGGGGGCGAAGGTGCGGCCGCCGTCCTTGCTCTCGTGCATCATCACCGACGTGAAGAAGACGTGATTGGAGTCGGTGGGGTCCACGGAGAGCTGGTCGTAGTAGTAGTGCGGCGTCGCGGCGATGTCGTTCACCTGCGTCCAGTGGGCCCCCGCGTCACTCGAGCGGAAGATCCCGCCCGCACGGCTCTGCCCCTGGTCGGTGATGCCGCGGTCCACCTGGATCATCGCGTAGACGATGCTCGGGTTCTGGGGCGAGACGGCGAGGCCGATGCGCCCCATCTGGCCGGTGGGGAGGCCGTTGTTCAGCGCGGGATCGGTGAGTCGCGTCCAGGTCGCGCCGCCGTCGGTGGTCCTGTAGATGCCGCTTCCGGCCCCGACGCCCTCCATGTGGCTCCCGCCCCAGCGGATGCGGTGCCACGCGGCGGCATAGAGGACCTGCGGGTTCGACGGCTCCATCGCGAGGTCCACGAAGCCCGTGGTGTCGTTCACGAACAGCACGCGGCTCCACGTCTTCCCGCTGTCGGTCGTCTTGTAGACACCCCGCTCCCCGCCGGCGCCCCAGAGGTGGCCGAGGGCCGCGACGTACACGACGCCGGGATCCGTCGGGCTGATGGCGATGCGGCCGATCGCCCGGCTGTCGCCGAGGCCCATCTTCGTCCAGGCGCGCCCGCCGTTGGTGGACCGGTAGACGCCGTCCCCCCAGTAGGCGGAGCGGAGGCTGTTCTTCTCCCCGGTGCCGGCCCAGAGGAGGTTCGAGTCAGAGGGGGCCACGGCCAGATCGCCGATGGACTCCGAGCCGAGGCCGCTCGAGGCCGCCTGCCAGGTCACGCCGCCGTTGGTGGTCTTCCAGACGCCACCCCCCGCGGAGCCGATGTACCAGGTGCTGGGGCGCGGCTGCGCGGAGTGCGGCACCGCGATGGCGGTCACGCGTCCGCTGTAGGCGGCGGGGCCGATGCCGCGGATGCCGATGCTCTCGACGAACCGGGCCAGCGAGTCCCTCACCTGCGCCGTGTCGCGGCGGGACGTGTCCGCCGCCGTGGTGCGCCGCTGTTCGCGCGCGGAGGGGCGGGGGGCGGGGGCAGGGCGCTGGGCGTGGAGGGGCGTGGCGGTGGTGAGCGCGAGGGCGAGCGCGGCGGCCGGACGGACGAGCGACATGTGCGGGGACCCGGGTGAGGGTGGGCGCCTATTCTAGCGTCTGGCGGGCCGGCGGGCAAAGGCGGCGAGGGAGCGCGAAAAGGGCGCGGGAACCGGCTGGCTCCCGCGCCCCCAAGGTGCGCCCGTGCTCGCGAAGAGCTATGGCGTGATGCGGACGCTCTTCACGTCTTGGACCGGTGTGCCGGTGGTGACATACCCGATGCCGAGGGCGTCCTCGCGCACGAACGTCACCACGGCCCGGTCGGTCGGCCGCTGCGGGGGCGGGACTGCCCGGCCCGAGAACATCTGCTGGCCCCACCACGAGGCGACGGCGGAGGCGGGCTTCCCGTGCACGGCGCGGGAGAAGGCGTCGCGGACGGGGGCCACGGCGGGCTGGTCCACGGGGTGCACGTCGCCGCCGTGGGCCCACTGAGCGGTCTTCTTCATGAAGATGTCGGTGACCTGCTGCCGGGAAAGCGAGGTCACGGGGTTGGCGGTATTGACGATGACCACGAACCCCTCGTCCTGGGCGACGGCGGGTGCCGTCCGCAGGGCCGCCGCGGCGAGCGCGGCGAGGGTGATCGTGATCCAGCGGGTGCGACGGGTCATACAAGTCACCTTCCGCCCGGGCGGCGGGGCGTGCGCGGGGCGGAGCCGGCGCTGGTCATTGAGCTAGAGGGCTTCGTGCGGTAATTTCGGCCCGGTCGGTCCGCCTCGCAAGGCACGGCGAGCGGCGTCCCGCCCCGGCACGCGCCGGCGGTGGACGCCGGCCCGTGCCGTCTCTGGTCCGGAGGTCACGGCGTGTTCGGCTCCCTGCGCGCGCGGTTCGAGCGTCTTCCCTTCCGCGCCAAGCTCTCGGCCCTCCCCGGGGTCGCGGCGGTGGCGCTGGGCCTGGTGCTCACGATCAGCCTCATCTCCGGCGTCGTGAACGACCAGTTCCTGCGCCGCATCGAGCGGGGCTACTACCCGGCGGTGGTGGCGACCAGGGACTTCCAGGCCGCGCTGCTGGCGGTGCAGCGGAAGTTCCAGGACGCCCTGGCCGCCAAGGACCTGAGCCAGCTCCCCGAGGCCGACAGTCTGCGCCGGGTCTTCGCGACCATCGCGCGGGGCCAGGCGGAGAACCCCGTTCTCAAGGCCGCGGATCTCCGCTCCCTCGACTCGATGATGGGCGCCTATTACACCCTCGCCCGGCGCACGACCGAGCAGATGATGGGCGGGCTCTTCAACGACACCATCACCCAGCAGCTCGAGACGATGACGACGCAGTACCGCGCCGTCCGCGACCGGCTCGACCAGATGGCGGCCACGAACGACAACGCCATCTCCTCGGCGTTCGGCCGCGCGCGGCTCATCCAGGCGCTGGGGTGGCTCCTGAGCGCGCTGATCATCGGCACGGGACTGTGGCTCGGGTGGGCGGTGGCCCGCCTGGCGCAGGATGCGGTGGCGGTACCTCTCGCGCAGGCGGTGGAGGCGGCCGACCAGCTCGGCCGGGGGGAGATGCCGGAGGCGATCCCCGCCGGCGGCTCCGACGAGATCGGGCGGCTCCTCGAGGCGATGAAGGCGATGGTGCACTACCTGAAGGAGATGGCGGCCGCGGCGCAGCGCATCGCGCAGGGCGATCTCTCCGTGGACGTGCATCCCCGCTCCGAGCGCGACGCGTTCGGCGTGGCCTTCGCGGACATGACGGCGTACCTGCGCTCGACGGCGGACCTCGCCGCGGCGATCGCCGAGGGGAACCTCGGCGTGCAGGTGGTCCCGCGCTCCGAGGCGGACGCGTTCGCCATCGCCCTCAAGGAGATGGTGGGCAATCTCTCGCGCGTCATCGGCGAGGTGCGGGGCGGCGCCGACTCGATCACCGAGGCCGCGGCCCAGCTCACGTCGGCGTCGCAGAGCCTCTCGGAGGCGGCGCAGAACGAGGCCGCCACGGTGGCGGAGACCTCGGCGGGCCTCGAGACGCTGAACGCGTCGGTCACGGAGACCGCCGGCCACGCCCGCGAGGTGGAGCGGATGTCGGCCGTCGGCGCGAAGGACGCGGCGCGCACGGGTGAGGCGATGGAGGCCACCGTCGCGGCGATGGAGGCGATCACCGGGCGGCTGCAGGTCATCGAGAGCATCGCCAACCAGACCAACCTCCTGGCCCTCAACGCCGCGATCGAGGCGGCGCGCTCGGGGGAGGCCGGCGCCGGCTTCGCCGTCGTCGCCGACGAGGTACGCAAACTCGCGCAGAAGAGCCGCGGCGCCTCCGAGGAGATCGGCGACCAGGCCACGCGGAGCCGCGACACCGTCCGGAAGGCCGGCAAGTCCCTCGGCGAACTGGTGGGCTCGATCCGCGCCACCGCCGAGCGGTTCGCCAAGGTCGCCACCGCCTCCGACGAGCAGGCGGTCGCGCTCCGCGAGGCGAGCGCCGCCCTCTCCGAGGTGGACGACATCACCCACCGGAACGCCGCGGCCGCCGAGGAGCTGGCCGCCATGGCGGAGGAGATGACCGCGCAGGCCGAGACGCTGCGCACCGCCGCGGCGTTCTTCCACACCGGCGCGGGAGTGCGGTGAGTCGCGCCGCGTCGCGCCGCGCGCCAGCCCGTGCCGCCGCCCTCGTGACGGCGGCACTCGTCTTGGGGGCCGCCGGCGCCGCCCCGGCGCGCGCCCAGGACACTGCGACCGCCGTCCTCCGCGGCTTCCGCTTCGCGTCCGGCGACTCCCTCCCCGAGCTGCGGATGCATTACGCGACGGCGGGGCATCGCCGGCGCGACGCCACGGGCGCCGTCGTCAACGCGGTGCTCCTCCTCCACGGCACCACCGGCACCTGGGCGCAGTTCCGCAGCCCCCTCTTCGCGCCCGAGATGTTCGGGGCGGGGCAGCCCCTCGACACCGCGGTGTTCTTCGTCGTCATCCCCGACAACATCGGCCACGGCCGCTCGAGCAAGCCGAGCGACGGCCTCCACGCACGCTTCCCCCGCTACACCTACGACGACATGGTGGACGCCCAGCGCCGGCTCCTCCACGAGGCCCTGGGCGTGGACCATCTCCTCGTCGTGCTCGGGACGTCCATGGGGTGCATGCACGCGTGGGTGTGGGGGACCCGCTACCCCGATGCGGTGGACGCGCTGGTGCCGCTCGCGTGTCTGCCGACGGCCATCGCCGGCCGGAACCGGATGATGCGCCGGATGATCCTCGACGACATCACGACGGACCCCGGCTACGCCGGCGGCGACTACGTGCGCCAGCCGCGGGGGCTCGCCGCCGCGCTGCAGGTCCTCTACCTCATGGGAAGCGCGCCCCTGGTCCAGCAGCGGGACGCGCCCACCCGCGACGCGGCCGACTCGCTCTGGGAGCGGTACCTCGCCGCGGCGCTGCCGCGCTACGACGCGAACGACGTCGTCTACGCCTTCGACGCCTCGCGCGACTACGACCCGAGCGCGGCGCTGGGGCGCGTGCGGGCCCAAGTGCTGTTCATCAACTCCGCCGACGACGTCATCAACCCGCCGGAGCTGGGCCTCGCGGAGCGGCTCATCGCCCAGGTGCCGCACGGGCGGTTCGTCCTCATCCCGATCTCGGACCGCACGCGGGGGCATGGGACGCATACGGCGGCTGCGGTATGGAAACCGTGGGTGGGTCCCTTCATCGCCGCCGCGGCGCGAGCGCGCGGGATCTTGCCTTAGAGCGGAAGGCGTGAGGGGGTGAGGGGTGAGAAGTCCGAGGGGACGCGAGACCGGCAGCCGAGCGCCGTGTCACGTGTCCCCTCTCACCTCTGACGTCTTACCCTCTCACGCCCCTCTGCGCTCTTCAGCCCCCCCAGCCCTACGGCGTGAGGGGAAGGACCTTCACCGCCGCCGTCACGGCGCCCGCCGAGACGTACCCGATCGCCCCCGGATTCGCGGCGACGTACTCCACGACGGCGGCGTCGCCCGCGCGCTCCGGCGGCGGCGTGGCCCGCCCGGAGAAGATCTGCTGCTGCCAGTACGCCTCGACGACGCTGGGGGCCTGGTGCAGGACGCCGGCCGAGAACGCCACGGCGATCGGCGACCCGCGCAGTTGGTTCACGGGCCGCGCCTCCGTGCCACCCGGCCACCTGCCGACGCGCTTGAGGAAGAACGCGGCGGCGTCAGCGCGACTGATCGTGGAGACCTGATTCTCCCTGTGGACGACGATGACGTACGGCGCCGTCTGGGCGGTGGCGTCGCCGGGCCGGAGCGCCACGGCCGCCAGCACGATGGCGGCCCAGGCGAGGGTGCGGGCCGGGCTCACAGGCGCACCCGCGCGCCGACGCGGAACGTCCGCCCGTCCTGCGGGATGATCTCCTGGACGAGTTCCTCACCGCCGACGTCTCCGTACCTGGTGTCCCAGAGGTTGTAGACGCTGCCCGAGATCTCGAGGCCCTTCCACGCGAACGGTCGCACGAGCAGCGTGAGGTTGGCGAGCGTGTAGGAGCCGGCGACGCCCGTCCGGCTGGGGCGGGCGCCGAGGTACCGGATGTCCAGGCTGACGGTGGCGCGGAGGGCGTCGAGCGGCGCCGAGAGGCCCAGCTTGGCGACGTGCTGGGGGGAGTTGAGCGGTGTGCCGCCCTGCTCGCTATCCCAGGCGTGCTGGTAGGCGTAGCTCACGCGGCCGCTGATGGGCCCCACCCGCCCACCGACTTCCACCTCCACACCCGTCGAGCGGGCCCGCGAGAGGTTGCGGTACACGAGCAGGCTGTCGGCGGGATCGGTGACGAGGCCCACCAGGTCCTTCACCCAGATCTGGTAGAGCGACAACGTCCCGCGGAGCTGCGGCCCGAGGGCGTGGTCGGCCGCGAGCTCGAGGGTCTGGACGCCTTCCGGCTGCAGGCCGGAGGCGGCCTTCTGCGTCACGCCGCCGTCGTTGTAGTACAGCTCGTAGGCGCTCGGCGCCCTGAACGCGCGGCCGTAGACGACCCGCACCGTCGATCCCGCGGCCACCTGGAGCACCAGGGCGGCGCGCGGGTTGGTGCTGCCCCCGAACGTCGAGTACTGATCGTGGCGCACACCGGCGAAGAGCGTGGCCCGCCGGGCCAGGTGGAACTCCCCCTGGACGAAGGCCGCCCACACCGACGAGCTCCGCGCGTCCGCGAGGTAGGTGAACGGCGGCTGAACGTCGTAGGCCCCCTGCTCGAGGGTCGGGTTCCACCGCGCCTCGCCGCCCACCGTCACCTTGTGCTCGCCGACGAAGCGGAGGTACTGCCCCTCGAGGGTCCACGTTTCCGCCCGCGAGTAGTCGCGGAGGAGCACGCTGTCGTAGGGATATCCGCCGCTGTACCGCGCCGCTGTGTAGGACAGCGATGTCCAGACGCGCGAGAGGTCCTCGAAGGCGTGTTCGTAGTCGAGGGAGAGGAGCGTCCGGCTGTCGCGCGTGAAGGCCCTCGGGTCGCCGAAGGTCGTTCCGAACGACGCGGTCGGGAGCGCCTTGCGTCGCGACCCGTACAGCGCGCCCAACCGGAAGTCCCCGGCCTGCACCGTGCCCAGCACGTGTTCCGCCCGGTCGCCATCCAACCCGATGGCGCGTCCGCCGTTCGTGGCCGGGGCGTCGAATTCGGGGAAGTAGAGGTCCGGCCCCGCGGCGCGCAGGATGCTCGCCGAGGCCATCACGTCCACCCCCGCCGCGAGCCGCTGCCCGAAGCCCAGCGACCCCCGGTATGTGCCGAAGGTCCCCGCCTCGGCGCTCCCCTCATAGCCCGCGAGGGACCCCGCCCGGCGCGTCACGATGTTCACGACGCCGTAGAAGGCGTTGGTGCCGTAGAGGGACGAGCCCGGTCCGCGGATCACCTCCACCCGCTCGATCGCGTCGAGGTCGACCGCCCCCTCCGTGCCGAGGAGCCCGGAGTCGTCCAGGGCGCCGTTCAGCCGGTGCCCGTCCACCATCAGCAGGATGCGGGTGTTGAAGTCGCCGGGCCGGGACAGGCCGCGCACCGTCGCGTAGGTGTAGTTGCGATCGTAGCTCGTGAAGATCCCGCGCGCCGAACCCAGGACCTCCCCGAGCGTGCGGTACCCGTGCTGGAGGATCTCCTCCCGCGTGATCACGCTGACCGAAGCCGGGGCCTCTCCGAGCGTTTGCGCGTACCGCGACGCCGCGAACACCAGCGAATCGGCGTAGCCGCCCGGAGCCGCTCCTGCCGGCTTCTGCGCGGACGCCGCGCCGGCGGATATGGCCAGGAGGGCGGTAACGATGGCGGCTCGGAACGGCCGGGGGCACGCAGGCCAGGCGGGGGGAGCTCTCACGGCGGTCCTCCGGGTCAAGTGCACGGATTCGGCGCGAGATGCGACACTTCTCGACGCCTCAGTTCGACCGGGACTCCCGAATGCTCCCGGTTGCACAAGAATGAGCAATACTCGTACCGGGTCGGCATGTCTGAAGGCTCGTGTTATTGGAGAGTGATTGTATCGGAAATGGCCGCCGGATGGCGGGATTCCCTCGCCACGGGCGTAGGGGTGGGGCGCAGGGGGATACTGCACTAGAGCGAACGGCGTGAGGGGGTAAGGGGTGCGAAGTCAGAGGGGACGCGAGCCGGGCAGCCGAGCGCCGCGTCACACGTCCCCTCTCACCTCTGACCTCTCACCCTCTCACGCCTGTCGTTGCTCTTCAGGCCCCCCGTCGCTTGTCCTCGAGCAGGACCGTCCGGACGGGATAAGGAACCTCGATCTTCTCCTCCCTGAAGCGCGCATCCAGTCGCCGGACCAGTTCGTGTATCAGAACTCCCCGCGTGTCGTACCGCGCCGCGCGGAGGATCACGAGGAAGTCCACGCTCGACTCGCCGTATCCCTGGAAGCGGACCAGCGGCTCGAAGTCGCGGACCGCGCCTTCCGCCTCCTGCTGGACCCCGCGCGCCACCTCCAACGCCACCTGCTCGACGCGGGCGAGATCGCTGCCGCGGGCCACGCTCACCGGCACCGTGACGCCCTGGTCCGGCGAGGGGAGGTGGAAGTTGACGGTGATGGCTGTGGCGAGCTTGACGTTCGGGACGATGACGAGGCTGTTGGGCATCTCCCGCAACGTGGTCTGCGCCCAGCTGATGTCCTGGACGTACCCCTCCTGCCCCGACTCCAGCCGGATGTAGTCGCCGCTGCGGATCTTCCCGGCGGCGAGCACGCGGAGCCCCGCGAAGAGGTTGGCGAGGGTGTCCTGCAATGCGAGGGCGACCGCCAGGCCGCCGACACCGAGGGCGGTGACGATCGGCGTGATGGAGATCCCGAGCCGCTCCAGCACCACCAGCGCGCCCAGGACCCAGATGCCCGCCGCCGACACGTTCGCGATGAGACTGACGCTCGGCAGGGCGCCGTCCGAGGCGCTCTCGCGCAGCGTCCGGAGGGTGAAGCGGGTGGCCGCCCACGTCACCGAGAGGATGGCCGCGACGAGGAGCGCCTGGCCGAGGATGCGCTCGGCGCCGGCGGGAAGGCGCAGCAGCTCCAGCGCCGCGTAGAGCCCGCCGAGCGTGAACCACACGACCAGCGGTCCCTGAAGCGCGTGCACCAGCGCGTCGTCCCACTTCCACGGGGTCCGCTCGGCGAGGCCCGTGAGGCGCTTGAGGCCGGTGCGCCGCACCAGGAGGCCGAGCGCGTAGCCGCCCAGCGCCGCGGCGGCCGGCGCGAGGTAGGTGGTCACATCGGCGAAGCGGTCCGTCATCCGTTCCCTCCCCGCGCGCCTCCGGGTATCGGACGCATGGCGCGCCGCTTAACTTGCGACGTGCCCACCCTCCCCGTCCAGCCGTACGCGCTCCCTCCCGTGCAGGGGCCCCGCGCGTGCCACGTCGTCGGGATCGTCGCCCTCGCCGTCGGGTCGGACCTCGTCGCGATGGGGCTGGTCAACTGGGCCGCGCCATCCGCGGACGGGCTCTGGTGCGACGTCCTGAGTCTTTCCCTCGCGACTCTCATCGGCGCCCCCATCCTCTGGTACGTGGTCCTCCGGGCCTTCTACCGCAGCGCCCTCGCGGAGCGCGCGCATCTCGAGGCCGCCCTCGCCGCGGCGCGCGAGGCCGACGCCCAGTACCGCACCTTCGTGGAGAACACCCTCGAGGGGATCTGGGCCTTCGGTACCGATGGGAAGACGACGTTCGTCAACCCGCAAATGGCCGCGATGCTCGGCTACGAGCCCGCGGCGATGCTCGGCCGCACCTTCTTCGACTACATGGACGAGGAGGGGCGCGCCTTCGCCCGTGTCTCCGCCGCCGGCGGCCGGTGCCCCGGCCGCGCGCAGCGCTACGACGTCCGCCTCCGCCGCGCCGACGGCGGCGAGGTGTGGGCCGTCGTCTCGGCCACGCCCCTCCCGGCGCGCGCCGGTGCGGGGAGCGGGCTGGTCGCCTTCCTCACCGACATCACCGACCGCAAGCGCGCCGAGGACGAGGCCCGCCGCCTCGCCGCCGCCTTCGACCAGGCGTCCGACGCCGTGTGCGTCACCGACGCCAACGGACTGATCGTCTGGGTCAACGGCGCCTTCGAGCGGATCACCGGCTACGCGCGCCCCGAGGCCCTCGGCGCCACGCCCCGCATCCTCAAGTCCGGGACCCACGAGCCCGGCTTCTACGCGGATCTCTGGGCGACCATCCGAGCCGGGCGCGTCTACCGCGGCATGATGATCAACCGCCGGAAGGACGGCGAGCTCTACTTCCTCGACCAGACCATCACGCCCATCGTGAACGACGGCGGCCGCATCACCCACTACGTCGCCGCCGGCCGCGCCATCGCCACGGGCGAGTAGGATCGTCCACGGTCCGTAGTAGTCCGGAACGATTCCCTCCCTACAGCTAGAAGGCGGCTGCCGGCCCTCGCGACGGGACCGGATGGACGACTCCGAAGGCCCCCAAGTGGCCCCTTCGGCGCACCCGCTCGGGCCGAACATCCTCCCATTGCTGGGGTTGTGGGTGGTGGAAGGGACACCGCCCCGGGCACGCCCTTTGCTCCTGCGGAGGGGTGCCGGCACAGGGCCGGCGCGAAACGGTCCGGAGGTGTCCGTCGTGATGGAGCATGAGATCTACCGGTTCCCCCGCGAGCGGCTCGACGCGTTGATCGAACGGCTCGGGCGGGAGTACCGGGTGGTGGCCCCGGTCATCAAAGGGGTGCAGCACGCCTGGGAGGAGGTCCGGCCGGGCACGCCGGTCGCGCTCGAGTACCCCACGACGTTGCTCCCTCCCCGGCAGTTCTTCGCCCCGCAGCGCGAGGTCCTCTACCGCTACCGCAAGGGTGACGACGGGAAGGTGACGTTCGAGACGCCGCCCCCCGAGCGCCCCGTGGCGCTGCTCGGCGTGCACGGGTGCGACCTCACCGGCCTGCGGGTCCTGCGGTCGTTCCACGAGTCCTCGTGCGGCGACCGGATGGTGACGGACCGCCTCGACCAGTCGTTCATCCTCGGCATCGCCTGCTGGGTCCCGTGCATGGCGGAGGCGTTCTGCCGCGACATGGGGAGCCTGGAGAACGAGATCCCGGCCGACCTGTACGCGTGGGACTTCGGCGAGGTGCTGCTGCTCAAGGTGCTGAAGGCGCGGGGCCGCGAGATCCTGGCCGACGCGGCGCCCCTCGAGGCGGCGACGGCCGACGAGATGGCGCTGCTCCGGCGGCGGATGCGGGTGCGCCACGAGGCGTTCCCGACGCACCTGCGGTTCCCGCCATCGAAGCTGCCGGTAGCGCTCGAGGCGGCGGAGTCGGACATCCTCTGGGAGGCGAACGCCGACCGCTGCCTCTCGTGCGGCCGCTGCAACCTGGTCTGCCCCACCTGCACCTGCTTCGACGTGCACGACACGGGGTCGCTCGACGGGAGCCAGGGGGAGCGGGTGCGCTCGTGGCACGGGTGCCAGATCCCCGGCTTCTCGCGGGTGGCGGGGGGCCACGACTTCCGGCCCACGCGCACCCAGCAGCTCCGCTACCGGATCTTCCGGAAGGGCAAGTACATGCCGGAGCGGTACGGGATGGTGGGGTGCACGGGGTGCGGGCGCTGCTTCAAGCACTGCCCGACGCACATCTCCATCCGCGACATCTTCCGGCAGGTCGGGGGGACGGCGTGATGATGCCATCCCGGATGGTCCCCGAAGCCTGCCGCGTGCTCGAGGCGGTGCCGGTCACGGGCAAGGAGATGCACTTCATCCTCGAGGCGCCGCAGCAGGAGGCGTTCCGGCCGGAGCCCGGGCAGTTCGTGATGGTGTCGCTGCCGGGGATCGGCGAGGCGCCCATCTCGATCGCGGCGATCCCGGGGGAGGGCACGCCGGAAGGCACCTTCGAGCTGCTGATCCGGCGCGCGGGGCGGCTCACGAACCTCGTCACGCGCCTCAAGGCGGGGGACACCCTCTACGTGCGCGGCCCGTACGGCCGGCGCGTGGGGTGGGAGAGCTTCAAGGGGACGAACCTCGTGCTCATCGCGGGCGGCCTCGGCCTGGCGCCCCTCCGCCCCTTCATCCGCCGCGCGCTGATCCGCCGCCAGGACTTCCGCCGCATCGACATCGCCGTCGGCGCGCGGAGCCCCGAGGAGCTCCTCTTCCGCGACGACATCGCCTCGTGGTCGGCGCGGCACGACGACGTGCACGTCGGGGTGACGGTGGACGCCGCCAGCAACGGCTGGGGCGGGCGCATCGGCGTCATCACCACGCTGTTCGACGACATGCGCACCGACACCGAGGACGCCTACGCCTTCATCTGCGGCCCGCCGGTGATGTACCGCCACGCCATCCGCAAGCTGCTCGCGATGGGCTTCTACGAGAACCACGTCTGGCTCACCCTCGAGCGCCGCATGAAGTGCGGCATCGGGATCTGCGGCAACTGCCAGATGAACGGCCTGTACATGTGCCAGCAGGGCCCGCTCTTCAGCTACCGCGAGGTGCGGCACCTGAAGGAGGCCGTGTGACGAAGACCCACGGACCGGCCCAGCCGGCGCGCCCCAAGGCGGCGTTCTTCTCCTTCGGCTCGTGCGAGGGGTGCCAGCTGCAGGTCCTCTCCTCGGAGGACGTGCTCCTCGACCTCGTGGCGGCGGTGGAGATCGTGAACTTCCGCGAGGCCATCGACGAACGGCGCGACGATTACGACATCGCCTTCGTCGAGGGGTCGCTGGTGCGCCCCGAGGACATCGAGGAGATCCAGCAGATCCGCAAGAAGGCCCAGATCCTCGTCGCGATCGGCGCCTGCGCCTGCCTGGGCGGCGTCAACGCCATCCGCAACCGGCGGCCGACGAGCGAGCTGGCGAAGGACGTGTACGGCGGCCGGCAGGACGGCGTCTTCAAGACCCTGGCGGAGGCGGCGCCCCTCGTGAGCGTGGTGCAGGTGGACTACGAGATCCGGGGCTGCCCGATCGACCGGACGGAGTTCCTTGAGAGCGTCCGCTCCCTCCTCGCCGGCACCACGCCGACGGTGCCCCCCTTCGCGGTGTGCGTTTCGTGTACCATGCGAGGGACGGCCTGCCTGCTGGGGCGCGGGGTGCCGTGCCTCGGCTCGGTGGCGCGCGCGGGGTGCTACGCCGTCTGCCCCGCCTACGGGGCGCCGTGCGAGGCGTGCCGCGGGTTCCACGACGCGCCGAACTTCGAGGCCCTGGGCGACGCCTTCTTCCGCCACGAGATGCCGCGCACCCTGGCGGCGGAGAAGCTGCAGCTGTTCAACAACTTCAAGGACATCCGGGAGCAATGGGAAAAACATCTTCCATCGCCGTCCATCACGTAACGCGGGTCGAGGGCCACGGCAACATCGTCATCGACCTCCGGGACGGCCGCCTCACGCGGTGCGACCTGGAGATCGTCGAGTCGCCGCGGTTCTTCGAGGTCCTGCTGAAGGACCGGCCGTACGAGGAGGCGCCCCGGATCACCTGCCGCATCTGCGGCATCTGCTCCGTGGGGCACGCCACCGCGTCGGTGCACGCGATCGAGGCGGCGCTGGGCGTGAAGCCAGGGCCGAGGACGCGCGGCCTCAGGCGCCTCAACATGTGCGGCGAGTGGCTGCAGTCGCACATCCTCCACGCCTACTTCCTCGTGGCCCCCGACGCCTTCGGCGCCTCGTCGGTCATCCCCCTCGCGGGGGACCACCCCGACGTCGTCACCCGCGCCCTGCGGCTCAAGCGGCTCGCCAACGAGATCTGCTATACCGTGAGCGGCCGCCACGTGATGCCCATCTCCTACCAGGCGGGGGGGATGAGCTACTGGCCCGTCCTCGCCGAGCTGGAGGCGATGCGAGCCAAGCTCGAGGCCGCGCGCCCCGACATCGACGCCACGGTGGACCTCTTCGCCACCCTGACGTGGCCGCAGGCGGAGCGGGCGGTGGAGTGCCTCGCGGCGCTCGACGACGACGGCGCCTACCCGATGATGGGGGGCACGCTGCACTCGAGCACCGGGAAGACCTTCGCGCCGCGCGCCTACCGCGACGCGATGCACGAGTACCTCGTCGAGCACTCGGCGTCGAAGCACGTGAAGGGGCAGGACGGGACGCTGCGGGTCGGGGCGCTGCCGCGCCTGAACCTCGCCTTCGACCGCCTGCACCCCCGCGCGCGGCTCGCGGCGCAGAAGCTGAACCTCGCGCCCGGCCTCACCAACCCGTTCCTCTACACGGCCGCGCAGGTCGTCGAGGCGGTGCAGGCGTTCGAGGAGGCGGTCCTCCTCACCGACGCCCTCCTCCTCGATCCCTCGCCCGAAGACCGGGCGCCCGTCACCCGTCCCCGCGGCGGCGACGGCGTCGGGGTGTGCGAGGTGCCGCGCGGGACGCTGATCCACGAGTACGACATCGGCGCCGACGGCCGGATCATCCGCGCCAACTGCATCATCCCGACGGGACAGAACCTCGCCTCCATCGAGGAGGACATGCGCGCCTTCATCCCCGCCATCGTCGAGAAGCCCAAGGCGGAGATCGCGCATTTCGCGGAGATGCTGGTGCGGGCGTACGATCCCTGCATCTCGTGCTCAGTCCACGTTCTGAACGTGGACTTCGCAGGTGATGAGTGCTGAGTCATGGGTGATGAGGGCGCGGTGCCGATGGCTGACGGCCGACGGCTGACGGCTGAACTCACCGTCCTGGGCATCGGGAACGTGCTCGCCGGCGACGACGGGGCGGGGGTCGCCCTCGCCGACGCGCTGGAGAAGGCGGGGCTCCCGGCCGGGGCGCGGGTGCGCGTGGCAGGGAGCGATCCGCTGGCCGTGCTCGAGGAGCTGGAGGCGGGACGCCACGTCCTCCTCCTCGACGCCTGCCGCTTCGGCGGCGCGCCGGGCGCGATGACGTGGATGCGCCTCGACGACCCGCGCTGGCCCACCTCGGTCGCGCCGCTGTCGCTCCACGGGCTCGACCTGCCCACGGTGTTCCAGCTGGCGAAGACGCTGCACCTGCCGCTGGAGAAGGCCTGGCTGCTGGGCGTCCAGCCCGCCGCCACGCTGGAAGGGCGGGGCCTGTCTCCCGCCGTCGCGAACGCCTGGCCGCACCTGGTGGATGGGGCCCACCGGGCCGTGCGGCGCCTGCTCGATGGTCTCACCCCCGCGGACACCGCCCCGGCCCTCGCGGCCGCCGGCGCCGCCACGTCACCAGGAGCGTGAGGATGATCGAAAAACTCAAGAAGTCGGATTTCTTCGTCGGGCTCGACGAGAAGGCGCTCGCCGCCGTCGCCGGCTTCACCAAGATGGTGACCTTCGAGGCGAACGCGACCGTCTACGAGCGCGACGCCGACGCCCCCTACGTCTACGAGGTCCTCAAGGGCCGCGTCCGCCAGGGCTTCGAGGTGATGCCCGGCACGATGGTCTGGTTCCAGACCAGCGAGCCCGGCGACCTCGTCGGCTTCGACGCCCTCATCCCCCCGCGCGTCCACAACATGAAGGCCGTCGCCTCCGAGAAGACGGAGATGGTCGGCTTCGACGCCGACTCCCTCCTCGGCTACCTCGAGGCGAACCCCGACTTCGGCTTCATCTTCATGGAGCGCCTGGCGCAGATGCTCCTGCAGCGGCTGGACAACACCCGCCTGCAGGTCATCCACCTGATGCCGCCGAAGGACTCTGAGGGCCCGTCGCTCAAGAGGTAGGGTGGGGTACGCAGCCGAAGGCGTGAGAGGGTGAGAGGTCAGAGGTGAGGGGTGACGGGAGACGAGGGCGACCCCGGTGCGCCCCGCCGCCCCTTCCGTTCGGCGGGCCTTAAGTTCAAGATTCAATCATGACCAAACAACTCGTCTTTCCAGCCGCCCTCGTGGCGGCCCTCGGCGCGTACCTGCCAGCCGCCGCGCCCGCCCAGTCCCTCCCCGCCCTCGGCGACTCCGCCACCGCGCGCCTCAACGCCTCCCCCCGTCACGGGGAGTGGGTGAAGGTGGACGCCGGGGCGGGCGACACGGTGAACAGCTGGGTCGTCTACCCCGAGCGGCGGGACAAGGCCCCGGTGGTGGTGGTGATCCACGAGATCTTCGGCCTCACCGACTGGGTGCGTGGCGTGGCGGACCAGCTGGCGAAGGAGGGGTTCATCGCCATCGCCCCCGACCTCCTCTCGCGCCACGGCCTGAACGGCGGCGGGTCGGAGACGGTGGACCAGCAGGGGGCGGTGCGGCTCATCCGCGACGTCACCCCCGCGGAGGCGCAGCGGCGGCTGATGGCGGCGGGGCGCTACGCGGCCGCGCTCCCCGCGGCGAACGGGCGCATCGCGAGCGTCGGCTTCTGCTGGGGGGGCTCGACGAGCTACGCCCTGGCGACGGTGTGGCCCGAGCTCCGGGGCGCCGTGGTCTACTACGGCACGTCACCGGACAGCGCGGCCCTCGCGAACGTCCGCGCCCGCGTCCTCGGCCTCTACGCCGGCGACGACGCGCGGGTGCTCGCCACCGTCCCCCCGGCGCAGGCGACGATGCAGGCGCTCCGCAAACCGTACGAAGTGCACACGTACGAGGGCGCCGGCCACGGCTTCGCGCGCGACCAGGCGGGGCGCGAGGGCGCCAACGCCCGCGCGATCGGGCAGCTTGAGCCCGTGCTGCGGGCTTCCGTCGGCCGGGACGCCGAGGCCCTTTTGAAGGTCGAGGAGCTGATGCGGCGCAAGGCGC
>Ga0207932_1000198_pt1 | contig 20015 bp, 13 predicted proteins | sample NGESurdeep092012_FD_184480 | JGI IMG/M metagenome (GOLD analysis project Ga0207932, IMG submission 184480) | Arctic peat soil microbial communities from Barrow, Alaska - NGEE Surface sample 415-2 deep-092012 (SPAdes) | ecosystem: Environmental > Terrestrial > Soil > Wetlands > Peat ...
GCCCGAAAGAGGGAGACCCAGGGGCCGCGCGGGATTTGCGAGGGCTAGGGCGGTCCCGTCCTTCCGCACGCGGTACGGATACGGGTGCCCGGCGTTCGTATAGGACACCGTCGAGTTCGCGAGATCGAAGACGAGATGCGCGAGCGTGACGAACGTCCGCCGCTCGGTCGTCCGGACGATTTCCTCATGCAGCAGCTCCATGAGCCGGACGCCGCCCGCGCCCGTCCGGGCCAGCATGCCGAGGGACGCCTTCGCGGTAGCCATCACGAGCCCCGCCGGCAGCCCGTGGCCCGACACGTCGGCCACGGAGACCGTGAGCACGCGCTCCGAGTACGAAAGGTCGTAGAAGTCGCCTCCGATGGCGGCCGCGGGCGCGAAGTCCACGGCGATCCCGACGCCCGGGCAGGCGAAGTCCGCGGGGGGAAGGAGGCGCCGCTGGAGGTCGCGTGCGACGGACAGCTCGTGCTCGAGTGCCTCCTTCTCGGCCTTTTCCGCGACGCTCGTCGAAAGGCGCTCGACCATGTGGTTGAAGCTCCCGACGAGGGCCGCGAGCTGGTCGTGACCCTTGAGAACCGCGCGGTGCGCGAAATTGCCCTTCTCGATCTCCGCGAAGCCGAGCGAGAGGCGGTGCGTGGCGCGAGCGATGCGGAATACGAGCAGCCCCGAGACGAGCGAGGCGAGAACATAGACGGCGACGGTCAGGACTGCGAGCGCCTTCATGAGGGTGACAACGATGCGATGTGTCTCGAGGGTCCGGGAGCTCCGGCCGAACGTGAAGGAGCCGAAAAGGGCGCGGGACTCTATCTCGAACGACGAGCGCGTGAGGATGAGGAGCGGGTGCCCTTCAAGAGGCATTCCGCTCTCCCAGGCGACGATGGGCTGGAGAAACAGGGGAAACGTAATCCAGCGTGCCGGCTCCGCTGTTTGGCCTGGATCGAGCCCTTTCGCGTCGGGGTCGCTCGTGACGCGGGTCTCTTTCCCGCCGGCTTGGATCGTGAGCGCGGGCCCCTTTCTGTCGTCCGCACTCCGCCCGCTCTCCTCGGTCACGACGACTCCATGGAAGCCGATCGTGGCACCGGTCTCTTTCTCGAGAAGGCGCCGCAGAGGCGGGCCGAGCGGCAGCGTGAGAAAGAGACTGGAGTTCCGGCGCCGTTCGACGGCGACCGCGAAGATGTGTCCCTTCGCTCGAGCCAGGAAGGGCGAGGAAGGGGCGGTCCAAGAGGGCGGCGCGAGGTCGTCCGCGGCCGGAGTTCCCCCTGCCTCCGAGCCGCCACCGGGGGCGGCGTAAAGGTATCCGAGATCGGGAAGATCAGCCGTCCGCAATTCCTCGAAGAGCGCCTTCCGCTGGGCGGCGTCGCGGGCCAGCTCGAAGCGCGAAGCGAGATCGCGCGCGAGGGCCGAGAGGGCCGCCTCCCGCCGCTCGAAGGCGCTCTGCGTCCTTCGGGCCGCGAGCTGCCCGGCGATGAGGAAGATCCCCGCAGCGCCGAAAAGGAGGACGAAGAGGACAGGCGCGAGGAGCAGCAGGTATGACACGAAGAGCCGGCTGCCGACGCGCCAGAGGAGGCCGCGCAGGAGATGCCGGGTCGCGCTGACGGCGAAGACGGGAACGCAGAAGACGAGGAGCACGACGCCGAGCGCCCGGACGCCGTTCGACGGCACGGCGCAGAGGAGCGCTCCCGTCAGGAGGACGAGGCCCGAGACGTTGAAGGTCCGGGTCGTCTTCATGGGGTCGGGGCTGCGCGTGCGGGCCGCGGCGCCGGCGGATGTGGGGACTGTCCAGCCACGTATGTCGTCTGCGACGGGAACGCGAGGCACGTGCCGGCTTTCTCGACCACGTCGAGCAGCATGAGGAGAAGCTCCTCCTGCACGGCGAGGAACGTCGTGTAGTCGGGCACGAGGAGGTACGCGAAGACCTCCACGTCGAGGCTCGACGAGTTGAGCCTGACGAAGCGCACGCGCATCGTGCCCTTCTCGACGCGGAGGTCCGACTCGAGGCGCGCGCGCAGGTTCTCGAGGACCGCGCGCATCTGTTCCGCCGTCGTTTCGTACACGAGACCGAGCGTCGGGTGGAACCAGAACTTGTCGCGGCGGCTCTGGTTCTCGATCTGCGCCGTGATGAGCGTGCCGTTCGGAATTGTGAGGACCGAGCGGTCGAAGGCGCGGAGGCGCGTCGCATAGAGCGTCACGTCCTCGATCTCGCCGACCGCGGTTCCGATGCGGACGATCTCGCCCACGCGGATGATCTTGTCGCTCAGGACGACGAAGCCGCCGAAGAGGTTCTCGAGGCTCTTCTGCGCGGCGAACGCGAGGGCGACACCGCCGATGCCGAGTCCGGCGAGCGTCGCCGTCAGATTGACACCGAAGCTCGCGAGGGCGAAAAGAGCGGCCGCGGCGATGACGGCCCCGCGCAGCATCCGGCGCGCGATCGTGAGGGAGGACGTCGCGGTCGCGCCCTCGGCGATCAGGTTCAATGTCGCGCGGAGGTTGAAGAAGTCGACCAACCGAAGCAGGAGCCACGACGCACCGAAGATGAAGGCGAGCATCAGGAGCCGCGCGTAACCGTACCGGTTGAGAAGCGGAAGCCCGAGGCGGGACACGCAGAGCCTGTGGAGCGGGAGCGCGAGGAGGAACGCGAGCGGCGCGCGGAAACGCCCGATGCCTGTCCGCACGCGGGTCCACGACGGGCGCCTCTTGAAGACGCGGTCGAGGAGGCGGAAAGCGGCGCCCACGAAGAGCCGGCTCGCCCCATACAGGGTCGGGATGAGGAGCAGGAACGCGAGAAGCTGCCAGAGCTGAAGCCCGCCCACGGGCCGTCTGAGGACGGCGGGCATGTCCTGGTCGATCGTGGGCCCCTTCAACCCTTTGAACGCGGCGGGAATCTCGCGCAGAGACTGCGACGAGACGAGCCAGATCGGGGGACCGTCGACCGGCGGCGTCCGCACGAGCAGCAGGTCGAAAGATTCGTCTCCATTCTCGATCTGGCCAACGCGCTCGAGCTCTGCGGTCAGGGCGTCGTTGAGATCCCCGGCGGGAGACCGGCTCAACTTCTCGAGGTCGCCGACGAAGCGCTGGTCGAGCACCGCCTTGAGCTCTCGCGCGAGGGCATCCTGGGAGGTCCTGCCGGACTTCGGCCACTGCAGGTACTCGCCCGCCAGCGTCCAGTTGCCCCTCTGGGCGGCCCGCATGTACCCGAAGAACGCGCCGTACGGCGTCTCGCGGCGGTAGGGATCGCCGACGGGCTCGACTCCCGCGGCGGGCGTCGGGCCCGGGAGGGGCAGGAGCTGCGCGAGAGCGGGCGAGATCGGCCCCACGAGGACGACGGCCAGAAGGAGAGTCCGGGCAAGAGCGCGGGTCATCGAGCGAAGAGCGTATCTCACCGCGCGTCCGCCAAGAAGAATCGGACTTAGATCGCGGCGGGCTCGTGGAGCTTGTAACTCTGGAGGACGCGCGCGTAGTTCGCGCGCTCGTAGGCCGCCGGGTCCGGGCACGAGAGCAGGCTCATGCTGCCCTTCATCTGGGCCAGCGATTCGTACTCGTGCTCCTCCATCCACCTTGCGACGTCGCTCCGGACCTCGGTGAGCGCCCGCGGACCGCGCAGGAGGAGGGCCGAGACGATCTGGACAGCGTCGGCGCCGGCCATGATCGCCTTGATCGCATCGCGGGCGTCGTGCACGCCGCCCGTGACGGCGAGGGACGCCTGGACGCGCCCGGAGAGCATCGCGAGCCACCGGATGCGGAGCAGGAGCTCGTCGCGCGTGGAGAGGCGCAGCGCGGGCGTCACCTCCAGGTTCTCGGGGTCGATGTCGGGCTGATAGAAGCGGTTGAAGAGGACGAGCCCGTCCACATGCATCGCATCGAGCTCCGAGGCGAAAGAGCCGAGAGACGAGAAGAACGGCGACAGTTTCACGGCGACGGGGATCTTCACGGCGCCCTTCACGGTCCGGACGATCTCGAGGAAGCGGCGCTCGAGCGAGAAGCCCGGTTCGCCGTCGTGCGCGCCGATGTCGTAGAGGTTCAGCTCTAGCGCGTCGGCGCCAGCCTCTGCGATGCGCGTCGCGAAGGAGAGCCATCCGCCCGGCGTCGCGCCGTTCAGCGACGCGATGACGGGGACGTGCACGGCATCCTTGAGCCGGCGCACGCGTTCGAGATAGTTCTCCGGGCCGAGCTTGAAGGTCTCCGGCTCGGGGAAGTACGTGAGGGCCTCCGGGTACGAGCCGGAGACGATCTCCATCTGGCGGATCGTGCCGACCTCCTCGCGGGTGATCTGCTCCTCGAAGAGCGAGTTCATGACGATCGCCGAGGCGCCGGCGTCCTCGAGGCGGCGCACGAGATCCATGTCGTCGACCATCGGCGAGGCGCCGGGCATGAACGGGTGGGGAAGGGTCAGGCCGAGATAGCGGGTGGTGAGATCCATCGTCGTCTCCTCAGGCCTTTCCCGCCGCCGGCGGCACGGGCGGATTTGGCGGCGTGGCAGGGGCCGTGGGGATACCCGCGCGGCCCAGGGTCAGTTTCGCGAGGTTCTCGTACACCTGGAACCGGTTCTTCACCTCGCGCTCGGCCTTCACGAGCAGGCCCCGGAAGCGCTCCGGGTCCTGCTGCTCGACCATGCGGAACCGCGCCTCGTTGCCCATGAACTGCGCGATCGAGCCCTTGATCGTCGCCGTGTCCATGACGAGCGGCGTCTCACCCTTCGCGATGCGGCGGGGATCGAACCTGTACAACGGCCAGTAGCCCGACTCGGAAGCGAGCTTCTGCTGGTCGAGGCTGAACGAGAGGTCGTAGCCGTGCGCGATGCACGGGCTGTAGGCGATGACGATCGACGTCCCCGGGTAGCTCTCGGCCTCGAGGAGGGCCTTCACGGTTTGCGCGTCCTTCGCGCCGAAGGCGACGTGCGCGACGTAGACGTTGCCGTACGTCATTGCGAGCATGCCGAGATCCTTCTTCGGCATCTCCTTGCCCTTTGCCGCGAACTTCGCGGCCGCGCCCATGGGTGTCGCCTTGGACGCCTGGCCGCCCGTATTCGAGTAGACCTCGGTGTCGAGGACGAGGATGTTGACCTTGCGCCCCGACGCGAGGACGTGGTCGAGGCCGCCGTAGCCGATGTCGTAGGCCCAGCCGTCGCCCCCCACGATCCACACGCTCCTTTTCACGAGCGAATCGGCCACGAGGAGGAGGCGCCGCGATTCCGACGTGTTCACGTCCTTGAGGGCGTCGCGCAGCGCGAGAACCCTCTCGCGCTGCGCCGCGATGTCCGCCTCCGTGTCCTGCGCAGCCGCGAGGAGCGCCTCGGCGAGGGTCCCGCCGATGCGAGCGGAGAGCGCCTCCACGAGCGTACGCGCCTGGTTGTTCAGCGAGTCGACGGCGAGGCGGAATCCGAGGCCGAACTCAGCGTTGTCCTCGAAGAGCGAATTCGACCACGCCGGGCCGCGGCCGTCCGCGTTCGTCCGGTAGGGGGTGGTCGGGAGGTTGCCGCCGTAGATCGAGGAGCAGCCCGTCGCGTTCGCGATGAGCGCGCGGTCGCCGAAGAGCTGCGTGAGGAGCTTCACGTACGGCGTCTCGCCGCACCCGGAGCAGGCGCCTGAAAACTCGAAGAGCGGCTGGAGGAATTGCGCGCCCTTCACGTCGAGGCGAACCGTTCTGCGGTCCGCTTCCGGGAGGTCGAGGAAGAAGGCGAAGTTGTCGCGCTCGGCGTCGCGCAGGGGCTTCTGAGGCGCCATGTCGAGCGACTTGTGCTTCGGGTTCGCCTTGTCCTTCGCGGGGCACACGGCGACGCACAGCGTGCAGCCCGTGCAGTCCTCCGGCGCGATCTGGATCGTGTAGGCCTGCCCTTGGTACTCGGTGCCCTTGAACGGGACGGACTTGTACGTGGCGGGCGCGCCCTCGAGCTTTGCCGAATCGAAGACTTTCGCGCGGATCGCGGCGTGCGGGCACACCATCGCGCACTTGTTGCACTGGATGCAGATCTTCTCGTCCCACACGGGAATCTCGAGCGCGATGTTCCGCTTCTCCCATTGGGCCGTGGAGAGGGGCCACGTGCCGTCGGGCGGGAACGCGCTCACGGGCAGAAGGTCGCCCTTGCCCGCGAGCATGACGCCCGACACGCGCTTCACGAAGTCCGGCGCTGCATCGGAGACGATGGGCGGGCGGCGCCGCGTCGCCGTGATCTTCGTCGGAACCACCATCTTCGCGAGGTTCGTGAGCGTCCCGTCCACGGCCGCGAAGTTGCGGCGCACGGTTTCCTCGCCCTTCTTGCCATACGTCTTCTCGATCGCTTTCTTGATCTGGGCGATCGCCTCCTCGCGAGGCAGGACGCCCGAGATCGCGAAGAAACAGGTCTGCATGATCGTGTTGATTCGGCCGCCCATTCCGAGGGCCTTCGCGACCTTGTAGGCGTCGATGACCCAGACCTCGAGGCGCTTTTCCAGGATCTGCTCCTGCATCTCGAGGGGGAGGCTGTCCCACGCTTCGGCCGGCCCGTACGGGGTGTTCAGGAGGAAGACCGCGCCCGGCACGGCGGCCTCGAGCATGTCGTAGCGGTCCAGGAACTGCTCCTGGTGGCACGCGATGAAGTTCGCCCGCATGATGAGATAGGCCGAGCGGATGGGCTTCGGCCCGAAGCGGAGGTGGGAGACGGTGACGGCACCCGACTTCTTCGAGTCGTACACGAAGTAGCCCTGCGCGAAGTTGTCCGTCTCTTCGCCGATGATCTTGATCGAGTTCTTGTTCGCGCCCACGGTGCCGTCGGCGCCGAGGCCGTAGAAGAGGGCGCGCACCGTGCTCGCCGGCTCGATGTCGAACGTGGCGTCCCAGGGGAGCGACGTGTGCGTCACGTCGTCCACGATGCCGATCGTGAAGTGGTTCTTCGGCTTCGGCTTCGCGAGCTCGTCGAACACCGCCTTCACCATGCCCGGCGTGAACTCCTTGGACGAGAGCCCGTAGCGTCCGCCCACGACGAGCGGTTCGGCCGCGAAGGGAAGCGCGCCCTCGCGCCGCGCCTCGACGAGCGAGGTCACGACGTCGAGGTACAGCGGATCGCCGATAGCGCCCGGCTCTTTCGTGCGGTCGAGGACGGCGAGCGCCTTCACGGTCTTCGGGAGCGCCGCGAGGAACGCCGGAATGTCGAATGGCCGATAGAGGCGGACCTTCAGGACGCCGACCTTCTCGCCCTTTTCGACGAGCCAGTCGACGGTCTCGTGGACCGTTTCGGCTCCCGAGCCCATTTGGACGATGACGCGCGTCGCCTCCTTGTGGCCCACGTAGTCGAAGAGGTGGTACGCGCGCCCCGTCCGCTTGGCGAAGCGGTCCATCTCCTTCTGGACGTGGCCCGCGCACGCCAGGGTGTAGACGTTTCCAGCCTCGCGCGCCTGGAAGAAGGCGTCGGGGTTCTGCGCGCTGCCGCGGAGAACCGGGTGGTCGGGCGTGAGGCCCCGCTGCCGGTACTGGGCGATCGCTTCCTCGTCGAGCATCGCGAGGAGGTCGTCGTTCGTCAGTTCTTCGATCTTCGCGACCTCGTGCGATGTGCGAAAACCGTCGAAGAAGTGGAGAAAGGGGATACGCGACTTCAGGCTCGCGGCCTGCGAGATGATCGCGAAATCGTGCGCTTCCTGGACCGAGTTCGAGGAGAGGAGCGCGAACCCCGTCTGCCGGCAGGCCATGACGTCGGAGTGGTCGCCGAAGATGGAGAGCGCGTGCGTCGCGACCGTCCGCGCCGCCACGTGCATCACGAACGGCGTCAGCTCGCCCGCGATCGTGTACATGTTCGGAATCATGAGGAGGAGGCCCTGTGACGAGGTGAACGTCGTCGCGAGGGCGCCCGCCTGGATCGCCCCGTGCACGGCGCCCGCGGCGCCCCCCTCGGACTGCATCTCGACGACCTCGGGCACGTTACCCCACACGTTCTTCTGGCCCTTCGAGGACCACTCGTCAGCCCACTCGCCCATGTTGGACGAGGGCGTGATGGGGTAGATCGCGATGACGTCGTTCGTGCGATGCGCGACGGAGGCCACGGCCTCGTTGGCATCCAGCGTGAGAAGTCGGCGCGACATGAGAGCCTCCCTTTTTCGACCCGGCCGGCCGGGATGCCATCATTGAATTCGGGGGCGAATCCCCGGAATGATGCCGATGTACTGTACCGGGAGGGGTGTGGTACCGCGTACGGGATTTGAACCCGTGATCTCCGCCTTGAGAGGGCGGCGTCCTAACCGCTAGACGAACGCGGCACGTCTCCCTGGCGGGGCTTTTCGGCCCGCGGGGACGCGGAATTTAGCATGCCGGAGCGAACGGCCACAACTGACCGGTCGGGAGGAGAATCCCCCCATGGAATTCGGCATCCTCGGCCTCGAGCTCTCCGGCAAGACGACCATCTTCTCTCTCCTGACCGGCCACCAGGCGGCCGCGGCCCCGCACAAGCGCGAGGCGCAGGTCGGCGTCGCGCACGTCCCCGATGCCCGGCTCGACACGCTCACGGCGATGTTCAAGCCGAAGAAACACACGCCGGCGACGGTGAAATTCGTCGACGTCCCGGGCGTCACGAAGGGCGGCTCGCAGAGCCTCAACCTCCCCGAGCTGCGGCAGATGGACGGCCTCGCGGTCGTCGTCCGCGGCTTCGCGTCCGACGCGGTGCCGCACCCCGAGGGCTCGGTCAACCCGGCGCGCGACCTCGAGCTTCTCGAGACCGAGATGCTTCTCGCGGACCTCTCGGTCGTCACGAACCGGCTCGAGCGCGTCGAGAAGGACCTCGCGAAAAAGAAGACGCCGGAGCTCCAGACGGAGAAGGACCTCCTCGTGCGCTTCAAGGCCGCGCTCGAGAAGGGCGAGCCTCTGCGCGGCTTCGATGTCCACGTCGAGGAGGAGAAGCTCGTGAAGGGCTTCGGCCTCCTGATGCGCAAGCCCATGCTCGTGATCCTGAACGCGGGCGAAGGCGACGCGGCCGACCTCGCGGGGGCGATCCAACGCGCGAAGCTCGACAGCTGGAAGGGTCAGCCGCACGTCGCGTTCAGCGCCGTGTCGGCCCCGATCGAGCAGGAGATTGCCGCGATGTCGCCGGAGGACCAGGGAGAGTTCCTCAAGGGGCTCGGCCTGCCGGACCGCGCGCTGGACCGCCTCCTGCGCGCCGCCTACGACCTCCTCGGCCTCATGTCGTTCCTGACGGCGGGCGAGGACGAGTGCCGCGCGTGGTCCATCCCGAAGGGGACGCACGCCGTGAAGGCGGCCGCCGCGATCCACACGGACTTCGAGAAGCACTTCATAAGGGCCGAGGTCGTGCCGTTCCAGACTCTCGTCGAGGCGGGGTCCTTCGCGCACTGCAAGACGCACGGCACTCTGCGCGTCGAAGGCCGCGACTACGTCGTCCAGGACGGCGACGTCATCAACTTCCGGGTCAGCGCGTAAGGAGCTTCGAGCGTCCGCCCGGCACGCCGCATGACGCAAATGCCTCATGCCCGCGAGTGGTCCTAGGCCCACGTTGAAAGCGGAGGGAATCGAGACCATGGAAACTTTTGCGCTCAGATACGAATCCAAGGGCACGACTGCCTCTGAGGTGCCCTACCGCGGCACGCGGCTCCTCCGGCATCCCATGTACACGAAGGGGACGGCCTTCAACGCTCAGGAACGGAAGGACTTCGGGCTGGAAGGGCTCCTGCCGAACGCCGTGAGCACGATGGAGCAGCAGGAACGGCGGATCTACGCCAATATCTCGCGGAAGCCGGACCCACTCGAGAAGTTCATCGGCCTGGCGGCTTTGCAGGACCGGAACGAGCACCTCTTTTACCGGCTCCTGGTCGACCACGTGGAGGAGTTCCTGCCCATCGTCTATACGCCCACGGTTGGCCGGGCGTGCCAGGAGTTCAGCCACATCTTCCGGCGGGCCCGCGGGCTCTGGATCACGCCCGCGCACCGCGGGCGGATCCACGAGATCCTCGGCAACGCTCCGTTCGATAGCGTCCGTCTCATCGTCGTGACCGACAACGAACGCATCCTCGGTCTCGGCGACCAGGGTGCGGGAGGCATGGGGATTCCGATCGGCAAGCTCGCGCTTTACACGATGGCCGCGGGCATCCACCCGTCGCAGACGCTTCCCATCAGTCTCGACGTCGGCACGGACAACGAATCGCTCCTGAAGGATGAGCTCTACCTCGGCTGGCGGCTTCCACGCCTGCGCGGCCCCGAGTACGACTCGCTCGTCGAGGAATTCGTCCAGGCTGTGAAGAAGCGCTTCCCGAAAGCGCTCCTGCAATGGGAGGACTTCAAGAAGGTCAACGCCTTCCGCCTGCTGGATCGCTATCGGAAGGTCATCACCTGCTTCAACGACGACATCCAGGGAACCGCGGCCGTGGCCACGGCCGGAATGATGGCCGGCTGCCGGGCGACGGGAATTCCTCTCAAGGACCAGCGTGTCGTCATCCTGGGAGCGGGTGCCGCCGGGGTGGGCATCGCCCGGCTGCTGCGCGACACGTTCCGGCGCGCGGGCCTCGAGGGCGAGAACCTGATTCGCGCCATCGCGAACCTCGACAGTCAGGGGCTCGTCGTGGACGACGAGGAGATCAAGGACGTCCACAAGCGCGACTTCGCATGGCCGGCGGCTCTCGCGGAGAAGATGGGCCTCAAGAAGGGCTCGCCGCGGGATCTCCTGGCCGTCGTCCGGGCGGTGAAGCCCACGGTCCTGATCGGCACTTCCGCCCAGCCGGGCACGTTCACGGAAGCGATCGTGCGTGAGATGGCGAAGCACGTCGAACGCCCCGTCATCTTCCCGATGTCGAACCCGACGAGCAAATGCGAAGCGAAGCCCGTGGATCTCGTGGCCTGGACGAACGGACGCGCGCTCATCGCCACCGGAAGTCCGTTCGACCCGGTGCCTTATCAGGGCCGCATGATCACGATCGGCCAGGGGAACAACGTCTTCATCTTCCCCGGCGTCGGCCTCGGGGCCCTCGTGGCCGAGGCGAAGGAGGTCACCGACGGGATGTTCGCCGTCGCCGCCCAGCGGCTCGCCGACGAGGTGAAAGCCTCGGATCTCGCTTCCGGAAGCCTCTTCCCGTCCGCGCACGAGATCCGGCGCATCAGCGCGCGAATCGCCGAGGATGTCGTGGCCGAGGCGCGAAACTCGGGCGTCGGGCGGCAGATCCCCGACGCGGAGATCCCGAAGGCCGTCGCCGCTATGATCTGGGACCCGGCCTATCTCCCGATGGTCCCGGTCCCGACCCGCGCGGAGATGCCGGCGCTTCAGTCCGTCTGAAACGCCCAGCGGAAGATCTCGGGCAGCGTGGGCTTCTTGCCATACATGAGGATGCCCACGCGATAGACGCGGCCCGCGAACCATGCGACGGCCCAGATCGTGACGAGGAGGATGGCGACGGAGAGGCCGATCTGCCAGAGCGGCGGCGTCTGCACGGAGATCCGCATGAACATCATGAGCGGCGCCGTGAACGGGAAGAAGGACAGCGCCGTCGCGAGCGCGCCGTTCGGTTGGTTGAACGCGAAGAACCACGTCGTGGACGTGAGGATGAGCATCATGCCGGGGATCATCACGAACTGCTGCGCCTCCTGCTCCGTGTTGAACGGGGCCGAGAGCGCGGCGTAGAGCGACGCATAGAGGAAGTACCCGAGCAGGAAGAAGAGGACGAACGCGCCGATCGTGGCGGCCGGGATGTGGGGGAGGCCCTCACCCATCCCGGCGACGGCCGCGACGCCCGGCAGCGCGAGCGCGAGCGAGAGGGCGGCCCAGACAGCGTATTGCGTGAGGCCGACGAGGCCGATGCCGAGAATCTTGCCGAGCATGAGCGTCGTCGGGCGCACGGACGAGACGATGACCTCGACGATCCGGTTGTTCTTTTCCTCGAGGACGCCGCGCATGATGTACGCGCCGTAGATGAAGATCGACAGGTAGATGAGGAAGAAGAAGACGGCCGAGATCGCGAGGTTCATCCCGACGTTCTTGCCGCTCTCGCCGCTCTCGACCTCCTTCGCCTCGTGCGCCTCGAGGTCGACGCGCACGCGCGCGGCCTCGTAGACGGCCGGGTCGACGCCCTTGTCCTTGAGGCGCTCCTTCGTCGCGGCGCGCGAGAGGTAGTTCGCGATCTGCTCGCGCATGACGACCTCGGCCTTGACGCTCTGGGCGCGCCACTCGGCGGCGCCCGTCTCGAGCGTCTTCGGCGTGAGGACGATGTACGCCTTGATGCGCTCCTTCTGCACGTCCTCGTTGAGCTGCTTGCGGACGGCCGGGAGCGTCTCGGGCGTCGCGTCCACCTTGAAGAGGTCGAGCTGCGTCGTGATCTTCGAGTTGCGGCTCTCGGACATCTTGTCCGTGACGGACTTCTCGTCGATCTTCGTCGGGGGCTTCTCGTCCTTTTTCGGCTTCTCTGTCTCGTCGTCCGTCGGCCGCGCCTTGTACTCCGCGACAAGCGGCTCGTAGAGGCGGCCCGAAAGGTCCACGACGCCGATACGGCCCTTCGCGACGAGTGTCTTCTGGAGCGCGACCTGGATGAAGATCATGCCGAGGCAAAGCGCGGGGATCAGGAACGTCGCGATCCAGAAGGCCTTCGTGCGTACCTGCTGGAGGTACTCGCGCTTGATGATGGCGAGAAGCTTGGCGTTCACGACTACTTGAGCTCCTCGGCGGAGGGGGCCTCGAGGCCCGATTCCTGAACCGCCTTGATGAAGATTTTTTCCAGCTCGGGCTCGGGTTCGACGGGCGGCGGCAACGGCACGCGGCCCAAGTACGAGTGCTTGATGCCTTTCAACGTGCCGTCGAGGATCTTCTTGCCGCGGAAAAGGAGAGCGATGCTGTCGCACATTTTCTCGGCCTGCTCGAGGACGTGGGTCGAGAAGATGACGGTCTTGCCCTGCCTCTTGAACTCCGCGAGGAAGTCCTTCACGAGGATGACGTTGATCGGATCGAGGCCGGCGAATGGCTCGTCGAGGATGAGCACTTCCGGGTCGTGCACGAGCGTGCCGAGGAACTGCACCTTCTGCTGCATGCCCTTGCTCAGCTCCTCGGTCTTCTTCAGGAGCCACGGGCGGAGATCCATCGAATCGATCCACGGCGAGAGGCGCTTCATGGCCGTGTCCTTGTCGACCCCCTTGATCGCGGCGAAGAAGAGGAGCTGGTCGACGACCTTCATCTTCCGGTAGAGGCCGCGCTCTTCGGGCAGGTAGCCGATGCGCTCCTGCAGCTTGTCGTTCATCTTCTCGCCGAGGACGCGGATCTCGCCCGAGTCCGGCTTCGTGATGTTCATGATCATCCGGATGGTCGTCGTCTTGCCGGCGCCGTTCGGGCCGAGCAGGCCGAATGTCGTGCCGTGCGGGATCTCGAGGTCGAGATGATCGACCGCCGCGAACTTGCCGAAGCGCTTCACGACACCTTTAAGAGAGATCGCGGCCGTCATGCGGCTTTTCCTCCTCGATGGTTCCTGGGGGGATATACGGACGGGTGGGGACGAAGTTTAGGGGATGCGGGACGAGACCCGCTAACAGGCCTCGAACGCAGGGACTTGCGCCGGGACGTGGGTTCCGTTATGGTCCGCCTCCTCGCGGTCCTCGCGTGCGCCCATAGCTCAACTGGATCAGAGCGTTTGACTACGGATCAAAAGGTTGCGGGTTCGACTCCTGCTGGGCGCACCAATATCCATGGGGGTTTCGTGAGCGTTGCCCTGCCCGAGGCCTACGGGTCTCGGGGCATATGCGACCGTGCCGAGACCGAACCGCGCACCTCTCACTCGTGACGAGCGAAGTTGACTCGACGGTCGAATCGGCATATACGCACCGCACTGAACGCCGAGAATCGTGAGGAACATGGAAGTGAAAGCACGTCGCATCGCCATTACAGTTCTTTCTTTCATCGGCCTCGTCCTCCTCGCGAGGACTTCCGTTGCGCCGGCCATGCCATTACTTCCTTCTCTGACACTTGATGGCCAGGCCATTGCCGGTGCCCCGGTGTCCTTTTCGGCAGCGGCGTTTCCGAATTCGTCGGTCCGGATCGTGGTGGTCCCTGTCGTCCTCCCCGGCGTTCGCGCCGTGCCGTCCGCGCAGGTTGTCGCCGGGTGCTACTTCGGCACGCCGACCGCTCTCGGCACGGCCGATGCGACGACGGACAATTCAGGGAACGTCGGTCCGACGGTGGTATGGGCCGCTGCAACGCCCGGTTCGTACAGGGCCCTCCTCCTCCAGGGGTCTTGTGCCACGAGCCGCAGCGGGGGCCGGACCACGGAGGCCGCCTCGGATCAGATGATCGTGGCCTCGCAGGATTTCACCGTCGGCGACCCGACCTCGATTCCCGCTCTGTCCACATGGGGCTTCGCCGCATTGGGTCTCGCCCTCTCGGTTGCCGGCTGGATCTTCCTGTCCCGCACCCGCTCCTAGAAGTCCCTCCACCCGGCCATCTGGGCGCACCAGTCCGAAGCCCGGCTGACGCCGGGGCTCACCGGCGGCGGCGAACGCGCGCGGGATCTTCCGGGTTGACGAGCGTCTCCGGCGGTTTCTTGACGTCCACGTTGTGGAACGCCGCGACCATCCAGTTGGTCCCCGTCTTCGCCATCACCTGTTGAAGCCGCGTCCGGAGCACCTTTTCCGCGTCCACGTACACGACCGGAGGAAGCTTCCGGAAGCCGGACACTTCCGTGTCGATCTCCACGATCGCGACGTCCGGACGAAGGAAGCGGACTTTTCGCACCTTGAGGGCCAACCGGCTGCCCTTGAAGAGGGACGTGAAGAACTCGACCTGGCGCTTCTCCAGCTCGGCGCGGGTGTGGGAGACCGCACCGAAGACGTCGGTGAAGGCGCCGTCCTCCTGGAAGCGGGCCGCGAACGCCTTCGCGTCGCCTCGGTTCCACGCGTCTTCCTCCGCGTCGACGACCTTGCGGATGCGCGCCTCTTCCGCGGCGGTCTCCGCAGCACGCAGCGCGACCCTCAAAGACCTCATCGCCAAGGCTGTATAGAGTCGTCGCGCCCCGCGATGAATCTGGGCAGTAGTAGCTCAGCCCAAGACCTTGGCGACGACAGCCGTGATGTCGTCCTGCTGCACCCCACCAGCGGCGAAGTCGCTGGCCGCCGAGAACAGAGCGGTCACGATCTCGGAAGCCGACCGGTGGCGGTTGGCCTGCGCCACCTCCAGGATCCTCCCGCGGCCCAGCTCGCAGCCGTCGGGCGACACCGTCTCCTCCATCCCGTCGGTCACCATCAGCAGCAGGTCGCCAGGCTGAAGCCACAGCTCGGGAGCGGCGGGTATCGGACGGGGCATGATGCCGAGGGGGATGCCCGTCGCGACGAGGATCTCAACGCGCCCGCCGGCTCGCAGCAGGTAGGACTGGTGGCCCCCGCTCGCGTAGATCATTTTGCGCTCTTGTGGGTCAACGCGGGCGAGGAACAGAGTCACGAAGCGCTCCGCACCGCAGTCCGCGGCGAGGAAAGCGTTGAGGCGGGTGAGCAGGTCACCGACGTCTTGAGAAAGCAGGAGCAAGGTCCGCAGACAGGCCCGCGTCTGAGACATCAACAGCGCCGGCCCGAGCCCGTGCCCGCTCACGTCACCAATCACCAGCGCCAGCTGTCCGTCGGTCATCGAGAGGTAGTCGAAATAGTCGCCGCTGGCCTGAACCGCTGCGCGGGAAGCACCGGCAATGTCGAAGCCAGGAACCGCAGGCGCTACGGTGGGGAAAAAGCGCTGCTGGATTTCGTGGGCCAGGCGGAGTTCCTCGTTGGTGATGAGTAGAGCGCGCTCGGCGTCAAGCCGGGCGTGCCGCTCGGTGGCGTCGCGGATGAAGCCTGCTAACAGACGCCGACCCTCGAGCAACAGCTCATTGAGCATGAGGTCCATGCGAAACGTCGTCCCGTCCCGCCGCCGGCCGACGAGCTCCCTGACGACTCCAAGCGGCAGTCTGACCTCCCCCAGTTGTAGCCCCTCCTGTAAACCTGAGGCGTCGTAACCTTGAGATGGTGGTAGCAGCGTCGTGACCGGGCGACCCACCAGCTCCCCGATCGCGTTACCGAAGATCGCCTCCACCGCCGCGTTCGCCGACTCGATCAATCCCTCCTCGTCAACAACGATGATCCCGTCGGCGGCCGACTCGAAGATCGTCCGCAGGCGGCTCTCGCTGTTTCGCAGCGCCCTCTCGGCGTTCCTCTGTAAGGTGACATCCCGGGTCACGGCAACATACCCGGCGAGGCTGCCGCCGGCCTCGTGGATCGGGGCTATGGTGCTGTCCACGTCGTAGAGAGTCGAGTCCTTCTTGCGGTCGACGAAAGACCCGCGCCAGAGGCCGCCATGCGAGATGGTCTCCCAGAGCTGTCGGTAGAAGCCGGCGTCGTGCTTGCCGCTCTTCAGCAGGCGGGGGTTCTTGCCTACCACGTCGTGCCGTGAGTAGCCGGTCATGAGCTCGAAGGCCGGGTTCACATGGGTGATTGTGCCGTCGGCGTCGGTGATCATGATCCCCTCGCCGGCTGAGTTGAACGCGGTTGCCAGGCGCAGCCGTTCCATCTCCTGGAGCCGCGTACGCTCTGCAACCTCGCGGCGCAGCGCGCGGTTGGCGTTCAGCAGGTCTGCGGTCCTTTCACTCACCACCCTTGCCAAGCGGTGACGCGAACTCAGCAGCACACTCTCAACCCGCCGCCGCCGGTTCACCGTGGCCACCACGGCCAGACCGGTCAAGGCGTAGCTGATCATGAGAACCTGCAGGTGGAGCAACGACTCGGGGACCGCTCTGCCACCGTACGCACCGACCTCGCGGGAGGTCCCCCAGACGGCGGTGACCGCCAGCAGGAGGGTGGCCGTCGTGACCCCGCGGAGTTCGAAGCGCAGCGCGAGCCAGATCAGAAGGAAGAGGGGAAGGTAGAGGAGGGCCCTGGCCGACGCCCCCTCGAGGAAACCACCGAAGAGTGACTGGCTCACCACCACCAGCGCCAGGGTTGCGAGCCCGGCCTCGAGCCATCGCGCTCTTGAGGAAGAAAAGCGCGGAGCGCCCCGGAGCGCGATCAGGAACGGGGTCACGATGACCATGCCTGCGATGTCCCCCAGCGACCACGTGACCCAGTTCAGCGCTAGCGACGGCCACGGCAGGTGGCCGGCAGCCTTGAGAGCGAGCACGCCGACGGTCGCGGCAGAAGTGCTCGCAACCACGGCAACGGTCGCGAAGACGAATACCCCTTTTGCGTTTCGGAAGTGGGCGGACGCGGTCCGTCCCTTACGTCGGAGCAACCAGGCACCGATCAAAGCCTCCAGGGTGTTGCCCAGACCGATTGCCGCTGCAGTGGGGAAGGTGACCGTCGTGGTCAGGTTCGCCAGCGTGGCTCCCAGCCAGATGCCAGGCCAAGCCCAGGGGCCGAGGAGCAAGACACCGGCCAGGGCGATACCGGACGGCGGCCAGATGACGGTGGCGTTGCCCGGAGGGATGGCGAACCTGAGACCGACGAAGGCGGCGAGCAGGTAGCAGACCGCCAGCCCCACCATCTCTAGGAGGGCTCGCCAGGTCTGCCGAGGTTCGGCCGCAGCTCTGCCGCTCTTCACTCGCAACAAGGGATAGTAACTTTGATTCTCGTCCAAGGCGCGGCTGAAGGTCGGGACGGGGTGCGAGAGGCCTGGGGGGTAGCGCCGCCCCCCAGGGCGAAGGGAAGGCTGACGGGGGGCCCCGTCGTGGTCTTCCCCTTCATGAGCTCTCCTTTCGTAAGTCTATGGAGAACTAACCCCCCGTGGACCAGTTTTCAGGGGCAAGGTCGGGCGCACCACTCTGACCTGAGGAGTAAGGAGGCGGGTTACCGGCCCCGCCCCCGCCCTCGCGTACGGCCCTCCTCCGGAGCGACGAGCGTCTCCGGCGGCGTCTTGACGTCGACGCCGTGGAACGACGCGATCGTCCAATCGCTTCCGGACTTCACCATCACCTGGAGGAGGCGCGTCCGGATGACCTTCTCGGCGTCGACGAAGACCGCCGGGGGCGCCTTGTGGAAACGCGACACTTCCGTGTCGATCTCCACGATCGCGACGTCCGGCTTGAGGAAGCGAATCTTCCTCACCTTGAGGGCGAGCAGGCTGCCTTTGAAGTAGGCGGAGAAAAGCTCGGACTGGCGGCGTTCGATCTCCGCGCGGCCGCGAGAGACGGCGCCCAGCACGTCCGTCATCGAGCCCTCTTCCTGGAACCGTGCCGCGAAGGCTTTTGCGTCGGCGCGGTTCCACGCGTCTTCTTCCGCGTCGATCACCTTCCGGATCGAAGCCTCCTCCGCGGCGGCGACGGGATCCGTCACGGGGACGACACCGGGGGGAAGGGCCGCAGGCGGCGTTCCTTCCAGCGTCGCCGGCACGGCGGGAGCCGTGGTCTCCGGCGCCGGTCCACCCGTCGTCCCACTCGCAGCCCCAGCCGCCGGAGGTTCGTACTCGGACGACAGAATCTTCCCATCCCCCGCGTCGACCATGACTTCCTGAACGCCGCCCTTGTTGGCGAAGCGCAGATCGAATGGATAGGCGAGGCAGCCGTTCACGACCTCGACTTCCGAGGACATGATGGCGTTCACCTTGTTCGGCGCAACGGAGAGGACGGCTCGCGCCTCGGCGTCCTTCGAGCTGATCTTCGCGAGGCTCCGGAGCTCGGACTGGCCCGTGCCCCGAGGGGGACGGATCGAGCAGTCGGGCTTCTGGGCGCTCGCGAGGGGGGCGGCGAGGAAAAGAGAAAAACAGATCGCGGTGGTCGGCGTGTGGCGCATGGTCTTCCCCGCGGCATTATGCGCGGCGGGCGGCCCCATGCCGTAACCTTGGCCGGTGAAAACGGCCGGGAAAGCGCTCCCCGACGAGCGCTACATGCGAGATGCCCTCGCCTCGGCTCGCCGCGCGCTCGCGCACGGCGACGTCCCCGTGGGGGCGGCCGTCGTGAAAGACGGAGTCGTGATCGCGCGCGGGCAGAATGCCCGGGAGAGGGACAGCGACCCCACGGCGCACGCCGAGATCGTGGCCATAAGGCGCGCCGCCCGCCGGCTGGGATCGTGGCGGCTTTCCGGCTGCACGCTCTACGTGACCCTGGAACCGTGCGCCATGTGCGCCGGGGCGATGGTGCTCGCGCGCCTTCCGCGCCTCGTCTACGGGGCGACGGACCCGAAGGCGGGTTTCACCGGTTCCCTGGGGGATCTGGTTCGCCATCCCCGCCTCAACCACCGGGTCGACGTGACGAAAGGCGTCCTTGCCGCAGAATGCGGGAGAATACTCGTGGAGTTTTTCCGTGAACGACGAGCCGAAAAGACCCACCCCCCGCGCTGAGGCGCCGTTCGACGCCCCCGAGGCGCCTGCACTCCGCTGCCCGTCGTGCGGCGCGGCGGCCACCGAAGGCGACCGGGCGTGCGGCCACTGCGGATCGCTTCTCGCCACGCGCCGGTGCACGACGTGCTTCGCCCTCTCGCCGCGGGATGCCGAGAGGTGTGTGAGGTGCGGTGCGCTGCTTCCGGCCGAGGCGCTCCAGGCGGCCGCCGGGAGCTGCCCGGACTGCCGGCAGGCGCTCGTCTCGCGGCTCACGGGTGTCGTCGGGTTCTCCGAGTGCGCCCGGTGCGGTGGGCTCTTTCTCGGGCAGGAGGCGTTCGATGCCGTGGCGAAGGACGCCGGCACGCGCGAGCGAGCGCGAGCGTTCGACGCGATCCCTCGAGGGGCGCCCGTGCCCGAGCCCGGATTCCATTACCGGCCTTGTCCCGTGTGCCGGAAGCTCATGAACCGGTCGAATTACGGCGGGGGCTCGGGCGTCATCGTGGACGTGTGCGGGCCGCACGGCGTCTTTCTGGACCGGGGCGAGCTGACGAAGATCGTGGACTTCCTCGAAAAGGGCGGCTGGGAGCGCGTGAAGAAGCGCGAGAAACAGAGGATGGAAGAGGAGATTTCTGCTTTAGAGAGCAGGAAGTGGGGAGCGCTCGACCTCGAGGCGCGTCCCGGTGGCGGGCTGTCTCAGGTGATTGGGTTTCTCGGCTCGATCTGGAGGCCCTGAGCTCCTCGGACCTCCCGGCCTTGACGCCCCGGCCTGTTCGGGGCAACCTCTGCGTTCTGCCGCTCGCGGACAGGTGTC
>Ga0207932_1000201_pt1 | contig 19984 bp, 19 predicted proteins | sample NGESurdeep092012_FD_184480 | JGI IMG/M metagenome (GOLD analysis project Ga0207932, IMG submission 184480) | Arctic peat soil microbial communities from Barrow, Alaska - NGEE Surface sample 415-2 deep-092012 (SPAdes) | ecosystem: Environmental > Terrestrial > Soil > Wetlands > Peat ...
CGCGGGGACGGACCTTTCGGAGCTCTTCGAAAAAGTGCCGTGGCGGACGGCGGGCGTTTTTTTGGGTCTCGTCCGTAACGCGCCCGGCGCGGCTCTTCTGGACACGCTTCTCGACGTCGACCGCCCGTCCGACCTCGCCGTGCTCGCGTCGGAACCGGGCCTCGATCCCGCACTCGCGGCGCTTCTCCGTTCGCTGCGCCTTGTCCCCGTCTTTCCCACGCGCGTCCGCCGGACGCGGACGCACGGGTCCCGCCCCGTCGCGCCCGCCCGCGCGCCTCCTGCCCGGCTCGCCGCCTGACGATCTTCCCCGCGGCCCGGGACCACTCTCGAGTTCAGGAGGTTGGCGATGACCGTTCTCGCCGAGCGGACTCCGCTCCACATCCCCGCGCTTCACACGTTCGCGGAAGACGACGTCTCGTACGCCGTCGACCCCGAGGCGCCAAACTGGATCGCCACCGACGCGCGCGGCGAACAGATCCTGCGCGAGATCCGGAGGGGGGAGGATGTCGGAACGCCGCTCGCGTTCGGCTCTCTCGTGGCGCGCTGGGCCGCCGAGCATCAGCTCGAGGCGGGAAAAGCCTGGGTGCACGTTCACGATTTCCTGCGTGCTCTCGACCGCGCGGGCATGCTGGCCGACGCTCCGTTCGTCCGCGCCCCCTATCCCGGCCGTGCCGCACTCATCAAACCGGCCGGCCTCCGCGAGCTGTGGTTGCAGATCAACAACGCCTGCAACCTCACGTGCACGCACTGCCTCGTTTCGTCGGGTCCCGGCGGCGCGCCCGGAGTCGACGCCGCGGCCCTCGTGCGGCTCGTCGACCGCGCGAAAGAGCTCGGCATGGAGCGCCTCTACGTCACCGGCGGCGAGCCCTTTCTGAGGACGGACATTTTCGACCTCGCGAAACGGGCCACGGAGACCCACGGCGCCGAGATGATCGTGCTCACGAATGCCACCGTCTTCGCGGGTGCCGTGAAGAAGGGCCTCGAGACGCTGGACCGCGCGAAGGTGAAGTTTCAGGTGTCGATCGACGGAGCCCGCCCGGAGACGAACGATGAGGTCCGCGGCGCCGGCACGTTCGTGAAGGCGCTCGACGGCGCGAAGCTTCTCGCGGACATGGGCTTCGACGTCTCGCTGACGACGGTCACGACCGAGCAGAACCTTTCCGAGCTCATCGAGATCCCCGCGCTCGTCAAGCGCGTCGGCGCGAAGAGCCAGCACCTCATGTGGAGCCACAAGCGTGGCCGCGCGATCGAGAGCCGGAACGGCTTCTTCCCGGAGAATGTTCCGCTCCTCAAGGCCGTTCTCGCCGTCGTGGACGCCGCGGCGCGCGAGAGGACGACGCTCGACAACCTCGAGGCGATCAAACGGCGCGTGAACGGCGTGCCGGGCGTCAAGTACGACCTCGGAAACGCGGGCTGGGACTCGATCTGCGTCTACGCCGACGGAAAGGTCTATCCGACGGCGGCCCTCGCGAACGAGCCCACGCTCGTCTGCGGCGACGTGACGCGACAGGATCTCGCGGACATCCTCGAAACGTCACCCGTCGTCAGGGCTCTCCGAGCCGCGACGCTCGCACAAAAGCCGTTGGTGAATGCCGACCCCTTCCGCTTCTTCACGGGCGGCGGGGATCTCGAGCACGCGTGGTGCTTCTCGGGCGGCGATTTCCTCGGCGCCGACCCGTACTACCCGATTTCGGTCGCGCTGTCGAAGCGGGTCATGACCGACCTCGGCCGCGAGAAGCGCGCGCGGACGAACACGCGCTCCGGGTACGACGCGCCGCTCGTTCTCCACGCAATGGGGGACGGCGCGATCGCCTGTGGGACCGCCGACGGAGCGCTCGCCGAGGAGCTCGTCCTCACGCTCCACTCCAACTGCGTCCTCTCGTTCGACGTCGACAAGCCGCGCGCGAAAGTGCGCGAGTTCTACGGAGCGGCCGCCGAGACGCCGCAGGCCGAGCTGTGCTGCCCCACGAAGTACGACGACTCGGCCGTCTCCCACATCCCGCAGGACGTGATCGACCGCTTTTACGGCTGCGGCTCGCCCATGACGACCGCGGGCATCCAGGAAGGCGAGACCGTCCTCGACCTCGGCTCGGGGGCCGGCATCGACGTTTTCATCGCGGCGAAGCTCGTCGGGAGGACGGGCAAGGCCATCGGCGTCGACATGACGGACCGGATGCTCTCGGTCGCGCACGAGAACAAGCCCAAGGTGGCCGACGCGCTCGGCTACGACGTCGTCGAGTTCCGCGAGGGGTATCTCGAAAAGATCCCGGTGGAGTCGAAGACAGTCGATCTCGTCACCTCGAACTGTGTCGTGAACCTCTCGCCCGACAAGCCTCGCGTCTTCGAGGAGATCTGGCGCGTGCTGAAGGACCACGGGCGCATCGTGATCTCGGACATCGTTTCGGAACGGGAGGTCCCGCCTCATCTCAAGACGAACCCGCAACTCTGGGGAGAGTGCCTCGTGGGAGCCCTCACGCAGGAGGGGTTTCTCGCCGGCCTCGAGCGCGCCGGCTTCTACGGCCTCGAGGTCCTGAACAAGAGCTATTGGAAGGACGTCGAGGGGTACCCCTTCTTCTCCGTGACCGTGCGCGGCTTCAAGTTCGAGAAGACCGCGGGCTGCGTCTTCAGGGGCCACCGGGCGGTCTACCTTGGGCCGGGCAAGGCCTTCGTCGACGAGGAGGGCCACCAGTTCCCGCGCAACGAGGCTTACGAAGTCTGCACCGACACGGTCGCGAAACTCTCACATCCGCCGTACAAAGGCTTCTTCGCGATCCTCGAGCCGGGTGAGGAGCGGGCCGGCTATGCGTGCTGCGCGCCGGGCGCGGATGGGACGAGCTGCTGCTGATGGTCTTCATCCTCGTGCTCTTGACGCTTGCGGGCCCGGATCGATCTTCCTATGCTGAAGAGAATGAACTGGGACTTTCAAATCGTTCTCGCGAACATTCCGGCCGTTCTCTTTCGGGGCTACGCTAACGGAAGCATCGATCTCTTCGACCGGAAGGTGGAGGCCATGACCGGCTACACCAAGGAAGAGTTCGAGACCCGGCAACGGAAGTGGACGGACCTGATCCTCGAAACAGATCGCGACCTCGCCAAGGGAGCCTTCGTCGATGCCCTGAAGGCCGGCAAGGCCTACACCCGCGAGTACCGGATCAGCGCCAAGGCCCGGAATCACGTCTGGGTCCACGAGCGGAGTCACATCGTCTGTGATCTCGACGGCAGGATCGAATACGTCACCGGCCTGTTCTTCGACATCACCGAGCGGAAGAGCCTCGAGCAGAGCCTTCACAAGGCTGAACAGGACTTCAGAATCGTCGTCGACAACATCCCGGCCGTCACGTTCAAGGGGTATATCGACGGCACGATCGATCTTTTCGACAGGAAGGTGGAGGCGTTGATCGGCCACTCCCAGGCGTCATTCGGTCCGCACGGGATGAAGTGGACGGATCTGATCTGGGAAGAAGACCGCGAAGCCACGAGGAGGGCCTTCATCGGGGCCCTGAAGACCAATCGGGCCTACGTTCGGGAGTATCGCGTGAGATCCGCGAACGGAAGTCCCGTCTGGATCCACGAGAGGAGTCACATCGTCTGCGATCCCGCGGGCAGGGTGGAGTACATCAGCGGACTTTTCTTCGACATTACCGAGCGCAAGGAGCTCGAAGCCACGGTGGCGGAACGAACGTTGGAGCTCCAGCACGCGAACGATCGCCTGATGCTCTGGGGACAGGAACTGGAGCACCGCAATGCCGAAATCAACCTGCTCGGTCAGATGGGCGACCTGCTGCAGAGCTGCAACACCAGCGCCGAAGCTCATGCGGGGTTTCAGGTATTCGCGTAGCAACTGTTTCCGGATGACTCCGGGACCCTGCTCGTTTTCGGAGAGTCCGGACAGATGGTCGAGGCCGTGGCCGCGTGGGGAGACAAGCCACCTGGCGAAAGCGTGTTCTCCACGGAAGACTGCTGGGGCTTGCGGCGCGGACGAGCCCATGGCCGCACGGACATCGAGGCCGGCCTGCGCTGCCGGCACGTGGCGGACGGCCGCGCCGCCTATCTGTGCGTGCCCATGATGGCCCATGGGGCGGCGCTTGGCGTGCTCCACCTCCTGCTCGCGTCTCCAGAGCCGGAACGATGGGATGCCCGGCAGCACCTGGGGGTCAGGGTGGGAGAGCATCTGGGTCTGGCCTTGGCCAAGCTGAAGCTGCAGGAGACCCTGCAGCACCTGTCCGTGCGGGATCCCCTCACCGGCCTGTTCAACCGCCGCTACATGGAGGAGTCCCTGGCACGGGAGCTGCGCCGCGCGGAACGTCAGGGCAAGATGCTCGGCGTCCTCATGGTGGACATCGACCACTTCAAGAGCTTCAACGACACCTTCGGCCACGATGCCGGTGATGCCCTTCTGCGGGAGCTGGGCACCTTCCTGCAGCGGCGGATCCGAGCCGGTGACATCGCCTGCCGTTACGGGGGGGAGGAATTCACGATCCTTCTGCAGGACGCCTCCCAGGAGACCTCGCGGCAGCGGGCCGAGGAGATTCGGGAGGCCGCCAAGCGGCTGCAGATCCACCATGGCCAGCGGGTCCTGGATCCCGTGACGCTGTCTCTGGGGGTCGCGACCTTTCCGCAGAACGGCGCAAACCGCGACACCCTCATGCAAAGCGCCGACGTCGCCCTCTATCGGGCCAAGCAGGAGGGGCGCGACCGCGTCTGCGTGGCAGAAAACCGGTAGATCACGCCCATCCCGATCTCACTCATGGCGCGGACGGCGAGCGGTATGCCCCGCGTCGCCGTCAGCCCCGCAGCGCCTTGATCCGGCCCAGATGACTGTCGTCGTGGCCCGCGAGGACCTCGGCGAGCTGCTCGAGCGTCAGCTCCCCCCTCTTCGGGTGAAGAGCCGTGCGCCGCCACGCCGCGTGCGGCAGCGCGCGGAGAAGGACGAGCGTGTCCTCGCGGAGCCGCCGGAATTCCTTCGCGACGGCCGCGACATCGGCTTCGGCGTACTTCAGGAGGCTCGCCGCCCGGTCGTTGTCGAGCATCCAGAACGCGGGGCGCTCCGAAAAGGCCATCTTCGAGAAGCGCTCCTGATAAACGCGCTCGATGTCGCGCACGTGCGCGGCGTTCTCGATCATCGACCATTTTCCGGAGGGCTCGCGCCGCCGGAGCACGTCGTTCGGCACGCCCTTGAGCCCGGCGGCGAGGGCCGCGGGGGCGGCTGACAGGCGATCGAGAATGGCCGCCCGGCGCTTGATCGCGTCGATCTGGGCGAGGTGCCCCGCATCGTTGCCGACGGCGTGCCGCGCGACCAGCTCGTCGATCGTGAGGCGGCCCACCGTCTCGTGGATCCCGGCGCGCCGCCACTGCTCGGGCTTCGCCTTCCTGAGAAGGCGCAGGCTTTCGCGGCGGAGACGCATCCAGTCGCGCAGGATGTCCGCGGCCTTCTGGCCGCGGTAGTTACGCTCGATGGCGAGGGCGTCGCCGTTGACGTCGGGAAGCGGTGGCTCGGGCTCGGCGAGGATGCGCGTGTACCTCTCGAGATACGCCTCGCGCTCCATGTCGCGCATGTGGCACAGGATTTCCAGGATCGACCACTTGCCCGGCGCCGGCGTGAAGAGGAGCAGCTTCTTCGGGATCCCGCGAAGCGCCTCTTTGAGAGCGGCCGGCGTCGCCGCGAGCGTCTCGAGGTGGCGGGCGCGTTCGTTCACGATGGGGGACGTCGTATCAGGCATGGGAGGCTCCCGTCTTGGCAAGTGGCTCTTCCGGCTCCGGGAAGAGCAGTTCCTGCGGTTTGAGGCGAAGGAGAAGCGCGTCGAGGACGAGCGCGCCCCACTCGTCGCGGCGCGCGGGATCGAGCGCGAGGTGCGGAACACCCCACGCCGCGAGTGTCTGCTCGATGGAGTCGTCGATTTCCCGCTGGAACGCGAGATCCGTGTCGCGCACGCCGTCGAAGCGCGGATCGCCGACGATCGGCACCTTGAAGAGCGCGTCGTACGTCGTCGTCCAGCTCCGCACGAGGCTCTCGAGAACGGCTTCCGAAGGGGCGCCCGTGAACGCCCGCCGCATGTAGCAGTAGTTGTCGAGGACGGCGCGATCGCAGAAGACGACGTCGGCCTTGGCCTCGGCCTGGAGCTCCCAGGCGATCTGCGTATGGAGGATCCAGGACTGCGCCTTGAGTGTCGTCTCCCGGTTGATCGGCAGCGGGCACTCCCGCGCGACCTCACGGACGAGCTCGACGGTGAGGTCTCTCTTCTTGAGCGCCGCCGCAAGGTCGTAGCAGAGGGTGGTTTTTCCGACGCCGTGGGTGCCGATGAACGCGACTTTCATCCAGACCGGAGGATATCAGCGGCGTGCGGTACGTCACGAGGAGGCCCGCCCGGCGTTCCCCGGTCTTCAGAATAGGGGCCTCTTCACGACGAGGATCGTCGTGTCGTCGGATGGGGCCCCCTCGCCCACGTGCCGGCGCCAGTCCGCGAGGAGCGCCTCGACGATCGAATCGGGCGGGCGCCGCCACAGACTGGTGGATTCGAGGACCGCGCGCGGCCGGTCGAAGCCGTAGGGCTCATCGAAGCGGTCGGGTCCTTCGAAGAGCCCGTCCGAGGCGACGACGAGAACGCCGCCCTTCGGAATCTCGAACGGCACGTCCGTGTACGTCCGCTTGGGCCCCTGGCCGAGCGGCAGGCCGGAGCCGGCGATCTCGGAGGCCTTTCCCTCGTGCAGCAGGATCGGGAACGGGTGGCCCGCATTCGCGAGAACGCCCACGCCGGTCGAAGGATCGAGCCTGAGGAGCGCGACCGACGTGAACAGACGACCGCTCCGGCCCATGCGCAACACGCGGTCGATCTCGACGAGAATCTCCGACGGCATGCGCCCCGCCTTCACGAGGCTCGCGAGCGAGGCCATCACCATGGCCTGCTGGATGCCGCAGGAATAACCGTGGCCCGAGACGTCGCCCGCGGCGATCCACAGCGCCCCCGACTCGTCCTGCACGAAGTCGTAGAGGTCGCCGCCCGCCTCCGTCGCGAGAATCGTCTTCACCGAGAGCTCGAGGCCCGGCACGACGGGCGGCCGCTCCGGAAGCAGCGAGAGCTGCATGCGCGAGAGGAGGTCCATCTCGTACTTCACGCGCCGCTCGGACTCGAGGCGCCTCACGTAGCCGGGCGCGTCGAGACGGCCCTCCTCGTCGCGCTCGGGCCGCGCGAGTCCGATCGCGCCCGCCGCCGCGATCGCGAGGAGCGGCACCACCGTGAGGAGCGCCGGAAAGAGGTTGCCGTCGAGATGAAGACAGGCGACGAGGGCGTCGCGAAGGAGGGCGAAGGAGACGGCGGCGGCGAGAAGCGCTCCGAGCCCGTAGCGGTCGAACGCCCAGAGCAGCACCGCCGCGAACGCGAGCGTGAGCGCGAGGCCCGCGCCCCAGGGATGAAGAGGCATCGCGATCGAGGAATAGAGGGCGAAGAGGACGGCCGCCGCGACGCTCGCGAACCGGCGCGGCAAGACGAACCGGAAGAGCGCGACGAAGAGCACGAAAAGCGCCGTGTCGAACGCCCCCTCGTAGAAGGGCCCCTTCTGCGCCTGGAAGAGCGGATACGGAAACGACGGCGACGACGGCCACACGCCCGAGGGCACCGCGAGCGCGGCCGAGGCGAAGGCCAGCAGGGAAACTCCCACGAGCGCCGCGCCTCCGCCGAGGCCCGCGAGGATCGCCCGCCCGCCGCGTGGGCCGAGGCGCCCCGCCGCGAACGCGTCGAGGCTCGTCGTGAAGCCCGGCACCGTGTCGCGGAGAAGCGATTCGGCCACGGTCCAAAGGCCCAGCAAATAGAGCAGCAGGAAGATCCGGGCGCCAATCACGAACACGACGAGGCCGCCGACGTGCGCGTCCTCACCGAAAATTCCTCCCGCGATCTCGTAAACCGCCGCGAGCACGACGAGAGCGATTCCGACCGTGAAGCCGAGGCGGCGCCTGTAGAGAAGGACCCCGAAGAGGACCACGACGAGGAGAAACAAGAGCAGCGCCGGGATGAGCTTGTAGAGCTTCCGGGTGATGCCCTCGGCGTCGAAGAGCCGTGGCGCGTCGGGATCGGAGAGCTGACGCGCGACGGAGTAGCTCACGTTTCCGTGCTCCTGAAAGACGAGGTCTTCCGCAGGCGCGCCGGGCGCGGGTTCGAGCGGGCGCACCCGGACGCTGACGTTCGACGTCGAGAAATTGAACTCTCCTCGAGTTCGGGGCCGGCCCGCCGCGAGCACATCTTCGATGCGAGAGAAGAAAGCCTGTCGCGGCCCGGTGGCGTTCGTGTCTGCCGTCGCGAAGATCGAGCCGGCGGGATTCCACTCCAGCGCCTGGAGGGAGCCGTCGGGGAAGAAGGCGAAACGCGCCGGCCCCACGCCCGTCCGCGGAACGTCGAGGCTGCCGGACACGGTCCAGGCCATCGCGCCGCCCGTTGCCTCTAGATATGAGGACGCCTCGCCGCGGAGGCGGCGATACGCACGCTCGAACGTCGTCCCGGCATCCGGCCGGCCCTCGAGGCCGACGGAGGCGCGCGACAGCGTGGCGCCGGCGGAGACCGCGATCGCCCGCGCCTTCTCGACCGCGCCCAACGGGCGGGGATTCGACGCGCGCCATTCCGGAAGGACGTGGGTAGCCGCGAAGAGTCCGGCGGCGAGGAGGACGGCGCCCGCGACCAGCGCGGCGCGGGGCAGGCGCGGCCCGGGCCTCACGCTCAAGACCGCGAGCCGACGGGCGCCAGCACGAGCCCGGCCGTCATGTCGAGCATGCGGTCGATCGAACGCTTCGCCCGGAGGCGCACGGCCTCGGGAACCTCGAGAACCGGCGCGAGGTCGCGGAGGCAGAGATAGAGCTTCTCGAGCGTGTTGCGCTTCATGTGCGGGCAGGTGTTGCACGCGCAATCGGCCACCGGAGGCGCGGGGATGAGCGTCTTGCCCGGCGCGGCGCGGCGCATCTGATGGAGGATGCCCTCCTCGGTCGCCACGATGAACGACGTCCGGGGCGACGTCACGACGTGCCTCAGGAGGCCCGACGTGGACGCCACGACGGTCGCGTGCCGCAGGATGGCTTCCTCGCATTCCGGGTGCGCGATGACCTCCGCCTCGGGATGGCGCGTCATGAGGTCGATGAGCTTCTTCTCCGAGAACGTCTCGTGCACGACGCACGTGCCCGGCCACACCACGAACTTCCGGTTCAGCTTCTTCTCGAGCCAGGCGGCGAGGTTCCGGTCCGGCGCGAAGACCACCGGATCGGGAATCTGCCGGAGGATGACTTCCGCCGAGGACGACGTCACGATGACGTCCGAGAGCGCCTTCACCCCCGCCGAGCAGTTGATGTAGCTGACGACCGTGTGACCCGGATACTTCTTCAGCCACTCTGCGAAGAGCGGCGCCGGGCAGCCGTCGGCGAGCGAACAGCCCGCCTCGAGGTCCGGCACGACGACGGTCTTCTGGGGCGTGAGGATCTTCGACGTCTCCGCCATGAAGTGAACGCCCGCGAAGGCGATGACCTGCTCCGTCGCCTGGGCTCCGCGGCGCGCGAGCTCGAGCGAGTCGCCAACGAAGTCGGCGAGATCCTGGATCTCGGACTCCTGGTAGTAGTGGGCCAGCACGACTGCGTTTCGTTCCTTCTTGAGGCGGCGGATCTCCACCTCGAGGTCGAGTCTCTCTTCCACGGGCGCGGGTCGCGCGAGAGGCCGTGCGCTCACGCCCGCGATCTTACCGCCCGGCCCGCCGGCCGGATTCCCTTTGCTACACTCGCGCCGCTCGGCCGAAGCTTCTCGGCCCAAAATTTTCATGAGCGCCGAAGCACGGGTCCTGACGCCTTCCCAGCCTTCGCAGTGGATCGCGAATCCGCGCTGGGATTTGATCTGCCTGACCCTCTCGGCGGCGCTCGTCGCCGTTCCGCTGCTCGTCCATTCGCTGGGAAAGACGACCGCCGGCGGCGTGGATCTCCTCATCACGCTTCTCATCGGCGGCCCCCACATGTACGCCACGTTCCTGAAGACGGTGTTCGAGCCGCGCTTCCGGCAGCTCCATCCGGCGCTCACCTGGGCGCCCGTCGTGGTCGTCCCGATCGGCGTCATCCTCGGCGTCATCTACGCCTTCCCCTGGCTTCTCACGTTCTTTTTCACGTGGGCTTCGATCCACGTGTGCGACCAGGCCTCGTACATCGGCACCCTCTACCGCGAGAAGGGCGGCGCCGCGCGCCCATGGCAGCGCCTTCTCGATTTCTCGGTCGTCATGACGTCGCTCTACAGCTACGCGATGTACCGCCACGTCGCGGGTACGTTCCGCATCGGCGACACGTCTCTCTGGTTCCCCGCGTTCCTCAAGCACGCCTGGTTCGCCGACACCTTCGCCGTGATGACGGCGGCCCTCATTGCCGCCTGGGTGGTCCTCACCGTGAACCAGCTCCGCCGCCGCGAGGTCGCCGCGCCATACGCCTTCTTCATGGCGCTGACGATCGCCGTGGCCCTCCTCGTTCCGCGCCTCCCCGAGCTCTCGGTCTCCTTCCAGGGCTTCAATGCGTGGCACTCGTTCCAGTATCTCGGCCTCACGTACCTCATCCTCAGGCAGGACAACAACGCCGCGGGCTACGCGTTCGTCCGGAAGATGGCGCAGCCCGGGAAGTTCTTCCGCTATTACGGCTGGAATCTGCTGCTCACGACGGGCGCGACGCTCGTCATCCTCCTCCTCACCGTGGTGCTGCACTTGCCCACGGAGCCCAGCTATTACGCGGTCGTGCTTTCGTTCCTCCTGACGCACTACGTGCACGACCACTTCCTCTTCGCTCTCGGCAGCGGTTTCAAGCCAAAGTGACGGTCTTTCGGCCCGCCCGCCGGCACGCGATGACGATCGCGCTGGTCGCCGCGTGGACGGCTTTCACCCTTGTCTTCGGTCTCGTCGGCGGCACAGCCGAGGGCGCGAAGAAGAAGAGAAGAAAGACACCCGAGCCCACGCCCGTTCCGCGGCCCGCGGACCCGTACCGCGTCACGATCCCGACGGCCGACGGCGTCGCCCTCGCCGGCACGTTCCGGCCCGTCGACGGCAACCCGAAAGCGCCCGGCGTCCTCCTCATCCACGACTTCTCGCGAGAGCGGCGCGAGTGGGAGCCTTTCGCCGAGGAGCTCCACAGCCTCGGCTTCGCGACACTTTCTTTCGACCTCCGCGCCCACGGCGAATCGACGAAGAAGGCCGGCGCGACGATCGCGATCTCTCCCCGCCTCCTCCGCGATCCGGCCGGCTTTCCGAGCGACGTGGCGGCGGCGGCGGCATGGCTCCGCGCGAAGTCGCCGAAGACGGCGGCCGTCGGTCTCTCGGTCGGCGGCTACCTCGCTCTCCTCGCGTCGTCACGGGGCCAGGTGGACGCCGCGGTGGCCTTCTCGGTCAACGAGCCGCGCGTCGCGCCGCTCGCGGGGGGAGCCCCCGTGACGCCGCACGGCGCCCTTCTCGTCGCGTGCATGAAGGACCCCGGCCGCGCGGACTCGGCGAAGAAGCTCCTCGCGGCGTCCGCCGAGCCGAAGCGCATGCTCCTCTTTCCCGGCGGCTCCCACAACCTCGCCGTGTTCCGCGAGCACCCCGAAGCGAAGATCGCGACGCTCGCGTGGCTCGCCGAACGCCTCGGGGCTCCGCCGCCTCCGGCACCGGCGGCGTCGACGCCGCCGGCAACCGTCCCGAAGTAAGCTCCGCGCGCAATGAAGACGGTCGTCTTCGACATCGAAACGGTGTCGTTTCCGTGGCTCGAGCTAGACCCTCTCCAGCGCGAGAAGCTCACGCGTTACGCGGAAGACCATGAAGATTTTCTTAGAAGGAAGGCGGGGGGATCGCTCTCGCCGTATATGGGAAAAATCGTCGTGGTCGCGATGCTGAACCCCGAGACGGGCAAGGGCGCGGTCTGGTACGAGGCAGCGGAGCGGCACGAGGCGAAATCGGCCGACGGGCTCTTCGACTTCGTCGGGTGCTCCGAGAAGGAAATGCTCTCGGACTTTTGGGCGGCCCTCTCGAAGTTCGACCGCTTCGTGACCTTCAACGGGCGCACGTTCGACGGGCCGTTCTTGTCCGTGCGCAGCGCGATCCACGGTCTCTTACCTTCCAAGAATCTCCTCGGCTACCGGTACTCGATGGAGACGCACGTCGACCTGCTGGAGGTCCTGACGTTCCAGGGCGCGGTCTCCCGCGACCAGACGCCGACCCTCCACTCCGCCTGCGTCGCGTTCGGCATCCCCTCGCCCAAGAGCGCCGAGATGCACGGCTACGCAGTCGGCGACGCGTACCGCGAAGGCCGCCTCGGCGAGATCGCCGACTACTGCCGGAGAGATGTCGAGGCGACGGCCGCGCTGTACCGTCGCCTCGAGTCGACTCTGCTACCGCTGTTCAGGAAGTAGCGCGCCCCGTTACTGCCAGCCCCCTTCGATGAAGAAGCCGTCGAAGTCGTAGTGGGCGGGAACCCACACGGCGCCGGGGAACGGTGGGAAGACCCAGCCGAGGTCGTTCACGAAGAAGTAGCCGACGCCCGGACGGGTGGAATAGAAGCGGCTGCCAGCGTAAACGCGGAAGGGGCTGACGTAGCCGCGGCCGTAGAACGCGCGTACGGGCGGTGCGTAGGCGTAGCGGCCGGGCCCGCGGTACGCATTCTCGCGCCGCTCCTGCCGCCCGTCTTGCCGCCCGGACTCGCGGCGCTGGAAGCCGCGCGACTCTCCCCCGCGGGACGGGCGCGGTTCCCGCCCCTGGGCGCGGTTCCAATTTTGGGCGTCCGCCTTCGGGGCGATCGCCACCAGGGCCGCGAGGGCCGCGGCGGACATCGTCAGGTTGCGCATCAGGTTCTTCATGATCGGCCTCTCTTTCTGCCCCGGGATCGGGACACCCTGTCTATTGCAAGCGAGAGGCCCGGAAAAACGGCCCGAACGCCGTGATTCCTGTCACCGGTGCACTTTTTGGTGCCTCCGGAAAGGGACGCCTGACCGAAAAGCAGCGAACGCGGCGGCCAGCGGTAGCGCGATCAGAAGAGGCTTGTTGAGGGTCCAGGCAGCCGCAAGGTTCCCGTGGAGGAGCTGGTGGGCGGCTCTGAAGCTCCCGCAGCCCGGGCACTGGGCGCCGAAGACTGTCCGAAAGAGGCACGGCGGATAGAAGCCCGCGGTGGCGGGATCGAACAAGAAAAGGACGGCGATGCCCGCGCACGCGAGGAAGGTCGCGACTCGGCGCGTCTATGCCTCCAGGTTCTTCCGCGCGTTCCTCACGAGCAGAAGACAGAGGCCCGCGAAGACGAGCGCACACAGGACGTCGCCCGCAATCCCGTTCTTGAGGATGGGATAGAACGTCTCGCCGAGGTCGAGCTTCTCGAGAAGCGTCGGCTTCTCCATGTGGAAAATCGAATCGCCCGTGAAGGCGACGAGCGCAATGAGCACCCCGCCCAGCGAGCCTCCCGCCACGAGACCGGTGGCGTATAGCATGCCCGACGACAGCTCGCTCTCCTGTTTCTTGTGCGAGACCTTCTCGACGAGCCCCTTCATCATGCCGCCGATCCAGATCGGGAACGTGGTCGAAAGCGGCAGGTACGCGCCGACGGCCCACGACAGCGCGTGCGCGCCGGCCATCTGCGCCATGAACGCGAGGAAGACGCCGACGAGGACCGGCGCCCACGGCAGGTTCTGCGCGAGGAGGCCCTTGATGATCGTGGCCATGAGCGTCGCCTGCGGCGCCGCGAGCTTCGGGCCGCCGATGCCGTGCGCCTCGCCGCCCGCGTACGTCTTGTCGAGGAGGAACAGCGTACCGCCGATGACGAGCGTCGAAACGAGGACGCCGATGATGAAGCCGATCTGCTGGCGGCGCGGGGTCGCGCCCACGAGGAAGCCGGTCTTCAGGTCCTGGGACGTCGCGCCCGCGTTCGCGGCCGCGATGCACACGAGGGCGCCCACGCAGAGGGCGACCGGCTGGTACGCCTCGCCCGTGCGGCCCATGAGGACGAACACGAGGCAGGTGCCCATGAGCGTGGCGATCGTCATGCCGGAGATCGGGTTCGAGGACGTGCCGATGATGCCGACGATGCGGCTCGCCACGGTCACGAAGAAGAAGCCGAAGACGACGACGAGAAGCGACATGATGAGAGAGCCCGGGAACGGCCCGTGCGGGAAGCCCGGCAGGATCGCGATGAGAAGGGCCAGGACGATCGAGCCCACGACGACGATGCCCATCCCGAGGTCGTCGTCCGTGCGGACCTTCTTCGCGGCCCCGGCGCCGGCGCCGAGGCTCTTCACCGACTCCTTGAAGGCGCCGACGATGGTCGGCAGCGTCTTGACGAGCGTCATCACGCCCGCGCACGCGACGGCGCCCGCGCCGATGTAGCGCACGTACGCGCGATAGATCCACTCGGCGTGCGAGTGGCTGTTCCGCCAGCCTTCCGAGAAGCCGAGCTTCGTGAGGTCCTCGACGAGACGCGTCTCGGGCACGAAGATGGAGATGAGCGGGATGAGCGCGAGCCACGAGAGCACGCCGCCCGAGGCGAGCTCGCCGGCGATCTTCGGCCCGATGATGTAGCCGAGGCCGAGGTACTCCGGCGTCACGTCGCAGGAGAGCGTGGCGTCGGGAATCGTCCCGTCCTTCCCCGTCTGGAACCACGTCGCCGTCTCGCGCCAGAGGCCGAGAATGCCGTACAGGAACTTGTAGAGCATCGAAATGCCTACGCCCGCGAAGACCATTTTCGCGAGGTTGCCGCCCTTCTCGCCCGCGATGAGGACATCGGCGCAGGCCGTGCCCTCGGGGTACGGCAGGGTGCCGTGCTCGTTGACGATGAGCGGCCGGCGGAGCGGGATCATGAAGAGGACGCCGAGGGTGCCCCCGATCGCCGCGAGCAGGAAGATGACGAAGTACTTGAAGTAGTCCGCCCCGTTCGAGAGGAAAAGGAGCGCGGGCACCGTGAAGACGACGCCCGCCGCCACCGACTCGCCGGCCGAGCCGATCGTCTGGACCATGTTGTTCTCGAGGATCGTGGACTTCCCGAGCTTCTTGAAGACCGCGATCGAGAGCACGGCGATGGGCACGGACGCGGAAACCGTCAGGCCGGCGCGAAGCGCGAGATAGACCGTGGCCGCGCCGAAGATGATGCCGAAGAACGACCCGAGGAGGATCGCCTTCAGCGTGAACTCCGGGACCTCCGCGTCCGCCGCGATGTACGGCTTGAAGTCCTGCCCGCTGCCGGGTGCGCTCATCCGTCTGTCCTCCTCACGTCATCTGAAAACTGCCGGGGAGTCTGCCATTCCCCGAGGCGCCTTGTCGAACGCGGCCGGGCACGCGAGGGGGCCTATACTCTTACCTGCTCGTGCCATCGCGATCCATTCCGGAATCACGGGTTCGAGTTGTCTCCCCAGGAGGGCCCCCATGAACCCCACCGTCCTCGTCCTCGTGGACGATCTGTTCTGGAGAACCAAGATCGAACACACGCTGAAGTCGGCGCAGGCGACCGGCGTGTTCATCGACAAGTCGGACCAGCTCGCGGCCAAGGCCGACCCCCGCTCCGTGGGCCTCGTCATCGTCGACCTCGCGCTTCGCGACGACCCGTTCTCGGCGATCGCGGCCCTCAAGAAGAACGCGAAGACGAAGGGCATAGCGGTCGTGGGCTACTACGAGCACGTCCGCAAAGACCTGTTTGAGAAGGGCGGGAAGGCCGGTTGCGACCAGGTCCTCCCCCGCGCAGCTTTTTCCCAGCACCTGGGCGACATCGTCATGAAGTACGCGCTCCCCGGCGGCGTGCGCGCAGAAGAAGAAGAGACCGACCTGCCCGAGGAGTAGCTCCGCCGGTCAGAGCGAGGGCGTGACGATCTCTACGCCTTCAACCAGGCCGCGGAAGTGGCGTTCATTGAAGGTGAGAATGACTTCTGCTCCCGCACGCACGGCGCAGCGCGCGATCACAGCGTCGTAGGTGCGACCCCCGGCGATCGACTGCGCGGGGGCGTTTGACACGAGCGCCCGATACGAAGCCGCGTCGAGCGCGACGAGGGAGTGCCCGAAGAGGTTCGCGTCGAGAAGCGCGAGCGCATCATCCGGAGAGAGGCGGTGCGGCGCCGGCAACCTCGTGAGCACCGCGTAGGTTTCGACGAGAGCCGGAGCCGCAACGATGAGGCGCTCACCGGCAGCGAGGCGCGAGGAGATCTCCCGAGCAGCCGCCTCGTGATGCTCGTGCCAGTCGACGAGAGCCGCGATGATGCAACTCGTGTCCGGCAGGAACCCCGCTCGGGCGCCCCGCGCCATCTCAGCCTCGGCGTCTCAGAGCCGTCCGGGTGCGCTCGACGCTCTCCCCGGTCAGTCGCGGGCCGCCCTTGCCGTCCGTGGCGCGGGCGACGGTGAGCCGGCCCTCGCGCACCAGACGCACGGGCCGGGCTGAGGGCTCGAGGATCACCTGACCCTCGGTGACACGAACCTCCACGGTGGTGCCGGCGACCAGTCCCGCCTCGCGGCGGGCCTCCCGTGGAATGACGAGCCTCCCGGCGGCATCGATGGTAGTTTTCATGGCATGAATCCTACCATGCGAATGTCGGCTATCGTCTCCGGCATGACTTCCAGCAGAAGACGATTCCTCACGAGCATGGCTGCCGCGGGCGCCGCAAGCGCCCTCTCCCCCTTCGAAAAAACACTCCAGGCGCAAACCCCCGGCGCACCAGGCCTCGCTCCCGCCGCGGACGGCTACGTCCTCGTGACGTCCGCAAACGGCGTCGAGGCGGCGAAGGCCGCGCGGCAGGCGCTGATCCAGGGCTACGACCCGCTCGATGCCGCGATCGCCGGCGTGAACATCAACGAGCTGGACCCGAACGACATGAGCGTCGGGTACGGCGGCGTGCCGAACGAGGAGGGCGTCGTACAGCTCGATGCGTGCGTCATGGACGGGCGCACGCTGCGGGCCGGCGCCGTGGGCGCGATGGAAGGCTGCAAGACGCCGTCGAAGGTCGCGAAGCTCGTCATGGAACGCACCGACCGTGTCTTCCTCGTGGGCGAGGGCGCGCGGAAGTTCGCGACGTCTCACGGCTTTCCCGTCGAGGACCTGCTCACGCCGAAGACGCGGAAGATCTGGCTCTACTGGAAAGAGCGCCTCTCGGACACGGACGACTGGATCGAGGCCGGCAAGGAAGCCGATGACCCCGACATCAAGGAGTTCATCCGGAAGTACGGCAACGAGTACTTCCGGCCGCAGGGCACGATCCACATGTCCGTCAGGACCGCGAAGGGCGATTTCGCGGGCGTCACGACGACGTCCGGCCTCTTCTTCAAGATTCCGGGCCGCCTCGGTGACTCGCCGGTCGTCGGCGCGGGGATCTACACCGAGAACGGCGTCGGCTCCTGCGGGTCCACGGGGCGCGGCGAGGCGAACCTCGTGACCTGCGGCTCGCACACCGTCGTCGAGTTCATGCGGCAAGGGAAGAGCCCGGAAGAAGCCTGCCTCCTCGCCCTCAAGCGCATCGACGAGAAGACGCACAAGGTCCCCCGCCACCGCGACGAGAAGGGCCGCCCGAAGTTCAGCGTCAGCTTCTACGCCATCGACGCCAAGGGCCGCACCGCCGGCGCCGCCATCTGGAGCGGCGCTAAATACGTCGTCGGCGACAACGACGGCGTCAAGACGCTGGAGGCGGCGTATTTGTATAAGAAGGGTTAACCCTTAGGCGAGACACTTCGCGCGATGCTGCTCTAGGAAGCCAGGATCTGGGCGGAATCGGCGCGGCGTCGAGATAGCCCGTCCCTCGAAGGACAGGATCCACTCCAATGTTGCGTCTGCTTTCTTCGTGGTCAGCATTGAGCGCAGCTCGTTGGAGAACCTTACTTCGCACCGTTCTCCAATAAACATCAAGCCGCGGTCGAAGGCTCGGTCGTGAAGCGCATTGAGGCAGAGGCCGTTGCGTGGGTCGACGCGGTGCTCCGGTGAATCTGCCCACGAAAGGATGTGGCTCGCGTTCAGGAGTTCCGGAACGGCAAGATGGGCGCTCGAAATCGTCGGTTCAACAATCACGGTCAGAGATGGCAGCAACTACGTGATGGCAGAGATGGAGTTCTGCTGTACCCGACGGGCGCCGGTTCGCACCACTTCGGCTCTAGCGGACCTCGAGAAAAGCACACTCCATGTGGCGGTTGCGCTCTCCGGGCTGACTTTGACCGCGATGCGCTGGTGGCTCAAGAGGCAGGCTCAAGAACGGATGCAATAGCCCCCGCGCCCTCATCCCTCAGCATCTGCTTCAGCGACGACGAGCCGCACCTTCTGCCTCGCCGAATCCACGCCCACCGCCGAGGAGGCTTGCGCGAACGAACTTCACCGCTCGTCGCGCTGCCGGCGAAGCGCTTCGCTCGCGGAAAGCGGGCCGCGCGAGCGGTGAGGGGGCGTCGCCGCGAGCCGCGCGTTCGCGAGGACCAGGCGGATGACGAGGCCCGGCACGCGCTCGAAGTGCCGGACGTTTCCGGTCACGAGCTCGAGGCCGTGGCGGATTGCGGTCGCGGCGATTTGAAGGTCTGCGTCCGCGAGGGGCTGGCCGCCCTTCTTCAGCCCTGCCTCGATCTCGCCGTAGACGCGCGCGACGGCCACGTCGAACGGGAGGACCGTGACGTTCGGCAGGACACGTTTCTCGATGTTCTCGAGATGAAACCTGGCGCGCTCGGACCGGAACGCACCCTTGTAGAGCTCGGCCGCGACGACCGCGCTCGTGAACTGGTCCTCCCGCGGCACCTTGCGAAGCCACTCGAGGTAGAGGGGCGCCGGACGCTTTCGCAGGACCTCCGAGATCGCGTCCGTGTCGAAGAGGAAAGCCACTCAGCTTCCGAGGCGAGCCCGCCGGCGCGGGGTTGATCTGCGGATCGCGTCGAGGCGGGCGACGAGATCTTCCGAGCCCCTCCACCCCCCGGCCGCGGCCGCCAGCCCCTTCTCCGGCCCCGCCGCCCGAAGCCGGCTCACCCGCTCGGCGTCCTTCGCGGGCACGACGGCCGCCACGTCCCGGCCATGTCGGCGGATCATGACGATGGCGCCGGCCTCCGCCTCGCGCACGACCTCGGAGAACCGGGCCTTCGCCTCGACGACGGAAACGGGACGGATCGTTCGGGCACTCATATGACCTCTCTGGTCATTATGATCCGTCACGCCGCGATCGGCAATGCGCGCGCTGCGGCGGGGCGACGCCTCACCCGTATGCGAAGCACCTCGCCGAGATCGAGGAGTCGCGGAAGTGGCTCGAGACGATCCCGTGCCTCGCAGACGAGAAGCTCGTTGAATCTCGCCGACCGATCCTGTACCGTATTCATGTACAGGTGACCCATGGCCATCGAAGCGACCTACACTCACGCCCGCGCCCACTTCGCCTCGCTTTGCGACTCGGTCATCCACGATCGCGACTCCGTGATCATTCGGCGGCGCGGAGCCGAGGACGTCGCGCTCGTGTCGGCCGCCGAGCTGCGCAGCCTCGAGGAGACGGCGCACCTCCTTCGCTCACCGAGGAACGCCGCCCGGCTCCTCGCGGCCCTCGACCGGGCGACGACCCGCAAGCTCAGGCCTTCCTCGCCCGGCGCGCTGAGGAAAAAGCTCGGGCTCGGGCCGGCGCGTCCGAAGCGTCCTCGTTGAGCGGCCGGCAGCGGGTTGCCGTCTTTCACCGGGAGTTTCTGGAGGATCTCCGTTTCTGGGTCGACACGAACCCGAAGATCGCCCTACGGGCGCTCGATCTCGTCGACGCCGTACTCCGCGACCCCTTCGACGGGATCGGAAAGCCCGAGCCGCTCCGTCACCTCTACAAGGGCGCCTGGTCGCGCCGCCTGACCGAGGAGCATCGTCTCGTGTATCTCGTCCGGGACGACCGCGTCGACTTTCTGCAGGCGCGCTACCTCTACTGAGCGCGCAGGACCGAATGGGTCGGATCGGGCCTACTTCTTCCGGAGCTCCATCAGGACCTGCTTCGCGATGGCCTTGAGCGTGTCGAACACGCCCAACCCGTTCGGAGCGCTGGCCTCGAACGTGGGCTCGCCCTTGAAGTTG
>Ga0207932_1000202_pt1 | contig 19976 bp, 15 predicted proteins | sample NGESurdeep092012_FD_184480 | JGI IMG/M metagenome (GOLD analysis project Ga0207932, IMG submission 184480) | Arctic peat soil microbial communities from Barrow, Alaska - NGEE Surface sample 415-2 deep-092012 (SPAdes) | ecosystem: Environmental > Terrestrial > Soil > Wetlands > Peat ...
TGATTTCCTTTCATTTTTGAGGAAATCAATCAAGCTATTTAACCGTTGCAATTTAGTGTCCATAAATAAAATGAAGATAATAAAGATAACAAAAGATACTCTCATTATCTTTGCCGCCTTATGGCAAATGAGAACAATAATTTTAGTGAGATAATAGCGCATTGCAAAGAGTATGGATATATATTTCCTTCCAGCGAAATTTATGACGGACTAAGCGCAGTATACGATTACGGGCAAAATGGTGCTCAGTTAAAAAAGAACATCCGTGATTATTGGTGGAAAAGCATGACGCAACTTCATGAAAATATAGTGGGTATTGATGCTGCAATATTTATGCATCCGCTCACCTGGAAGGCAAGCGGCCACATAGATAATTTCAGTGATCCGATGATTGATAATAAGGATAGTAAAAAAAGATATCGTGTTGATCATCTAATAGAAGCTCATGCAGAAAAGCTGGCGCTTGAAGGAAAAAAAGAAGAAGAATTTGCCTTATTGAAACACATGGATGAATTATTAGCGACTGATAATTTTGAAGGAATAAAAAATTTAATTGAAGAAAATAAAATAAAATGCGATGTCAGCGGAACCTGCAACTGGACTGATGTGCGCCAGTTTAATCTAATGTTTGCAACAGAATTAGGCAGTGTTGCAGAAGATGCCAATACGATTTATTTACGCCCCGAAACTGCCCAGGGAATTTTTGTAAATTTTTTAAATGTTCAAAAAACGGGGAGAATGAAAATCCCGTTTGGTATAGCACAAACCGGCAAGGCATTTCGTAATGAAATTGTAGCACGGCAATTTATTTTTCGCATGCGCGAATTTGAACAAATGGAAATGCAATTCTTTGTAAAGCCCGGCACAGAAATGCAATGGTACAATTACTGGAAAAATGAAAGATTGAAATGGCATGAAAGCCTTGATATTCCTGCAGAAAAATTACGTTATCATGATCATGTAAAGCTGGCGCATTATGCAAATGCCGCAGTTGATATTGAGTTCGAATTTCCTTTCGGATTTAAAGAACTCGAAGGCATTCATTCAAGAACTGATTTTGATTTGAAACAACACCAGGAATTAAGTAAAAAGAAATTACAATATTTTGATAACGATCTCAAAGAAGATGGCAAACCTGTTGGTAATTACATTCCTTATGTGGTGGAAACTTCTGTTGGTTTAGATCGTCTATTCCTTACCGTTATAAGCATTGCCTACGCCAATGAAAAATGGACAAAAGAAGATGGCACCGAAGACAGCCGTGTAGTTTTAAGAATTCCTGCGAAGATTGCTCCTTATAAATTAGCCATACTTCCGCTTATAAAAAAAGATGGCCTGCCGGAAATTGCCAAGCAATTAATGAATGAATGCAAACAAAGCTTTCACACTTTTTATGAAGAGAAAGACAGCATTGGCAAGCGTTACAGAAGAATGGATGCAATTGGAACTCCATTTTGCGTAACCATAGATCACCAGACAAAAGAAGATAATACTGTTACCATCCGTTACAGAGACACTATGTTGCAGGAAAGAATTTTATTGACTGATGTAACTAAAATAATCAATCAGAATATTGAAAAATAAAATCAATAAGCGTAATTATTATTGTTCTAAAGATTAGATAAATATTTTATTAAAATTTATCCATACAATTCAAGATGAATTGATTTTTTATCATAACCCAATGCATTAATATTCTTACGTGCATCATCAACCATAGCTTTCCATCCACATAAATAAAAAGATGCAGGATTTAGATTTTCTAAATTTTCATTTCCTTCATTATTTTTTTTACAAATTTCTTCGTAGAGGCTGTGCACATATCCTGTGTGCCCCTCCCACTCCTCACGGCTTAGTGCAGGCAGGTAAGAAAAGTTTTCCATCCGGCTTTCCAGCTCCTTCATTTCTTCATGATACAAAAGATCTTTCCTGGTGCGGCAACCAAAAATGAGGTACAAATGTTTATGAGTAATATTATGCAGTTGCATATAATTAAGCATACTCCTGAAAGGCGCAATGCCGGTTCCTGTGCAAATAAAGAATAAATCTTTTTCTATATTTTCAGGTAATTTAAATACGCCCTGAGGTCCACGAAACGTAAGTTCGCTGCCCACTTTTATTTCATTGAATAAATAAACGGTTCCCGCGCCGCCTTCCAATAAAACAATTAATAATTCAAAAACATTAGTACCATCCGGCCAACTTGAAATGGAATAACTGCGCCATCTTTTATTTATATGTTCATGAATCGGAAGGTCAAGTGTAACAAATTGGCCTGGCTTGAAATCAAAAGATTCCAGTTCATCTACTTTAATAAAAAAACGTTTGGTATTGTATGTTTCGTCTTCAATGCGTATAACCGTTCCCGTACGCCAGGGTTGTAATGCCATTCTTTAAATTTTGGGAAAAATACTAATGATATTTCTAATTGAAAAATTTACCTTAATTAAATCCATTTCTGGCAGGCTGATGTCCCTCTAAAAAAGTAAATATTTTTGAAAACATTAATATAATTCCACATCCATCTCTTTTGGAGTTTTGACAACTATCGGGAGAAATGAGATGAAAATAGACCTACCTTTACCCTGGTGACAAAAGCTGTTGAATGAACCTGGATGTGTTGATGAATATGTATGAAAAAGATTCCCGCATTTTTACAATTGCGGACAGGATTGTATTGTCAAAACCGCAGCACATCCACCTTTCAGGCCTTAGCGGCAGCGCTTCACAGTTTGTTGTTTCTTCTGTTTTCAATCACCCGATAACAGCGCAACTCAATCATCTTATCATTTTAAGAGATGCCGAAGAGGCTGCATATTTTCATAACACTATTGAAAATATTACCAATGCACTTGACATTTTTTATTTTCCATCATCATTCAAAAATAAAAAGAATTACAACCTGCTTAATAGCAGCCATGTAATGTTGCGAACGGAAGCTCTTACAAAACTAAGTGATGGAAGCAATCGTAAAATTATTGTCACCTATCCTGAAGCAGTTTTTGAAAAAGTAGTTTTATCAAAAACACTTACTGAAAATATTATTTCTTTCAAACAGGGAGAAACAATAAATGTAGATGCATTGCTTTCCCGTTTCGTTGACCATGGTTTTAGCCGCAGTGATTTTGTGTATGAACCGGGGCAGTTTGCTGTTCGTGGCGGCATTCTTGATATTTATTCTTTTGGTAATGAAAAGCCATACCGCATTGAATTATTCGATAATGATATTGACAGCATCCGCATATTTGATCCGGAAACACAGTTAAGCGAACGCAAACTTTTACAGGTAAATATTATCCCTAATGTTGAAACGCAGTTTACAAGTGGCGAGAAAGTTTCCTTGTTAAATTTCCTTCCGGAAAATACCGTTGTATGGACAGAAGATTGGGAATTCATTAAAGAAATAATTGAACAGCAGGAAGAAGATGTACATTATGCAGTTGGGAATAAAAACTTATCAACAGGAACAAATAATTCTGATATAGAAGAAGATGATTTGAATCAGAAAAAAGATGTTTCAGAAAATGATTTCGTAAGCGCTTCTGTTTTAGAAGAACAAATTAAACAACGCCACATTGTTGAGTTTGGAGTCAAATCTTTTTTTACAAAAGATAATCAATCGCAACACATCAATGATTCAACCAACAACTTTCAACAGACTACTGTCAACTTCAACACTTCGCCACAACCCGCATTCAACAGGCGTTTCAACTTATTAATTGATAATCTTAAAAATTTCGAATTAAAAAAATACGCACTTTTTATTTTTGCTGATAATCCAAAACAGTTAGAAAGATTACATACAATTTTCAGCGACCTGAATGCAGAAATTAATTTTACTCCAATTCCGTCTTCAATACATGCAGGCTTTATTGATGATGATTTAAAAATTGTTTGCTATACTGATCATGAAATTTTTCAGCGTTATCATAAATACAGGGTAAGGCAGGCTTTCAGTAAGAACAAAGCACTTACATTAAAAACGCTTCGTGAATTGCAGCCAGGCGATTACGTTACACATATTGATCATGGAGTTGGCGTATTCAGCGGTCTTGAAAAAATTGAGGCCAATGGAAGATTGCAGGAATCGGTTCGCATTGTTTATAAAGACAAAGACCTTTTATATGTAAATATTTCATCGCTTCATAAAATAAGTAAATACAGTGGCAAGGAAGGAACAGTACCTAAAATGAATAAGCTGGGTAGTGATGTTTGGAATAAGCTTAAGGATAAAACAAAAAAACAGGTAAAAGATATTGCAACTGATCTTATAAAATTATATGCTCAAAGAAAGAGTTTAAAAGGATTTGCTCATTCGCCGGATAACTATATACAAACTGAACTCGAAGCATCCTTTATTTATGAAGACACACCCGATCAGAACAAAGCAGTTACTGACGTGAAAAATGATATGGAAAAACCTTCTCCAATGGACCGGCTCGTTTGCGGTGATGTTGGCTTTGGCAAAACAGAAGTTGCTATAAGAGCTGCATTTAAAACATGCCTAGACGGGAAACAGGCTGCCATACTAGTTCCTACGACTATACTTGCTTACCAGCATTACAAAACTTTTAGTGAACGATTAAAAGATTTTCCAGTAACAGTGGATTACATTAACCGTTTTAAAACATCCAAAGAAAAGAAAGAAACCTTACAACAATTACAGGAAGGAAAAATAGATATCATCATTGGAACACATGCATTATTAGGTAAAGATGTAAAATTTAAAGACCTCGGTTTAATGGTGATTGATGAAGAACAAAAATTTGGCGTAACCGCTAAAGAAAAATTAAAATTGATTCGTACAACGGTCGATTCTCTTACACTAACGGCAACGCCTATCCCGAGAACTTTACAATTCAGTTTGATGGGAGCCAGGGATCTGAGCATTATAAATACACCGCCGCCAAACCGCCAGCCAATTCAAACGGAAGTGCATGTTTTTAACCAGGAATTTATTCGGGATGCCATCTATTTTGAAACAGAAAGAGGCGGCCAGGTTTTCTTTATTCATAACCGTGTTCATGGGCTTGGTGAAATGCGCGGCTTATTGCAGGGGCTTTGTCCAGACCTGAGTATTGCTTATGCTCACGGCCAAATGGAAGGTGACAGGCTTGAAGAAACAATACTCGATTTCATGGACCGAAAATATGATGTGCTGGTATGTACCAACATTATCGAAAGCGGGGTTGATATTCCTAACGTAAATACAATTATTGTAAATAATGCGCATCAGTTCGGGCTTAGCGACCTTCACCAGTTAAGAGGGCGCGTGGGAAGAAGTAATAAGAAAGCTTTTTGTTATTTATTGGCCCCGCCCATGAGTACATTGCCTTCTGACAGCCGTAAACGTTTAGCAACTCTTGAACAATACAGCGACCTCGGAAGTGGTTTTCAAATCGCCATGCGTGACCTTGATATTCGCGGTGCAGGTAACATGCTTGGTGGAGAACAGAGTGGTTTTATTGCAGAAATTGGTTTTGAAATGTATCAAAAAATACTGGATGAAGCTATTCGTGAATTGAAAAGAAAAGAGTTTAAGGAATTGTTCAAAGAAGAGATTCAAAAACAGGATGATTTTGTTTCGGATTGTACCATTGATACTGACCTGGAAATATTAATTCCCGATGAATACGTTGAGAGCATTACCGAAAGACTGAGTCTTTATTCACGACTTGATAATTGCCAGAATGAAAAAGATCTTTCTGATTTTCATGAAGAAATGATTGACAGATTTGGGCCTGTACCTTCACAGGTTGAAGATCTTTTTACAACAGTTCGCTGCCGCAAAATTGCAGTTGATTTAGGTTTTGAAAAAATGATTTTAAAGAACGATTCTTTAAAATTATTTTTTGTTGCAAATGCTGATTCTCCTTATTTCAATAGTGAAATTTTTAGGAAAATTTTAAACTTTATTCAGACTCAAACAAATAAAGCGAAGTTGAAGCAGGTTGGTAGAAACGGTATTTTAATTGTGAAAGATATATTCAACATGAATGAAATGCATCAATTTTTGACAAAAATGCACAACACTTCCGTCTTGTCAAAACCGGGATTTTCGAAATTACAGATTGAAGAAAATTAGCAAACCAAGTATTGATTTACCACATAAAAAAAGCGATACAGGATTACCATATCGCTTACAATTTATTTGTTGTGGCTTACCAGCTTTTTTTGGCAACACCGTCTTTTACAGCCTGTAACGCATTAGCTTCACTAAGCATTGTAGTCATTTTATTGCCTTTTCCATCATTGCCCTGGGCCATGTAACCGCCTCTTGAAGTTTTGGTGATTACTGCATCCTGCATAGGAACATTTTTCTCTTTGGTTTTCATGCAATAGGCTGTTAACATTTTTGACATTTTTATTGGGTTTATTGTTTTAAAAAGTTGATTATAGCCAAAGTCATTTGACAGTGGATTCCAAATTTAGTAATTTATACGTATTTCCCCTCATATTATTTCCACACGAAATCAACCATCAATTATTAAGAGAGCTTTTAAATTTCTTTAAGTTTGCTTTTAGGGTATACTTTAAGTAAAGTTCGTACGAATATTCAAGCCCTGTTCCGCTTGTCATTTTTTCTCTGAAATCTTTATAAGGAATAAATCTGAAATCGAAATTTACATTTTTATAAATTTCTTTATCAAAAATAAAACTGGCAATTAAGAGTTCGCGATGCCTCTCAACCAGCCCCGGATATTTTTGAGAAACAGATTGAAACAAAGCCATTCCGCGCGGTCCTATATAACCATCTCCATTCCAATAACGAAAATCAATTCCCACATTTTTAAAATCAAATAATAGGTGAGATAAAAATCCGTTTCCTTCATTAAAGGCCTGCATTTTTGTACCTGAAATGTCTTTATAATTTACATAGTAATTATCAAACACAATTCTTTTTAATAATTTATGATTCACATTAAGAGTTGCGGATTCTCCTGTTGCAAAATTGACCAATGATTGGAGTGGTGTGTTTAAAGAATCCACCTGGCCGCCTTTATGAGAATATAACATTTGAATGGGCAGCGCAAGATTGAATTTTTTATTATTAATTACATTAAGTTTTGAAACATAGCCAACGTCAAATTGTTCTTTAAAATTATCACCGGGATGTATTGCCCTTCTCCAGTTTATAAAAAAATCATGCGAATAAGGTTTTGTATCCACCAAAAATTGGAACCCGTTTTCTAATCTTTCATTAATTATTAATTTATAATCATAAATGGGTTCAATGTATCCATGATTAAGATTTCCTTCAAGAGTACCAATAATATAAGATGAATGCTTTGCCTTATATTTTACTGAGAAGGTTGGTAAAACTGAAGTGTAACCTTCTATTCTACCAAATTCTTTTTGAAGATAAATTCCTCCTTTAATTATCAACCTGGGTGAAATTTGATATTCAATTTCCGGGATTATCTGGTAGCCAAATAGAGTTCCACTTAATGGAATATTACCAAACCATTCCGTATTGTTACAGTAGTTTAAGTTATATAAATTAAAAGAAAGTTGTTGGCTGTCGGCAGGGTTAATAACGGTTTTGCTTTTAAAAGTTGGATAATCGACCTGCGCATAAACCGAATAAGATGTCAAACAAAATAGCAGTATAAGCAATCTTCCGAATGCAGTCTTCATAAAATATTAAATTAAAATAGGAAAAATTTCAAGTTTGTATAATTAAACATCCAGCCTTGCATATTTGGCATGTGTTTCAATAAATTCCCTGCGGGGCGGTACTTCATCTCCCATAAGCATACTAAAGACGCGGTCTGCTTCTACAGCGCTGTCAATGGTTACAAGCTTTAAAGTACGTGTGGCTGGATTCATTGTGGTTTCCCAAAGTTGTTCAGAGTTCATTTCTCCAAGACCCTTATAACGCTGTATATGAACAGTATCTTCTTTCCCACCTGCAACCTGTGCAATCCACGCTTTGCGGTCATCATCGTTCCATGCATAAGTCTGCTCTTTCCCTTTTTTCAAAAGATATAAAGGTGGCTGAGCAATGTAAACATATCCCTGCTCAACCAGTTCTTTCATGTAACGAAAAACAAATGTTAGAATCAATGTTGCAATATGGCTTCCATCCACATCAGCATCGGTCATAATGATGAGCTTGTGATAACGAAGTTTACTTATATCCAAAGCTTTGGGATCTTCGGGAGTACCAATCTTTACGCCAAGGGCAGTGAACATGTTTCTTATTTCCTCATTATCATAAATGCGGTGTTCCATTGCTTTTTCCACGTTAAGAATTTTACCACGCAAAGGCAAAATGGCCTGGTAACTTCGGTCACGTCCCTGCTTGGCAGTTCCACCTGCCGAATCTCCTTCCACCAAAAACAATTCGCATTTGAATGGATCTTTATCACTGCAATCAGCCAGTTTACCCGGCAATCCGCCACCTGTAAGTACGCTTTTTCGTTGTACCATTTCACGGGCTTTCTTGGCCGCAGCCCTTGCCTGTGCAGCTAATATTACTTTTTGAATAATTATCTTGGCGTCCCGGGGGTTTTCTTCAAGGTATGCAATCAATACCCTGCTAAGGGTTGAATCCACAACACCCATTACTTCATTATTGCCAAGCTTGGTTTTGGTCTGTCCTTCAAACTGTGGCTCCGGAACTTTTATGGATATTACAGCGCTAAGGCCTTCGCGAAAATCATCTCCTTCAATTTCCACTTTTGCTTTTTCAAACATGCCTTCTTTTTCACCATAGCTTTTAAATACACGTGTAATAGCGCGCCTGAACCCGGATACGTGCGTACCACCTTCAATAGTGTTGATGTTATTTACATAACTGAACAAATGCTCCTGGTAACCGGTATTATAAATCATTGCAACTTCTACTGCTACATTGCTGGCAGCATCATAGCCATCACAATAAATAACAGTCGGAAGTAAAGACTGGCGGCTGCCATTCTTATCTATCAATTCCACAAATTCTACTATCCCACCTTCACTGTAAAAAATCTTTGAATAGGTTTTCCCTTCATCATCTTTTTCACGAAGATCATTAAGTACAATCTTTATTTTTTTATTCAAAAAAGAAAGTTCTCTCAATCTACCTTCAAGGATTTCCCTGTTGTATTCTGATACAATAAAAATAGTTGTATCAGGCCAGAATCGTATCTCAGTGCCCGTTGTGTTACTATCTCCAATTTCACGTACTTTATATTGAGGAATTCCTTTTGCGTATTCCTGCTCAAATACTTTACCATCGCGGTTTACAGTTACATGAAATTTAGTACTAAGTGCATTTACACAACTTACACCAACACCATGCAAACCTCCACTCACTTTATAGGTATTCTTATCAAATTTTCCACCGGCATGCAGCACCGTCATTACCACTTCAAGGGCGCTTCTTTTTTCTTTTGTCATTATTCCAGTTGGAATACCACGACCATCATCTATTACAGTTATTGAGTTGTCTTCATTAATAGTAACAGTGATATTACTACAATACCCTGCAAGGGCCTCGTCAATAGAGTTGTCGACTACTTCATACACCAGGTGGTGAAGGCCTTTATTGCCAACATCTCCAATATACATTGCAGGTCGCTTTCTCACTGCCTCTAAACCTTCAAGAACCTGGATGCTGTCTGCACCATAACTGTCTAATTTCGGGGTAATTACTTCGGCTATGTCTGATGTCATATTAAGGGATAAAAATCGCTGTTAAGCTTGTAAAATTATAATCGTGCAAAGGTACGAATAATGTAGATAAAATTAGTAATTGATTGATTGACCAGCCTGCTTTTTCACCGAATTTTTAAATAATGTGGATAACTGAAAAATTATGCGATTTAATACATTATTTCTTTGATTTATACCAATTCAAAGTTGTTTACCTTTGCAGTCAATTTTTTATGGATCATTCTCAAAACATATTGTCTGTTGCATTAAATCATCCTGTTATGCAGGAAGAAATGGAATTGATACAGCATAAAATTCAAAAAATTCCAGGCACAGTTCAATATGTTATTAACCGGTACCGGAAATTACCTCATGTAAATTTTGAGGACACGGGGATGATGATTTATAATTATAAAGCCCACGATAATAAAAAGAGCAATCTTGAACTGGTGTTTTGTATTACAGGAAACAGGTATTGTAAACAAAAGGATTTGGAATGTAATTTTTGCAAAAATTCTCAATCTGATCACTGCCAGGAAATAATCGATACGGTTGATGTTGCCAGTTTTCGTTTCAATTCCGATCACCTTTCCCAGTTTGTAAAAGGCATAAGAACAACTTCCTTTTCTGAAAGTATTTTAAACTTCAGCCATACTTCTTCATTTTCAAAATCTTTACCGCTTTGCAGCAAAACCAGAATTGTTCTTGAAGCTTTGTTGAATCATTCTTATTCTGAGAGTCTGGAAAATATTTTCATAAATGCACAAACACAAATGCTATTATTATACAGCATGGAATGTATGGCAGGAGATGGAGAAGATTCTTTTACCTGCAAGTTTTTAGCCAATGATGCTGATAGGGAAAAGATAGCATTGGCACGGAAAATATTATTGGAACATATCAGCGAACCCTTAACCATAAAGGAACTCAGCCGTAAAGCTGCCATTAATGAATGTTATTTAAAGAAGGGTTTCAAAGAAATGTACGGCACTACTATATTCGATTTTTTTCAAAGCCAGCGCATGGAGCACGCCAAATATCTTTTGTATGAAAAAGGACTTAGTGTTACCGATGTTTCTGCATTGCTGGGTTATTCTTCTATCTCTCATTTTTCTACTGCTTTTAAAAAACATACAGGTTTGAAACCCTGTGAATTGTTGTTTCACTAAAGCTCCATTTTAATATTTCCTTTTCTCGTAAAAGGGTTTTCCCGATTTTATAAATCATTCTCTTTGATTGATTCTTCATTTGCATAAATAATTAAAAGAAACTGCAATGATGAAGAATAAAAAATTGATAGCCGGCGTATTTGCACTGATAATTTTTACATCAACAAAAGCACAACAAAATGATTCGGTTAAAACCCTGAAAGAGGTAATTGTAACAGGCTATAAAACCGTGAATGGTGTAGGCCACTTGCTCGAAAGCCAGGATGGAATTATTTATGCTGGCATGAAAAATGAGGTAATTATAGTTGACAGCTTAGATGCTAACAAGGCAATTAACAACACGCGACAAATTCTTGGAAGAATACCGGGATTAAATATTGTTGAAACAGAGAGTAGCGGCTTTACAGCAAATGGGATTGCTACAAGAGGATTGAATCCGACTCAAAGCATTGAGATGAACACAAGGCAAAATGGTTATAATATAAGTGCCGATGTGTATGGTTATAATGAAGCGTATTACATTCCACCGATGGAAGCTGTAAAAAGAATTGAAATGTTAAGAGGCGCGGCTGCTTTGCAATTCGGGGCACAATTTGGCGGACTCGTAAACTATGTAACAGAAGATGCACCTAAAGGCAAACCTTTTCAATTCACTACGTCTCAAACGATCGGAAGTTTTGGAATGTTTAATTTTTTTAATTCTATCGGAGGCAACTATAAAAAAATAAGTTATTACGGTTTTTTCCAATACAGGAATATGAATAGTTATAGGCCTAATAGCCAGCAGTGGCAGCTTTCCGGTTTTGGTAAAGTTCAATATACTCCATCAAAAAATATAAATATTAGTCTTGAGTATTCCCTTCTTCGCAATAGAATTCAAATGCCCGGAGGCTTAACCGACAGCCTTTTTGATGCTAATCCAAAAACATCTATAAGAGCAAGGAACTGGCTAAAAAGCCCATGGAATATTATTAGCAATTCTATTAATCTGAACCCGGGTGAGAATACAACGATTAGTTTAAAGACAACTTACATTTTCAGCAATCGTTCTTTAGTTTGGCGCAATGAAGACGGTGGGCCAGGGGTGTTGGATACAATTGACCCGGCAACCAATCAATATGTTCTCAGGGAAGCAGAAAGTGAAGACATGCATAGCATCGCAACTGAAGCACGCTTTTCAACCAACTATAATTTAGGAAAGAATAAATCTACATTGGCAGGTGGGCTCAGATTTACCTATGCATGGTTTAAACGTGAAGAGGGCGGAGAAGGCTCTACCGGCAGCGATTTCGATTTATCCGTTACAGGAGATTATGAAAACAATCTCAATTTTACAACACTCAACATTGCGCCATTTGTTGAAAATATTTTTCGTGTTGGAAAGAAACTAACGGTTACGCCTGGGCTAAGATTTGAATTTTTAAAAAGCACTGCCAACGGATATGTAATTGATGACGTCTTTAAAATCACCACAGACAAAAGCAGGAACAGAAGCTTTTTGTTAACAGGTCTAGGAATCGAATACAAACCAAAATACAATACAAGTATATACGGAAACATAAGTCAGGCGTACAAGCCGATTGACTATAATCAACAACAACCATTTGGCGTAACGGCAAAGATTGACCCTAACCTCAAAGATGCCGTTGGTTTTAATTCAGACCTTGGCTATAGAACCATTATAAAAAATTATTTAAATGTTGATGCAAGCCTATTTTACCTGGCGTATAACAATCGAATCGGCGAGGTTGTAAAGACCGATCCAGCCCCAGGACTTGATTATGCATATCGTACCAATATCGCTAGCAGCGTACACAAAGGAATAGAAACATACATAGAATTTAATATTTTAAAATGTTTAAACCAACGCTCTAAAAAAGGGCTGAGTATCTTTAATTCATTTGCCTACATTGACGCAAGATATACCAGCGGAGAATTCAAGGGAAACAGGGTTGAAGCCGCAGCAAAAGAAATAGAAAGAGTGGGTGTCATTTTTAACAATACTCACTTCTCTTCAACATTCCAGATTAATTATGTTGGAGATGCGTATGGCGATGCAACAAATGTAAAGGTCAGTGACAACCCAATAGCAGGTTATATTCCTGCATATACTGTTTTGGATTTTAGTACCACGTATAAAATAAATAATTACGAAATAAAATGCGGTGTAAATAACCTTACTGATAAATCCTATTTCACGAGAAGGACTGATGAATATCCCGGCCCGGGAATAATACCGGCAGTTGGAAGAAGTTTTTATTTGGGTTTCACTGCTAAGTTTTGAGTGACATGAAAAGAAATAAAATTGTCATAACCATTATTTTATTTACAGGTACAATAATCACCTCATCATTACTGCTATCATCATGTAATAAAGAAAAAGATTTTATATCTGTTGAGTATGTTGATAAAATCAAACTCGGCAAATTAATTTTCAACGATAAGAATTTATCAAACCCTGTGGGACAATCCTGTTCAAGTTGCCATAGCCCTGCAACAGATTTTAGCGATCTCAACCATAATATAGTTTCTGAAGGAGCAGTAAACGGCCTATTTTTAAACAGGAATGCACCGAACATAGCTTATGTTATGTTTGCGCCGCCATTGCATTTTGATAATGTAGATTCAACTTACGTTGGTGGATTCTTTTTAGATGGGAGAGTAAATACATTGGAAGAACAGGCTCAAAAGCCATTTCTAAATCCGTTGGAAATGAATAACACTAACGTGCAAATGCTGGTAACTAAAATCAGGAATGCGGGCTATTACCCGCTCTATCGACAGGTGTATGGAAACGATATCGATAGTAGCGCAATTTTTAAGAATATTTCTGATGCTATTGCCTCTTTCGAAAAGTCGCCAAACCTCAACCCCTTCACTTCGAAGTTTGATTATTATTTAAAAGGTGAAGCATCATTAACGGACCAGGAGCTACGCGGATTTAAATTATTTAATGATCCTGCCAAAGCAAAATGTGCTAATTGCCATCCTTCCGATCCGGATCCTGAAAGTGGCGAGGTTCTTTTTACGGACTTCACTTATGACAATATTGGAGTGCCCAAGAATCCGGCTAATCCGTTTTATACAATTCCCTTAAACTTTAATCCTTCAGGCAGTAATGCTATCGACTATGGGTTAGGTGGTTTTTTAAATGACCCGTCAAATTATGGAAAATTTAAAGTACCAACGCTAAGAAATGCCGCCATTTCTGCACCTTACTTTCATAATGGCTATTTTAATACATTAGAAGAAGTAGTTCATTTTTATAACAAAAGAGATGTAGAGGCTTTTCCTCCTGCTGAAATCCCTTCAACTGTTAACCATGATGAACTTGGAAATTTAAACCTGACCTCGCAGGAAGAAAAAGATATAGTGGCGTTTCTCAAAACATTAACCGATGGGTTTAAATAACGGGATAACTTTTTGCGTCTGAAAAAAATAACCAGGGGGCGAAAAACAATAAACTTTATTTACTCTTTCCTGTATTTTTTATAAATCTTTATTGCCAGCAAAAGTAAAAATGTGACTGCAGCAAGTACTCCAACACCCCAAACCAAACCGAGTAAATCTTTTACCACAGCAAGCATAACTATGGCAATTAGAAAAAGTGTTGCAACTTCATTCCACATTCTTAATCTCTGTGAAGTCCATTTAAAATTTTCTTTTTGTTGCTGACTAAAAATTAATTGAAGGCTCAATTGATATATAAAAAGACCCAATACAAAAATTAGTTTAACGAGTAGCCATGTGGGTAAACTTCCATATAGGAGTCCAATCCAGGTTCCAAAAATTAATGTAAGAATTGCTGAAGGCCATGTAATTCCATACCAAAGCCGCTTTTGCATCAATCCAAACTGTTTTAACAGAATAGACCTTTCGGGCTCTGATTTGTCGTTGGCTTCTGCACTATAAACGAAAAGTCTTACAATATAAAAAAGTCCCGCAAACCAGGTAATTACAAAAATGATGTGCAATGCTTTTATGTAGAAATACGTCATTGTGAATTTTTATTTCATTTAGTTATTCAATTACTCATTAACTCATAACAATTGACTAATCACGATTACCCGTAACATATTTAGCAACTGCCTTCACCCATAAAGGATTGGCATTAAGACAAGGAATCATTTCAAAAGATTCCCCTCCGGCTTCTATAAAAGATTCCTTTCCTCTTATAGCAATTTCTTCCAATGTTTCCAGGCAATCACTTACAAAAGCCGGGCACACAACCAATAATTTCTTTATGCCTTCGCCCGGTAATTCTTTCAACCTGAAATCGGTAAAAGGTGTAAGCCATCCTTTTCCCAAGCGCGACTGAAAAGAAATGCTGTATTTATCTTTTGGAATCTGCAAAATTTCTGTGACGAGTTTGGTTGTGGTAAAAACTTGGTGCCTGTAGCAATAAGCATGCGCCGGAGAATTTACTTCACAACAATTTTCTGTTTGCAAACAATGACATCCAGTAACATCGCTTTTGCGTATATGCCTTTCAGGTATACCATGATAGCTGAATAAAAGCTGGTCGTATGGCTGGTTTAAGAATGGTTTAATATTCTCTGCAAGTGCATGCAAATATTCAGGCTCCTTATAAAACGGATCTATAAATGAAAGCTTGAAAGAATACTTTTTCTTTTTATGAATTTCCTTTGCATATTCCACAGCCGTTTCATAACTGGACATTGCATAATGCGGATAAAGAGGCAAGGCGACAACCTCTTCAATTAATGGATTTTTCTTTAATAATGCCTCAAAAGCTTCTTCCATACCTGGGTTCCCATAACGCATTGCAACTTCAACGGGTTCCTCAATCTCATTTTGCAATGCGCTTTGTAATTGCCTTGTTATAGAAATTAAAGGCGAGCCTTCCTCAGTCCAAATCGTCTTATAAGCTTCTGCTGATTTTGATGCGCGGAAGGGAACTATAATTCCTTTTACCAATAATGCCCGCAATAGCCAGGGTTTATCAATAACTCTCTCATCCATTAAAAACTGATCAAGATATTTTTTAAGACCCTTTACTTCTGTTGAATCAGGAGAACCAAGATTCATCAATAAAACTCCTTTTGTTATGGCAGATGTCATAATTTTTAAATATTTGCAAATGTAAGCTGCTAAAAAAATAAAATACACCTGTATTTTATCATAGATTCAACTAAAATGGAAAAATAAAGTTCTCATTGTCATGTAATATGACTTTTCAATGACTGTTGATGATCAATATAAAAATATTTTTGCATTAGATGATTACTTTAGAGCCTTTACATAATCACTTAAATAATTTTTGCGTAGCAGGAATTAATTATCGTAAAAGTGATATTAGTATTCGCGGTAAGTTTTCTCTTTTACCAGAACACTCCATTTTATTATTACAACAGGCTGTTTCCAAAAAATTTCCCGGCTGCATGGTTCTTTCTACCTGTAACAGAACTGAAATATATGGAATATGTGATCACCCGAATCAATTTGTAGAAATGCTTTGTATGCATACCAATGGAAGCATAAAAGATTTCTTTACGTATGGATATCAATACCAGGGGCTTGAGGCTGTTGAGCATTTGTTCAAAGTAGCTGCAGGACTTGATTCTCAAATAATCGGTGACTATGAAATTTTATCCCAGATAAAACAGGCTGCAAAACAGGCAAAAGAAAATAACTGCATTAATAGTTTCATGGAGCGGGTTATTAATTATGCATTACAGTCTTCAAAAGAAATTAAAACAAATACCAAACTAAGTTCAGGAACTGTATCTGTTTCTTATGCGGCTATCGAAATAATTAAAGAAAGAATTTCAGATCTCGACAGTAAAAGAATTCTGCTTGTAGGTACTGGAAAATTTGGTCATCATGTTGGAAAAAATCTGAAAACTTATTTATCAAATTCTTCTCTTTATTTTACCAATCGTACAGACAAAAAAGCACTTGATCTTGCACTGGAATGTAGTGGAGAGTTTGTTCCTTATGAAAATTTAGCCGTAGAGGCAAACAATGCAGATATAATTATTGTAAGCTCCGGAGCAGATACTTACACCATTCATCCATCATTTTTTACTGATCACAAATCACGTTTAATTCTTGATCTTTCTGTACCACAAAATGTTGACCCGGCTGTACAAAATATCAAAGGAATTTCTCTTTTAAATGTTGATGAAATATCTGTGATACTGGATAAAACAATTTTGCTTCGCGAAGCTGAAATTCCAAAGGCAATGTCCATCATCACCAATACCATGGATGATTTAATGGAATGGTATCGCAAACAATCAAACAATCCATTGTTGCGCAAAGTAAAAACGCAACTCTACGAATTAAGTGAAATACATCTGACAAATCAATCCTACGAAGAAAAAATTCACAAAGCTGTTTCTTCGCTGGCTATTCAATTGCACCATCAAAATAATAAGGGTTGCCAATGCATTAATGCCTTAAGCAGTTACCTTCACATGAATTGAAACAAATTATAAAGATAGGAACACGTGAAAGTCAATTGGCTGTATGGCAGGCTTCACAGGTACAAACGTTCCTGAAGAAAAATGGTATTGCGTCAGAACTGATCTATATTAAAAGCGAAGGCGATGTAGATCTGGTTACTCCACTATATGAATTGGGTGTTCAGGGTATTTTCACCAAATCACTTGATGCGGCATTAATCAATAAACGAATTGATATTGCAGTTCATTCTTTTAAAGATGTTCCCACAAAATTAGCAGACGGAATTCAACAGGCCGCGGTTTTAAAAAGAGCCTCTTTTAAAGATATTATTGTTTACAAAAATGATCCTTCTTTTTTAAACGATAAAAATAGTACTGCAGTCATTGCAACCAGCAGCACACGACGTATTGCGCAATGGTTGAATCGTTATCCAAACCATACAATTGAAAATTTAAGAGGCAACGTTAATACACGTTTAAGTAAGGTAAATGAGAACATCTGGAATGGCACAATCTTCGCGGCAGCAGGGCTTGAAAGGATTGGACTTCGACCTGAAAATTCTGCAGATCTTGATTGGATGTTACCCGCGCCGGCACAGGGCGCTATCACAATTGTATGCAGAAATGACGATAAATATTCTTTTGAAATAAGCAATGAATTTAATGATTACCATACTGAAATCTGCACCAAAATTGAGCGTGATTTTTTACGAACTTTATTGGGTGGATGTTCAACTCCTATAAGCGCTTTGGCAATAACTGAAAATGATAAAATAATTTTTAAAGGAAATATTTGCAGCGTGGATGGAATCAAAAGTTTTAAGATTGAAAAAGAAGTAAATATTAAAGACAGCGAAGGATTAGGAGCACTTGCTGCGAATGAATTATTGCAGAATGAAGAGGCACTAAATATAATCACCAACATAAGAAGTGCAAAAAAATAAAATTCACATATTATGTACCAGGCCTGTAGGTGAAGCTCTATTAAAAGAAGCAGCACAAAATGATATTCTCATTGATGAAATTTCTTTTATAAATACTAAAGAAATAGTCAATACTGAAAATGAAAAAAAAATAAGAGAATTTTCACATCAAAATATAAATGTAGTTTTTACCAGTATGAATGCTGTGGAAGCGGTAATTAAATTCATATCAGCTAAAACTTCCTGGAATATTTTTTGTATCGGAAACACTACAAAAAAATTGGTGAAGAAAATATTTGGAGAACAAAATATTTCAGGCACTGCAGAAAGCGCTGATCAATTGGCAGAAACAATTCTTGAGAAAGCTAATGATAAGAATATACTCTTTTTTTGTGGTGACCATCGAAGAGATGAATTACCAGCAAAGTTGAAAAAAAATGGATTTGAAGTGGAAGAAATAATAGTTTATAAAACCATTGAAACTCCGGAAATTCTCACAAAACAATATGACGGAATTTTATTTTTCAGCCCAAGTGCCGTTCAAAGTTTTTTTTCAAAAAATTCTCTTACTCATACTACACAGGTTTTTGCAATTGGTGCAACTACTGCCAATGCGATAAAACTTTTTACTCAACAACCTGTTATCATTGCTGAAAAGCCAGGTAAAGAAAATTTACTAAACCTGGCAATTAAACATTTCAGTAAAAGCAAAATTTATTAAATGCAACAACTAAAAAACGATTTATTATTAAAAGCTTTAAGGCGTGAAGAAGTAGTACGGCCGCCGGTTTGGATGATGAGGCAGGCAGGAAGGTATTTGCCGGATTATATGAAGCTGAGAGCCAAATATGATTTTTTTACCCGCGTGCAAACACCAGAGCTCGCCACAGAAATAACTCTTCAACCAATAGAACAGGTAGGCGTAGACGCAGCAATTATTTTTTCTGATATTTTGGTAATTCCGCAGGCAATGGGACTTAAAGTTTTAATGGAAGAAGGGAAAGGACCTTTATTACCAAATGTAATTAAAACTCAAAAAGATATTGATGCATTGGTTACAGATAATGTTGAAGAGGAATTAAATTATGTAACAAAGGCGTTGTCTCTTACCAAACAGGAATTAAATGGGCGTGTTCCATTAATTGGTTTTGCCGGCGCGCCATGGACGATACTTTGTTATATGGTAGAAGGTAAAGGCAGTAAAACGTGGGAAAAAGCAAAACAATTTTGTTTTACTCAACCTGATCTCGCTCATCAATTATTGCAAAAAATTACAGACACAACCATTGGATATTTAAAGGCACAGGCAAAAGCCGGAGCTGATGTGTTACAGGTTTTCGATAGTTGGAGTGGTTCATTAAGCCCAGGCGATTTTAAACTTTTTGCTCAGCCTTATATGATTCAGATTGCAGATGCATTGAAAGATATTGCACCTGTAATTTTATTTCCAAAAGGAAGCTGGTATGCTTTGAAGGAATTAAGCAACAGCAGCGCTTCAGGGCTTGGAATCGATTGGTGTATTACGCCGCAGATGGCAAGAGAATTAACAGGAAACAAAATTACTTTGCAGGGAAATTTTGATCCTGCTAAATTATTACTACCCGTTGCTGAAATTAAAAAAGCTGTGAAAGAAATGATAGATGCATTTGGAACACGGGGTTATATAGCAAATTTAGGGCATGGCATTACGCCTAATATTCCTGTTGAAAATGCAAGGGCTTTTGTAGATGCAGTAAAAGAATATGGACAATAGTTTTTTAAAGAAGAATTTAAACAACCATAAATAAATGTTGTACAAAACAACAACAACAGAATTT
>Ga0207932_1000204_pt1 | contig 19931 bp, 16 predicted proteins | sample NGESurdeep092012_FD_184480 | JGI IMG/M metagenome (GOLD analysis project Ga0207932, IMG submission 184480) | Arctic peat soil microbial communities from Barrow, Alaska - NGEE Surface sample 415-2 deep-092012 (SPAdes) | ecosystem: Environmental > Terrestrial > Soil > Wetlands > Peat ...
GGCGCGTGAACGGATCGATCGCGGTGTCGCGCGGCTGCGCGCGATGGGACTCGATCCCGTCGGCTTCGTGCCGCCCGCATGGCTCGCGAAGCCGGCGACGCACGCCGCGGCGCGCGACGCGGGCCTTCGCGTGAGCGAGGATGACGGCGCGGTGTACGTGCACGCGCCGGAACGATCGCTGCGATCGCCGGTGGTGCGATGGAGCGGCCGCGGAGCTGTGCGCGCGTACGGTTCGGTGGCGTTCGAGCGGCTGCGCTGGTGGTTCCAGCGCGGCGAGCCGGTGGTGCGGATTGCGCTGCACCCGGGGGATCTGGCGCATCCGGCCACGGCGGCGTCGATCGAGCGGGGGCTCGACGCATGGTTGTCGGTGCGAAAGCAGACGTTTTATCGCGCGCTCAAGTAGCCCGCAGGACCTCCACCGGATCGGCCTTCGTCGCACGATAAGCGGGGACGAGTGAAGCGATCATCGTGACGGCGAGCAGCGTGGCCTCGGCGACGACGAGCGACACTGGATCGGTGTTCTTCACGCCGAACAGCACGGTGGAGACGCCGGCGGAGGCCCAGAAGCTGAGCAGTGCGCCGAAGGCAGTGCCGCCGAGCGCGAGCTCGAACGCGCCGCGCATCACGGGGCGCAACACGTCGCGCGGTGACGCCCCGAGCGCCTGTCGGACGGCGAACTCGCGGAGACGTTGGCTCACGGTGTACGACATCGCGCTAAAGAGTCCGGCGGCGCCGAGGAGGAGCGAGGCCACACTCAGGCAGGCGAACACGCGATCGTAGAACTGTTGGGTTTGCACGTACGAATCGTAGTTCTGCGCGAACTGCACAACCGCCGCGGTTGAGCGCGCCGGCAGATGGTCACGCAACGCTCGCGAGATGGAGAGCTTGAGCGACGGATTCTCGCGGTTCGGCCTCGCGCCCGACGTCCGAAGTCACCTGATCGTCTTCGAGCCTCCCGTATCCCTGCGTCGATACGGCAGCGACACCGGGCATCTCGGCTACGCGCTGAACCGACGACTGCAGGATCGCCGCTCGCTGATCGGCGGTCAGCGAGTCGCGGTCGCGCGGAAGGTTGATGTAAGCGGCGAGCATCCGTCGCGCCATAAGTGTCTCGAATCCGGGAGCGAGGACTCCGACGACGGCATAATCACGATCGGCGATCCTCACGGAAGCGCCATCGAGTGAGATCCGCTTCGGAAAGAGTCTCCGCCAAGCGGAAGTGGTGACCACCACCGCACTCTTCGCCCGAATCTCCTCGTCGCTCGGGACGCGACCAAGCAATGGCGCGACGCCCACGGTCGCGAAGAAGTCCGACGTGGTTGTCTCGAAGCCCAGCCACGATTGCACTCCGTTCGCGACGATGCTGACCGTGTACCCACCCGTCATCACCCCAACGCGTTCGATGCCGGGGAGCGACTCGAGCGCGCGAACCTGTTCGAGAATCGATGGCGGATGCTTCTGGTTTCCGAGCCGCTGGCAGGCGCTGGCCACAGCCGAGATCCCCGTGCGGACCGGGAAGTAGGTACGCCAGAGTGCTGGGTTCCGTGAGCCGACCCGACCGCTCGCCAAGGGTCGGAATCTCAACCATAGGAATTTCAATCGCGACGAGTCGAGTATCGCCCGCTGCCGGACGATTCGCCGTAATGCTGTCGCGACTCCAACCCTGAGCGGCTCTCTGGGTCTAGAACTCTCAGCCGGCCTGCTTCGACGCGGGGTTGATGCTCACGGGCGGTTCGCCGGCACGACCACCACGTTCGGCTTTGCCGACGTCCTCACCCAGGTCATCAGGAACACGCAGCTCACTCGGCCCGCTGTCGCCATGTTCCCCGGCCGGCCCACGTACATCTGCGCCTGCTCCCCGGGGCCATACTTCTCCGATGCACCGTCGAGGTAGTTGTAGGAGCACTCGCCCTCGGTGATGGTCTGGAGGTGCGGCTGCATCATGACGTGATTCGGCGTGGTATAGCCCACGTCGTAGCGGTAGCCCATCTGCACAAGCTCCACGACGGCGGGGAGTCGATACATCGGGATGCGGGAGACGAAAGTCGCCTTCGGCATCACGTTTCGATTCGTCGTGCCCGATTCGAGCACACGGTCCGTTGTTCCGGCGGGAAGGAGCGTGGAGACGAACACGCGGGCGCTCGCGGTCGTGCTTGCGTTCGTGATGGTTACCGCGGTGCCCGCTGGAACGGGTGCTCCCTTGCCGGCGGCGTACACGTCGGTCCCATCGCCGATCCGGACGGTCAGTTCGCCTTCGATCACCGTGAAGACGCGGGGAGCCTGCAACGTGTTCGCAGGCCACTTCGCACCAGGCGCATAATCCATGACAGCCTGCACGAGCTCGACAGAGGGGGCAGGCGTCGCGATGCCCGTGAAGGTGTTCTTCGCAAACGTCGTGAGCGCCGGCACCGGGGACTGCGCGAACGCAATGTCGCACGGAAGCACGCCGGCGAGAACCGCCAGTGCCGCCACCAGCCGTGCGCTACCTGACATCACGTCCGCCGATGAGAAGACGCTCGACCATCGCCCTGCTCTCGGCGCTCGACCAATCCGCAGCGAACCGCGTGCCGCGGATCTCGCCTGCGGCCGAAATCAGGAAGGTCTCGGGAACTCCGCGAACCTCGTACTGCGCCATGATCGCCGCCTTGTCGTCGTGCAGCATGTCGAAGGTGAGCTTGTGTTCGGCGGCGAACTCGCGGATCAACCCCGCGCTGCCCGGATCGTCGATGCTCACGGCGACCACTTGCAGGCCGCGATCCCTGTACGCGTCGTACAGCACCTGCAGGCTTGGCAATTCCTCACGACACCCATCGCACCACGTCGCCCACACGTTGAGGAGCACCGGCCGGCCCCGGTAGTCGTCGAGCGTGCGCGTTCGCGGCGCAGCGTCGAGCGTCGACGCGACGAACCGGGGAGCGTGCGCCCCGGGCGTGACGGGCGGCACGTCGAGGGCCACGGCGTATCGGGAGACAGCGTACACTGCCACGGCGGCCACCAGCGCCACGAGAACGCCGCCCATGATGCGGTGTCGCCGGCTCACTTGCGCTCCTTCTCCAATTTCGTCAGCGCCGCCAGGATCATCTGGTTCGTCGGCCGGATCTTGTAGTTGACCTCCGTGTCCTTCCAGCGCACCACTCCTTTGCGGTCGATCACGTACGTCGTCGGATGCGGCCATCCCTGGCCGTTGGGATTGAGCAGCCCGTACCGGTCGATCACTCGATGACGGGGGTCCGACAGGAACGTGAAGTCGGGGCGCACGCCGTCAGCCGCGATCTTGTCCGCCATCTTCTGGAGGAGGTCCCGGGGGTCGATCGACAGCGCGAGCAGTTCCACACCGCGCTTCCGGTTGTCGTCGAGGAGGGCTTTCAGCTTCCCGAGCTGATCAGTGCACCACGTTCACCAGTGCCCTCTGTAGAACACGAGCACCACTTCCTTCTTGCCGCGGAACTGTGAGAGCGTGACCGTGCCGCCGTCCTTCGACTCGAGCGTGAAGTCGGGAGCCATCGTACCGACGGCGATGCGGGCCGTGTCGAGCGGCGGGAGTCCGGCGCCATCCTTCGGGCCGAGCTTCGGCGTTACCTGGGCTTCCGCGGTTGCGACGACCAACATCGCGACGGCAGCCCATGCCGCGACTCGCGGGGGCGGGCGCATGCCAAACGATACAGCCGGCCGGTGTCCGGCGGAAGAGGCCGCCTCAGCGCGGCGGCGACGATCTCGCACGAATCCTCGTACGCAGTTCGGTCGACCACTTGAGAACCATGATCAGTTCCTCGCTGGTCTCGCGCTGCATCATGAGGAACTCGCGCCCATCGCGCGTCACGTCGTAGCTCTGGTGACCCCCGCCTGTGAGATAGTCGCCTTCGAAGAGCACGTCGCGACCGGTTACCGAGAACTGCGGCGCCACGCTCACGTGCGCGGCAATCATCGCCCGTTCGCTTCTATAAAACAGCGTGCGGCCATCGGGAGCCCATCTTGGCTCGCTTCCGCCGCCGGCGGATACGGGATAGCGCGCGCCGGGCCCGGGAAAGGCGCGCACATACACCTCCGATGCCCCGGTCTCGTCAGAGACGTGGGCGAGCCAGTGGCCATCGGGTGACAGGCTCGGCATGAACTCGCGATAGGACGACGTCGACACGAACGTGCTGGGTGCCGCGACAACCTTGAGCGAGCTGAACCTGACGCCGTAGGTGCCGCCGGCCTGGTTTCGCCGGTACACCAGCACGCGGCCGTCAGGCGCCACCAACACTTCTTCCGCGTCGTCCTTCGACTCGAAGACCTTTTCGGGCGGCGCGGCGCCGTCGGCATCGCGCCACCAGGGACCAAACTCCCCCGACCGATTCGACACGAAGACGATCTGTTTGCCGTCGGGAGTCCACTCGGGGCGCAGGTTGGTCCCTTCCGACGTGAGGCGCGTGAGTGTCCCGGCGGCGATGTGGTACACCCAGACGTCCGGCGGCTGCACGCCGACCGTGACGGCCACGCGCCCGCCATCCGGTGAGAAGCGGGGCGAGTCGTACACTCTGGGCACGGGAAGGAGCGGTTTCGCCGTGCCGTTCGTGCCGACGAGCACGAGGCGAGACGCGCCCGATCCGGTGAGGTATACCAGTGCACCCTGCTCCGAGAGCGCGGCCTTCGACGCGCCGGCCGCCCCGATCTCCACTCCTTCCGCCACCGCGAAGGCTTCCCCGGTGATCTTCGCGTGGCGGAGATCAAAAGGAGCGGCCATCAGTGCGCCGTCGGCCCGCGCGAAGATCAGCTGTCCGTCGATGATTCCCAGCGGATTGCTGCCGGCGACGTCGAGGATTGTGCACTTGCCCGTCTCGAGAGACGCAACGCCGATGCGCGCCTTCGTCAGGCCATCTCGGCCCCAGCTCGTGTACAGCACGGTCTTTCCGTCGGCGAGAACGCGCGGCCAACGCTGCGAAAGCTCGCCGTTCGCGCTGTCGGGCTTCGTGAACGGCTTCGGTGCGCCCCCGGAGGACGCGATCCGGGAGAGCCCGTCAACGCCGAGGTACGAGCCGAGGACGATGACGTTGTTCGGCCCCCAGCTCGCGCCGAGCGGTTGCGCCATCGTTCCGATGATCGCGGAAGGTCCGCCGTCGATGGGAATCTTCCTGAGCTCGTTGCCGGCGAAGAAGGCCACCCACTTGCCGTCGGGCGAGAGAAACGGAAGTGCGGCCTGCTCCGTGCCCTCGATGACGACCGGCGCGAGCCGGCCGGCCTCCCGGCGAGCGAGCACGCTCGATCCGGCGGTCTGGGCGGCGTACACGAGCGTGTAGCCGTCGGGCGTGAGAACGAACTGCGTTCCCAGACCGCTCGCCACGGGAGCGTTGGGTGGAAGCGCGAGCGCGAAACGCACCGGAGTCGCGGACGCCCCGACGTGAGGACGGAACCATGCCCACGCTCCCGCGGCACCCACCAGCGCTGACGCGACGATCGAGGCGCCGACCACGAGGCGCGTGCGCCGGGACCACGGCGCCGTGCCGCTCGCGGCCCCGGACCGCGCCACGAGTGCGGGAGCCGCTCCGGCCTTTCCCTGCAAAGCGTCGGCGAACTGCGCGGCGGTCGCGAATCGGTCGGCGGGCAGTCTCGCGAGCGCCGTGAGCAGCGCCTGCTCGACGTGCGGCGGAATCGTCCGGCGCTGGAGCGACGGCGACCGCGGTTCTTCCATCATCATGCGGGCGATGACCGCCTGCGCCGTCGGACCGGTGAAAGGCGGTTCGCCGATCAGCATCTCGTAGAGCACGCACCCCAGCGCGTAGATGTCGCTCCGGGCCCCTACGTGTGGCTCGCTCATCGCCTGCTCGGGACTCATGTAGCTCGGCGTGCCGAGCGACAGCCCGGTTTCCGTAAGACGGTGGCCGCCGACCGAGTTGAGCGCGAGCGCGATGCCGAAGTCCGACACAAGCGCGGTGCCGTCCTGCAACAGGATGTTCTCGGGCTTGATGTCGCGGTGGATCACGCCGTGCCGGTGTGCGTGGTCGAGCGCCGACGCGACTTCAGCGGCGATCCGCACGGCTGCGTCGATCGACAGCTGCTGTTCCTCGTCGAGCAGTGCGCGCAGCGACCGACCTTCCACGTACGGCATCACGTAGAACACGGCCCCGTCCACCTGCCCCGAGTCGTGGAGCGGGAGGATGTGGGGATGCTGGAGGTTGGCGGTGACCTTGATCTCGAGCAGGAAGCGCTCAGCACCGATGACCGCGGCCAGTTCGGGTCTCAGGACCTTCACGGCAACCTGCCGGTCGTGCCGGACGTCCCGCGCGAGGTACACGTTGGCCATGCTGCCCGCCCCGATCTCGCGTTCGATCTGGTAGCGGTCCAGCAGCGCGGCGCTGAGCTTCTCGATGGTCGTCATGCTGTCCCTGCCCTGACGGTGATGCCACTGACCGGCGATGCAGACCGATGGTTGAAGTCCCCGCCGAGATCCCCGGTGGCCATTCCCTTGTCCGAGCCCAGTCGGTTGTCCAAAGAGAATATGAGCAATATGCGTCGAAACGGTCGTGCCCGCCTCCTGTCGCTGGCGCCCCTGGTGACCGGTGGCATCGGCGCACTGTGTCTATCCCAACCCGGCGCCGCAGAATAGAATTTGGAATCCCCTCCTCTGCACCCGGAGTGATCGCATGGATTCCCGCCGCTCCTTCCTCGAAAAGTCCGCCACGCTCGCCGCGCTCGGATTCCTCCCGCGCCGGATCAGCGCCGATGAATGGCTCGAAGAGCGCGAACGCTCGCGCGGCGCCGCGCCGCCGAACTTCAAGGGGAAGCCCGTCGTCATCAGCGCCGCGAACGGCTATACCGACCACCCGATGGGCATCAAGCTCGCGTACGACAAGATCGTCGCCGGCGCCGACACCCTCGACGCAATCATTGCGGGCGTGAACTGCGTCGAGCTCGATCCGAACGACCAGTCCGTCGGGCTCGGCGGCCTGCCGAACGCCGAGGGCGTGGTCCAGCTCGACGCGAGCTGCATGCACGGGCCCACCAACCGCGCGGGTTCCGTCGCGTGCCTCGAGGGCATCGCCACCCCGTCGAACGTCGCGAAGGCCGTGATGGACTACACCGACCACGTGATGCTCGTCGGCCAGGACGCCAAGCGCTTCGCGCTCGCCATGGGATTCAAGGAGCAGAATCTCCTCACGGAAAAGTCGAAGGCCGACTGGGAGAAGTGGAAGGCCACGCGCCGGTACGAGCCGTGGACCGATCCCAAGGCAAAGGCCGACTGGCTGCGCTGGAACGCGGCGAAGGGCAACAAGGCCGAGCAGCCCGGGATGGATTACGACGGCGAGGTGAACTGGACGCACGGCACGATCAACATGGACGCCGTGAACGCGGCCGGTGACGTGAGCTCGGTGACGACGACCAGCGGAATATCCTGGAAGATCCCGGGCCGCATCGGCGACTCACCCATCATCGGTGCGGGGCAGTACACCGACAACTCGGTCGGCGCCGCCGGCTCCACGGGACGCGGCGAATCGAACATCATGGTGTGCGGCGCGTTCCTCGCGGTGGAGTTCATGCGACAGGGGCTCGATCCGCAGACGGCACTCATGAAGACGATGGAGCGCGTGATCGCCCACTCGGAGAAGCGGCTGCTGGCGCCCAACGGCCGGCCGCTGTTCGGCCTGACCTTCTACGCGTTGACCAAGGACGGCCGTTACGCCGGCGCCGCCGCGTACGAGGGCGTGAAGTTCGCGGTGTGCGACGAGAAGGGGCCGCGCCTCGAGGAGTGCGCGTACCTCTTCAAGGCTTCCGAGGATCCCACCAGGAAGAAGTGAGCGCGAAGTGAGTCAGCGCGACGAAAACGAACTCCGGGGACTTCAACGCCGCGTCGCGTTCGCGGCGCTGATGCTGCTCTGCGTCTTCCTTGTGGGAGTCGTCGGGTACCGGATCATCGGCTCGCCGGAGCACGGCTGGCTCGACGCCGTCTACATGACGACGGTCGTGCTCACCACCACGGGCCTGCGCGAGGTGGTGCCGACCGAATCGGTGGCCGGCGCAGTTTTCACCACAGTGCTCCTTATCTTCGGGGCCACCGCGGCCGTGTACACGCTGTCGATGATCACCGCCTTCATCGTCGAAGGCGACATGACACAGGGATTCAGGAGACGCCGCATGCAGAAGAGAATCGACGCCATGCAGGGCCATTTCATCGTCTGCGGCGCGGGTCAGACCGGCACGTCGGTGATCCGCGAGCTCACGAGCACGGACCGCGTGTGCGTGGCCATCGAGCACAATCAGCAGCACGTCGCCGAACTCGAGCGCTCCTTCCCCGAACTCGCGGTGCTGCACGGCGACAGTTCGGACGATGAGATGCTCACGAAGGCGGGTGTGCAGCGGGCGGCGGGAATCGTCGTCTGCACCGATGACGACAAGAACGCGCTCGTGACCACGGTGCTCGCGCGCCAGCTGAATCCGAACGTGCGCGTCGTCGCGCGTGCGACGAGCGACAAGGCGGCCTCGCGTCTACGCCAGGCGGGAGCCGACGGCGTCGTGTCACCGGCGCAGATCGGCGGCATGCGCCTGGCGAGCGAGCTGATCCGGCCGAGCGTCGTGACGTTCCTCGATCAGATGTTGCGCGACACCAACCGGAACCTCCGGATCGAGGACATCCCCGTCACCCCCGGTAGTTCGCTCGCGGGGCAGGAGGTCGCGGTGCTGAAACTGCACGAGTACGGCGCCGGGCTGCTGCTGCTCGCCGTGCGCACGCCCGAGGGCGAGTACCTGTTCAATCCGCCCGCGACCACGCGCGTGCAGCCGGGGAGTCATCTGATCGCGATGGGCGATCCCGGCTCGGTACAGCACCTTCGCGCCGTCGCGGCGCCGGGGAGCGCGAACGGTTAGTTAGGGCGGCGCGGCGAGCGTTCGATCTGATACAGGCCGCGCATCATGAGGCGTGCGAGGGAGTCCGCGACCGCCGGCGTCGAGCTCAGCGGGAGCGGACCGAGCGTGTCGAACTGCACGTGAGCTTGCGACGTCGCGTCGAACAGCGAGACGATCCAGCGCACCGAATCCGGCCCGGCGGGCTGGCCAGAAATCGCGGCCGCGAGGTCGGAGTTGAGCGTGCGCATGACGACGTCGGGATTCCGCGTCCGCTGAAGGACAGTCTGGGTCGAGTCATGGTTCGCCAGCGCGAAACGCGGCACCGCGCTCAGCCGCCTTCGCAGCGCGTCCATCAGCCGCGCGCCGGCGGCCTGGAGTTCCGGGTGTTGCGGATTCGGCCGCGGATCCGCCACGACGACGCGGCGCGGCGGTCCCATGTTGGCGACGAAGATCGAGTCGACGTGCGCACGCGTCATACGCGAGAAATCGGGGCCCCCACGGCCGCCGAACTGTGCCGCGCCCCGCGAGGTGGGTGCCCGCGGCTGCAGTTTCTGGAGCGAATCGAGGATGACCTTCTCCACGTCGGCGCGAATCAGCGCGATCGTCGCGGAGTCGATCTTCACGGTTGCGGGTGTGGCCGCCGAACGGTCGGCCATGCGCCGCTCGACAGCCCGCGCGATCGAGAGCGAGTCCTCGTGCGTGAGCGCCACCGCCGGGGCGGCCGGCGGTTGCTTGGCGATCGTGCCGGGTGATGCGGCAGCGCCGGAGTGGCTGCGGCGGGCGAGTGCGACCGCCACCGCGATGACGGCGACTGCCGCGAGCGCCGCGCCCCACTGCCTCGCCGGCCTGCGCGACGGAGCGAAATCGCCGGAACCGGTCGCCATCGTGTCGAGCTCGACAACGAGCTCGTGCGCGCTTTGCGGCCGCTGCTCCGGCATCTTCGCGAGACATTTCATCACGAGCGCAGCGAGCGCCGGCGGCACGTCGGGCCGCTTGCGGCTCACCGACACCGGATCGCGCGTCATCTGCGCGGCGAGCGTCGCCTGCGGAGACGCCTCGTTGAACGGCGCCTCGCCGGTGAGGAGCTCGTAGGCGAGGAGTCCGACCGCATAGATATCAATGCGATGATCCGCGGCCGGATCGCCGGCGAGCTGTTCCGGCGCCATGTACGCGGGCGTGCCGATCGCCATGCCGCTGGTCGTCATGCCGACCGCGGGGAGCGCGGCCGAGATGGCCTTCGCCACGCCGAAGTCGGTGACCACCGCGTGCGATCCGCTGCGCAGCACGTTGCCCGGCTTGATGTCGCGGTGGATCACGCCGCGGGCGTGCGCGTAGGCGAGCGCGTCCGACACGTCGTGCAGGATCCGCACGACTTCGCGCAGTGTGAAGGGCTTCTTCGTGCCGTGCTCGTGGATCGCCTGCTTGAGCGACTCGCCCTCGATGAACGGCATCGTGTAGTACAGCAGGTCGCCGTGCTCGCCCGCCGAATACAGCGGCACGATGTGCGGATGCTGCAGCTGAGCCGCGAGCTGGATCTCGCGGCGGAACCGTTCGCGGTTCACGCCGGCCGCGAGTTCCGGCGGCAGCACCTTGATGACCACTTTCCGGTTGAGCGCGCGTTCCGTCGCGAGGAACACGCGGCTCATGCCGCCGCCCGTCAGCTCGCGCTCGAGGATGTACGCGGGCTCGAATGCGTCGCGCAGCGTGGCGTCGAAGGCGCCGGGATCGTCCATGGTCAGACCGTGAACGAGCGCGAGGCCTTCGCCACGCGCTCGGCCGCGAGCGTGAGATGCGCTGCGGCCGCGGCGATCTGCTCGGTGCTCGCACTCTGCTCCTCGCTGGCGGCGGCGACGTCCTGCATCGCGTTCGCGAACGATTGCGTGCCGGCTGTGAGCGAATCGAGCCGCTGGGTGATCTCGCCGGCGAGCGCGCTTCCGGCGCTCGCCGATTCCGCGATTGCCGACGTCCACGACTCGGCTTCCGCGACGCCGGTCTCGACCTGGGTGAAGCTCGATCTGCCATGCTCCGTCGCCGTATGCACGCTCTCCACCGCCGAGAGGGCGCGGGCGCTCGATTCGCGCGCCGCCTCCATGTTGCCGAGCACCTCCTTCATGAGGGCGTCGGTGTTTTCCGCGGCCTCCGCAGTCGTCGCCGCGAGCCGGCGCACTTCGTTCGCGACGACGGCAAATCCCTCGCCCTGCTCACCGGCGCGCGCCGCTTCCATCGCGGCGTTGAGTGCGAGCAGCTTGGACTGGCGCGCGATCTTCTGCACCAGCGTCACGAACTGCCGCACCTGGTCGGTGGCGCGCGCGAGCGACTCGGTGGCACCGGCGCTCTCGCGCACGTCGCTCGCGAGCTGCTCGAGGCGGCGCGCACTCTCGTCGAGGCGCTCGTGGTTCTCCGAGGCGAGGGCCCGCAGGGCGGCGTTGCGCGCGATGCCGTCGTGTGCACCGGCCGATACGATTTTGGCGTGATCGCTCAGCCGCGCGACCTCGGCCGTGAGGTGCAGGATCATCCCGGCCATGTCCTGCGCCTGCTCGCTGAGCTGTGACGCCGTGTCCGCGATTCCCGACGCGGCCTGCGCCATATGCTCCGTGCCGTGCGTGATCTCCGACGAGAGGCTCGATGTCTCCGCAGAGCTCGAGGTGAGCAGGGCCGACAGGTCACGGAGCTCGTGCGTCATCGCGACCATGGCGCGGGCCAGCCGGCCGATCTGGCCGCCCAGGCGCGCGGCGTCCGGTGTCTTCGTGAGGTTGCCGGCGGCCACGGCCTCGGCGACCTCCGCGAGATCGCGCATCTGGTTTCCGATCGCCGGCGAGACGATGAGGAGGACCACGAGCGTGCCCGAGAGCACCGCAAGCGAGACCGCGAGCGCGAGCAGCAGCCAGCCGTCTCCGCCGGCAATCATCCGGCCGATGGACGCCCGTCCGACCGCCAGCAGCGCGATGAACGCGAGCGCCGAAATCACGCCGAGCCATGTCGTGACGCGGTCGATGACGTGCGACCGCAGCTCACCCATCTCGGCGAGGCGCTGCGCGCTTGTTCGTCCCGACGTGGCGGCTAGATTGCTTTGAATCGTCTCGCCCATCCCTGCCACCGATTAGATGACTGATTCCGTTCCGGAAAACACCCCGGGCTCGCCGGAGGGTTTCGTAGAGCCGGCAGGCTACGATCCCAGCGCCGTCGAGCGCAAATGGCGCGAGCGGTGGGCGGCACGCGCCGCCAATCGCACCGACATCGCCGGCGCCCGCCGGCCGTTCTACGCGCTGATGATGTTCCCGTACCCCTCCGCGGAGGGGCTGCACGTGGGCAATCTCTTCGCGTTCACTGGGAATGATATCTACGCGCGGTTCCAGCGGCTACAAGGATTGGACGTCTTCCAGCCGATAGGGTTTGACGCGTTCGGGATTCACTCGGAGAACCACGCGCTGAAGCTCGGCGTGCACCCGATGGAGCTGATCCCGGCGAACATCGCCAACTTCACGCGCCAGCTCGAGCGCGCCGGCCTCATGGTGGACTGGTCGCGCACGGTCGACACCACGCACCCGTCGTACTACAAGTGGACGCAGTGGGTGTTCCTGAAGCTCCTCGAGCGCGGGCTCGCGTTCAAGAAGAAGGCCGCGGTGAACTGGTGCCCGAACGACAAGACCGTGCTCGCGAACGAGCAGGTCGAGAACGGGCGCTGCGAGCGGTGCGGGGCGCTCGTCGAGCAGCGGCTGCTCGAACAGTGGTTCTTCCGCATCACGGACTACGCCGAGCGACTGCTGGCCAACCTCGACACGCTGGACTGGTCGAACACCACCAAGACCGCGCAGCGCTCGTGGATCGGGCGGAGCGAGGGCGCGGAGATCCGCTTCAGGGTGCTGAACCCGCTCGAGGATGCGGGAAGCGCTGCCGTGCACGTGACGGCCGAGGTCGGCAGCGGCGCGCAGGAAATCCGCGTGTTCACCACGCGGCCCGACACGATCTTCGGCGCCACCTACGTCGTCGTCGCCCCCGAACATCCGCTCCTCGACGCGATCACCTCGTTCGAGCAGCGCGCGGCGGTGTCGGAGTACCGCGCGCGCACGTCGCGGCAGGACCTCATCGCGCGGAAGACGAACAAGGAGAAGACCGGCGTCTTCACGGGATCGTACACCGTGAATCCCGCGACCGGAGAGATGATGCCGGTGTGGACCGCGGACTACGTGCTCATGGAGTACGGCACGGGCGCGATCATGGCCGTGCCCGGTCACGACGAACGCGATTTCGAGTTTGCGACGAAGTTCGCCCTTCCGATCGAGCGCGTTGTGGTGGGCCCCGGGGAGAACTCCCGCACGCCGCTCCGCGAGGCGTTCGTCGACGACGGCGACGGCCGCCTCTGCAACAGCGAGCAGTTCAACGGGATCCCGGTGGGCGAGGCGAAGGGCCTGGTCACCGACTGGCTCGAGTCGAAGCACGCGGCGAAGGGCGTGGTGAACTACCGCCTCCACGATTGGTGCATCTCGCGCCAGCGGTATTGGGGACCGCCGATTCCGGTGATCTACTGCGACGCGTGCGGAACGGTGCCGGTGCCGGAGAAGGATCTGCCGGTGCTGCTCCCGAACATTCCCGACTTCAAGCCGGACGATTCCGGCGTATCGCCGCTCGCGCGCCACGAGGAGTGGTATCGCGTTCCGTGCCCGGCGTGCGGCAAGCCCGCCCGCCGGGAGACCGACGTGAGCGACACCTTCCTCGACAGCGGATGGTATTTCCTCCGCTATCCGAGCGTGGGCCGCGACGACGTCGCCTTCGACGCCGCCACCACGAAGAAGTGGCTCCCCGTGAATTCGTACATCGGCGGCAACGAGCACGCCGTGCTGCACCTGCTGTACTCGCGCTTCCTCACGATGGTGCTGCACGACGCGGGCTATCTCGAGTTCGACGAACCGTTCACGAAATTCCGCGCGCACGGCATGATCATTCGCGACGGCGCGAAGATGTCGAAGTCGAAGGGCAACGTGGTAAACCCGGACGACTATTTCGATGGCTGGGGCGCGGACACGTTCCGCACGTATCTGATGTTCCTCGGACCGTTCGAAGAGGGCGGCGATTTCCGCGACGCGGGAATCAGCGGCGTGAAGAGCTTTCTCACGCGGCTTTGGATTTCCGCGCGCGACTCGCACACCAACGGCGAGCCGGATCGCGACGTCATGCGCAAGCTGCACCAGACGATTCGAAAGGTCGGCGAGGACATTCCGAAGCTCTCGTACAACACGTCGATCGCGGCGATGATGGAATGCCTCAACGTGGTGCGGCGCGGCGAGCGCGTGGCGCATCGCGCCGAGGTGGAGCCGATGGTGCAGCTCGTCGCGCCATTCGCGCCGCATCTCGCCGAGGAACTCTGGGAAATGCTCGGGCACACCAGGAGCGTGTTCGATTCCGGCTGGCCCGCGTTCGACGCCGCTCTGGCGACGCAGGACACGGTGACGATCGCGGTGCAGGTCGGCGGCAAGACTCGCGGGACCGTGGTGGTGTCGCCCGAGGCCGGCGAGGCCGAAGTCCTCGCGGCGGTGATGGCCGACGCCGGCATCGCTAAGTTCATCACCGGCACGCCGAAGAAAGTGATCTTCGTGCCGAAACGCCTGCTAAACGTGGTGTTATAAGTGACACGTCGCACCCGCTGGGTCATCATCGGCTTGACGCCGGTCGCGCTCCTGCTGCTCGCGCTGGCCGCCGTGTGGGCACCCGACAAGACCGTTTCGTCGCTGGTGGTACGCTGGGCGCAGCCTCCGTCGCAGTTCATCGCGTTCGGCGGGATGGCGGTGCACCTTCGCGATGAAGGGCCGCGCACCGATTCCATCCCGATTGTGCTGCTGCACGGCACGTCGGCCAGCCTGCACACGTGGGAGGGATGGGCGCGCGCCCTGCGCGGCGAGCACCGGGTCATTCGGATGGATCTGCCGGGTTTCGGGCTGACGGGACCGTCCGCGAACAACGACTACTCGATCGAGGCCTATGTGCAGTTCACGCTGCACGTGCTCGACACCTTGGGCGTTCGGCGATTCAGCATTGCCGGCAACTCCCTGGGCGGGGAGATCGCGTGGCACGTGGCCGCCGCAGCGCCGGAACGCGTGAGCCAGCTCGTGCTCGTGGACGCGGCGGGCTATCCCTCGTCGTCGACGTCCGTGCCCATCGGCTTCCGCATGGCCCGTACGCCGTGGCTGTCGTGGATGATGACCCGCATTCTCCCTCGCGCCGTCGTGCGCTCGAGCGTGCGGAATGTGTACGGCGATCCCGCCCGCGTCACCGATTCCCTCGTGGACCGGTACTATGACCTCACATTGCGCACGGGGAATCGCGCGTCGCTGCCGCTGCGTTTCGCGCAGTCGCGCCCGGGCGCCGACACGCTGCACCTCCGCGATCTGCGCCTGCCGACGCTCGTGCTCTGGGGCGATCGCGACCGGTTGATTCCGCCGGAGAACGCGGCGCGATTCGGTCGTGATATTTCAGGGAGTCGCGTGATCATATACCCCGGACTCGGACACGTGCCGCAGGAGGAGGATCCGGCGCGCACGGCAGCCGACGTGCTCGCGTTCCTGTCACCCAGTGCGCCATAGGAGCGTGCGATGAAGACAAACATCAAGATCCGCGCCGTGTTGATCGCGAGTGTGGCATGCTCGTCTGCCGCGTTCCCGCAGCAGAGTATGGGCGACTGGCCGCAGCATTCCCGCGAGCGGCCGCTGCCGACGGTGGTGACGCCGGGTGCGCCGGCGCTGCCGGTACCGCCGCCCGCCGACGCGATCGTGCTCTTCGACGGCACCAGCCTCGCCAGGTGGGAAGACGGAAAGGGCGGGCCCGCGAAGTGGAAGCTCATCGCGGGCGGCGCCATGGAAGTCGCGCCGGGAACCGGCGGAATCCAGACCCGTGACGGATACGGCGACGCGCAGCTCCATGTGGAATGGATGTCGCCCACTCCGGCGCACGGGAAGGACCAGGACCGCGGCAACAGCGGCGTCTTTCTCATGGGGAAATTCGAAGTGCAGGTGCTCGACTCGTACCACAACGTCACCTACGCCGACGGTCAGGCCGCGTCCATCTACGGCCAGTACCCGCCGCTCGTGAACGTGAGCCGCAAGCCGGGCGAGTGGCAGAGCTACGACATCGTGTTTCACCGGCCGCGCTTCGACGCCGCCGGGAAATTGCTGAAGCCCGCGCGCTTCACCGTTCTGCACAACGGCGTGCTCGTGCAGGACGACGTCGAGCCGGTCGGGCCGACGGCGAACATGAGACGGCCTCCGTACGAGGCGGGGCCCGATCGCCTGCCGATCGGACTGCAGGATCATGAGCATCCGGTGCGGTTCCGGAACATTTGGATTCGCGATCTCGAGAGAAAATAGAGAAGAGCGATGAGATTCCGCATCCCGCATTCGTCTCGCCCCTCCCCCCTCTTCATAGTGGCTACACGATAAGCCGCGCGATCCACTCGCCCACGAAGTATCCCACGGCGGCAACTCCGACGCCGACGACGAACATGTCGAGCCCGGAGCGGAACACACTCCGCCCGGTGAACACGCTGCGCGCGGCGCCAACGAGGAAGTGACTCGCCATCGCCAGGCTGAACGACAGCCAGATCGCCGTCGTGCCGTGCCACACGAAGAACGGCCACACGGGAATGAGCGCGCCCACCGCCGTCGCCGTGCCCGTGATCCACCCCTCCCGAAGCGGCGACTCTTCATGTCCGCCGATCTTCAGCTCCTCCTGCACCTGCTCCTTGAGCATGCGCTCGGGATCCGCCATCACCTCGGTCGCGAGCGCGTGCGCAGCGTCGCGATGCATCCCCTTCGCTTCGTAAATCAGCGCGAGCTCGTCACGCTCGACCTCCGGCATGAGCGCGATCTCGTCCTTCTCCATCGCGATCTCGTGCGCGTACACCTCCTGCTCGCTCTTGGCTGCGAGGTACCCACTGGCTCCCATGGAAAGCGAGTCGGCAATCAGGCCCGCGACCCCAGCCACGATGATCGCGTGATCCGGCGCGAGCGTCGCCGCGCCGATGACGCCTGCGACCAATCCGAAATTCGCCGTGAGGCCGTCGTTGAACCCGTAGATGACATTGCGCAGCAGCCCTCCGGATGCCGTCGCATGCCAAGGCTCCCCCTCGCGGCCCGCGAGTCCCGAGATCGTATTGGCGTGCTCCTTCGACTCCCGCGCGAGCAACAGCGCTTCGTCGCCGCCCGCGGCGCCCTTCGGCGTCTCGCGATGAAGGTCGAGGTAGCTCTTCACCTCGCGCCCTTCTTCGGCAATCAGCATCGGCAGGAGGAATCCCGGGCCGAATCTCCGGCCGAGCCACGCGAGCAGGCGCGTGCGCCCTGCCGGCCGGAACTTGCCGACGCGCCCGCCGTTCTTCGTGATGACCGCTTCCCAGATGACCGTGTGGCGGTCCTCCACCTCCGCGAGACGCTGGTACACGTCGCGCTTCACCGCATCCGGTTCCACCGACGCGAGAACGCGGTAGAGGTATGCCGCATCGGCTTCATCCTGCCAGTGATGCGTGAAAGTGTGCAGGTCGGGCTTGCCGGCTATCGCAGTCATGCAGGGGAATATGGCCGAAAACGACCGCGGCGCCTACAGAGGCAACCCTTTGGAACGGGGTCCGTGTCGTAAAGACGGATGACCGAAGACCGAGGACCGAAGACCGAAGACCGAACCAGCACCAACACCGAGGTTCACATGCGCCGTCTTATCCTCCCGATGCTCCTGCTTGCCGCCATCGCCCCGATGGCCGAGGCCCGGCAATCCGTAACGGTCGCGCCGCGCGCCCGCATCCTCATGTCGAACCGGTCGGACGACGGCGACCGCGCGATGCTCGGCATCGCCACCGGCTCGAGCGGCAAGCGCGACACGCTCGGCCTCCTCATCGAGTCGATCACGCCAGGCAGTCCCGCAGAAAAGGCGGGACTCGAGGAAGGGAACCGCATCGCCGCCATAAACGGCGTGAGCCTCAAGCTCGCTCGCGAAGACGCCGGTGAATCCGACATGTCCGGCACCATGACCAACCGGCTCGTTCGCGAGATGCGGAAGCTGAAGGCGGGTGACGAGGCGACGCTGGAAGTGTGGAACGGAAGCCGCTACAAGACGGTGAAAGTGAAGACCGTGGCCGCCAACGATCTCACTCCGGAGCGGATGACGCGCCAGGACGCGGAGGATCGCCCGGCGCTCGGCATCTCGCTCGGATCGAGCGGCAGCAAGCGCGACACGCTCGGCGTGTTCGTTTCGGGCGTGAGCGAGAACGGACCGGCCGAGAAGGCCGGCATCACCGAGGGCAACCGGATTGCGAGCGTCAATGGCGTGGATCTCCGCGTGCCGAAGGAAGACACCGGCGACTGGTCGGTCGCGAACGCGCGGGTTGCGCGCCTGCAGCGCGAGATCGCGAAGCTCAAACCGGGACAGACGGTTGACCTCTCGGTCGTCGAAGGTGGCCGCGCGCGCAACGTGAAAGTCACGCTCGGCCGCGCGAAGGATCTCGAGCGCACGAACGGATTCAGCTTCTCGACGGGTGACGGCTCGTCGTTCATCATGAGGCCGCGAGTGCCGATGTCGGCAATGCCGCCGATGAGTCCAATGGCGCCGATGTCCCCCATGGCGCCGATGTCCCCCATGGCGCCGATGTCCCCCATGGCGCCGCGCGCGAGGATCCGGGTGCTCGGCGGTGACGGAGACACGGAGGTGAACCTCGACGGCTTGCGCGAATCACTGCGTGACATCGGACCGCGCGTCCGCGCCGAACTCGATCGCGAGCTGCCGCGGTTTTTCGATGGACTCGACCGCGACCTGCCGCAGGCGATGGATCAGGTGCGGAAGGAAATGGATCGCCTGCGGATCGAGATGCCACTGATGCGCGCACGCCTCGGCCGCGGAGTCATCATCTGACACGGGCGCGGCGTGAACGGCCGGTCCGGACGCTCAGAACTCGATTTGCGTTCCGAGTTCGATGACCCTGTTCGGTGGCAACTGAAAGAATTCCGCCGCACTGCGGCTGTTCTTGGCCATCACGGCGAACAGGCGCTTTCGCCAGATGTTCATGGAGAGCCCGCTCCGCTTCCACGCCTTGCGTTTGGGAATGAGCAGCTCTCGGCCGAGATAGTAGCTGGTGTCGAGCGGGCGTGAGCGGACTCCCTGTCGCCGGAGCAGTTCCATCACTTCCTTCACGTCCGGCGATTCCATGAAGCCGTAGCGCACCACCACGCGCAAGAACCCGTGCTCGAGCCTGTGCAGCGTCAGCCGGTCGGTGTTCTTCACTTCGGGAATCCCGGTGGTCTGGACCGAGAGCAGGATCACCTTCTCGTGCAGCACCTTGTTGTGCTTGAGATGGTGCAGCAGTACCACGGGCACGCCGCCCGCGTCCGAAGTCATGAACACCGCGGTGCCCGGGACGCGCGGAATCGCGCTGTGGCTGAGGCTCGTCAGGAACGTGTCGAGCGGTATCGAGATATCGGTGAGGCGCTCGCGAAGAATCTCGCGGCCCCGCTTCCACGTGGTCATCATCGTGAAAAGCCCGATCGCGATGGCGAGCGGCACCCATCCACCGTGCCCGACCTTGAGCGCGTTCGCCCCGAGAAAAGCCAGATCGACGGCAAGAAACGCGGCGGCGAGTGACAGGGCCCGCCACCGCGGCCAGTGCCAGCGACTCGCGGCCACCACCACGAACAGCACCGTGGTGATTGCCATCGTTCCAGTGACCGCGATGCCGTAGGCCGCTCCCAATGCAGTGGAGCTGCCGAAGCCGATCACCACGAGGAGGCAGCTGACCATCAGCGCACTGTTGACCTCGGGGATGTAGATCTGGCCTGCTTCGCGTGCTGAAGTGTGCACGATCGTGACCCGCGGGCTGTACCCCAGCTGCACGCACTGCTGCGTAAGGGAGAAGGCTCCGGAGATCAGTGCCTGGCTGGCGATGACGGCGGCCACCGTCGCCAGGGCGATGAGCGGATAGAGCATCACCCTGGGTGCGAGGAGATAGAACGGGTTCGCCGCCGCCGCCGGGTCGCGCAGCACGAGCGCGCCCTGCCCGAAGTAATTGAGCAGGAGGGAGGGAAACACGAGCCAGAACCAGGCGAGCCGGATCGGCTTCTTGCCGAAATGGCCCATGTCCG
>Ga0207932_1000206_pt1 | contig 19847 bp, 20 predicted proteins | sample NGESurdeep092012_FD_184480 | JGI IMG/M metagenome (GOLD analysis project Ga0207932, IMG submission 184480) | Arctic peat soil microbial communities from Barrow, Alaska - NGEE Surface sample 415-2 deep-092012 (SPAdes) | ecosystem: Environmental > Terrestrial > Soil > Wetlands > Peat ...
GAGCGTGATCCGTTTAGATTGAATCACATTGCTTCCCTAACATTTTGTTTGCGCATGATCTTTTCCGAAAACCGGTTCCCACTTTTCGGGATCATGCGCTAATTGCCCTCGAACACTGGTTTCTGCTTGGCCACGAACGCATGATAGAAGCGATGGAAGTCCTTGGTTTGCATGCAGATGGCTTGCGCCTGGGCTTCCGCCTCGATGCATTCGTCGAGGCCCGAACTCCATTCCTGGAACAGCATGGTCTTCGTCATGCCGTGCGCGAATGTCGGTCCGTCGGCAAGGCTGGTCGCTAGGGCAACCGAATCCTCAAGCAGCTTCTCGGGTTCAGCCAAGCGGTTGTAGAAGCCCATACGCTCGGCCTCGTCGCCCCCGATAATACGGCCGGTATAGAGGAGGTCGGCCGCACGCGACAAACCAATGAGGCGGGGCAGCAATGTGCAGGCTCCCATATCGGCGCCCGCCAAACCGACCCGCACGAACAAGAAGGCTACTTTGCTACGAACCGTACCGACGCGCATGTCGGCGCCGCAGGCCATCATCGCTCCCGCCCCGGTGCAGACGCCATCAATGGCAGCGACGATCGTTTGCGGGCAGCTGCGCATGGCCTTGACGAGATCGCCGGTCATGCGCGTGAACTCAAGCAGCTCGGTCATGTCCATTTTGATCAGCTTGGCCATGATGTCGAGGACGTCGCCGCCAGAACAAAAATTGCCGCCCGCGCCGGTCACCACCACCGATTTGATGTCGGTGGCGAACGACAAGTTATGAAAAAGTTCGCGCAACTCGTTGTAGGACTCGAGCGTCAGCGGGTTCTTGCGGTCGGGCCGGTTGATCGTGATTGTCGCTACCTTGCCGGACACCTGCCAAAGGAAATGTTCGGCTTTGTAATTCGCGAATTGAAGTCGTTTCATCGTTCATGCCTTTCGTGGCTCGACTCGTGGCTCAACCGGCCATCGTCAGCCCGCCGCTGACGCTCAGGATTTGTCCGGTGACGTAATCGGCTTGTGGGCTGGTGAAGAAGACGACTGCATCGGCCACCTCCTCAGGCTTTCCGAAGCGGCGCATCGGAATCGCCTTGACGAAGGCGTCCAGGTACTTCTGGTCGACCTCGGCGAGCAACGGCGTGTCGGTCGGTCCGGGGCAGACGCAATTCACGGTGATATTATAGCGCGCACCTTCGCGCGCGAGGCTCTTGGTGAACCCGATCAGACCCGCCTTCGCTCCGGAATAGACGGTCTCCCCGAGGCTGCCGACCCGGCCGGCGTCGCTGGAGATATTGACGATCCGGCCCCACTTGCCCTCGATCATTTTCGGCAGAAGCAGCTTGGTCAGCCGCATTGGTCCGATCAAGTTTAGATTGAGCACCTTGTCCCAGAACGCATCGTCGGTCTGGACGAAGGGAGTATTCTTGCTCCAGCCGGCGCCGTTGACCAGAATGTCAACCCGACCAAATCGCTGCAGCACCGCGGCGGCGAAAGCCTTTATCGACGCGTAGTCGGTAAGATCGAGGGCGAAAAATTCCGCTTTCTGCCCCTTTCCGCGGATCGCAGCGGCCGCAGCTTCGCCTTTCTCTTTCGCGATGTCGCCGATGCATACCATCGCTCCTGCGGCGGCATATTTCTGCGCCGTCGCATGACTGATGCCGGACGCGCCCCCGGTGACGACAGCGATCTTGTCCTTGAAACTCATCGATATCTCTCCTGTTACAGTGAATGTTACGCCGCAGTTTTGTTGAGAAAGTCTGCGACCCGACGACGGGTCTCTGGATTGTCGTAAAGCTGCCGAGTGCCCGTGATTTCGTTTTCATAGCCATCAAGGCTGCGTTCATCCGCCGACCCGAGGCATTTCTTGATTTGGGCCACCGTGGCCCTGGGGATGCTCGCGTAGTGCGCGGCCAGTTCCCGGGCTCGATCGATCAACTGGCTCCGCGGGCATGCCCACTGCACGATCCCGAACTCCAGCGCCTCGGCGCCAGTGATCACATCGCCGCCCAGAATAAGACGGTTGGCAAGACCGCGTCCGCATAGCCGCGTCAGTCGTTGGGTTCCACCTGCTCCGGGCAACAGACCGAGCCGCGCCTCCGTCAGACCGAGCTTTGCTTCGGCCGCGGCGATGCGCAAATCGCAGGCGAGAGCAAGCTCGAGCCCGCCCCCCACGGCTGCGCCGCCGATTTCGACGAGAGTCACAACCGGGGCGCTTTCGATGCGAGCAAACAGCGCTTGCATGCGTCGCACGACAGCGATCATGGCGTCGGGGCCTTCAGGCGTGGCAAAGCACGACTGCATCAGCGCGAGATCGGCGCCCGCCGAAAAGGTCTTCTGGTCGCTGCGAATGTGCAGCACGCCGACGCTTTCATTGGCAGCCACTTTGTCGAGCACGTCATCCAAACGTTCAATCAAGGCCTCGTTAAGCGCATTGACGGGCGGCCGCGAAAGCGTAGCCACCATCACGCCACCATTCACCTCCACAGAAAGCATCAGTCACTCCAATTCAGTTGATGCATACCGCCTCGCACCGCGCAGGCGACTTCTCGGATTTCGGCAGTTTTCCTACAGCGTTCAGGCCTTGCCCCCCTGAGGGCCTTTGCTTTTAGCCGACAGATTATTCAGTGCCGCCATATGCTCATCCGAATGCTGAGCAATCGATTGCAGAGCGGCGCTCATTTCGAGGATCGATTCAAGCCGCGCGTGTTGAGCTTCGCGGATCAGTTTCTTGCTCATGCGCAGGACCGACGATGGATTGCGGGCAATCCGCGCAGCAAGCGCGCGCGCTTCCTCAAGCAGTCCTTCGGCCTGAACGACGCGCGAGACGAGCCCACAGGCGAGCGCTTCCTGCGCGTTGATCGTGTCGCCCGTGAAAGTCATTTCACAAGCCTTCGATAGCCCAACCACCCTTTGCAAGAGCCAGGCGCCGCCATCGCCCGGGATAATGCCAAGCTTCACGAACGACTCGGCGAATGTCGCGTTATCCGCGGCAATCCGGATGTCACACATGCAAGCGAGGTCGCAGCCGGCACCGATCGCTGGGCCGTTCACGGCGGCAATGGTCGGTATCTCCAAATTGTACAGCGCGATAGGAATACGCTGGATGCCTTTTCGGTAGTTGTCGCGCAACTGCGCCGGCGACCCGGCAAACATCCCGCTTCGTTCCCGCATGGCCTTGACGTTGCCACCGGCACAAAACGCGCTGCCCCGACCGGTGAGGATGACGGCACGCACAGAAGAGTCGTCGCTCATTCGTCGGCAGACCTCGACGAACTCCTCGAACTGCGAGTAATCCGTCAGTGCGTTACGTTCGTCGGGTCGATTCATCGTGATGGTCACGACTCCGCCGTCCTGCTGATAGTCCAAAAACCGCTGCATGCTTGTTTTTCTCTTGTTTCTCTAACCTGCCGTAATGTGCGGCCAAAAGCCGTCAGCGCCCTCGGCGAGGACGCGTTGGCCGAGGGTTACCGCCCAACGACGATCGCCACCGAATTCGGTGCGCCAGGACATCAACCGAAGCGTCGATGCATGCAGAGGATGCTCGCGCGCATATCCGATTGCGCCGTGAACCTGATGCGCAATTCCGACCGCCTGGGACACAGCTATGCCGGCCCGAACCTTGGCCACTGCGACAAGGAATTCTGGATCGCCCCGATCGAAAGCAAGAAAGGCCGCTTCGGCAGCAGCCTCAGTGGCGGCGACTTCCTCCGCCAGGATCGCCAAGTTTTGCTGCACCGCCTGCTGCTTGCCAATGGGACGTCCGAACTGCTGGCGCTCACCGACATAAACAACCGAACGCGCAAGTACATCTGCGAGCGCACCGGCCATCTGGCCACAGCGCATCATGGCACCGACCACAGCCACCGGATCGTCGGTAAAAGCGTGATTCCACGGCGCAACCTCAACTGGATGGTCGCGAAAGGTCAGGGTATCGCGGAATTCGCCCGCGAGATTCGCGGCACGCTCGACAACGGCGCCATCGCGCGCAGCCTGCACGATCAGTATTTTTCCGTCGTGTCGCAGCGTCAGAACGACAGAATTGGCAACTCGACCCCATGGTACCCGATGGATCGAGCCGGAAAGGCGCCAATCCGAGCCCGACCGATCAAGCTGGCAGTTGTCTCCCGGTTGCGCTCCAGCGATCGTCAGCGGGCCAGCCGGCGACTTGAACCCGGCCATTGCCAGCAACCAACCGGCGGCCATCGTCTCCGGCAGCGGAACGGGAGCCCGGTGCAGTCCCGTGGCACGTACGATGACGAAAGCGTCGTGGAAGCTCGCTCCCATGCCGCCCTGCCCCTCCGGAACGAGCGACCACGGCAAGCCTTGTTGCTCAACCAGCGTCCATAACTCTTGCGCCCAATGCCCTTCGTTTGCCGCCGCGAGCAGAGCCATGTCGACATGATTGGCAAACAGCCGATCGACCATCTGCGCGAGAATGGGCGATGTCTCGCTCATCGCAGCCCCAATCCTCGCGCAATGATACCGCGCAGAATTTCGCGCGTACCGCCGCGTAACGAGTATGCCGGCGACATCTGCATCAGATGCGCGGTCACTTGGTGTAAATCGGAGCCCTCTCCGGACCCCAATTCCAGACCCAGAAGGTTTTGAACGGCTTCCGGAAGCGACTGCTCGAACGAGCCGCCGAGGTCCTTCACGACGGCCGCTTCAAGCGCGGGGTCTTGATGCGCCTCAAGCATTCCCGAAACCGAAAGCGACATGTTGCGCAGCGTCACCAACTGGGCGATCAGCCGGCCAATGAGCGCAGCGGCTTCTTCCGTTGGCGCTTTGCCGACGTGACGGATCAGTTGGATCAACGCCTGGATGCTGCTCAGGAAGCGCTCTGGCCCGCTACGCTCGAACGCAAGTTCAGTCATCGCTTGGCTCCACCCTTCGCCCAAGCGGCCGATCAGCGCATCTTCGGGTAGCAGGGCATCGTCGAAGATGACTTCGTTGAAGTGTTCCGCTCCGGTGAGATCGCGAATCGGACGCACGGTGATGCCGGGAAGCGATAGGTCGACGAGGAAGTGCGATAATCCGGCGTGCCGTTCGGACACATCACCGGCCGTGCGAAACAAACCGATCATGTATTGGGCGCGGTGGGCATTCGTCGTCCATAACTTGGTGCCATTGACCCGCCAACCGCCATCGCTCTTGCGCGCCTTGGTGCGAATGCTGGCGACATCGGAGCCCGCATCCGGCTCGCTCAAGCCGATGCAGAAGCACAACTCGCCGCGCGCGATACGCGGCAAAATGGTTCGACGCTGCTGCTCGGTCCCGAAACGCAAAAGCAGCGGGCCGCTCTGGCGATCAGCGATCCAGTGGAACGATACTGGAGCGCCGGCAAAAAGCATCTCCTCCATGACGACGTAGCGATCCAAAGCGCTGCGTTCGCTGCCGCCGTAACTTTTCGGCCAGGTCATCCCAATCCACCCGCGGGCACCGACTTGACGACTGAATTCCGGATCCAGCCCGTCCCACGATTGCGCCCGCCGGACAGGCGTCCATGTCGTCGAGCATCCGCGCAGGAAAGTTCTGACCTCCTGGCGCAGGAGTTCAGCCTGTTTCGGCAATGGAAAATGTTCAAAACGCAAAGGCGTCACGTGACGACCCCGAAAGCAGGCTGGATAGATTCCGCAGCCTGGGAACACATCAATACCGACTAGTTAGAATGTTTGCAATATAGCGTTAAGCTGTTGTTACTCTTGACTTTACTCAAGTTTATGAAAGATACTGGGTGGGTGGTTTGTTTTTACAGCGGCAACTAGCGGCGTTTCCGTGGGCTATTTCATTCCTCTAGCTTGAACAATCTGACCATTCGCCGGCGGACGCTGGAACGCGGGAAGCAACATCCAAACGCTGTCGAGAGCTAGGAAATGCAAAAAGCAAACAAGAAAGACGAACAGCGATTGTCCAGCGTCGAGCGCATCATGAAATGTGCGCTCGAATTGTTTGTGACCAACGGATACCGGGCGACCACCGTTGAGATGATCGGCGTCCGCGCAAAATTGACCAAGGGGGCGGTTTATTTTTACTTCAAGAGCAAGGAGGCAATCCTGGCGCGCTTGCTCGATGACGCGGAGACGATCGCCGTCGATCCTGTCTTCGCGCTGAGTGAGGATACCAATAGGCCCGCGCTCGATAGATTGGTGGCGTTTCTGCACCAGCAATCAACAGTCGCGTTGAGCCACCCCCAGCATATGCTGCTTCTCATTCTCATGTCGGTTGAATTTTATGGCACAAGAACCGAAATCGAGAAGCGCGTTAAGGCGATCTATCTCCGGCTGTACACCACGATCGATGGCTTCATCCATCAAGGCCAGACCGAAGGAAGCATTCGTACCGATATCCGAAGCCAGGAGCTGACCGCGGTGGTGATGGCCGAACACGACGGCACGCTCATCGAATGGTATCGGCGGCCCGGCGAACTGGATGGAAAGAATTTAACCCGGGTGGCGCGCTTGACACTTCTCGATGGACTTAAGGCTCGCAGCTAGAGCTCCAGCCATTCGCAGAGTGTAGAGCCGTTTTCCTCCACATAATTTACAACCGAGCGCTGAAACCCTTGGCCATCTCGCGCAATTTGAATTTTTGAATTTTTCCCGAAGGCGTGCGTGGCAGCGTATCCACAATCTCCAATCGCTCGGGATAATACTGTTTGGCGATTCTATGTTCCGCCAGAAATGTGGTGACCTCAGCCAACGTCAGCGCTGGCGCCTCGGATTTGAGGGTAATGAAGGCGCAGGCTCGCTCGCCCACCTTCGCATCGGGCATCGCCACCACCGCCACATCCTGAATAGACGGATGATGATAAAGCAGGCTTTCGACCTCGATCACCGGGATGTTCTCGCCGTTGCGAACAATGATATCTTTCGAGCGACCCGTGATGCGGACGTAGCCCTCGGAGTCCATGCGGGCAAGATCGCCCGTATCCAACCAGCCATTAGCATCGACGCTGAACAAATTCGGGCGCTTGAGATAACCAACGAAATTGCTGGCGCCACGTACTTTCAGCTCGCCCTCGCTTCCGAAACACGCAACACCATTCGCATCGAAAACTTGTATTTCCGCGCCGGGGAACGCGCAACCGTCGCTCTCAAACACCTTGTCGCCGGCATCTCTTAGCTTGGTCGTGGTCACAGCACCGCACTCGGTCATTCCCCAAGCCGAAACAATCGGTCGACCGAGGCGTTTTGTGGCGCGTTTCGCCAAGGCCTCCGAAATCGGCGCGCCGCCGCAGACAAACATGCGCAAGGATGAAATATCGTAATTGTCGAGTGTGGGAAGGTCAGTCAGATCAGCAAGAAACGGCGTGGCCCCCATGGTGAAGGTGACGCCCTCATCTTGGATAAGGCGGGCCGCCTCCTCGCCGTTCCAGATATCCATGAGCACCAATTTGGACTTGGTCATAATGGATTGCAGCATGCCGTAGATAAAGCCGATCTGGTGGGCCAACGGCGACGCCATGAGCGTCACATCATCAACGCCCAGCTCCAGGCGCTTCGTGAACTCCACCAGATTTCCAAATAGCGTGTTGGCGGTGTGCATGACCCCTTTCGATTCCCCGGTGGTACCCGAGGTAAAGAGTATTTTCGTCACTTCATTGGGGCCTTGGCGGCGCGAGGCGAAAAGTCGCTTGCTATCGATCTCGTCTTCCCATTGCCGCGCTGCGAAATTCTCGAACGAAAATTCATCTTCGCCGCCGATCGTCAAAACATGCTTGAGCGCAGGAAGCTTATTGCGGATCCCCGCCACCATGCTGGAATATTCAAACTTGCGAAAACTTTGCGGAATGACCAGCACCTTCGCTTCCGCGAGACCGAGCATGTGCAAAAGCTCGCGCTCTCGGAAAATCGGCATCAACGGGTTTGCGATGGCTCCAATGCGTACCGAAGCAAGATAAAGCGCAACGAACTGCCACCAATTGGGCAGCTGATAGGAAACGACGTCGCCCTTGTCGACGCCTAATGCAGCCAGGCCGGCGCCAAGTCGTTCGGACAGAAGTTTCAGTTGGCGAAAGGACAGCGTGGTCACGCAACCGGTCGTACTGTTCCGGTCGGTCAACGCCACCTTGTCGGGCAATTCGGCGGCGGCCGCATCGAGACAATCGATGACCGTGAAGTCATGCCAATGACCCGCTTTGGTCATGGCGGCGATACGTTCGGCTGGCAGAATGACGCTTAAATCCATCCGATGTCTGTCAAATTGGCCCGACGGTAGTTGCACCGACGGGTAAGTGATTGCAGCGTCGCCGCGATCTCATCCGGTTGAGAGCAAAGCCTACGAACATCTGCGACGCGGGGCGTCTTTGTTTGAGCGATAGATGCGGTCGGATGGTTTTGTTGCAGTTTCGCCCTTTCCCGATGACGACTGGTGCTTCCGGCGAACTCCACCTGCCGCCCATCAAGTCAGGTCTTGACAAGATTTAGTTCAGGTGTGAACTATATATCAACTTCTTTCTTCTGAGAAGGCGGCATTTGTGGGTTTCCCGACAGAATCGCCAGCCGGTATCGCCCGGCATAAGCCGCTAGCCGGCCGCTATACCGCCATGGCAGCCGGCGGGCTGCCGAGCGCAGTCCCGCACTCCGGTCAGAGAATCGCTATCGCCGATCGGGGGAGCCGGTAATGGCGCGATCGGCCGTTGCCCGGACGAAGAGGCCAGCGGCCGCCGGCCATGACCACCAACTGCAGCTTCGAACTTGGCTGCGCCTGATGGCCAGCACCAATTCGGCGCTGAACTTGCTGCGTCGAGGCTTGCGCAACGAGTTCGGCGTGACCCTCCCGGTCTTCGACATGCTGGTGCAGATCCAGCGCCCTCCGCTCGGCCCGACCATGGGCGAACTATCGTCGCGCCTCATGGTCACCAAAGGACATGTGACCGATCTGGCCGAGCGCCTAGAGGCCAAGGGACTGATCGCGCGTCGCTCCAATTCAAACGACGCCCGTCTTCAGCACGTCTATCTCACGCAAACAGGCGAGTCGCTGCTTGCTCGCGTGGTGCCGGTGCACCGTGCCTGGATAGCCGAGCTGATGGCGGAGATGGACCCCGCAAGTTTGGCGCAACTTTACGAATTGCTTGGCGCGTTCAGGGCAAGCGCCCTCGCAGCGGAAAACCGCGAAACAGGTGCGGCAGTCGTGACCGCTCCCCAGCATTCGGATCGACACCGACAAAAATAACACAGGAGATGAGAATGAAGCTGTTCGAGCCCTTGGATATTAAGGGGATGGTGCTGCCAAACCGGATCATGGTGCCGGCAATGGTCACCCGTTTGGCTGACGAGCAGGGTGCGGTCAACCAGGACGTCATCGACCGCTATGTCCGCTACGCCAAGGGCGGCAGCGGCCTGATCGTCGTCGAAGCCATGGCGGTCCATCAGTCGAAGGCTGGTCAATTACTGCGCATCAACGACGACGATAAGATTCCCGGTCTCACCGAGCTGGTTCGCCGCGTGCATGACACTTCAGACTCAAAGATCGTGCCGCAGATCATTCACTTCATGAAGGTTTCCTTGTCAGGCTGGCGGCAGACGGTCGACATGCTGTCGATCGAGGATATCGATCTCATCGTGGAGCAGTTCGGAGACGCCGTGCGGCGCGCCCGGCAAGCCGGTTTCGACGGCGCGGAAATTCACGGAGCGCATGCTTATACCCTTGCTTCGTTCTTTTCACGTCGCAATACGCGCAAGGAAGATCCCTACGAAGGACAGAGCCTCGAGGGACGGCTGCATCTCATCGGCCGCGTGATGGAAAACATCCGCGGCAAGGTGGGCCATGATTTCCCCGTCGGCATTCGGATCAACGCCGATGAGTTTATCCGGGATGGCTACACCGTCGGCGATGCCAAATTAATCGCTCTCCGGCTGGCCCAACTCGGCTTTGATTATCTTTCGCTGTCGGTGGGCGGAAAATTCGAGGATGCGGAGCATGTTCCCGGAACGGTGTTCTTTCCTTACACCGGCTATTCGGGCGACCGCTGCATGCCGCCCGCTTGGTATCCGCCCGCCCCGAACGTTCACCTCGCGGCCGAGATCAAGGCATTCCTCAACGCCAATGGCCACCACCTGCCCGTGGCCGGGGCCGGCAAACTTGACGAACCGGACGTTGCCGAGAGCGTGCTGGCCGAGGGCAAGATGGACTTTGTTGGACTTGCCCGCGGCTTGCTCGCCGATCCGGACTGGCCGAACAAGGTGCGCAAAGGCGAAATCGATCGCTTGGTGAAGTGCGATTATTGCAACGTCTGCAAACATCTCGCCGGCACCCATAACAAGGTGAACTGTTTCCTGTGGCCGAAGGGAGCGATCCAGGCTCCGGCCGATCAGCCGGCGGCAGGGGCGCCGAGTTGGGGTCCGGACAAAGGCGGACTGAGCCTCACCATGCAGAATGGCAGCGCCGTCCTGACCTGGAAAAAAGTCCCCGGTGCGGCGCGCTACGACGTCTACCGCGCCGACGATGACGGAAAGGTGCATGTCGAGGACGCGGTCAAGGTCACCCGCTGGGTCGACGGCGGCATCCTGGCCGGCATGCGGTATCGCTACTACGTGCGTGCCTGCAGCGATACCGGCCAAACCAGTACCCCCTCCAATAGCGTGGTGATCGAACCGCAAATGCCTGCTGCCGTGCTGGCATCCCAATCCGTTCACAGTGCCGCCTGAACGATCGAGAGGGTATGTCGATGCTGGCCGATTGCGTTCCTTGGCCGGAAGAGTTTGCGGCTCTTTACCGCGCCAAGGGATATTGGGAGGACATCACAATCCCAGAGATGCTGGAGCGGACCATCCGTGCCTTTCCGGACAAGACGGCCATCGTGACTGGCGATCGTCGCATCAGCTACAGCGAGCTTGGGCGCGCGATTGATCGGATGGCCTATGGCTTCGTCCGGCGCGGGCTCAAACCGCTGGACCGCGTTGTTTTTCAGCTAGGCAATAGTCCCGAGTTGGTCATCGCCTTTTTCGCCTTGATCAAAGCCGGCGCCATCCCGGTCATGGCTTTGCCGGCACACCGCCACACGGAGATCGGACACTTCATCGCTCGCGCGCGTGCGGTGGCCTATCTGATCCCCGATGTATCGCGCGGTTTTGATTATCGTGAGATGGCAGCCGAACTGGCACAATGCTGCGCCAGTCTGCGCCACGTCTTCGTCGTCGGCAGCCCCTACCCCGGCCAGCACGATCTTCTCGCCTTGCTCGACGAGCCGATCGACGAGGCCGAGATGGCGGCGGCTCTCGCGGCACGCCGGCCACCCGCGGACGAGGTGGCGCTGATGGTCGTTTCGGGCGGGACCACGGGTCTGCCGAAGCTCATTCCGCGCACCCACAATGATTACATTCATATGTGCAAGACGAGCGGAGCAGCAACAGGCTTTGACCGCGACATGGTCTTCCTGATGGTGCTGCAGATGGCGCACAATTTCCCGCTGGGCGGGCCCGGCTTTCTTGGCGTCTTTGCGTTCGGCGGCACGCTGGTGATTGCACCCAGCACAGCCGCGGAAGATGTTTTCTCGCTGATTGAAAAAGAGCGAGTGACCATGGTCTGCACCGCAGTGCCGCTGGTCACAGCGTGGTTGAACGCGTCGATCCCCGAAGGGCGATACGATTTATCATCGCTACGCTCTCTGATGAGTGGCGGCGCCAGGCTGGCACCCGAACTGCGCCGGCGCATCGAGCTGCGTTTCCGCTGCATCTACATCGAAAGCTTTGGGACCGGCGAGGGTCTCCTGATGAAAACCCGCCCCGACGACCCGGATGAAATCCGCTACACCGCCTCCGGCCGTCCGGTATCGCCCGGAGATGAAATCCGCGTCGTCGACGACATGGATCAAGAAGTGCCGGATGGAGTGGCCGGCGAGCTTCAGGGTCGCGGGCCCTATACGATCCGTGGCTACTACAACGACCCGGAGGCTAATGCCAGGGCTTTCACCGCGGACGGCTTCTACCGCATGGGCGACATCGTCAAGCGCATCGGCCGCTACGTTTACGTCGAAGGCCGCAGGAAGGATCTCGTCAATCGCGGCGGCGAGAAGATAAGTTGCGAGGAAGTTGAGAACCACATCCTCGCGCATCCGGCCGTCGCCAGCGCTTGCGTCGTTGCGATGCCCGACGACGTGTACGGTGAGAAAGCCTGCGCTTTTGTCATCCTTCGTGAGCACCATTCTTTCACATTCAAAGACCTGATCTCGTTCCTGCTCACTCGCAAAATTGCGAAGTTTAAATTGCCGGAACGTCTTGAGATCGTCGACTCTTTCCCGATCAGCGCGGCAGACAAGATATTACGACGCGAGCTCCGCGTGATCATCGCCGACAAGATATCCGCCGAGAAGGCGGTGGCCTCGACTTTGATTCCGCAACGCTATGAAAATGGCATGGCTGGCTGAATACGTGAGAGGATTAAGGAAACAGTACCATGGCCTTGATGATTACTGAACGCTGTACAGTCTGTGACGCTTGCGTGCCGGCGTGTCAAAACAACGCCATAAAAAAAGACTTTCCAAAATATGTCATAGACCCAAAAAAATGTACGGAATGCGTGGGCGTCGATGACGAGCCACAATGCAAACTCGTTTGCACGGTGGATTGCATCGTGTCGGATCCTCAGTGGATCGAGACCAAAGAGGATCTGCTCGCCAAGTTTCACCGGCTTCACAGCTGAATGTCGAAGGAGACCTGAACTGCCGAACCGATGTGCCCTGCTGCGATAAAGCACACGGAAACAATGTAAACCAAACGGGGGAAACCATGCGAAGGACGATCATAGCAGCCGCGCTTGCGGGATTATTGCCATGCGTAGCTAATGCGCAGGAGTCAATCAAGATAGGGTTCATCTCGACTTTCTCCGGACCCCAAGGCGTGTTGGGCCAGGAGCTTCTGGACGGATTTAAGCTTGGCCTACGCCATGTTGGCGGCAAACTGGGCGGGCGCACCGTCGAGCTTATCCAAGGTGACGATCAAGCGAAGCCGGATGTCGGCCGACAAGTTGCGGATATGATGACTGAGCGCAACCGCGTGCACATCATCACCGGCATTAACTTCTCAAATGTGTTGTTGGCGGTCGCCAAGCCTAGCCTCGATGCCGGGGCATTTGTGATCAGCGTCAATGCCGGTCCCTCGCAATATGCCGGCGCGCAGTGCCATCCGAATTACTTCGCGGCCACTTTCCAGAACGATACGATGACCGGGCCGATGGGAATTTACCTGAACAAACAGGGAGCCCAGAACATTTATGCAATGGCGGCGAACTATCCGGCCGGCAAGGACATGGTTGCCGGGTTCAAGCGCGAGTTCAAGGGAACGCTTTCGGGCGAGGTCTATACGACATTTGGTCAGCTCGATTATGCGGCTGAGATCACCGAACTACGCTCAAAAAATCCGGGCGGCGTGTTCTTTTTCTATCCCGGCGGCATGGGCATCAATTTTATCAAACAATTCGCCCAGGCCGGATTGAAAGATAAGATTCCGATGTATGTGGGCGGCGGCGTCGTCGATCAGACGATTCTGCCGGCTTTGGGCGATGCGGCCATCGGCTTACGTGCTGTCGCGCTCTGGAGCGAGTTTCTCGACAATCCCGCGAGCAAGAAGTTTTCAGCGGACTTTGAAGCGGAGTACCGCCGCATCCCATCGCCGTATGCCGCAGGCGCTTATGACACGGTGTTGATGTTGGACGCAGCGCTTAAGACGATCGGTGGCAAGATAGAAGACAAAAAAGCGTTCCGTCAGGCTCTTGAAAACGTCAAGTTCGACTCCGTCCGCGGTTACTTCCGCTTTAACACCAACCATTACCCGATCCAGAACTTCTACCTCACCGAAATCATGAAAGACGCTAAAGGTCGAGTGGTTGCCGGTTTGCGCGAAACAATCGTTCGCGAGTACGCCGATCCTTATGTGAGCCAATGCAAGATGCCAGCCGAGTAATGAAATCGGCCAGCGGAGACCACCGGCGCGGGTAAACTCCAGAAGCGCGCGCAGCGCTTCTGGCCCGTCATTGACCGTCGGCGACGTAAGCAGTGGGCAGGTTGCAACTCAAGCGAAATATTGCAGTTGCTGCTGCCCGCTGTCACGTTTATAGCACCGACGATCTCAACCGGGTTAACATCGAGGATGCGGTTGAGGTGACGGCGTTGGGAGGACCATAACGTGCTCGGGGACTACCGTCATCCATCTCGGATTCGCAATCATTCCAGCTGTTTTCCGAATGGAGGATCGCGAGACCCGCATGCAATAAGCGTCCGATCGAGCCGCGGGGAGGTGGAATGTCTTACACCTTGATCGTCGAGCAATTACTCAACGGCGTTCAGTTCGGCGTCATGCTGTTCCTGATGTCGGCGGGGCTCACGCTCGTATTCGGCATCATGAACTTTATCAATCTGGCACACGGATCGCTCTATATGGCCGGCGCCTTCATCGCGGCATCGCTAATTTCGGTTACCGGCAGTTTTTTTCTCTCCGTCCTCATTGCCGTTGCCGTCACCGGCGCGCTTGGCATGGCGATGGAGATCGCGATCCTGCGGCCCTTCTATGCACGAACCCATCTCGATCAGGTGCTGGTCACGTTCGGCCTGATCCTCGTGCTCAACGAAATAACGCGTCTGCTCTGGGGGCCGATACCGGTGCCCATGCCGTTACCGGCATACCTTGCGGGTTCGGTCGAGCTGTTTGTGGGCGTGCGTTATCCGATCTTTCGCCTTGCCATTCTCCTCGTCGGCGCAGTCGTCGCCGTGGGACTTTATCTTGCCGTCGTGCATACACGCGCGGGCATGTGGGTACGCGCGGGAGCCGCCAACCGGCCGATGGCGTCTGCGCTCGGGGTCGACGTGCAGTTCGTCTTCTTGATGGTCTTCGCCGTAGGCGCCGCACTTGCCGGTCTCGCCGGCATCATGGCCGGACCGATCTTTGCCGTCCAAGTGGGAATGGGTGAACCAATTCTCATCCTTGCCTTCGTCGTTACCGTGATCGGCGGCATCGGATCGATCCGCGGAGCCTTTCTCGCCGCCCTTCTCATCGGCATTGTGGATACATTCGGGCGCGTGCTGCTGCCGCCGGCGCTGGGCAGCATGGTGATTTTCATTCTGATGGCGGCCATCCTGGCATGGCGGCCAAGCGGCCTATTCCCGTTGCAGAGCTAAGATATGTCCCTGCTCGACCTCAGCACTGGGCTTCGTACCCGCCGGTTCGGCGCCCATACCGCGCCCCTGCTCGTATTGATCGGCCTCCTCGTCCTCGTCCCGCCGGTTGCCAATTTTCTCGATGACCCGTTCCTTATCAAGGTTTTTACTCGCGTCATCGTGTTCGGCATTGCCGCGGTTGGGTTGAATCTCATCCTTGGATTCGGCGATCTGATCAGCCTCATGCAAGCCGGATTCTTCGGCATCGGAGCCTACACGGTCGCAATTCTCGCTTACCACGAAGTCAATGTGGAGCCGCTCCTCGGTTGGCCGCTCACGCTGACTGGAACGACCAATTTGGCGATCTCGCTGCCCCTGGGTGCATTGGTTGCCGCCGTGTTCGCGGCGCTCGCCGGACTGGTATGCCTTCGCACCAGCGGCGCGTATTTCATCATGATCACGCTCGCCTTCAATCAGATGCTTTACTATTTCTTCGTTGCCTTACAGAAATACGGCGGCGAAGACGGACTGCAAATCCTCGGCAATCTGCATCTCGTTGGCTTCGACGTCGCCAAGCGCGTGCCTTTTTACTACCTGTGCCTGATCATCCTTGTCGTGATCCTGGTCTTGCTCGATCGCTTGGTTGAAAGTCGGTTCGGCATGGCCGTCCGTGCGCTCGCTCAGAACGAACGGCGCGCGGTGGCGCTCGGCATCCCGCCGTTACGTTACAAGCTCCTCGCGTTCGTCATCAGCGGCGCCATCGGCGGGCTCGCCGGCGGACTTTTGGCGACAAGTCAGCAATTCGTCAGCCCCGCCGACATGGCATGGGTGCGCTCGGGCGAGCTCGTCGCCATGGTGGTGCTCGGCGGTCTCGCAACCGTGTGGGGACCCGTCGCCGGGGCGGCGGTCTTTCTCATTCTCGAGCTTGTACTCTCGTCTTTCACGATCAGCTGGCAGCTGCCGTTCGGTTTGCTGATCATCGCCATGATCATGTTCTTGCGCGGCGGACTAGCCGACCTATGGTTGTTCGTCATGCGCCACCTACGAACCGGAGCGGGATGATGAATGACATCCTGCTGGAAGTTTCGGGGCTCACCAAATGCTTCGCGAAGATCTTCGCCACGAACGATCTCTGCTTCGACGTACAGCGCGGCGAGACCCACGCAATTATCGGACCCAATGGGGCTGGCAAGACCACCCTTATCGCGCAGCTACAGGGCGAGCTTCGGCCCGACGCAGGCACGATCCGTTTCGATGGCCGTGACATTACCAACGACCCCGCCTTTCGTCGGGCCACCCTCGGCATTGCGCGATCGTTTCAGATTACCTCGGTCTTCCCGAAGTTCACCGCACTTGCCAATGTGGCTTTTGCCGTGCAGGCACAAGCGGGACACAGCTTCCGTTTCTGGCGCGATGTGTCGGGCGAGGCTCGCCTCATCGAGCCGGCGCGCGAAGCGCTCGAGCTCGTCGGCCTGCTCGACCGCGCTCATACCGCAGCCGAAAACCTTTCGCACGGTGAGCGCCGGCAACTTGAAATTGCCATGGCTCTCGCCATGCGCCCAACGCTCCTGCTGCTCGACGAGCCGATGGCTGGAATGGGCCGAGGCGACGGGGCACGCATGATACGGCTGCTGGCGGACCTCAAGCGTTCCTACACGATCGTACTGGTTGAACACGATATGGATATGGTGTTCTCACTGGCCGACAGGATCAGCGTCCTGGTCGCAGGGCGAACCGTCGCAACGGGTCGTCCGGAGGAAATTCGTAGAAACGCCGAGGTCCGCGCCGCCTATCTCGGACACAAGAGCTAAGATGAGCGCATGCTGCTCGAGATAAACAATGTCGCCGCGTCATACGGTCTAAGCCAAGTCCTGTTCGGGGTATCGTTTGCCATCGACGACGGCGAAGTCGTGACGCTCATGGGCCGCAATGGCATGGGCAAGACGACAACCGTTCGCGCGCTGATGGGGCTCATTCAGCCGCACGGAGGAGAAATTAGATTCCGGGGAGAGCGGATTGACGGTCTGCCGCCGCATCGCATCGCCCGCCTCGGCCTGGGTCTGGTGCCTGAAGGACGCCAAATTTTCCCCAACCTCACGGTTCGCGAGAATTTGTTGATGGCGGAGCAGCGCAAGAAATCGGATGTGCCATGGACGAAGGACCGCGTTTTCGATCTGTTTCCTGTCCTGCGCGAACGCGCGTCCAATCGCGGGAATCAGCTCTCTGGCGGCGAGCAGCAAATGCTGGCGATTGGACGAGCGCTCATGACCAATCCTTACCTCCTGATCCTGGATGAGGCAACCGAAGGGCTCGCTCCGCGCATTCGCGAGGAAATCTGGACCACGCTGCAGAGTTTGAAAAAAGCAGGACTTTCGATCATCGTCATCGACAAGGATGTGGAGGCGCTGTGCGAGTTCGCCGACCGTCATTACATCCTGGAAAAAGGCGAAGTGATCTGGACCGGCAGCACGCGTGAACTTCTGGACAACAAGGAGATTCAGGACCGCTATCTTGGTGTATAAGTCAAGTCAATCAACTCTCCTAACGTAAGGCTGTCGCGATGCGTTCTCGCCGATACAAGACCTATGCCATAGACGGCGTCGCGCCCGTCATCCATCCGACGGCTTTCGTACATCCCGATGCCGTTCTGATCGGCGACGTGGTGGTCGGCGCCGGCTGCTATGTCGGGCCGTGCGCGTCACTGCGCGGCGATTTCAGCCGGGTGGTTCTTGGGGACGGTTGCAATGTACAGGACAATTGCACGCTGCACACCCAGCCGGGCCTCGATCTGATTATCGAGCTTGACGGTCATATCGGGCATGGCGCGATCCTCCACAGCGCTCATATCGGCGCCAACGCCATGGTGGGAATGAACAGCGTCATCATGGACCGTGCGACGATTGGCGAGTCGGCCATCGTCGCTGCGATGAGTTTCGTCAAGACCGGCGCCAATATTCCGCCCAGGCATCTGGCCGCCGGTGTGCCGGCACGAATCCTGCGTGAATTGACGGACGACGACCTCGCCAAGAAGATCGAGGGCACCCGCCTGTATCACGACTTGGCTCGCCGAAGTCTCGCCACACTGATGGCGGTCGAGCCGCTGACCAAGTTCGATCCTGACCGGAAACGGCTGGAGGTGGATCGTCCCTTGCCGATTCTTCAACGCATCATAAAAAAAGCGAAGTGAAAAGACTTGAGCCAAACTTAATCTTCTAACGCCGCAGCCGGGCGAGAGACACATCGCCGGCAAAGACGCTTTCGAAATGCGCCAGCGTGCCCTTCGACGGCTGTTGCGCGTTTCTCCACCTTGCGGATTTCACTTTCGCTCCAGGCAGGCCCTGGGTCGCGACAAACCAGTCCGCCGGGCTGTCCCCGATCACAGCGCGGAAATCGCAATGCGTCGGCGATTTGCTGAGCATACCCAGCCAGACGACCATGAAATCCCGCACGGATTGGTCCGCTGTCCGGGTTTCCGCGATCTGTTCGACGGCATTGCGCGAGACTCTTTCCCGCACGTTCGGTGACGAAAGCAGCATCTGCAACAGCGCAGCGGACTCCTCGATGGAACGCGCAATAAAGCCGGTCTCGCCGTCACGAATGATCGCCTTCTCCGCGGCATTGTTCAAGACAACCGGAACCAAACCAAGCGACATCGCCTCGATGAGCGCGTTCTCGGCCGTGCCGTAATGGTCGGGCTGCAGCGGGTAGAAAAATATATCCGCATCGGCAAGCACGGTTGCTGGCTTAGCCGTCTCGCCACGAAACTCGACGCGCTCCGGGTGCCGCATCGCCTGCGCACGCGCCACCACCGGGCCCGACGGATCGATAGCGCCCCATACCGAAACACGGACATCGTCATCGGTCAGTTTATCGATGGCGTCGAAAAATCCCGGATGCATCTTCACGAAGTCGACGGTCCCGAGATAGGCGATGGCGGGCTTTCTGTCGCGTACCGGCACCCGTCGCTCGGCATCCGGGAAGCCAAAGCCGCTATTGATGACCGCGAGCCTGCTCCGTGCGGCTTCGGAAAGAAGGTCTAGCGAAGCATTGTCGAGGGAAGCGCTCGTCGTGAACACGAAGCGCATGGCCTGTTCCATCAGCCCGGGCGGGATCAGCGGCTTGCTGACACCCGAGATATGCGACCAGAACACGCTGCGGCTCGCGGGAAATTCGCAGCAGGCAAGGCATTCGAACAGGCGCGGGTGATTCCAAAATTCGAACTGGACGATGTCGGCCCTGCCCGCCAGATGCGCCACCTGATCGAGACCGTCCGCGACAATCACGCGAGCGCCGCCATTTTCGATGAGCTCCACGTAACGGCGGTCGCGCGGCTCTTCAAGCAGGACAAAGGTCTGCTCGACCTCCGCGGGCAAGACGCCACGCATGGCTGCATGAGCCTTGCCGACGCCGCCGCCCAGATGCGGCGTGACGTGCAGAACTTTCATTCTGCCGCCACGGCTGTGAAGCTGCGATTGGGTCCCCCCGGAGCCTCGACGTCTGGGTCGATGGGGACAAGCGCCTTGAATTTTTTCAGCAGCGTCAAGCGGTGAGCGTCGATACTGTCAGGCAAGCAGTGGCTGAGCTGTCCGCAATTGCCGCAGACGCCGTTTTGCCGCCGGCGTCCCTCGAGGTGTTGCAGGCGCAGCGCGTTCATCAGCTCGGAATTCCATATCTCCTTCATTGACTGGCGGGCACCTCGAAAAATAGCATGCCCCTTGGACCAGTGCGAGTCTGCTGCATGACGGCATGATTCTCGGAGACGGACG